>Ga0308176_10000555_pt1 | contig 23517 bp, 17 predicted proteins | sample PhyCR2_3_FD_203890 | JGI IMG/M metagenome (GOLD analysis project Ga0308176, IMG submission 203890) | Soil microbial communities from UC Gill Tract Community Farm, Albany, California, United States - DLSLS.C.R2 | ecosystem: Environmental > Terrestrial > Soil > Agricultural land | place: USA... | reverse complement strand
TTGAGCAAGAAGCAATTGGGCCTGCGCCTTTGAAACCAGATCAGTGGGCTTATTGACGACGTCGCGCAGCAGCGCTTGGGCATCACTCTGGCGGTTCTGGCCGGAAAGCAATTGAGCGAGTGCAATCTTGGCCAGGGCCGAGATCTCTCCGCCTGCCGAAGCGACCGCTCTCAGCTCGGTCTCGGCGCCCTTTGAGTCCCCCGTTTGCGCTTTCAGCACGCCCACGTAGTAGCGAGCGATGGAGCCTTCCTCGGAGCGGGCATCTTTCGCGGCAACTTCGCTGAATGCTTTCAGAGATGCTTTATTCTTCTCGTCCTGGTTAGGGTACGTTTTACCCGCAACTGCCGTCGTGCCCACCGGTGCTTCGTAAACGGCGAATGCAGCTTGCAGGTCATCTCGGCGTTGTTCCCGTCGGTACGAGGAATACCAGAGAACAATGCCGACTACCATGAGTACAGCGCCCGCTATGATCGCCCAGCGGGTCAGTTTCTCCCGATGTGAAGAGGCGTAGGAAATGACACCAGAGACGTTATCGGAGAATGCGTCGTGCTGGAGTTGCTCCTTTAATTCATGACGGGTCAAAACTGAACGGCAGCCTTTCTATATGGGGAACCATCCGTAGCGTAGCATAAAGAACGCCTTCGAATGGACCCGCGGAGGGGGCTAGCCTCGGACGTCTGCGAGGTCGCGCCTGATGGCGAATTTCACCAGACCGGCAACATCGTGAATATCGAGCTTCCGCATCAAGCTGGAACGATACGTATCGACCGTTTTCGGACTCAGCGCTAACCGCGCAGCGATCTCTTTGGCTCGCACGCCCTCCACGAGAAGGGAGAACACTTGAAATTCGCGGCTGCTAAGGGTCTCGAGAGGATCTTCCTGGCTTCGTCCAGTGTTTTCGCTGAACAGGGAAGTGACTTCAATTTGCGGAGAGACATAGATGCCGCCCTGCGTGAACTGGTTAAGGGCGTCGCACATCTGTTCCGGCGTCGAGGTCTTCAGAACGTAACCACAGGCACCCGTCCGAAGCACTTCCAGCACCGTCTTGCGATCTTTCCTCACGGACAGCACTGCGCAACGGGTACGGAGATTCTTCTCTCGGACACGCCGGATCACTTCGGTCACCGCGAGATCGGATAGACCCAGGTCCAGCAATGCGATCGCTGGCTGGAGGCGTTCGATCTCATGCAGCGCTCCTTCGGCGGAGCCGACCTGCGAGACCACCCGGAACCCGTTCAGGGCATTGCAAAGAGCCGAAAGACCTTCGCGTACCAGCGTCAGTTCGTCGGCGAGTAAAAGTTCAACTTCCGGCGGCTCAGACGGCTGTAACGAGATCGGCTGAGGGGTAGAGCCGGGCATTGGGTAGATTGAAGTTGACGTTGACACGCTTGTTGCTAGAGGAGTGTGTCGAAACGTCTAGTTGTCTCATATTGCCCCAATCCAAAGGCTCTAACCCATCCGAAAACGCCTAGGCGAAGCTGCGAACCGCTTCCGCCTCGTCATCGAACACCTCGAAAACGGTGTAGAGCTTCGTAATTTGAAGAAGATCTTTCACTCGCTTTGAAAGTCCAATGAGCTTCAGCTGCCCGCCACTGTTCGTGACGGTGGTAAAACCGGACACCATCTCCCCGATCCCGGAACTGTCAATGTAAGAGACATCACTCAGGTTCAAAAGAACCTTCTTGTTGCCCTTGTTGACAACATCCCGGATCGTTTCGCGGAAATGACTGGCTGCTTCACCCAACGTGATTCTTCCAGCTGCGTCGATAACGGCTACATCGCCCACCTGACGGGATGTCAATTTAACACTCACCTGAACTCCTCCTCTGCAATTTGAACGTACTTAAGCCACGGCGCGATGTTTTACCAGCCGCACTTCAGTGCCCGCGCCCGGACGGCTATTAAGACTGAATTCGTCGACGAAAGTTCTCGTCAAAAGTAGGCCTCGACCCGACTGGCGCATGAGATTTTCGGGAGCAAGCGGGTCGGGAAGGGAGTCGGGATCGAAACCCGAACCTTCGTCGCGTATTGTGACCACAACCCGCTCCGGAGAACGCTCGATGTCCAGATGCACTTTCTTGTCCTGGCTGTAGCGATTCCCGTGTACCACGGCGTTCACCATGCATTCGCGAACGGCCATGCCGAAGTGGGCAAGTTCATCTTCGTCTAATCCAAGCGATTGGGCCTTACGCAACGCCAGCTCTTCGGCCTTGTCGACACTCTCCAGCTCCGAGTTCAGCGTCTCGTGAGTCTCATCCATTTTGCTGCTCTCGCATCGTGTCATACACGCCTGACGTATGATTCCGGGCCCTTAGCTGCCGCGAGACCGAATGGTCACGATAAAACAGTAACTCTATGAAAGTCAATGGCTTTTCGAAAAAACAAGGTCCCAGTGAGTACCGAGCCAGGACTCAGTCGTTCCCGTCGCGACGGGCAAACGTCTGGCCGGAACGAGCCAGCTCGGCGAGAAGCGGAGCTGGGGTCCATAGATCGGAGCCGAATCGTTTCTCAAAAGCCTGAACTTTGGCCAAGACCACGTCAAGCCCGACAGTATCGGCGTAGAACATAGGGCCGCCACGCCAGGCAGGGAAGCCGTAACCATGAACAAACACCACATCGATGTCTGAGGCCCGGTGCGCCGTACCCTCCTCGAGAATGCGAGCGCCTTCGTTGATCAGACTACACAGGCAACGATCGACGATCTCATCCGGTTCGATCTGACGTGGCGGAATACCGCTTGGGGAACCGGATGCCTGCAGGAGCGACGCGAGCTCGCTGTTCGGCCTCGGCTTTCGGTCGGCTCCGTACTCCGACCATCCCTTCCCGGTCTTCTGCCCGAAGTGCCCGGCCTTGTACAGAGCTTCTAACAAGCGCGAACGCCGGATGCCTGCGGGGTCCGAACGGCCAAACTGCTCCTCGATGTGGCGCGAAACGTCGATCCCAATGAGATCATCTACCGCCAGCGGCCCCATCCCCATCCCGAACCGGACGAGAGCGTCGTTGATTTCCTCGACAGACGCACCCTCTTCGACCAGGAATCTCGCTTCTCGCAGGTACGGCCGAAAGGCACGGTTCCCAATGAACCCAGGCCGGTTCCCCGCGAAAACAGCGATCTTGCCGAGCCGTTTGCCGAGGCCCATACAGGCGGCAGTCACATCCGGATCGGTTTGCGCCCCAGGAACTACTTCCAGGAGGCGCATCACATTAGCCGGGCTGAAGAAGTGAAGACCGATGGTTCTGTCCGGACGGCCACTGCCCGATGCAATAGCGTCCACGTCCAGGCTTGACGTGTTTGTCGCCAGGATGCACTCCGGCCCGACGGCTTTGCTCAGATCAGCCATGACGGCTTGCTTCACCGGCAGATCCTCGAAAACCGCTTCCACCGCGAGATCCACCTGCTCGAAACCGTTGAAATCGGTCTGTGGGTGAATGCTCGCCAGGCGCGCCTGGGCCGCCTCCGGGGTGAGTCGGCCTTTGGCCATTGCTCGCTCGAAGTTGGCCCTGATATTCGCCATGCCCCGGCCGAGCGCCTCCTCGGAGACTTCTTTCAGCAGAACCGGAATGCCCGACTGGGCAAACGCGGTAGTAATGCCGGTGCCCATTGTGCCCGCTCCAATGACGGCCACTTTACGAATCTCAAACCGTTTGGAAGACCCCGCTATTCCAGGGATTTTGGCCGCAGCCCGTTCGCCGAAGAAGAGGTGGATCAGTGACTTTGCTTCAACCGACTGGAGACATCCGTTGAAGAGTTCAGTTTCCCGTTGACAGCCCGCTTCGAAAGGCAGTTCAATGCTCGCCTGAATGGCATCGAGCGCCGCAGACGGAGCTCGGGCTGGCCGTTCCCGTTCCACGCGCGCGCGCATCGCCTGCAATTTGGCCCAGTCAGCCGATTGCAGCTTTTCATCCCGATCCCGGGTTCTTCTAGGTGGCTGATTGGCGAGCTGTCGTGCGAAGCGAACGGCGTACGCGAGTAACTCACCCTCAGCGATCTCATCTACGAGGCCCAGTTTTTGCGCCTCAGGGCCACTCACCGGCCTCCCGCTGATGCACATCTCCGCTGCCTGTATCGGTCCGACCAGCCGCGGCAGTCGCTGGGTCCCTCCCGCACCCGGGACGAGCCCGAGCTTCACTTCCGGCATACCTAGTTGTGCGGCGGGTGCGGCCACGCGGTAATGCCCGGACATGGCGGTCTCCAGGCCGCCCCCCAGAGCCGCGCCATGAATGGCCATCACTATCGGCTTCGGGGAATCCTCTACCGTGCAGAGAGCGGAAAGAAGGTCTAAGGGAGGAGCTTTACCTGCGGAGATTTGCGCCAACTCCCGGATGTCTGCACCGGCGATGAAGGTATTTCCGGAGCCGACGACCACGATCGATCGGACCGACTCCTCTGCCGCCAGGTCGACGACCGCCGCTGCGAGACTTCGAGCAACGGTGGAGCTTAACGCATTAACAGGTGGATTATTGATGGTGATGACGCCGACGTCATCCTGTAAACTCACTCGAACGAGCTCGTTCATAGGAGCGAAGCGTCCTTGGTCTACTCGCCGCGGATCGGAACAGGTGCTTCGGGCAGTTCTTGTTCACCCAAGCCGTATCGCGAACGGCCCCGCCGGTCACGGTTTCCGCCTGGCCACTCGACCCTCAAGTCGCGGCAAACCTCGTCGAGCATCTGGAGCGTGGTTGTCCTTTGCTCCATAGCAAATGCCGTAATCAGCAGGTTGTCGCAAAGCAGGTTGATCAGACGCGGAATACCCCGCGACCGGACGTAAATCTCGTCCAGAACGTCGAGCGGAAAGACTGTCTGGTTCGGCATACCCGCGCGGGCCAGCCTGGTATCGATGTAGGCGATCACTTCTTCAGGCGAAAGCGGATCGAGCGTGCAGCGCAGAACAATACGTTGTTTCAGTTGGCGCAGGTTGGAGGCGTCCAGCTTGCGATCGAGTTCGGGCTGTCCCGCCAGGATGATCTGAAGCAGCTTGCCGTGCCGGTTTTCCAGATTACCCAGAAGCCGGATCTCTTCGAGAACTTCCCAATCGAGATTATGTGCCTCATCCACGATCAGCGCCGTCGTCCGGCCGCGCTCCGCCTGCTGAATCAGCAGCGAATTCAGGGCGAACAGCACCTCCGGCTTTGACTTTCGATCGCATTGCAAATCGAAATCGAACGCCATCATCTCGAAAAACTGTTCGGGTGTCAGCCGGGAATTGAAAATGAACGCAAATTCGATCCGTTGCGATTCCAGGTAGTCACGCAAACACTCGAGCATGGTCGTCTTGCCGGTTCCGACCTCGCCCGACAGGACGATAAAACCCTTCCGGCCCCGTACGCCATAGATCAGGTTCGCCAGGGCTTCCTCGTGTTGAGGGCTTCGGTAAAGAAACTCCGGGTCCGGACTGATTTCGAACGGGTTCTCGGCGAATCCGAAATACGCGTTATAGATCGCGCTTTGCATGTCTGATTAACTCAACGGCCCTCGGAAGTTACAGCCGGCGCTTCACTTACCTCCGACTCTCCCATCATAGAGGAATCCTCGGCGGTTCAAGCCCTAGGCTTTACCCTTAGGCGTCGAACTGGGCAAGCGCCCAGCCGGCCAGACTGACGGGTTGGCCACCCTTGAAGACAATGCGCCGGGTTTTCGGGAATATTGCGCCCTCCCGGAGCCCTCTACTGAGTGCCGGTACAGTTCGCAAAATCTTCCGGAAAGACTCGCCCTCCGTCTGGAGATAGCCGGATTTCGATACGAACCCACCGCCCCACCCCAGACAAAGGAGGCAGCTCAGCGAAGCCGCTCTGGCATTCGCCAACTCTTCGCGTAAGCGATTAACCGTATTCGCAATACCGGAGAGCCCGGCGGCTTCCGCATAGCGGGCTTGGGCCTCAATCTGTGCCTCCGCGTAGTTGTTCGCCGCTTCGACGATCATTTTTGAACTCGGCACGGAACGCCAACCCAAAGCTCGTGCGGCGTCCTGGTTTTCGAGCGCTTCCCGCTCCCGCCAGCTGCCGGTAAACGAGGTTCCGGGCGTAGCCATTTCAGCGAAGATGGGTGTAGCTTCAGACATTCGCTGGGGAGGCACGCTCCCTCTCCCCGTTACTTTCCAGGAGAGCTGGGGTTTGCCGCCCGCCGTATTAACGGAGGCCGTCCGGATCAGGTAAACCTTGAACGCGCCGGTGGGAACCGGGTCACTATCGGCGAGGGAGAGAACCTTCACCTGGCTTGCCCCGGCTGCTGATTCAGCAGCCTCGCTGACGCGCCGCGGCAGCCGATCGTTCTCGAGAGATGACGCCATTCGCTCGATCGTGGCCTGAGACCAGCGCGAATGCACCAATCCCGTGCGCAAGGCGCCTTTGAGGGCCGAAGCGGGCAGATAAGCCCCTCGATAACCGGCGGCGAAGGTAGGAATGAAGAGTGCGTCCGATCCCGCTGCGTTCCAGATAGTGGTAGAGTCCGCGTGCTCGAACGGAATGCGCCGCTGCGAGAAGTTCTGTGCAAAGCCGCCCCATGAGGCGAAGTCCAGCTTGGTCGCTTTCCGCAATTGGCTGAGGTAACCCTCAAGGCGTGGACCGCGGGCCAGCAATTTGAAAATCCGGTTCTGATCGAGTACATTGACCTGGTCTTTCCAGACCATGTAGTCGATCGGCGATAACGCGCGGCCATCACCCACAAGCAACGGGGTGAGCGCGGTGATCTTATACTTCATCCTTCTCCTGCCCCGCTTCCTCCGCCTTTCCGTCGGTTTGCTCATCGACCGCCGTGTTCTCAGCTGAGACTTCAGGCGGCGCAGCAGACCCTTCCGCTTCAGGCGTATGACTGACGTCCACTTCGGCCTCAGCCGACAACGTGGGAATCTCGATCTCTCCGGCTGACTCCGGCCGTTCCGATTCGTCGATTGCGGCCGTTGGCGGCTCGCAGGGCGAGAGTATTTCCGGTTCCTCGGGCGCGGCTGCTCCTTCGGGAGTGTCCGAAAGCGCGGTCTGGGGAGTCGTCTCCACCGGACCCTTCCAGCGCGAAGGCATTTCGCCGGGGGGAAGTTTGCAGGCGAGTGCGAAGCCCGCGCGGTAAACGCGATGAGAAAAGTTCTCCGGCGCCACGTCCACTGCCACGCCGACCGGTTCGTCCCTCATAGAGAGGACCGAGCCCTCGGCTACCATTCGGACGGCCTTCTTGGTCGCGCCGCTGCCTTGCGAACTGTCCACCCGCCCGGTTCGAGAGACCAGTCGGTAATCTCCGCTTGTCCAATCAACCGAATCATTTGGAGCAGGCGAGTAGAGAGAAAGAAGCCAAAAGGAGGAGGGCTGTTCCTCTTCGGACGGAGGCTCGGAAGCGTCGCGCCGCGCGCCCGCCAGTTTCGGCAAGAGCAATTTCGGCCAGTCGCCCCGTTCGAATTCAGGCGCAGACGATTGTCCCCACCCGCTGCTGCGGCGGCCTCCGAAGCCGCTATCAGCCAGTAATCGGAAGGCGCTTTGGACTCGCTCTCCCCAGGTTGCTTCTGCCGCCTCGTCGGCAAATCGTGCAACGCCCCACAGGCCTGAGCCGCTCTCGAACTCGATGCACGCGACAGTTCTGGGAACTCCTGACGTTTCGCTCACACGGTCGACAGCAGCACCAGTCCGGGTGGAATAGCGAAACGGAGCCGTGCTCGGGCGGTCACGCCGGAGCAGGCATCCACTTTCACCATCGACGATCCACTGGTCAGCCAGAAGCGGCTGGGAGAGCAGCAGCGATTCCGTCACGGGCAGGGGGACGTACTGCGCAGCCCCCCAGCGCATCTTAGACAGAAATACCGGGCTTGGGCTGGTTAGCAGATTCGCTGGTGGTGGCCAGAGCGATGCCGGCGGGGGCGCAAACAAGGTATCGCCTTGAAACGGGAACAGCGAGCTAAACACCACAGCCGGAGTCTGGCTGAGAGCCGTAGCGTCGAGCCACTCCCCGAGTAAGTCCAGGCGCTGCATCGCGAGCGTGACAGCCGAATACAGGCGGTCACTTCGAAAAGCGCTTTCAACTTGCCCCTGACCAATTCCAACTCCGCAGCGCCATGGTCCGGCCGGGCGCAAACGGATCACGACTGCCGGCTGCATTTAGGCCAGTTTCTCTCCGAAGTCGTCTGCGCCTACCATCTGCTGCAACGCTGCGAGTTCCGCGCCCGAGGCGAGCGTGGTCTCGCTCCCTCCCTTGGCGTAGTAATCCTTGCTCCGCCAGGAAAGAGTGAGCGATCCGAACGAGATCCGTCCGTTGCCCCGGCTGCCGCCTCCGCCTAAGGCATCATCTTCGAGCAGCCGTAGTGCTTCGGTCACGCGCCCGATGAGCGGCTTGTCCTCAGGACAAAGCACATCCAGTACCATGCGGAAGCGGAATCGCGCACCTGCCGGAACACGCTCGAGAGTACGCGGGTTTGCCTGCGATGTGATGCGATCCACCGCGTTCTCACTTTTCACTTCGGTCAGTTCGTCATCCAGGTTTTCGCGCATCTGCTGGGTGATGCTGTCAACGACCAGAGGCGAATCGTAGACCGTCAGCCGCGCGGGCGTAGCCGCAGCCGAATCGGTCGCTTCTCCTGAAACCTTCTCCACGCGAGCGGGACTACGGCCAAAGAGTAGGCCGACTTCGTCGTCCGGACGTTCGCTCTGGTGAATGCGGACCTCTTGTCCACGGCGTTTCGAGACGTAAACAAGTTCGCTCGGGACGGTGAGCCCAAGCGATTGCTCAAGCAGGCTGCGCAACCGGCCCCGTAGTGAACTGCCCGGGATGTAGGGAACGCCGAATGCATCTTTGACTACGGGATTGTCGGCGCCGCCGATTTCGAGCGATCCTTTACCCGCACCTATGTGCAGGCCGGTCTGGCATTGAATCTCGCCCTCGAGAATAAGCTTTCCAAGGAACGTCAGTTGCGTTCCTGCAGTGTGAGAACTCATGCTTTCCTATTCCTGTCCAGTCGCCTGTTCGTCTTGGCGCTATTCGTTGTAAGCAATGATGGCTTCGAACAGATCGCGGAACCGTTCGTAGCCGCGCGTATCGTTCTTGCGTGTGACCTGCAGCAGCAAACGTTCGAGAGCATCCAGACTACGAAGCGAGTGGCGCGCAATCGTGTAGGCGAGGCGCGCACGCACCATCACGAACTCGTGCTGCCGTTCTGATTCTGGAGTCCGCGTCGCGCGGCGGACTGCGTTATAAAGTCGCCGCAATTGGCTTTTTGTGCCGGAATCCATGTCACGCATTCGGCTGACGACCACGTGCGCTTGATTGTCCAGGTAAAGGCTGTCCGATATGAGCTTCTCAAGATCGATTTCGGGTGGCCCTTCCGGTCTGCGATCACCACCGCCCGGCCGGCCTCCTCCGCGATTGTCACGCCCACGATCGCCCCGGCCTTCGCCAGGACCACGGTCATTCCCACCGCGAGGGCCACCGCCGCCCGGCCGGCCCTCGCGTGGCGGCCGCGATTCGCCCGAACGCCGCTCGTCGCCCTTCTTTTCTTCTGTTTCTGCCATGTGAATCACCTTCCGCCGAGAGCGCTAATTGCTCTCGCCCGTTGCTAGCCGCGCCCACTCCAGGCCAACACGGCCCGACGGGCGCAACTTGACCGCATTCGTCCTTTTCCCGATCAGGCTGTTGATCACCGCGTTACGCACATTGTTTACTTCTTTTCCTCGCGATTGGGGGATGACTGTTGCGAGCCGCATGTAGGTTCGCCACGGCTTGTCGACGCGAGCGGCTTTACGCCTGGTGGAACGAGTCGCGGAACCCTCCCGGTAGACGGAAGCCAGATCGTAGATGTATCGCGGCGAGTATCCGAAATCCGCGACAAGACGCACCAGACTCGATTTCAATTCTTCGGCATCATTCAAGCGCTTCCATTCCAGCGTTCGCCCAAAAAGCGAAAACGTGCCCGGCTCCGTTGCTTTCGCCTGCCTTAGCTGCAGAATGGCTGATTGCAGGACCGAACCGATGGCATCGCTTCCCTCTGGCGCAATCGCTAACGCCATACTGATGGATTTGCCTTCAAACGCCGACGGGCCCTGGACATTTTCCCCCGCGAATTTCTCAAACAGTCGTTGCAGCTCACGCGCGAGAGGAAGAAGCGCATCCCAGGAGCCGATCACCGCGAATTCGTCCCCGCCGAGATAGGCCAAGGTTATCTTGCGCCAGAAGTCCGGAAGCGTGCCGAGCAGCGAAAGCTCGCCGGCAAAGAACTCCTTGAACATGACGGAGAGATGAATGTGCTCCTCGGCCGTTCCGGCGCTGCGGAGCAAGGCGTCGAAATTATCGACATCGCCCAGCAGGATGCCCCACCGGGCTCCTCCAGATGCTCTCCCCGCCAGCTCTCCCAATGTCAAGACCTGGCCCTCATCACTCCGGGCGATGCGCCGTGGGAAAACGATGACATCTTCAGCCAGGCTCGATTGCTCCCGCAAGGCCCACGAATGCTGTCCACTATCCCACTGCAGCTCGCCCGGCTGTTCGGTCGACCAAGCCACGCTCGAAGCTGTCGGGATACCTGCGGCAAACCGTGAGAAATAGGTAGACACGGACTTCTGGTCGTCGTCCGTCGGTGCGAAGGCGGCCCCGCTGTCTGCGCGAGAGAGCGGCGCCGACCGGAACACCGACAGCGCATCATCCAGCCGTTTACGAACCACCGGCCAGGCTCCAAGGTCCTCGGTGCTCGCCCACATCAAACGTAAGTGATCGCCCGAAATCTCTGTCACCGCAGCGGCAGCCCGGTTGAGCAGTTCATTTGCGCGTGGGAGGTCTTCTTCCGTCAGCACGAGCAGGAACTGCTCTGCGCTTGCGGAACCGAGGAGCATCCGTGACAACTTCAGCTCTGCAAGCAGGGCTCGCGGCAGGACTTCACAGAAGAGTGTCAGCCATGCGCACCGGCCCTGGAAAGTCAGGTACGGATCTTCGTCTGTTGCGGGCTCCGCAGCTAGGAATTCGTTTCCACCGGTCAAGTGGGCTTGCAAAAAAACCTGCAGCGACATGGAGAGGGATGGGCGCGCAAAACGAGCGGAATGTGCGTTGTTAAGCGAGAACGCTATCAGGCTAGCACAACGTGCAACGCGCCTAAGCGCGGCGACGGCCGTTTGCGGTTCTGGTATGACCTCTATGCTTGAGAAATGATCGTTTTTGTCACAGGAGCAACGTCGGGCTACGGGCGGGCAACCGCCCAGACATTTATTCGAAGTGGCGCCAAGGTGGTCGGAACCGGGCGGCGCGCCGAAAGGCTACAGGATCTGAAGAAAGAATGGGGCGAGAACTTTCTGCCTCTCCCCTTTGATGTGAGTAAGCGCGCCGAGGTGGAATCCGCCGTGGCAAGCCTTCCCGAGGCATTCCGCGAAGTCGACGTTCTGGTGAATAACGCTGGTGGCGCAATCGGCCTGGACCCGGCGCCCACGGCAGATCTGGACGACTGGGATGCAATGGTGGATATCAACGTCAAAGGCCTCATGTATTGCACCCGGCTGTTTCTTCCCGGAATGGTGGAACGCAAACGCGGGCACATCATCAACCTGGGTTCCGTAGCTGGCGAGTTTCCATATCCGGGTGGGAATGTCTACGGCGCGGTCAAGGCGTTTGTGCATCAATTCAGTTACAACCTGCGTTCTGATCTACTGGGAACGGGCGTTCGCGTCACGGATATTCAGCCTGGACTGACCTCCGACACGGAATTCTCAAAGGTGCGGTTCAAGGGCGACGAGGAAAAGGCGGCCGCTGTTTACAAAGGCGTGAAAGCGCTCAGTGCCGACGATGTAGCTGACGCAATCCACTGGGTTGCCACGCGGCCAGCCCATGTGAACATCAACGTCGTGCAACTAATGGCAACGGCGCAGGCGTGGGGACCGTTTGCCATTCACCGGCAAAGCTAAATTCGGCTCCGGCCAAAGGCGCTAGATGCCGCGCTGCGGGCGATAACCGGGCCGGGCGCGAACCTTGTATTTCTTCATGGTTTCCGGAAGCAGTTCAACACGCAGCTTCCGGAAGCCTTCGTTCGGATTTGGCTGCGGGTAGTACGTCACTGTGTAGCTGTTGCCCAGGTCCTCCCGGATCGACTCGAAGGCTTCCACTTGCTTCTGCCAGGTCTTGGCGAAGTAGCTTTTGCCTCCGGTACTGTTCGAGATCCGTTTGAAGATGCCGCTCGAAATCGGATCTTTCGTCACTTCATTCGTTGAGATCACGTAAATCGGAATACCTTCATCCTCGGCTACGGCCCGGACATCATCCGGCGCCACCATGCTGGCGTTGTCCGGTCCGTTCGAAAACACGATAACAACCTTCCGCCCGGCAACTTTCGCCGCGTCGCGAAGAGTCAGAAGCAGGCAGTTGTACAGAGCTGAATCGTCACCGGCCACCGCTTTCCTCAGCCCTGCAATTGCAAGAGAGCGGTCGCGGTTAAGCGAAACGGCGCGGTTCAAATTGCGGCTGTAGGTGTATACGGCGATGGAATCGGCCCGGTCCAGGCCGCGAATGAAATCGGCAATGGCATCCGAAGCGTAAACGAAGCCCCGATACATGTAATTGCTGGTGTCGAACAGGACGAAAACGTTCGTTCCCGTTGCAGCCGAGCGAAGATCCACCACCCGTCCGCCACCCTCTCCCGGTTCGCCGCCACCGCGTAAAGGGCGAGTTTCCCCGTTGTCCGTGATCTGGACGGGTGGGCGGTTGCCCTCGGCAAAGGTTGCCAGCTTCTGGCTGATGTCGTCTTCGTAAATCTTGAAATCCGAGGGCTTCAGCCCGTTCACGTATTTGCCCTTTGTATCCGTGACCGCGAAGCTGAGAACGACCATGTCCACTTTCACGTGGAATGTCGTCTGGTCCTGCTCTTGTGCATAAAGCCACAAGGCTGCTGTTCCAAGAAGTACCGCTATACCGGTGAGGGTGCGAACAGTTTTACTCACGATGTCCTTCTCAGTTCCCGGACTCCCGGGAAACCGACGCCCTTTCGCTCTGGTGTCTGATGTTATTGCCGGTGGTCTGTAATGACCGCAAGATCGCGGGCCAGTCTTCTAAGTGCGTTGCGAAAATGTTTTCGATCGTGGATCGATTCCACTCGGGGACATAGGCATCAAGCGCCGCGACCGGCGTACCCATCTCATCTGCGAGAGCAGCGTAGTACAGGTTATTCGACTCCCACGTCTCGGCGAGTATACGGCTCGAATAGCCCATAAGAGCCGGGAATGTCCTCAGCTTGAGAAGGCCGGGAGTGTATGAGTGGGTTAACGTCGGCTTTGGCGTTCCGAACACGCGACTGATGGCCTCCGGTGACACGACCGCTGCGCTCTCTCCTTTCAGAACTGCGATCTGGCGCGAGGCCGCATCCGGAGACAGGTTGGCTAGCGAGGGATCTTCTCCGAGCGAGTAAAGAATGGAAGTCGGAACCTCGGCGATTACCTTCGGGAAGCTATCCGACTGCAAGTGATCCTGTAACCATTCCACACGCGCCGGTGTTGCATAGCGCCGATACGCATCCATCACCGGGCCTTGAACCGCGGGATCGAGAGCAGCAGCGGCGACGAGGTTCTTGCCCCTTTGGACGTGCAGAGCGACCCATCGAACCTGTTCGGGCTTGATGTTGTGCCAGCGGTTGATCGTTACATCAGCGATCATCTGCGGAACAAGATCTGCCCAGATCAGCGCCTGCTCACGCGTGGGGCTGAGGAAATTTTGTTCGGCTTCAGCAACCGCATAGGGCAAGGAGATCAGGGATCCAATGAGCCTGCCGCCGGCACTGACCGGCCAGCCTCCGCTCGATACTTCGGTCGCCCGCCATGCTGCCGGCGAGCTTTCCGGTCCGACGAAGTCATGCGCGCGAACGAATTGAGGATTGGTCAGGAGCAACTGCGCTCCCGCAGGCGCGTAGTAGCTGTAGAGGAGTCCGACGAGAGAGTCACGGAGGAAGGGAACGAGAGATTCCCGCAGCTCGCGTTTTTCCTGGCCCTTCAGCGAGCGTTCCAGATTGAATTTGCGCTCCTGCTCAATATGGCGATTGCTCCAATAGCCGAGCGCGAACGAGTTCCTCTCCTCCTGCGAAAGCGATCCCCGCGCCGCCTCGGATTCCTCCAGGCGTTCTAGCTGGTCGGTGATGCTCTTCATCGTTTTCGCATCCACACCGCCTTTTTTCTCTGCCAGCGCAAACAGGCTGTCGAGCGGAATCAGGCGCTGCGCATCGAAGACCCGCAGGAAAGTATCCGTCGGAGAAGCGGGCCCTGCGCCGTTCGAACTCCGAATCGGACCAATGAGCAGCTCAACGATCTGCTTCTGACGCGAACCGCCGGCCGAAGAGCCCGATGCGGAGGTGAGCAGGAGATCGATGCTGGACTTGCCCGCATCGAACAATTCACCCTGGCCGCGTATGTGAGCGAAGGGAGTGATGAGCTTCGTGAACACCGCATCTCTCGACGCGAGCGGGATCTGGTCGCGATGAGAAAGAATTCTGAACAACTCGGTGTTCGCCTGAAAGATTCCAAGAGTGTCGGCGCGCAGAAGTACGTCCCGAATTGACGTGATGTCGGCGGCAGTATCGAAGTAGCGATTGATCGCGGCTTCCGTGAGGGAAGGAGAGTCCGCGAACAGCGGGTATTGCGCTCCGAATGTCCGATAACTCGCGATCATGCGTGCGGCAAGCTGAGGAGAGATGGGCGCAGTGCGGCCACGATCCACATCGCTCAACGTCAGGAAAATTCGCAAGGGCTCGTTCTCGACGGTCTTGCGGCTGAGTGCGAATAGCGCTTCAAGAACATCGTCGTTCGCCCTCCATGACGACGCCGATCGCGTGAGCTTCCCGTCGTACTTGCCGTGCGGATGTTTGATGAAGAGTGCTTTCCAGACTTCGATATTGCCCGGAATATGGGGCTGACCATTGGGATCGATCCGCAGCGATGTGGTCAGCAGCATCAGTTCGGTACTCGACCGGAATACCGGACGCGCGGGTCCGGGGGTTGTAATCTTCCCGCGCAGCGCGTCGTAGAAGCGGCGCAGGCGCTCCGGCTGAGTTAGATACGTCGCCGCAGGTCCGTTGATGCGGGACAAGGCGTCGAAGTAACTGGCCGCCCACCCGTCATCAGTGCCGAGCAGCTTTTCAAAAAAAGCGCCCGGATTGGACGGAGAAACTCCCACCAGGCTGGCCCAGGTCCGAGCCGGACCTGGTACCACGGCCGCTCCGTTTTGGATCTGGAACATGCCCCCGTAAAAGTCGAGCACGCTCGCATACAGTTTCAAGCGGGGTGCGGGAACCTGCTTGCGGAGCGCTTCGGCAGTAACGCGGTCTACGTGGGATAACCCCAAGTACAGGCGGCATAGAGACGGATCAGACAGAAACGCGTCGATAAACTCACCCTGGAACGTACGGCCAAGAGCGCTCATCCAGTAATCAGAGCCATAGAGAACAGGAATCTGTGTGGGCGCGTACGGGAACTCAAACTTGCGATTTGCGCGGAGATCCTGTTCCAGCTGTGCAATGGGAAAGCCCGAGTCTACCGTCAGAAAGGCTTTGGTTGGATTCACCGTTTCGAGAACGATGTCCGCTCCGCACGATCCTCGCATCCGGTACCCGAGCGCTTTCAAAAGGGCGCCGGCTTCTTCGCTGTCGCATTGAGGAATTACGATCTTTCGCGCATTCCCGGTTAATCCCTGAATTTCTCTGGCCTGCGCGAGGTAGCGTACAACCAGCCGGAGGTATTCCGTTTGTTGTAATGCTTCGTTCCCCGAGGCCTCATATCCATTCGTGACGACGTTTCTCGCCAGGGCCGGAAGCAGTTCTTCCGCTGCAAGATCAGGGGACAGTGCTGCCATGCGCGCAAACGATGAGAGCGGGCCCGGGATGGTGATCATTTTTGTCTGGCCGGTTTGCGCCGGCTTGGCTGGCTGCCGAAGGCTCGTGCCCCCAGCACTGCGGTAGCGGTCCAGGTCAGCGGCTACCTCCGCGTCCCGGCCCTCAATATAGTCGTCAAGCACAACCTGCCGAAGAGCTTGCTGTCTCCGGGCGGGGTCGTTCTCCGCTTGCGCCCATTTCAGGTAGGCTTGACGGCTTTCACGATTGCCGTGGCGCTCGAGAAACTCCGCCAATGCTTCTGCGCCGCTTGTATCTCCGGCACTGCCGGCGTTTTGCTCGAGCAGGCTGCGAGCTCCAGCGAGGTCACCGCTGGCCTCTCTCTCGAGAGCTTGTGCTCTCAATCCCGCGGTCGTGTCGGCCCAAACTGGCCCAATGAACAGAAACCCAACACAGGCGAGCGCCGTCCCCAGGAACGACCTCTCAGACCTGCGTGTTACCCGTAGGCTCACTGCAGTCACGCTTGCCCCCAGCTGTAGGATTTTTACTCTAACATTGCTGGGCCGAGAAAGGCGAGAGGGGAAGTAACAGGATGCCCGTGCATTCTGACGATTTACAAGCTGTTTACAAGTCGTTGTGGTTTGCGATCGAATTACGAGTCTTTTTCAGCCACATAGTGCGTCCGACACGCTCACACGGGAGTCTGTGACGTATGCCTTAGAGTCGGCAGTCAACTAAATGGCGTTACCTGCCTTCTGCTCTGCAGCACGCCGCGGTTCATAAAGCGAATAAGGCTGCTTAAGCAGTGGTGCGTTGCGGCTCGCCGGCTTGCAGCAGTGCGGATGCCCTGCTGCGGCTGAGAAAAATACCGCCGACAACCAGCAAGCCCAACGCGATCCACTGGGTCAGCGAGAACGGGCCGACCAGTGACTGCTCGTGTTCCCGAAAGAATTCGATAATGAAACGTGCGATGGAGTACAAGACCAGGTACAGGCCGATGAGCTCGCCTTTTCTGGCGGAAGAACTCTGAAACCGGCGGTATAAGAAGACAAAGATCAAAAGATCGGCCGCGGATTCGTAAAGCTGGGCTGGATGAAGGGTTTTGTCCAGCGGCACGGGCGCCGCAAAATCCGAGCGAAACCGCACACCCCAGGGCAGACTGCACTCTTTTCCCCAGCAGCAGCCCGCCGCGAAGCAGCCCAAGCGCCCGATCGCCTGACCCAGCGCAATGCCGGGCGCGAAACAATCCATGGTGGCCAATAGCGGCAGCGACTCCTTGCGGATATACCAGATTGCGAACAGCAAGGCCACAATCAAGCCGCCATGAAAGACACCGGCCGCCTGCAGGGTCTCGAGCGTGAAGATTTCGCCGGGATTGTGCAGGTATGTCGGAAGGTCGAACAAAAACATGAACAGCTTGGCGCCCACGATTCCCGCCATCGCGCAGTAAACAGCCAGGTTCATCACCTTCTCAGACGGCAAACCGCTGCGCCGCGCCAATCGGACGGTGACGGTAAGGGCTAACAGAAAGCCCAACGCCACCAGGACCCCGTAGGTGGGGATGAAAAATGATCCGAAGCTGATTAGTTTGGGGTACATGCGGCTATCTCAATGCCTTGAGCGTTTCTTTTTGATCGTCGTGGCTGGGTCGAAGGAGGGTGTTCAGAAGCAGGCAAGCCGCGCCGACCGTGATGGCGCTATCTGCGACGTTGAACGCGGGAAAACTCCAGGTGCCATGGAACACTTCAATGAAATCCGTCACTGTTCCATGGACGATACGGTCGTAAAGATTCCCGCCGGCACCGCCCAGGATCGAACCTAAAGCCAGGAAATTGATCGAAGCCTCGTCTGTTACATTGCGCATCCACAGTGCGGCGAGGACAAGACACATGACGAGAAAGGACACACCTATCAGGATGAGTCCACGCAGCGCCGGGTTGCCTTCCGCAAGGAATCCAAACGCAGCACCGGGATTCTCCACATGAACGATGCGCAACAGATCTGGCATCACCGGAATATGGTCAAACGCGCTGAGCGAGTGCTGGATGTACCACTTTGTGAGGCGATCGAGAATAACCACAGCCGTGGCCAATGCCAGCGCCCAGCCTCGCTTTGCCGTCAGTGCATTTCCCACGGTCAGGCGATAAAGTCCGGCAGTACTGCCGCACACCTGGCGCAAACCGTTGGGAAATCGGAGTTGCTTCCCACATCCGTCGTATACCGCCAGCATCGCTCACAGCGGTCGCCGCGGGCGCGTTCGACTTTCACGGTCATTTCCTGAGTCTGGCCCAACGCAAAGGTCGCGTCGGACGTGATGAACCACATGGGCAGATCTTCCCGGAACCGCTCGAGCAGGAGATATTCCTCTTCACCGGCCTCGAGATGAACGGTTGCTTCGAGTGAAGAACCGATTACTTTGTCTTCGCGCGCGCTGTCCAGTGCTTTCATTACCCGCTCGCGGATGGGGAGCAGCTTTTCCCACTCGGCCGAAAGTTCCCGTTCCTTAGAGGTAAACCCTATGGTCAGATCCTCCGGACGGGGAAAATGATCCATGTGAACGCTGGGCGCAGCCGTTCCGGCGAATTTCGTGTAGCCCCAAACCTCTTCGCATGTGAACGAAAGGATGGGAGCGAGCAAGCGTACCAGGGCTGCGTTCATCCGGTAGAGCGCTGTTTGTGCACTTCGACGTAGCTTTGAATCCCGACCGGCGGTGTAAAGGCGATCCTTTGAAACGTCAACGAAAAGGGAACTGATATCGGTGATCGCGAAGTCGTACACGGCCCGATAGACCTTGTGGAAGGAATACTCGGCGTAGTGAGCGACGCACCTTTGGACAAGATCCTCCGTCCGGGACAGCATCCAAACGTCCAGGGGCGCCAGCTCGGCGGCGGGAACCTGGTCGGTAGCGGGGTCGAAGTCCGAGAGGTTTCCCAGCATGTAGCGGAACGTATTTCGGAGTTTCCGGTAAGCTTCCGAAAGCCTGGTGAGGATGACTTCCGAGAGGCGCACGTCCTCAGTGAAGTCGACGGACGCAACCCAGAGCCGGAGGAGATCCGCTCCATATTGCTTGATGATCTTCTCGGGTTCGATCGTATTTCCAAGCGATTTGGACATTGCGCGCCCTTCGGCGTCGAGTGTCCAGCCGTGTGTTGCGCATTCGCGATATGGCGCACCGCCCCGTAAGCCGACGCCGATCAGGAGCGAGCTGTGAAACCACCCGCGGTACTGGTCGCCACCCTCGATGTACATGTCTGAAGGCCACGGCAGCCCGTTCTGGCCGGTCAGAACAGCGAGATGGCTGGAGCCCGAATCGAACCAGACGTCCAGAATGTCGTTTTCACGCCGGAAGCTGGTTCCGCCGCACTTCTGACACCTGCATCCATCTCCCATCAGTTCGTTGACGGTCTCCGAGTACCACACATCCGCCGTCTTCTCGCGGAACTTCGCTACGACGCGTTCCTGAACGCTTTTCTCCGTAAACGGCTCGCCGCATCCTTCGCAGTAGAAGACGATGATCGGCACACCCCAGACGCGTTGCCGGGAAATGCACCAATCGGGCCGGACCGCGATCATGTTCGAGATGCGTTCCTCACCCCACTCGGGATGCCATTTGACACTTTTAATCGCCTCAAGCGCGCGCGTCCGGAGGGATTCCCGGTCCATGCCGATGAACCATTGCTCTGTGGCGCGGAAAATGACGGGATTGTGGCAGCGCCAGCAGTGGGGATAGCTATGTTCCAGGCGGACCTGAGATACAAGCGCGCCGTGTTCTTCGAGGAGCTTAATCACGATCGGGTTGATCTCCCAAACCGTTTTGCCGATCAGTTCTTGAGGCAATTCGCCGGAAGCACCTTCCGCGCGGAAGATACGGCCCGCAGCATCCACCGGGCAATACACAGGCAGCCCATACCGCTGGCCGATCACGAAGTCTTCCTGACCGTGCCCGGGCGCAGTGTGAACGGCTCCAGTGCCCTGCTCTAAGGTGACGTGGTCTCCCAGGAGTCCCAGTGAATCTCTGTCCAGGAAAGGGTGGCGGAAGACGGCACGATCCAGCCTGGTGCCGGGGAAGCGTGCAACGACCGTCTTATCCCAACCCAGGGTTTCTGAGAGCTGATCGAGTAAGCCTTCGGCGACAATCGTCAAACCTTGCGGCGTATCGACGACGACGTACTCGAATTTGGGATTGAAGGTGATGGCAAGGTTTGCCGGAATCGTCCACGGCGTAGTCGTCCAGATGAGGCAATAGACCTCGCGGCCAGCCAGGCTGGGGTCGAGAGCCGCCGGATCGGAGGCAAGACGAAAGCGGACGTAGATGGAAGGACTCGCGTGGTTCTCATACTCAACCTCCGCCTCGGCAAGGGCAGTGCGATCTTTGATGCACCAGTGCACCGGTTTCAGACCTTTGTAGACGTAGCCGCTATGCAGGAAATCGACGAAGGCCTGAGCAATAACCGCCTCGTACTCGGCGCTCATGGTCAGGTATGGATCGTCCCAACGCCCTAGCACCCCGAGGCGCTTGAACTCCCGGCGGTGGAGATTGACGAAGTTGGCCGCGTAGGTCCGGCACGCGGCCCGGATCTCGGCGACACTCATGGATGCTTTGCGCTTCCCGAGTTCCGCATCCACTTTGAATTCGATGGGAAGGCCATGGCAATCCCATCCCGGAACGTACGGAGAATCGAAGCCGGCCATCGTCTTTGACTTGACGATGAAGTCTTTCAGGACCTTGTTGAACGCGGTTCCGAGGTGGATATTTCCGTTCGCGTAGGGAGGTCCATCGTGCAGAATGTATTGTTTCTTTCCTCCCCGGGCTTCCCGAATGCGCTGGTAAAGTCCGCTAGCCTCCCATTGCTCGAGCAGTTTGGGCTCAAGCACGGGCAGGTTTGCCTTCATCGGAAACGACGTTTTCGGTAGGTTGACCGTCTTCTTCAGGTCAACGGAAGTTGCATCCATGGAGTACTTTAATGGTAACGAACGGACACAACTCCTTCCGAAGCATCGAACCTGCCCGTGCGGGCTCTATCCCCAGCGGCTTTGCGCCGCTCCTCAGGTGGATCTAGGGACGTGAGTGACGGAACCGGCGAACAACAAACGCTAAGGTCAATCCACCTAGAAGCATAGTGGCATAGCTGGCGGGCTCCGGTGCGGCTGCCGTGGTTGCTGCCGCAAGCCTGATGTCGAAGGAGTAGGAGAAGGTCCCGAGGCCGAAATCCTGGATCCAGAACGCATAATTCCCGGCTTGAAGCGGGCCCGAAAAACCAGTGGAACCCTGAGAAGCGACGCTTAGATCGGGCAGGATGTCGGTATCGGTGCTAACCGGTCCGTAGTGGGTCCAACCAAGCAATCCGTCGGCGGTCGTGGCGTTTGTGGCCACGGTAACTTGCGATCCGCGCTCGATACCAAAGAAAGAAACGGCCTCGCCTACCGTGGTTCCTCCAAGCTCGAGGATCTGGCTGATCTGGAGCCCCGTCGGGACAGTGATCATGAAGTAATCGCGGTCGGTTGCGGTGACCCGGCCTGTGGTGCCGAACACCTGGTTACTTCCGAGACTTACGGGTAAGACGGTGGGCGTGAGTCCCGAGTTAGACAAGTCTCCCGATGTCGACTCCCGATAGACCGTGTCGGCCTGCGTTTGCGCCACAATTCCAAACGCAAAAATCGCAAGGCCAAAAAAGCTTGTCCGTTTACTTAACATGAAGGTTTCCTCGGTTCAAAAATGGCCTATGTCTAAGGCGTATGCCTAGGCTAGTCGAGGGGGTAGTACTTCTTTGTTAGCGGTTTGTATAAATCCTGTAAAAATGGCCGGGACCGACTACCCGAGCGCCACTAACTCATTGCTGCGAGCACCAACGTGACGCAAACAACGATTGATCCACAATTTCGTCAGCTTCTCCTGAGCGCCGTTCTGTGAAAGCCGGGAGCGCAAACTGCCGAACTCGACGTGGTCGAGCGGTTGATCCTGGTTGAAACAGGAGAACACCACCGTTTCTTTGCCTGTCACGGGATCCTTGTGCATCTGGAGGCACTGAGCGCAGATCTCCTTCATCATGCACTGCATCGGCGAATTGATACTGCCGATCGCATGGTGATCTGGCTTGAGATAAGGCCGCAGAACGCTGTGGCGTGCCTGTTGAACCGCGCGCATCATGCCATCAGAGCCGATGACAATCAGCCGGTCCACTGAGTTGAGCGGAATTTCCGGGTCGCCAAGATCGCCACGTCCGTAGGCCGCCATTGCTTCGACGATGTTTCCCACGAAAGCGCTATCCTGCACGCGGTCCGGAGTGAAACCCGGCGCCTCGTCGCAGACCCAGATGACCACGTCAGCTGCTTTCTCGATCTCTTCCACCTTATAGCGATCAATGATCTTCTTGTAGCCGGCGAAATAGACCACACGCGATCCGGCGGAACGTAGCTTCTGGCCAATGGAGAACAGAACAGCATTTCCCAAGCCGCCGCCGGCGAGAAGTACTGTTTCCTGTTCCGGCGTTTCGGTCGGGGTGCCGGTCGGACCCATGAGCACAACCGGTTCGCCGGGTTTCAACATGGCGCAAAGGTCGGACGAACCGCCCATTTCGAGAACGATGGTCGACAACAGGCCTTTTTCGAGGTCCACCGAAGCGCCTGTCAGGGCGAGGCCTTCCATCGCAAGAACGGTCGACTCCGTGCGTGCCGCCAAGGCTTCGTAGTTCTGCAGACGGTAAAACTGACCTGGCTTAAAGGCGCGTGCGGCGATGGGAGCGCGAACGATAATTTCGACGATGTTCGGTGTCAGGCGGACGACATCCTCGACACGTGGCCGCAGTTCGTCATTCAACCGCGCGAGCAGTTCCTGGGGCGCCGCGCCGGTTTTCGGCAACGTGGAGAGTACACGTGAAACGACGGGATAACCGCGCTTCGCACTTCCCATCGCCTTGACCACATTTCCCGAGAACGACGGGTGCAGATCGCCAAAGAAGCTGACCGCCCGTCCATCGGGCTGCCGCGATACGAGAACGTAGGTCGATTCCGGCTTCGAAATGCGCTCAGGCCGGACCGGATTGCCTTCTTCGTCGATGGCCTGGAAATATCGACCGTCGAGGCTGAAGTTCTCTTCGTCCTCCCGCGCCAGAACTGTGTTCGGTTGAGTGCCGGCCGCCACCAGAATGCTTCGCGCCGGAAGGGTCACGAACTCTCCCGAGGCCACCAACTTGCCGGTGCCTTCATCGAAGCGCTGTTTCTCTAGACGGATCGCCCGCGCACTTCCCGCCGCATCGATTTCAACTTCTTGCGGCGACAGGCATTCGGCGAATCTTACGCCCTCTTCGAACGCTTTCGCGACTTCCTCGTGGTTCAGCGTGTAGCTGGGCGCATCGATGAGCCGCCTCCGATATGCAATGGTGGAACCGCCCCAGGCATTGAGAAGCTTAATGATCTCGGGAGCGCGTCCCTCGCGCGCAGCTGCGGCCCGCTCCGCGCGGATCTGGCGCGCATGGTCGAGAAACTCGGCAGCAATCTCCGCATCTTCGGCGGTCCACTTTGACGTGACTGCGCGTTCCCCGATCTCGGCCGCGAGCAACTCGTACCGCTTCAGGAACTTTTCAACCTGAACGACGTAGTAGGCCAGGGACTCGGTCGCAGTATCGATGGCGGTTAATCCGCCGCCGATCACGACGATCGGCATACGGATCTGCAGGTTCGCCAGCGACTCAAATTTTGCGGCGCCCGTGAGTTGCAGGGCCATCAGGAAGTCCGAGGCTTGGCGAACCCCTCGTACCAGGCC
>Ga0308176_10000553_pt1 | contig 23532 bp, 17 predicted proteins | sample PhyCR2_3_FD_203890 | JGI IMG/M metagenome (GOLD analysis project Ga0308176, IMG submission 203890) | Soil microbial communities from UC Gill Tract Community Farm, Albany, California, United States - DLSLS.C.R2 | ecosystem: Environmental > Terrestrial > Soil > Agricultural land | place: USA... | reverse complement strand
CAGGCATGACCGAGGAGCTTCACGACGTACGCCTCACCGTCAACGGCGTCGCCCACGACGTGCGGGTGCCGGCGCGGCGCCTGCTGTCCGACGCGCTGCGCCACGACCTGGAGCTGACCGGCACCCATGTCGGGTGCGAGCACGGTGTCTGCGGTGCCTGCACGGTCCTCGTCGACGGTCGCCCGACGCGGTCCTGCCTGATGTTCGCGGTCTCCGCGGTCGACACCGAGATCACCACGGTGGAGGGGCTGACCAAGCCGGACGGCTCGCTCGGCCCGGTGCAGCAGGCCTTCGCCGAGTGCCACGGCCTCCAGTGCGGCTTCTGCACGCCCGGCTTCCTGACCACGATCACCGCGGGGCTGCGCGAGAACCCCACCCCCACGCACGAGGAGTGCCGCGACATGATCGCCGGCAACCTGTGCCGCTGCACCGGCTACCAGAACATCGTCAAGGCCGTCGAGCGCGCAGCTGCCCTTCAGCAGGGGACCAGCGTGGAGGAGCCGGCATGACGACCAAGCTGATGGGCACCCCCGTGCAGCGGGTCGAGGACCAGCGCTTCCTGCGCGGCAAGGGCCGCTACGTCGACGACGTCGCGGTGGGACAGGACGTGCTGCACGCCGCCGTGCTGCGATCGCCCCACGCCCACGCCCGGATCGTCGACATCGACGTCGACGATGTCCTCGACCTCGAGGGCGTGCACGCGGTGTGGACCTACGACGACCTGGCCGGCCCGATGGCCCCGCGGATGGCAGAGCCGCTGCCACTGCTCATCCCGCACCCCGCGCTGACCCACGGACGCACGCAGTACGCCCTGGCGAAGGACGAGGTGAACTACGTCGGCGAGGCGATCGCCTTCGTCGTCGCCGACGACCGCTATGTCGCCGAGGACGCCGTCGGCCGGATCAAGGTCTCCTACGACTTCCTCCCGGCCGTGGTGGGCATCGACAGGGCCCGCGCGGCGACGGACCTCGTCCACGCCGACGTGCCCGGCAACGTCGGCGCCCGCCTCGAGCAGAACGTCGGCGACGCGCCGGCCGCGATCGCCAGGGCCCCGCACCGGCTCGAGCTCGACCTGACCATCGAGCGCAGCGCGTGCATGCCGATGGAGGGCCGCGGCACCGTCGCCCGCTGGGACGCCGACATCAACCGGATGCAGGTGTGGACGTCCACGCAGACCTCCACCGGCGTCCGCGCGGCCGTGGCCGTCAAGCTCGGGCTCGACCTCGGCCAGGTCGACGTGATCACCCCCGACGTCGGCGGCGGCTTCGGCGTCAAGATCAACCACCCCTGGCCGGAGGAGCTGCTGGTGCCGATGGCGGCCCGCGCGCTGGGCCGGACGGTCAAGTTCACCGAGGACCGCCGCGAGCACTTCATCTCCTCGGCGCACGAGCGCGGCCAGGTGCACCACGTGAGCGTCGGCTTTGACGACGAGGGCCGGCTGCTCGGGCTCGACGTGGAGTTCTGGCACGACCACGGCGCCTACACGCCGTACGGCCTGATCGTCCCGATCATCACCTCCACCCAGCTGCTCGGGCCCTACAAGCCGCAGAGCTACCGGGTCGTCTTCGAGTCGCTCTACACCAACACCGTGATGGTGACGCCCTACCGCGGCGCCGGTCGGCCGCAGGGCTGCTACACGATGGAGCGGACGATGGACGCCATCGCGGCGTACCTGGGCAAGGACCGCACCGAGGTGCGCGCGGTGAACTTCATCCAGCCCGACGAGTTCCCCTACGACCAGGGGCTGATCTTCCAGGACGGCCGCGAGCTGGAGTACGACTCCGGCGACTACCCGGCGTCGCTGGAGAAGATCAAGGCGCTGATCGGGTGGGACGACTTCCCGACGTTCCGGAGGTCGATGGCGGCCGCCGGGCGCAAGGTCGGGATCGGGCTGGCCTGCTACGTCGAGGGCACCGGCGTGGGCCCCTACGAGGGTGCCCACGTGCACATCGAGACCTCCGGCAAGGTCAAGGTCGCCACCGGACTGACCACCCAGGGCCAGGGGCACGCGACGGTCTTCGCCCAGCTCGTCGCCGACGAGCTCGGGGTGAAGTTCGAGGACGTCGAGGTCGTCACCGGCGACACCCGCCGGATGCCGTACGCCGTGGGCACCTTCGCCTCGCGTGCGGCGGTGATGAGCGGCTCGGCGATCCACCTGGCGGCCAAGCGGGCCAAGGAGAAGGTCCTCAAGATCGCCGCGGACGCGCTCGAGGCCGACCCGTCGGACCTGCAGATCGTCGACGGCGTCGTCTCGGTCAAGGGCTCGCCGGGCACCTCGATCGACCTCGGCACGGTCTCGGTGCTCTCCAACCCCCTGCGCTACGCCTTCGACGAGGCCTCCAAGGCCGCCACACAGTTCTCCGTCGGCGACCCGGGCAAGCCGCCGGTGCCCGAGGACGAGGAGCCCGGCCTGGAGGGCAAGGACTTCTACTCGCCCGAGCGGGCGACGTTCGCCTCCGGCATGCACGCCGTGATCGTCGAGACCGACCCGCTGACGGCCGAGATCAAGATCCTCAAGTACGCCGTCGTCCACGACTGCGGCCACCTGATCAACCCGATGATCGTCGAGGGCCAGATCCACGGCGGCGTCGCGCAGGGCATCGGGGGAGCGCTCTACGAGAAGATGGCCTACGACGAGTCCGGGCAGCTGCTCAACGCGTCGTTCATGGACTTCCTGATGCCCTACGTCACCGAGATCCCCGACGGCATCGCCATCGACCACCTCGAGACCCCTTCGCCGCTCAACCCGCTCGGCATCAAGGGTGCGGGCGAGGCCGGCGTCATCCCGTCGGCCGCGGTGTTCGCCTCGGCGATCGAGGACGCCGAGGGCTTTCCCATCAGCGCCATGCCGATCTCCCCGTCCGAGCTCTTCGAGCTGCGCCAGACCCGTGAGGAAACCCCATGAAGTTCACCGGAGACGCCGTCCTCAACGCCCCCGTCGACCGGGTCTGGTCGGCCCTCCTCGACCCGACGGTGCTGGTGCGCACCATCCCGGGCTGCGAGCGGCTGGAGTCGACCGGCGACAACGCCTACGCGATGACCGTCACCGCCGGTGTCGCGGCGATCAAGGGCACGTACGCCGGCTCGTGCGAGCTGTCGGACCTCGACACCCACACCTCGCTGGTGATGAAGCTCCAGGGGGCGGGCGCTCCCGGCACGATCGGCGCCGACGTCAACGTCGGCTTCCGCGACGGCGGCGACGGCACCACGACGATCACCTACGACGCCGACGCGGTCGTCGGCGGCATGGTCGGGGGCGTCGGCCAGCGGATGCTGACCAGCGTGTCGCGTCGGATGGCGGGGGAGTTCTTCGGCAACGTCGACGCGGTCCTCAGCGGCGCCGCACCCGCCGCGGTGGCGGCCCCGGCGACCGCCGCGGGCGGGCCGGGCGCGGCCCCCGAGGCCCAAGGCGTCTTCGTCGCCCCGCCGAAGCCCGCCGCCGTCACCTCCCAGGGCGAATTCCTCAAGGGCATCCTGGTCGGCGCCGGCCTGGTGCTCGCCGGCGTGGTCGCCGGTGGGGTCTTCGGCCGCCGGCGCCCCTGATGGACGGCATCGACCTCACCGTCGAGTCCACGGCGCGGGAGCAGGCCGCCGCCGTACGCGGCCGGACGATCTCCTCGCGCGAGCTGGTCGACCTGCACCTCGCCCGGATCGCCGAGCGCAATCCCGAGCTGAACGCCGTCGTGTCGCTCGACGAGGAGCGCGCCCGTGAGGGGGCCCGGGCTGCGGACGAGGCGCTGGCCTCCGGGGCCGAGGTCGGACCGCTGCACGGGCTGCCGTTCGCGTTCAAGGACACCCACGCGGTCGCCGGCTGGCGCACGACGTACGGCTCGCCGCTCCACGCCGACCACGTGCCCGACGCCGACGAGCTGATCGTCGAGCGGGTGCGGCGCGCGGGCGTCGTCGTCATCGGCAGGACCAACGTGCCGGAGTTCGCCGCCGGGTCGCACACGTTCAACAAGGTCTTCGGCACGACCCTCAACCCCGTGGACCCCACCCGGTCGGCGGGCGGCTCGAGCGGGGGAGCGGCGTGCGCGCTGGCCTCCGGGATGGTGCCGTTGGCCGACGGTTCGGACATGGGCGGCTCGCTGCGCAACCCGGCGTCGTTCTGCGGCGTCGTGGGCCTGCGTCCCTCGCTGGGCCGGGTGCCCGAGTGGCCGCTCTACAACCAGTGGGAGACCACGTCGGTCGGCGGCCCGATGGCGCGCAACGTCGGTGACCTCGCGCTGCTGCTCTCGGTGATGGCCGGCCCCGACCCGCGCGTCCCGCAGGCGCTCGGTGATCCCGGGGCGACGTTCGCGCCGCCTCTGGCGGGCTCGCTGGCGGGCCTGCGCGTCGCCCTGTCCGTCGACCTCGGCGGCGCCTTCGAGGTCGACGCCGACGTGGCGGCCGTGGTGGAGGGATCGGCGTCGGTGTTCGCCGGAGCCGGGGCCTCGGTCGTGGCGGCACACCCCGACCTCGCCGACGGCGACGCCACGTTCCGCACCCTGCGCGCCTGGCACCTCCAGGCGAAGCTCGGACCGTCGCTGGCCGAGCACCCCGACGCATTCAAGCAGTCGCTGGCCGACAACATCCGGCTCGGGGAGACGCTCACCGGCGCCGACGTGGCCCGCGCCTACACCCGGCGTACGGCCCTCTCGGAGCGGATGCGCGAGTTCTTCACGACGTACGACGTGCTGGTGCTGCCGGTCTCGCAGGTGCCGCCGTTCCCGGCGGACCAGGAGTATCCCAGCGCCATCAACGGTCGCCCGATGGAGACCTACCTGGACTGGATGCGTGCGGCGTACCTGATCACCGTGACCGGCTGCCCGGCCATCTCGGTGCCGGCCGGTCGGACCCCGGACGGGCTGCCGGTGGGGATCCAGATCGTGGCCCCGCACGGTGCCGACCGGAGGCTGCTCGAGGTCGCGGCGGCGTTCGAGGCCGCCTGAGCCGGGGACCCGGGGGCTGACGCCCGGTCAGCCCAGGTAGCCCTCGACGGTGCCCTCCGGTCGGGCCTCGGTGTCGTGCGGGTCGCGGCCGTACTCCCGCCGCGCGCGGCGCTGGCGGAGCAGGTCCCAGCACTGGTCGAGCTCGACCTCGACCCGGTGCAGGCGCGTGTGCTCCTCACCGGGGGTGATCTCGCCGTCGGCCAGCGCCTGGCGCAGCTGGTGCTCCTCGTCGATGAGCCTGTGGATGCGGTGCTGGATGTCCAGGTCGTCGGTCATGTCCCGAGTCTGGCACCGCTGCGAGGTCCCGGGACAGCACGCCGCAGAGCCGTCCCCCGAATGCGTCACGGGTCCGGGCCGATCGGCCTCGGCGGGTGCGGGACGTTGGTCCCTGTCGTCCGGCGGCGGCCCGGAACAGCATGGAACTGCGCCACTTCCCACGGGAAGAGCGCGATGGTTCGGGAGGCGCAGGTTCACTCGACGGGTGAGACGTCGCGAGGACCGGGTGTCGTGGTCATCGGGACCTGGGCTGAAGAACCACCGACCGGGAGCGACACCTGTACCGGTCAACAGAGGGGCCCTTGCGACTCATACTCACGAGGGCCCTTCGCCTTGTCCGGGGCACGCCGGGACGGACAGCCGGCAGGCCCCGGCGGCCGCGTGGGCGAGAATGGCTGCGTGATCTACACAGTGGTCCATACGGTGGTCCCGCCGGTGGCGAGGGCCGTGTGGCGGCCGACCGTCATCGGGCTGGAGAACGTGCCGCAGCGCGGTGCCATCATCCTGGCGAGCAACCACCTCAGCTTCGCCGACTCCGTCGTCATCCCGTGCGTGGTGCCGCGCAAGGTGGTGTTCCTCGCCAAGTCCGACTACTTCACCGGCCGCGGCGTGAAGGGGACGCTCCAGCGGTGGTGGTTCGAGGGGACCGGCATGCTGCCGGTCGACCGCGACGACAGCAAGGCGGCCCTCGCGAGCCTCGACACCGCGCTGGAGGTGCTGGGCAGGGGCGAGGCGTTCGGCATCTACCCCGAGGGGACCCGGTCCCGCGACGGCCGGCTCTACCGCGGCCGGACCGGCGTGGCCCACCTCGCCCTCACCGCGGGCGTGCCGGTGGTCCCGGTCGGGCTGAACGGCACCGAGAAGCTCCAGCCGGTCGGCTCCTCGCGGCCGAAGATCGTGCCGATCACGGTCCGCTTCGGCACGCCGATCCAGGTCGCCGGCCGGTTCGACGGCGTACCCCTCGGCCGGGCCCGGCGCCAGGTCACCGACGAGATCATGACCGCGATCCAGCACCTGTCCGGCCAGGAGGAGGCCGGGATCTACAACGAACGGTCGACCGAGGTCTGACCGCTTGTCGAGTTGGGCCTGATTCGGTCTCGAGCTGGGCCTCGTTCCGGCCTGCCGCCGGAATCCAGCCCAACTCACGTCTGAATACGGCCCAACTCAACAATGGGACGGGGGCTGGCAGAGGTTGCCGACGAATGGTCGATCCGTCGGCAGATTGTGCCGTGGTCCGGCCACCCGTCGTACCGCTTGAATCGGGACATGGCTCCCCCCACCCCGCGACGGATCCGGATCGGCATCGACACCGGCGGCACGTTCACCGACGTGGTCGCCTTCGACGAGGACACCGGCGAGCTCGTCACGACCAAGACGCCCTCCACGCCGAGCAATCCCGCCGACGGGTTCATGGCCGGCATCGACAAGGTGCTCGGGCTGATGGGCCTGCCGGCCGGTCACGGTGACGCGATCAGCGCCGTCAGCCACGGCACCACGGTCGCCACCAACCAGCTGCTCGAGGGCAAGGTCGACCGGCTCGGGTTCGTGACCACCGAGGGCTACGAGGCGATGCTCGAGATCGCCCGCCAGTCCGTGCCCGACGGCTACGGCAACTCCTACTTCTGGGTGAAGCCCGACCGGATCGTGCCCCGCCACCTGGTCAAGGGTGTCGGCGGCCGCCTCGACTTCACCGGCACCGAGATGCGGCCCTTCGACGAGGAGTCGGCCCGCGCGGCCGCGCGCTGGTTCAGGGCGCAGGGCATCAACACCCTGGGCGTCTGCTTCCTGCACGCCTACGCCAACCCCGAGCACGAGGAGCGGATGCGCGCGGTGCTCGCCGAGGAGCACCCCGACGCGGTCGTCTCGCTCTCCAGCGAGGTGCTGCGCGAGTACCGCGAGTACGAGCGCGCGATGACCACGCTCGTCGACGCCGCCGTCAAGCCCCGGCTCTCGGCGTACGTCAACAACATCAAGGCGCGCCTGAGCGAGTACGCCGGCCGGCGCAGTGCCGGTTCCGGTGGGGTGCCGTTCTACGTGATGAAGTCCAACGGCGGCGTGCTCTCGGCCGACGAGGTCGTGCACCAGCCGATCACCACCGTGCTCTCCGGCCCGGCGGCCGGGGCACTGGGTGCGGCGCTGATCGCGAAGGTCGCCGGCTACGACAAGGTGCTGACCAGCGACGGCGGCGGCACGTCCACCGACGTCTCCGTCGTCATCGACGGTGACCCGACCCTGACCACCGAGGGCTCGGTCGGGGCGTTCCCGTCGAAGATCCCGATGATCGACGTCGTGACCGTCGGTGCCGGCGGCGGGTCCATCGCCTGGCTGAGCCCGGAGGGCACCCTCAAGGTCGGCCCGCAGTCGGCAGGCGCCGACCCCGGCCCGCTCTGCTACGGCAAGGGCGGCACCGAGGTCACCATCACCGACGCCCACGTCTTCCTCGGCCGCATCCCTCCCCACCTGCTCGGCGGCGAGATCCCGCTCGACGTGCAGGCGGCCCGCGACGGCATCGAGCAGCTCGCCTCCAAGCTCGGGCTGACCCCGGAGGCCTGCGCCACCGGCATCCTGGAGATCTCGGCCTGGAACCAGGCCAACGCGCTGCGCCAGGTGACGGTCAAGCGCGGCCTCGACGTCCGCGACTTCGCCCTGACCACCTTCGGCGGCTCCGGCTCGCTGCTGCTGTGCCGGCTCGTCGACGTGCTCGGCCTGCCCACCGTGGTGGTGCCTCCCAACCCCGGCAACGTCTCGGCGTTCGGGCTGCTCACCGTCGACGTCAAGAACGACTACGTGCAGACCCACGTCTCGCTGGCCGACGCGCTCGACCCGGCCACGGTCGGCGGCGTCCTCGACGCGCTGACCGCCCAGGCCACCGAGGCGCTGACCAAGGAGGGGTTCCCCGCCGAGCAGCACTCGTTCGTCCGCACCGCCGACCTGCGCTACTTCGGCCAGGCCTTCGAGGTGCGCGTGACGGTGCCGGACGGCCCGGTCGACCAGGCGGCGCTCGACGAGGTCGCCCGCCGCTTCCACGCCGAGCACACCGCCCTCTACGGCTACGACTTCGCGGGTGACCCCGCCCAGCAGGTCGAGTGGGTCAACCTGCGCGTCTCGGGCATCGGCCCGATCCAGCGGCCGGAGATCCGGCGCCACGCCGTCGGCGACGGCGACGGCGGTGCGCCGGTCGAGAAGGGTCGCCGGCAGGTCTGCTTCGAGTCCGCCGACGGGTACGTCGACACGCCGGTGCTGTGGCGCGCAGACCTCTCGCCCGGCACGGTCGTCACCGGCCCGGCCATCATCGAGGAGTTCGGGTCGACGGTGCCGCTGCACCCGGGCTTCACCGCCCGCATCGACGAGTTCCTCAACATCATCGTCACCCGCACCGCCGAGGAGAGCATCTGATGTGCACCAGCTCCACGGGCGTCGTCGTCACGCCCCCCTCCGCCGCGGAGGCTGACACCGCCAGCCGGCGCGCGCCCACCCAGTTCCCCTTCGGCCACCTGACCGACGACGCCGGTGCCAGCGCCGACCCGGTGCTCGTCGAGATCGTCCAGGGCTCCCTGGCCAGCGTCGAGATGGAGGTCGAGACCGCCATCGGCCGCACCAGCCGCAGCCCGATGATCCGCGACGCCCACGACTTCCGCGCGGGCATCCACGACCGGCTGCTGCGCAAGCTCACCGGTCGCTCGTACTCCGCGCTCGTGCACCCGGTCGCCCGGGACTTCCCGATCGAGGAGATGCGCGAGGGCGACGTCTTCTTCCACAACGACGTCTACCGGTCCGAGGGCGGCATCGGGCACCTGCCCGACCTGTGCGTCACCGTTCCCGTGTTCGCGGGGCGGGAGGGGGAGCGACGCGTCGTCGCCTTCGTCCAGGCGTTCGGCCACCACGACGACATCGGCGGCGCCGTCCCCGGCTCGATGCCCTCCAACGCCACCAGCGTCTTCGAGGAGGGCCTGATGGTCCCGCCGATCCGGCTGTGGGACGCCGGCGTCCCCAACCGGGCGGCGCTGTCGATCATGACCCGCAACTCCCGGATGCCGGAGTCGCTGGCCGCCGATCTCGACGCCGAGTGCTCCGCCTGCCTGATGGGTGCGCGCCGGCTCGGCGAGCTCTTCGACCGGTACGGCGTGGAGACGGTCGAGTCCTGCTTCGACGCGATCATCGAGCGCACGACCACGACGTACCGCCGCGAGATCTTGTCCAAGATCCCGGTCGGGGAGTGGGTGTGGGAGGACTACGCCGAGCACGACGGCGTCGACGAGCCGATGCTGCACACGCAGCGGATCACGCTGACCCGCACCGCCGCCGACGACCCCGGGGGCGAGCGCCTGGTCCTCGACTTCGGCGGCACCAGCCCGCAGGCCAAGGGACCGATCAACCACTGCGGTGACTACAGCGACGGGGTCTTCCTCAAGAAGTGGCTCGCGCCGATCCTGCGCAACCTCGCCGACACCCCCGAGCGGATGGCCGAGCTCGACGTCAACGAGGGGATCGTGCCGCTGATCGAGATGCGGTTCCCGCCGCCGGGCACCCTGCTCACACCGGTCTTCCCGGCGCCGACCAACGCCCGCACGTTCGTGATCCTGCGCCTGCTCGGCGTTCTCGCGGGCGTCGTCGCGAAGGCCGTGGACGGCCGGATGCCCGCCGACCAGGAGACGATCCGCTACACCGGCGTCTACGGGGAGGACCTCGAGGGCCGGCCCTACCTGATGCGCGAGGTGCTCGGCGGCGGGTCGGGCGGCCGCTACTACGCCGACGGCGAGGACACCATCCACGTCGTCCCTGACTCGCGCAACCTCCCCACGGAGTTCACCGAGGCGCGCTTCCCGTTCCGCGTGGAGTCCCTCGGCCTCGCGACGGACTCCGGCGGCGCCGGCCAGTTCCGAGGCGGCCTGGGCTACGAGAAGCACATCCGGATGCTCAAGGACGCCCACTTCATGTCCATCGCCGACCGGTCGATCCTGGCCTGCTGGGGCGTCAAGGGCGGACTGGCAGGACGCCCGTTCCAAGTCACGATCGACCCCGGCGGCCCCCACGAGCGCGAGGTCGACGCCCTCGCCGACGCCGAGCCGATCAAGGCCGGTGAGGTCGTGCGGATCCGCACCACCGGCGGCGGTGGCTGGGGCAACCCGCTCGAGCGGGACCCCGAGCTCGTGGTGAGGGACGTGGTCTGGCGCAAGGTCTCGCCCGAGGCAGCGCTCGCCGACTACGGCGTGGTGCTCACCGGATCGCTCGACGACGACTCGCTCGCCCACGACAGTGCGGCCACCACCGCGGAGCGAGGCTCGCGTCGCCCGCCCGCCGAGGCCTTCTTCGACCGGGGCCCGGGCTACGCCAGCCTCTCCGGAGGAGCCGTGGTCGCGGACGTGGACCGGGTCTGACCCGGGTCCGGTGCAGGTCCCGCGGGGCCGGTGACCTGTGACTCTGGGGCCGTGCGCTCCTGCCGCCGACGCTGGTAGCAGGAGGTGAGTGACATGCGAGTACTCGTCGCGTACGCCACCAAGTACGGCGCCACCGAGGGGATCGCCGAGCGGATCGGGGAGACCCTGGGCAGGTCGGGCCTCGACGTCGACGTCCGGGCGGTCAAGGAGGCCGACCCGGTCGGGTACGACGCGTTCGTCGTCGGCAGCGCGGCCTATGCCGGGCACTGGCGCAAGGAGGCTCGGAAGTTCGTCGAGCACCACCACGACGAGCTGGACACCCATCCGGTCTGGCTGTTCAGCAGCGGGCCGCTCGGCACCCAGACCGAGGACGCGCACGGGCGCGACGTACGGACAGCCGCCACGCCGAAGGACGTCGCGGGCCTGGCCCAGAGTCTCCACGCGAAGGGCCACCGGGTGTTCTTCGGCGCGCTGGACCCCGATGCCCTCAAGGGGCCCGAGGGACTGATGGCCAAGCTGCCCGGCGGGCGGAAGCTGCTGCCGGAGGGCGACTTCCGGGACTGGGACGAGATCGAGGGCTGGGCGCAGGAGATCGGCCGCGAGCTGCACCCGGCTTGACCTCGTGCCGGGTCGGCGTGTCGCACCGACGCCTCTGGCAGAGTGGGTGGTCGTGCTGACCGGCTCGCAGGAATGGCCCCGTTGAGCACCCGCGTCGCGGTGGTCGGGGGGACCGGAAAGACAGGTCGTGCGGTGACGTCGGCGCTGCGCCGGCGCGGAGCCGAGGCGGTGCCGCTGGGGCGCTCGGCGTGGATCGACCTGGCCGGCGCGCTCGCGGGCTGCGACGCGGCGTACACCATCGCCCCCAACATGCACGCCGACGAGGCCGCCTACACCGAGACGGTCGTGACGGCCGCGCAGCGGGCGGGCCTGACCCGCCTGGTGCTGCACTCGGTCGCGTCGCCCTACGTGCCGGCGATGCCGCACCACGTCGGCAAGGCCCAGGCCGAGGACGTCGTACGACGCTCCGGCCTGGCGTGGAGCGTGCTCCAGCCGGGCGCCTACGTGCAGAACTTCGCTGAGGGTGCCACCATCCGGCTGCCCTACAGCCCCGAGGCGTCGTTCGGCTTCGCCGACCTCGACGACGTCGCTGAGGTGGCGGCCAGGGTCCTGCTGGAGGAGGGGCACGAGGGGGCGACCTACGAGCTGGCGTCCTTCCGGGCCACCGTCGCGGAGCTGGCCCCCGCACTCGGGTCGACCGTCGAGGAGGTCAAGCCCCGGCGGTGGGCGGCGGCCGAGGGCAAGAACCTCGAGCCACGCGTCCGGGACTGGCTGCTCGCGATGTTCGCCTACTACGACCGCCACGGGCTGCCGGTGGGCACGCTGCCGATGCGCGTCCTGCTCGAACGCGCACCTCGTGCCCTTGTGAGGACCTGATCGGCGGCGTTCACTGGGAAGAGGCCGACCCGTGTCCGGCGGGACGTGCCGATCGAGGTGAGACTGATGGACACCATCGACGACCTTCGCAGCTACGTCGTCCACGCGCACAACAACCTGAGCAGCAGGTTCGAGGTGGCCAGGGCGATGCTCCACACGCCGGGCCAGCCCCGCAAGGGCTACGAGCACATCGACACCTTCCTCGCCGTCGCGAGCAAGCACCTGAACGCCGTCGACGCGGTCCTGCTTCCGCCGGCGGCCCGGCTGGCGCCCGAGGGATCGAGCGCGGTGCACGACTACCTCCACGCCGCCAAGGAGCTGGAGCTGGCCCTGGCGCACGCCAAGGGCCGGGAGTACGGCTCGGTGTTCGACGCCGCCCGCCCGTGGCAGGCGGTCTGGGGCGACGTGGGAACGGCGCTCGAGGTGCACCGTGGTCACGAGTTCACGATCACCGAGCTCCTGGCCTCGCGGATGGAGCCGGCCGCATCGACCGCGCTGGCCGACCGGCTGCACGCCGCCGAGCGCGCCGCTCCCAGCCGGCCGCACCCGTACGCGCCGCACACCGGCTTCCCCGGACTGGTGGCGCGCAAGATCCTGCACGCGGTGGACTCCTTCTGGGACGCCGCGGAGGGGCGGATGGTGCCCGAGCCCGTCCGGCCACCGCACAAGACGCCCGGGAAGGTCACCCAGTACTTCCTCGCCGACCCGCGCTTCGACGAGGACAACCCACCTCCCGGCACCCGCCAGCCGCTGAGCCCGGGCGCCGAGTAGCCGATCGGCGCCTCAGCCCCAGACCTCGTCGGCGAGCTCGACGAGCAGCGCGAGCTTGGCCTTCTCCTGGTCGACGCTGAGGGAGTTGCCCTCGAACGTCGAGGAGAACCCGCACTGGGGCGAGATGCACACCTGGTCGAGGTCGACGTACTTCGACGCCTCCTCCAGCCGTGACCGCAGCACGTCCTTGGACTCCAGCTCGCCGTGCTTGGTGGTCACCAGGCCCAGGACCACGAGCTTGTCGGGAGGCAGGTGCCGCAGCGGCTCGAAGGTGCCGGAGCGCTCGTCGTCGTACTCCAGGAAGAAGCCGTCGACCTCGAGCTGGGTGAAGAGCGCCTCGGCGACGAAGTCGTAGCCGCCCTCGGCCACCCAGGAGTCGCGGAAGTTGCCGCGGCACATGTGCGTGGTCACCCGCAGCCCCTCCGGCCGGCCGGCGAGGGCCTCGTTGAGGTGGCGGATGTAGGTCTCGTGCAGGTGCTCGGAGTCCTCGCCGCGGTCGGCCATCGCGCGGCGCTGCTCGGGGTCGTTGAGGTAGGCCAGCGACGTGTCGTCGAGCTGGAGGTAGGTGCAGCCGAGGTCGTGCACGCGGCGTACCTGCTCGCGGTAGGCGGCGGTGAGGTCGGCCCAGAACTCCTCGACGTCGCCGTAGACGTCCGGGTCGATCGCGGCGGCGCCGCCGCGGTAGTGGACCATGCTGGGCGAGGGGATCGTCAGCTTGGGCGTGACGCCCTCGGCGACGTGGTCGCGCAGGAAGGCGAAGTCGTCGCCGAAGATCGTCTCCGACAGCCCGAGCCGGCCGTCGACCCTGAGCGCGGCCGGGGTGAAGTCGATCTCGCCGGCGGCGTTCTTGAAGTGCACGGTCAGGTTGTCGTGGGCCTTGCTGATGCCCTCGAGACGGTAGATGAAGTCCATGTGCCACGACCCCCGACGGAACTCGCCGTCGGTGGCCGAGCGCAGCCCGGCCTCGCGCTGGAGGCCGATGACCTCCTCGATGGCGCGGTCCTCGATGCCCTTCAGCTCGGCCGCGTCGATCCTGCCCGCGGCGTGGTCCCCGCGGGCCCGCAGCAGGTGGGGTGGTCGGAGCAGGCTGCCGACGTGGTCGGCGCGGAAGGGCGGGGTGTCGCGGAGCACGGTTCCTCCTCGAGCGGACGTCGTGGTCTCCTCCACCTTGGCACGGGGACGGTGGCCCTCCGGATTGTCCACGTGGGGGAGGCGTGGTTGCCGTGCGGAGTGGGCAAGAGGATGCTGCCGGGAACGGCCGTGCAACCCGCCGCGGCCGACCGCCAGGACAGGAGATCTCGGATGGCCACAGCTCCCGAACTGCACAAGGGGCTCAAGCAGCGCCACCTCACGATGATCGCGATCGGCGGCGTGATCGGCGCCGGACTCTTCGTCGGCTCGGGCGTGGTGATGCAGACCGCCGGTCCCGGCGCGTTCCTGACCTACGCGGTCACCGGGGTCCTGATCGTGATGGTGATGCGGATGCTGGGCGAGATGGCGACCGCCCACCCCAGCACGGGGTCGTTCTCCGACTACTCGCGGACCGCTTTGGGGCACTGGGCGGGGTTCTCGGTGGCCTGGCTGTACTGGTACTTCTGGGTGGTCGTGGTCGGCTTCGAGGCCGTCGCCGGCGCCAAGGTCGTGCAGTTCTGGCTGCCCGACGTGCCGCTGTGGCTGATGGCGCTGGTCCTGATGACGCTGATGACGGCCACCAACCTGTTCTCGGTGAGCTCCTACGGAGAGTTCGAGTACTGGTTCGCCGGGATCAAGGTCGCCGCCATCGTGGTCTTCCTCCTGCTCGGCAGCCTGTACGTGCTCGGCGTCATCGGCGGCGGAGGCACCCACTTCTCCAACCTCACCGCGCACGGCGGCTTCCTGCCCAACGGCGCGGGTGCGATCTTCTCCTCGGTCGTGGTGGTCGTGTTCTCGATGGTCGGCGCGGAGATCGCCACCGTCGCGGCGGCGGAGTCGCATGACCCGAAGAAGGCGATCGCCCGGGCGACCAACTCGGTGGTGCTGCGCGTCGGCACGTTCTACGTGGGATCGGTCTTCCTGCTGGCCTGCATGATCCCGTGGAACAGCGACCAGCTCGCCGCCTCGCCGTACGTCACGGCGTTCAAGCTGATCGGCATCCCGGGCGCCGAGCACGTGATGAACGCCGTCGTGCTGACCGCCGTGCTGTCCTGCCTGAACTCCGGGCTCTACACCGCCAGTCGGATGCTGTTCGTGCTGGCCGGCCGCGAGGAGGCGCCGATCTCGCTGCTCACGGTGAACGCCAAGGGCGTTCCGGTGCGGGCGATCCTGTTCTCGTCGGTGATCGGCTTCCTCTGCGTGATCGCCGCCTACGTCTCGCCGGACACCGTCTTCGCCTTCCTGCTCAACTCCTCCGGCGCGATCATCCTCTTCGTCTACCTGCTGATCTGCATCTCCCAGCTGGTGCTTCGCCGGCGCACGCCGAACGAACAGCTCGTCGTGCGCATGTGGGGCTTCCCGGTCCTCACCCTGCTCACCATCGCCGCCATCGTGGCGATCCTGGTGCAGATGGGCCTCGACAGCACCACGCGCTCGCAGCTGCTCATGAGCCTGCTGGCCTGGGCGATCATCCTCGGCGCCTACCTGCTCAACCGGCTGCGTCGTGGCCCGGAGGAGGCCCGCGCCACCGGGTCGCCGGAGTCGGTGGACCGGGTCCTGCTGCTCGCCAACGAGACGATGAGCGAGGAGGCCCTGGCCCACGAGCTGCACGACGTGCACGCCGAGACCGGAGCCCGGATCCACATCACCGTCCCCGCCAACCCCGTCGACACCGGGCAGGCGGAGACCGAGGGTGCGACGTACCTGTGGGAGGCGACCCGCCGGGCCGCCACGGAACGGCTCGACACGATGCTCGCCGGCCTGCGCGCCGACGGCATCGAGGCGAGCGGGGCGCTGGGCGACTACCGGCCCCTGGTCGCCCTGCGCGAGGCCGTCGCAGACTTCCACCCCGACCTCGTGATCATCTCGACCCATGCGCGCGGGGAGTCCACGTGGCTGCGCAAGGACCTGGTGAGCGCGGCGCGCGAGGAGCTCGAGGTCCCGGTGCGGCACGTGGTCCCGAGCGAGGTCGACGCGAGGGCCTGAGCGGGGCCGGCCCGGGCTGCTTGACTGGCTGCCATGGACCGACCGCTCACGCTGATCACCGGAGGCACTCGCGGGATCGGGGCGGCCACGGCGCTGCGGCTCGCGGCCGACGGGCACGACCTCGTGCTCGGCCACGCCCGCGACGACGAGGCAGCCGAGGAGTGCCGGCTGGCGGTCGAGGACGCCGGTGCCCGCTGCCTGGTGCTCCGCGCCGACGTCGCCGACCCCGTCGGCGTCGAGCACCTCTTCGCGCGCGCCGCGGAGCACGGCCGGCTGACCGGGGTGGTCAACAACGCGGGCGCGACCCTGCACCTCGGAACCCTGGCCGAGACCCCGGTCGACGTGGTCCGCCGGACCGTCGATCTCAACCTCACCGGCGCCCTGCTCGTCGCGCGGGCTGCGGTGCGGGCGCTCGGCACGTCGTACGGCGGGCGGGGCGGGGTGATCGTCAACGTCAGCTCCGGCGCGGCGACGCTGGGGGCGGCGGGGGAGTACGTCCAGTACGCCGCCGCGAAGGCCGGCGTCGACGCGCTCACGACCGGGCTGGCGCAGGAGGTCGCCGGCCAGGGCATCCGGGTCGTGGGGGTCGCGCCCGGGCTGGTGCGCACGCGCATCCACGAGGACGCCGGCGACCCGGATCGCCTGGAGCGGGTCGCTGCCCGGATCCCGTTGGGCAGGCCGGGGGAGCCCGCTGAGATCGCCGACGCGATCGGCTGGCTGATGGGTCCGGAGGCGTCGTACGTCACGGGGACCACGCTGCGCGTCGCCGGTGGCCGCTAGCCCGACATCGGGTGCTTGGTTGGCAAGTTCTGCCAGCAGAACCCGCCGGAGTTGGTCATGCCGGACGGTGCTCCGGGGCCCGTGGCATCACTAGGTTCGACGCATGAGGGTCCTGCTCGCGCTCGGCGGCAACGCCATGACCAACCCGGACGGCCGCGCGCGCCCGGAGGACCAGATCGAGGCCGCGCACATCGCGATGTCCGCGGTCGCCGACCTGCTGCAGCACGACGTCGACGTCGTCATCACCCACGGCAACGGCCCCCAGGTCGGCAACCTGCTGGTCAAGAACGAGCTCGCGGCCTCCGTCGTGCCGCCCGTGCCGTTGGACTGGTGCGGGGCGCAGACCCAGGCCACCCTCGGCTTCGTCCTGATGAACGCGCTCGACGCGGCGCTCGCCGAGCGGCACGTGGATCGGCGTACGGCGGCCCTGGTCACCCGGGCCCGCGTCGCCGCCGACGACCCCGGCTTCACGCGCCCCACCAAGCCGATCGGCCGCTTCCTGCCGGCCGAGGAGGCCGAGGTGCTCGTCGAGCACGGCGAGACCTGGGAGGACCGCGGCGAGAAGGGCTGGCGCCGCGTCGTCGCCTCACCGGAGCCGCTGGAGATCGTCGACGCCCCGGCCGTGCACGCGCTGGTCGAGGCCGGGTTCGTGGTCGTCGCCAACGGAGGCGGTGGCATCCCGGTCGTCCGCGACGCCGACGGCACCCTGACCGGGGTGGAGGCCGTCATCGACAAGGACCTCGGTGCGGCGCTGCTCGCGCGCACCGTGGCCGCCGACGTGCTCGTGATCGCCACCGACGTGCCCAACGCCGTGCTGCGCTGGGGGACCCCTGAGGCCGAGCCGGTCGGACGGATCACGGTCGGCGAGCTGCGCGGGCTCGCCCGTGAAGGGCACTTCGCGAGCGGCTCCATGGGCCCGAAGGTCGACGCGGCCTGCCGGTTCGTGGAGAACGGCGGCAGCCGCGCCGTCATCACCAGCCTGGACCGCATCGTCGACGCCATCACGGGCGACGGCGGGACCGTCGTCGTACCCAACTAAGGAGAACACCGCATGCCCGACGCCATTGAAGTACGCAAGGTCCCGATCCACTCGGTCGCCGACGCCAGCGAGCTGGCGAAGCTCATCGACGACGGGGTGATGGAGGCCGGCCGGGTCATCGCCATCATCGGCAAGACCGAGGGCAACGGCGGCGTGAACGACTACACGCGGATCATCGCCGACCGGGCGTTCCGCGAGGTGCTGGTCGCCAAGGGCGCCCCGGCCGAGCAGGTCAAGCAGGTCCCGATCGTGTGGTCGGGCGGCACCGACGGCGTGATCAGCCCCCACGCGACGATCTTCGCCACGACCGACGCCGAGCCCACCGACGAGCCGCGGCTGACCGTCGGCTTCGCGATGAGCGAGCAGCTGCTGCCCGAGGACATCGGCCGCACCGCGATGGTCTCCAAGGTCGCCGACGCGGTGAAGGTCGCGATGGAGCGGGCCGGCATCACCGACGCCGCCGACGTGCACTACGTGCAGACCAAGACGCCGCTGCTGACCATCCACACCATCCGCGACGCCAAGAGCCGCGGCAAGACCGTGTGGACCGAGCACACCCACGAGTCGATGGACCTCTCCAACGGCTGCACCGCCCTGGGCATCGCGGTCGCGCTCGGCGAGATCGAGATGCCCTCCGACGAGGACGTCATGCACGACCGCTCCCTCTTCTCCTCGGTCGCCTCCTGCTCCTCGGGCGTCGAGCTCGACCAGGCGCAGGTCGTCGTGGTCGGCAACGCGACCGGTGTCGGCGGCCGCTACCGGATCGGCCACTCGGTGATGAAGGACGCCCTGGACCAGGACGGCATCTGGGAGGCCATCAAGGACGCCGGCCTCGACCTGCCCGAGCGCCCCCGCACCGCCGACCTCGACGGCAAGCTGGTCAACGTGTTCCTCAAGTGCGAGGCCTCGCAGGACGGCGAGGTCCGCGGCCGCCGCAACGCGATGCTCGACGACTCCGACGTGCACTGGCACCGCCAGATCAAGGCGTGCGTCGGCGGCGTCACCGCCGCCGTCACCGGCGACCCCGCCGTCTTCGTGTCGGTCTCGGCGGCCCACCAGGGTCCCGACGGGGGCGGCCCCGTGGCCGCGATCGTCGACCTGGGCTGAACCACCCCTCGGGACGTCATGCGGATCGTGGGTCCTAGGCCTCGGTCCGCATGACGTCCGGTGGTCGTTCCGGCCCGCAGGCCGTGTCAGATCAGCTCACCGATTGGGCACGAACTGCATCCCAGTGCCGAGGAAACGTGCGGTTGGTGACCAATCCGCAACACCAGGCGACCCGCAAGCCGGACAGCGACCGCCAGCCACCGCGGACGGCTCCCGTAGCTGCCAGGACCGGAACCGTCATCGGCCCGCAAGCCGGCCGGCGACCGTGGCCCACCACCAACCGCGGCCGGGGCGCGGCCGAAGGAGTCAGGCCCGGCCGTCCACCCACGCGTCGTCGAGCTGACGACCGGAGAAGGCGGCCAGCCGGTGGTACGCCGGGGCGTCGTCGGGCACGTCCACCTCGGCGTCGAAGGCGTCGCCGCGGTTCTCCGCGGTCAGGCCGGCGGACATGAAGGCGAGCGCGCGCTCGGCGACCTCGGGGTCCAGGTGCCCGGCGTGCCCGGTCGCGATGGCCAGGTCCCAGGTGTGGACGGCGAACTCGGCGGTCTGCCAGTCCACCATGCGTGGGTCGGCCTGGTCGCCCTGCTGGTGCCAGGCGTGGATGAGGTCGTCGGCGGCGGAACGGAAGACCTGGGCCCACTCGCTCCCGACCTGGGGCGGCTCGCTCGACCAGTCGGGCTGCTCGCCCTTCATGGCGAGGGCGAACCGACCCGGTGCGGCCACGATGTGGGCGATCAGGCGGGCCACGTCCCAGTCGTTGCAGGGGGTGGGCCGGGTGAGCTGGTCGGGGTGCACGAGCGCGAGCACGTCGCCGGTCTGGTCGAGAGCCCGGGACAGCACGACGACGGCGTCGTTCGGAGTGGTCATGTCGGTGCCTCCTGGCTCACACGATAGTCGGGGAGCGCCTGGGGGCAACGAGGCCCAAAGTCCCTCGGCGACAGGAGGACGGACGGGCGAGGCTCAGGACTCCAGCCACTCCCGGATCGACGCGTCGTGCTGGCCCAGCGTCGGCGGCGCCAGGTGCGTGGAGCGACCTCCGGAGAAAGGGTTGTCGTCGAAGCGGATCGGCGACCCGGGCAGGTTGAGCGACCCCTGCGTCGCGTGCTCGACCGACAGCAGCAGCCCCTGGGACCGCGTCTGCTCCCAGTCGTAGACGTCGTCGAGGGTGCGCACCTTCCCCGACGGGACGCCCGCCTCGGCGAGCAGGCCGAGCCAGTGCTCGGCGGGGTCGGTGGCGAAGTGCGCCTCGAGGAGCGCGATCAGCTCGTCGCGGTGCTGCACGCGCAGCACGTTGGTGGCGAAGCGGGCGTCCGCGGCGTCGAGGTCGAGCGCCGTGCAGAGCGCGCGCCAGAGGTTCTCGGAGCCGCACGCGATCTGGATCGGGGCGGTGCCGGTCTCGAACAGGCCGTACGGCGCGATCGCGGGGTGGTGGTCGCCGGCCAGCCCCGGGACCTCGCCGGCCACGGTCCAGCGCGTGCCCTGGAAGGCGTGGACGCCGACCATGCCCGCCAGCAGCGAGGTGCGGACCACCCGACCGCGACCGGTCGTCGTCCGCTCGTGGAGCGCCGCGAGCACGCCGAAGGCGCCGTTCATCCCGGCGAGCAGGTCGGCGATCGGGACGCCCACCTTGGTCGGCTTCTCGGTCCCGGTGATCGACATCAGGCCGCCCTCGCCCTGCGCGATCTGGTCGTAGCCGGCCCGGTGGGCCTCGGGGCCGTCGTGGCCGAAGCCGGTGATGGACAGCACCACGAGACCGGGGTTGAGCTCGTGCAGCCGCGAGACCGGGAAGCCGAGCCGGTCCAGCACGCCGACCCGGAAGTTCTCCATCAGCACGTCGGCACGCTCGACCAGCCGCGCCAGCACCTCGCGGTCCTCCTCGGTCTTCAGGTCGAGGACCAGCGACTCCTTGTTGCGGTTGGTCGAGAGGAAGTACGTCGACTCGCGCTCGTCCTCCTCGCCGATGAACGGCGGGCCCCAGCCGCGCGTGTCGTCGCCCGCCGGGGACTCGATCTTGATGACCCGGGCCCCCATGTCGCCGAGCATCATGGCGGCGTGCGGCCCGGCCAGCGCCCGGGTGAGGTCGAGCACGAGCAGGTCGGAGAGGGGTCCGTCGGTCATGGGGCCAGCCAACCATTCGGCCCCTCGGCCCGGAATGGCAGAGGTTCACGGAAGTGTCGGCGCCGGATGATTGAGTAACGCCCATGAGCTCGCCGACGACGTACCACCTCGTGCGTCCCCACGTCGTCACCGAGGTCCCCACGCTCGACGAGCACCAGCAGCGGGTGGTGGATCACGCCGGTGGGCCGTTGCTGGTCCTGGCCGGCCCCGGCACCGGCAAGACGACGACGCTCGTCGAGGCGATCGTCCGCCGGATCGAGGAGGGCGCGCGGCCCGACCAGGTCCTGGCGCTCACCTTCTCGCGCAAGGCCGCCGAGCAGCTGCGCGACCGGGTGACCGCGCGACTGGGGCGCACGATGAGCACCGGCCTCAGCTCGACGTTCCACTCCTTCGCCTACGGCCTGGTCCGGCTCTACTCCCCGGCGGAGCTGTACGCCGCCCCGCTGCGACTGCTCAGCGCCCCCGAGCAGGACGTCGTGCTCCAGGAGCTGCTCACCGACAACCCCGAGTCGGTCCGCTGGCCGCCTGCGCTCCGGGCCGCCGTCGGCACCCGCGGCTTCGCGCGCGAGGTCCACGCGGTGCTGGCGCGGGCCCGCGAGCGCGGGCTGGACCCCGCGGACCTGGCGGCGCTCGGCCGGGCCGAGAAGGTGCCGGAGCTGGAGGCCGCCGGCCTCTTCCTCCAGCAGTACCTCGACGTCCTCGGTGACCAGAGCGCCATCGACTACCCCGACCTGATCGCCCGCGCCGTGATCGAGGCGCAGGTCCACCGCGACGAGCTGCGGGCGCGCTTCGCGCACGTCTTCGTGGACGAGTACCAGGACACCGACCCCAGCCAGGTCGCGCTGCTGCGCGCCCTCGCCGGTGACGGCCGCGACCTGACCGTGGTGGGCGACCCCGACCAGTCGATCTACGGCTTCCGGGGTGCCGACGTGCGCGGCATCCTCGACTTCCCCCGCGAGTTCCCGACCTCGGCCGGCGAGCCGGCCCCGGTGGTCGCCCTCGGCACCACGCGTCGGTTCGGGTCCCGGCTGCTGCGGGCCTCCCGCACCATCGCCGCCTCGATCGGCATCACCGGCTCCATCCCCCCGGAGCAGTACGCCGCGTTCCGCTCGCCGGAGCCGGCCGGCAACGAGTTCGGCCCCGGGACCGTCGACGTGCTGACCTTCGACACCGCGCGCGCCGAGACCGAGCACGTCGCCGACCTGCTGCGCCGGGCCCACCTCGAGGACGGCCTCGGCTGGTCCCAGATGGCGGTGCTGGTCAGGTCCGGCCGGGGCAGCATCCCCTCGCTGCGCCGCTCGCTGGCGGCGGCGGGCGTCCCGGTCGAGGTGGCCAGCGACGAGACACCGCTGGTCCGCGAGCCGGCGGTGGTGCCGTTGCTCGGCGCGCTCGCCGTGGTCGTCGACGCCGAGGTCGAGGACCCGGCGGACGACGACTACGTGGGAGCCGACCGCGTCGAGGCCCTGCTGACCTCACCGCTCGGCGGCCTGGACGCCACCGACGTGCGCGCGCTGACCCGGGCGCTGCGGGCGCGCGACCGCGAGACGCCGGCGCGGGAGCTGCTCCGGGCCACGCTGCTCGACCCCGGCGTCCTCGTCGGGGTCGAGGGCGAGCCCGCGCGTCGGGCCCTGCGCCTGGCCGACCTGATCGCGCGCGGCCGCCAGGAGCTCGCCGACGGGGCCACCATCGAGCAGGTGCTCTGGGTCCTGTGGGACGGGTCCGACTGGGGCCGCCGGCTCCGGATCGCCACCCAGGTCGGAGGTCAGGGGGCACGCCTCGCCCATCGCGACCTCGACGCCATCTGCGCGCTCTTCGAGACCGCGGCCCGGGCCGAGGAGCAGAAGGGGCACACCAGCATCGCGAGCTTCCTCGGCACCCTGCGCGCCCAGGAGATCCCGGCCGACACGCTCGCCGACCGAGGGGTGCGCGGCGACGCCGTGCGCCTGCTCACCGCCCACCGGTCCAAGGGCCTGGAGTGGCGTCTGGTCGTGGTGGCCCACGTGCAGGAGGGCGCCTGGCCCGACCTGCGCCGTCGCGACTCGCTGCTCCAGGCCGACCGGATCGGTGCCGACGGGCTGCTGCCCCCGCTGACCAGGTCGGCGATGCTCGCCGAGGAGCGCCGGCTCTTCTACGTCGCCTGCACCCGCGCGCGCCAGCGCCTGGTCGTCACCGCCGTGGCCTCGCCCGACGACGACGGCGAGCAGCCCTCCCGGTTCGTGACCGAGCTGGGCCACCGCCCGGCGCACCGGGTCGGGCGGCCCAGCCGACCGCTCTCGATGGCCGGGCTGGTGGCCGAGCTGCGTCGTACCCTCGCCGACCCCGAGCAGCCCGAGCCGCTGCGGGCCGCGGCCGCCTCCCGGCTCCGCCTGCTCGCCGAGACCGACGTGCACGGTCGGCCGGTCGCGCCCACGGCGGATCCCGCGACCTGGTGGGGGCTGCGCGCCCCGAGCCGGTCGGACCGACCGGTCCGGCCCACCGACGAGCCGCTGACCATCTCGGCCAGTGCCCTCGAGGGGCTGCTGACCTGTCCGGCGCAGTGGTTCCTGCAGCGCGAGGCCGGCGGGGCCGTGGTCAGCTCGGC
>Ga0308176_10000551_pt1 | contig 23553 bp, 11 predicted proteins | sample PhyCR2_3_FD_203890 | JGI IMG/M metagenome (GOLD analysis project Ga0308176, IMG submission 203890) | Soil microbial communities from UC Gill Tract Community Farm, Albany, California, United States - DLSLS.C.R2 | ecosystem: Environmental > Terrestrial > Soil > Agricultural land | place: USA... | reverse complement strand
CTGGCGGCGCGGGTCTGGGCCCCTCGCTGCCACGAAATACCGCCCGCGTTCTGTGGAGCTCCCGAGAGACCGCGCACACGCTTGCTGGCGGCGCGGGTCTGGGCCCCTCGCTCGTCCGTCGACCACCGGATTGCGACCCACGCTCGGTGCCATCTCCACGACCCGCCGGCGTGCTACCACCCGGCCGTGCAATCTATCTCGCGAGGTGACCCAGCCCGCGTCGCTGCGCTGCGCGTTGGCGTCCTCACGGGGTCGAGGCTGTTCCCAGCTGGACCGCGCTCGATGCCTGCAACGTCGCGAGAGACGGGTTGTCTGCGTTCGGTGGCAACCGCGCTGGCGCAATCCCCCCGCAGGCGCCGCGGGCCAGCAGGCGTGGCCTGTCTCGCACGCCTCGGGCGGCTGCCGTGGTTACTGGTGCTGGTGGCGGGCGCCGCGCACGCCGCACCGCTGGCGACATTGAGCGACGATGTCGATGGCGATGGGGTGGCCGATGCGATCGAGCTCGGGGCTGATGGCGTCGTGCACATCGCCGGCAAGCCGGGCGGCGAGGTGAAGCTCGCGGCGGCGATCAAGCACGGGCAGCTGGCCGTCACGCACTACCGGGGCAAGGCGTACGTGGTCGCCCAGATCACGGCGATGACAGCGCCGGTCACCACGCCGGCCGGGGCCCCGGTGTCACCGACCGCGGGGGCGCCGGGCCGCGAAGCGGTGATCCTGTCGGCGGGCGGCGGGAGCTGGCACGAGATCCTGCGGGTTCCGGTCGGCGGGGTCGGGCTCGACCACGACTATGGGATCGAGGTCGACGCGGCGCCCGACGGCATCTACCGCTACCAGACGCGCGGCGACATCCGGCGCTGCGACGGCAAGCCGGCGTACCTGTTCGCCGAGAAGTTCGACGGCGCGCGGTTCCGGCGATCGAGCGCGCTGCCCTCGAACATTCCGGATACGGCCCCGTTGCTCGCGGCGAAGCTCGATCCGGCGCGCGCGACGCCCCCCCTGCTCTATCAGGCGCACGCCGCGTCGCTCGAGGTCGGCGTCGGCGACGCGGGCGGGCTGACGATCCCGCGCGAGCTCGACGACGGCCGGCTCGACACGCTGTGGCACGAGGAGCTCGCGGCGAGCACCGGCGAGGGCCAGTTCTTCACGTTCGAGCCACGCGCGGGCAATGTCCTGGCCCGGCAGCTGCGCATCGTGCCCGGCAACCCGGCGTCGGCGGCGACGCTCCGGAGCTTCAACCGCCCGCACAGGATCGCGGTGGTCGCGGCGCACGACGCGTGGCGGATCGAGCTGCCCGACGCCGCCAACGACCCGCTGGGCGCGGCCTACGTCGTCGACCTGCCGCAGGCGGTCGCCGGCTGCGTGACCGTGATCCTCGAGTCGACCTACGGCGCGCCGCAGGGGACGACCGCGATCGCCGAGCTCGAGGTGTTCGCCGACGGCGAGCGCACCGGTGGCGGCGAGGCGCTGCTCGCGCACGTGGTCGCGGAGGGCTCGGCCGGGGCGACGACCGCCGCCGCCGCGCTCGGCAAGCGGGGAGCTCCGGGCGCCGCCGCGATCGAGGGCGAGCTCGCGACCACGACCGATCCCGGCGCGCGCCGCCGCCTGATCGGTGCGCTCGTCAAGATCGCCGATCCGGCCGCGGCCACGGCGCTCGCCCATGCCGCGGCCGTGGGCTGGGTCCGCGATCGGGACCTGCTCGACGTGATCGGCGCGCTCGGCGCGCTCGGTCAGCTGCAGGTGCTGCACGACCTCGCAGGCGATGCCGCGCTGCCGGTCACCGCCCGCGCGGCGGCGATCGCCGAGCTCCCGGTGACGGGAGATGGCTTCGCCTTGCTCGTCGATCTCGTCGGTCGGCTCACCGGTCAGCCCGCCAGTCGGCCCACCGGTCGGCCGGCCGGTCGATCCGCCGATGACAGCGCGGCTCCCGGGGACGGCACCCGCGAGCTGCGCCGCGCCGTGACCGAGCGACTCAGCGCGGCGCCGGCCGAGGCGCTCCTCGCGGCCGTCGCGACCCAGGGGGAGGCCGCGGCGGCCGGCGACCTGTGGCGCGCGATGACCCGCGGCGTGCGCCAGGCACCGGCTCATCGCGCCCCGGTGCTCGCGGCGATGGTCGCGGCGCTGCCCGCGGCGACCGACTACGAGCGCCGGTATCGGCTCGTCGATGGGATCGCCGCGCTCGGCGATGAGCCGGCCCTGCAGGCGCTCGGCGCGCTGCTTCGCACGCTGCCGGCGACCGCCGAGACGGCCGCGCTGCGCCAGGTCGCGATCGCGGCGATCGCGGCGTCGCCGCGCCCCGAGGCGGTCGGCTTCGTGGTCGAGAGCGCGCATGATCGCGATCCGGGCGTCCGGCTGGCCGCGCTCGCCGCGCTCGCCGGTAGCGAGGCCGACCCGGGCAACGCGTGGCAGGCCGCGGGAGGCCCCGGGGTGCCCGATCAGGGGATCGATCGCGTGACCGATCGCGTGATCGACGACGCGCTCGCGGGCGACACCTGGCCCGAGGTTCGCCGCCGGGCCGCGACGGCGCTCGGCGCGCGCTGCCAGCGGCCGGAGCCCGCCCACGCGCTCGGCGAGGCCGTGGTGCACGATCGCGATCTCGGCGTGCGCGGCGACGCGCTCGGCGCCCTCGTGCAGTGTCACGCGGCCGGGACCGCCGAGCTGCTCGCGCGGATCTGGGACGACGCCAGGGCGCCGATCGAGCTGCGCTCGCGCGCCGTGCTCGAGGCGGTGGCGCTCGGCGATCCCAGGGTGGCCGCCGAGCTGGTCGGGAAGTTCACCCGGTGGCGCGGCGAGGCCATCTCGAGCGCCGAGGCGCTCGCCCTCGCCCAGGCTGCCGCGGCCTCGATCGGCCGGCTCGCGGCCCCCGGCGCGGCGCGCGCGCTGATCGACGCGCTCGACGACACCGCCTTCCCCGAGATCGTGCAAGCCGCGGCGCTCGGGCTCGGTGCGCTCGGCCCGGCCTGCCCGGCCACCGCCAGGGCGAAGCTGACCGCGATCGCCCGGCAAGACGACCGCGCGGCCGTCGCGGCCCGGCGCGCCGCCGCGCAATGCGGCCGGTAACGCACGTCGTTCCGTCGAGTCCAGGGCCAGCGCGATGCCGTCCGCGGCGCTAGCATCCCATCGCCACCGGCGAGAGCAGGAGGAGTCGATCCCAGACCGGCTCGATGTCAGTTGTCGCGCCGAGCAGGGCGAGGCCGATACCGGCCACGCCGGTGAGGAAGGTCGGGTCGACGAGCCAGGTCATCTCGCCGTCGGCTCCCGGCCCCCAGGTGCGGAACCCGGCGATGCCCTGGCCGGGGATCCGCAGCTCGAGCGCGCGCGCGAACCAGGTGCGGGCCGCGTCGAGCAGCAGCGGCTCGCGCATCGCCTGGTACAGGCGATTGAACACGTGACCGAGCCCGGCGGCGCCGTGACATAGCCCGGCGTCGTGCACGCCGGCCGAGTCGATCGACCGCCGCGCCGACGCCAGCGCGGTCGCGCGCGCCTCCTGCTCCCACGCCGGCTCGCCCACCGCCCGCGCGGTCACGAGCAGCGCCGCGGCAATGCCGGGATCGCCGTAGCACCACGCGGCCCGCGCGAGCCTGGGTGCCACGCCATGCCCGACGCAATAGGGAAACAGCGACTCCTCATCGTGCGTGCGCTGCGCCAGGACCCATCGGACCGCACCGTCGAGCAGCGGCCGCGCCTTGTCCACCGCGACGCCGGCCGCGATCGCCCGCGCCAGCACCGGCAAGACCCCCGGCACGCCGTGGGCGACGCCGAGGTTCTCGTGCCCGTCGGGGAAATACTCGCGGGTCGGTGGGCCGAGGATCTCCGCGGAGGTATGCCAGGTGATGCCGTCGGGCCGCCGCAGCGCGAGCTCGTCCAGGCGATCGATCACCCGCACCAGGCACGTCACGGCCTGCTGGTTGAGCCTGGCGTTGCCCGGGGTCGCCCCGCGCCCCTGCGGATCAGGCGGCTCGCCGCCGGCCCGAGCCTCGGATCCCCGCAGCCGCTCGAGCGCATAGAGCCCCAGCCCGGCCAGGCCGCTCGTGAGGTCATAGGCCCGCTTCCAGGGCGACTGCGTGAGGTGCTCCGCCAGGATGCGGTCGATGTCCTCGTTGGTGTCCTCCATGTCATCGGCGAGCAGCCGCCCGCGCAGGTGATCGATGGCCCAGGCGACCCCGGTGAAGCCGGAGTACAGATCGGCGAGCGCGGCGTCCCCGGCGAGCTGATCGATCGCGCGCTCGATGTGCGCGATCCCCGGCGCCGCGTGGTCGGGCTCGATCTCGGCCAGGGCCGCGAAGAACAACGCCTGCCCGGATTCGCCGTCGGCCAGGCAGTGCCTCGAGATCGAGCGCACCGGATCTTTGATCGTGGAGGCCTGGCCGGCCGGCCAGGATCGCGCCAGCTCGGCGGCGATCGCGGCGACGGTCTCGCGCGCGCGTGAACGCAGATCACCCTCGAGGATGGGGTGCCAGTGGGGAGCGGATGCGACGGCTGACATGACGACTCCAGAAGAGCGGCCTGGAGCGGGCGGCGAGATGCCCGCCCAGGCGCTCATCGACGGTACAGTTGCAAGACGGAACCGATCGCGGACGTGCCGCGATCGATGCTCGGATCAGATCGCCGATCGCGCCCTGATCAGAGGCAGCAGACCGAGCACGCCTTCGTGCACAGGCTGCAGGCTCCGGTCGCGTCGGACGCGCAGGCGAGCAGCGACACGCCACCCTGGACCTCGACGAGCACCTTGTCGTCGAGGCGGCGGACGGTCTCATGGTTCAGCGAAAGCTTCTTCACGGTCTTCTTCATGATGGTTCTCCTGTGTAGATGTCTGTGGCGTGACGGAACGATTTCGATAAATCGATCAATCTGGCCCCAGCGTACGAGGCCGAGCGCGGCGGCGCGACGCAACTGCGGTGAGCCGGTACGACCGAGCAGCGACGCGGTACCGGGCTGCAGCGAGCCGGCAGCCCGGGCGATCGAATCAGGGCAGGCCGAGCAGGCGTCCGAGGTGATTCTTGAAGGTGCGACTGAGCTTCAACCGGGTGCCGTCGTGCAGGAACACGACATACTCACCGTGGAACATCGGCTCGAGCTCCTTGACCCGCCGCACGTTGACGATCGTCTTGCGGTGGATCCGCACGAACCGGCCGGGGTCGAGCGACGCCGCCAGCTTCTGCAGCGACTGACGGACCAGGTAGGTGCTCCCGCCTGCGTGGATCTCGGCGTAGTAGTCCTGGGCCTCGATCCAGTCGATGTCGTCGATCGCGAGCGTCGCGATCCGCGAGCCGTTGCGGATGACGAGCCGCTCGAGCGGGGTGCCGTCCTTCGGGAGGCCGCTGTCGTCCGGCGGCTCCGATCCTCGGGCGCGCCGTGGCAGATCGGCCTGGCCCGGGTTGGGGCCCGCCGTGGCCGGTTCGTCACCACGGCGCGCGCGGGCGTGGCGCTTGGCGCGCTCGACCGCCCGAGCGAACCGGTGATCGTCGAACGGCTTGAGCACATAGTCGACGACGTCGAGATCGAACGCGGTCACGGCGTGATCGGGCAGCGCGGTGACCAGCACGGTGACCGGTGGCGCGGCGAGGCGCCCCAGCGCCTCCAGCCCATCGAGCCCGGGCATGCGAATGTCGAGGAACAACAGCTCGATGTCCTCGCGCTCGATCACGTCGAGCGCATCGCTGCCGCTGCTGCACTCGGCCACGACGCGAACGTCGCGATCACGGGCGAGCGACAGCCTGATCGCCTGGCGCGCCAGCGGCTCGTCGTCGACGATCAACGCGCTCAGGGCGCTCAGGGCGGCGGCGCTCACGACACGGCCTTCCGCTCGTCCTTGAGCTCGCCATCGAGCTCGAGCTCCCGCGGCGCGGGCGCGCGGGTGGGTGCGAGCACCAGCGGGATCTCGATCCGGATCGCGAGGCCGCCACCCTCGGTGGGCGTCAGCTCGAGGCCGTGGGTCTTGCCGTACAGCGTCGCCAGCCGCGCCCGCGTGTTGGCCAGGCCGATGCCCTGCCCCGGCGACCGCGCCTCGCGCACGCCGCCATGGTCGCGGACGAGCAGATCGAGGCGATCCCCGCGGGCGCAGGCGCGGATCTCGACCGCGACCGCGGTGCGGCTGTGCTCGACGCCATGGCGGATGGCGTTCTCGAGCAGCGGCTGCAGGATCAGGCGCGGGACCCGCGCGCGCTCGACCTCGGGCGCGATCTCGACGGTGACCTGCAGCCGCTCGGCGAACCGGATCTTCTGCAGCTCCAGGTAGCGGTGCGCCAGGGCGATCTCTTCGCCGAGCGAGATCTCGTGCTGGTCACCGCCGGCGAGGGTCGCGCGCAGCAGGCCCCCCAGGGTCGCGAGGCTGCGCACCGCGTCGTCCGGGCGTGCGCTGCGCACGAGCGCGCCGATCGCGTGCAGCGTGTTGAACAGGAAGTGCGGCTGGAGCTGCATCTCGAGCGCCCGCAGGCGCGCGGTCGTCAGCTCCTGATCGAGCACCGCCTGGGCGCGCACTCGCTCGCGGTACAGCGCGTTCGAGCGCTGGACATGGCCGATCGCGACCAGCGTGGCGTACGTGACCCCGTCGATGATGATCAGCGCGAAGAAGATCGACGTGAACGTCGACTTGCCTCCACTCCCCCACAGCCAGGCCTGCAGCGCGGCATCGACCACGAGGATCACGAGCAGCGCGCCGACGTGGGTCGCCACGCCGCGGGCTCGGTCCTCGCGGTCGAGCGGCACGCACCTCCCCATCCACAGCATGAACGGCGTGAGCAGCGCCCACAGCCCGAGCGTCGCGCCGGATACCGTCAGCAACGACATCGACGGCGATCGGCCGCCGAGGTATGCGTCGATGCAGTGGCGGGTGGCCTCGAACGCGAAGATCGCGCCCCATACCACGCTGATCCATCCCCAGCTCGCTCGACGATATGCTCGCACGAGTCCATCCGGTCCCTCGTTCGGCTCCATCCGATCGATCGTACGCGATCCTGCCCGGTGCGATGCCTCGAGGATTGGGCGCAGCACATGGTCCGCCCTTACACACCGAGACGCACGACCGAGAACCTCGTACATCGCCGGCGTCGCAGACGGTCACTGCGACCGCGCGCTGGAGCCATCTGGCCGCGATAGCCGCGTGATCGCCCTGCGGTGAAACACGCTCAGCCCGGAGTGTGATCGCCGGGACAAACGAGCTCCGGTCTCCCACACTGGAGTAGTAAATGCACCGTCACCAACGCGACCTCGTCATCCGGCTGATCGCGTTGTTCAAGCTGGTCAAGGCGGCGATGTTGATCGCGCTCGGGCTCGGCGCGCTGTCGATGCAGCACGATCATTCATGGCTCGGCACCTGGATCCACGCCCTCGCGGTCGATCCGCACGGCAAGCTGATCACCGCGCTGATCGCCCGGATCAGCTCGCTCGACGCCCACCAGCTCGAGGAGATCGGGATCGGCAGCCTGCTCTACGCCGCCGTGTTCCTGGTCGAAGGCGTCGGCTTGATGCTGCGCCGGATGTGGGCCGAGGTGATGACGGTGATCATCACGACGTCGTTCATCCCGCTCGAGATCTACGAGCTCGCCCTGCACAGGAGCTGGTCCAAGGGCGCCGTGATCGTGGTGAACGTGCTGGTCGTGCTCTACCTGCTGCGCCGGCTGCATCGCGAGAAGCACTGGCCGTTTCACAAGTAGCGCCGCACGCCGCGCGGCCTTACGAGGACGGCCTCGCCCGGCGCGTCACGACAGCGCGGACAGCGCTTCGCGGAGCTTGGGGTTGTGCGGCTCGATCTCGAGGCCGCGCTGGAACATGCTCTTGGCCTTGGGCGGCTGGCCGAGCTGCAGGTGGATCTTGCCGAGCGCCCAGTACACCTCGGCCTTGGTCACGCCTGCCTCGGCGTCGACGTTCTGCAGGACGAGCGACTGGTAGATCTTGCGCGCCTTCTCCCAGTCCTGGGCGGCGAAGTACAGCCGGCCGAGGCCGGTCATCGTCGTGACGTCGGTCGGGTTGACGCGCAGGGCCTCCTCGTACGCGGCCAGGGCCGCCGCGCGGTCACCGCGGGCCTCGAGGATCCCGCCCTGACGCTGGCGGAACCTGGCGACGTCCTTCATTCGGCGGCCCGCCTTGGCGGCCTCGGCGAGGTGGTCGTAGATCGGCGCGGCTTCGTCGAGCTTGCCGGTCACGAAGTAGAGGTCGGCGAGCGGCGCGAGGACGAGGGGGTCATTGGGCGCGTCGGCGACGGCCTTGGCGAGCGCGGTGAGCGCGGCGTCGGGGCGGTTCGCCTTGCGCTCGAGATCGGCGATCTCGACGAGCAGCGCGACGCGCTCGGTGGGCGCGGTGAGGGTCGCGACCCGGCGCTGCAGCATGTCGGCGAGCAGCGGCGCATCGCGGCGCTCGCGGGCGAGCTTCTCGAGCGCGTCGATCGCGCCGGCGTGGCGCGCGTCGTGCTTGAGCGCCTGCTGGTAGTCCTGGATCGCCGTGTCGGCGTCGGAGTCGCCCAGCCGCGCGACCTCGCCGAGCCGGAAGAACAGATCGGCGGCGTCGCGGCCGGTCGGCGACAGCGCGAGCGCCTGCTCGAGGGTCGCCTTGCACCGGTCCCAGTCGCCCGCGCGCTCGTAGATCTTCGAGAGTCGGGTGAGCGCGGCGACCGAGCCCGGCTCGCGCGCGAGGATCTTCTCGAGGATCTCGCCGGCGGCGTCGGGGTTGTCGAGCTTGCCCTCCCAGACGTCCGCCGCCCGGGCGAGCGCGTCGATCTCCGCCTGGCCGTCGCCGAGCGTGGCGTGCACGTCGGCGAGCCGATCGAGCAACTCGACGAGATCGTGCCAGCGCTCGCCGCGCGCGAGCAGGCGCTCGAGCTGGGCGTAGCCGGTCAGGTAGGAGCTGTCGACGTCGAGCGCGGCGTACCAAGACGCGATCGCGTCGTCGATCGAGTGGCGCTTGTCCTCGGCGAGCTTCGCCATCTCGGTGTGGATCGCGACCTGATCCCACTTCGACTGGGCGAGCGACAGCCGGCGGGTCTGGATGTCGGCGATCGCCATCCAGTCGCCGGCCCTGGCGTACGCCTCCTGGAGCGCGGCGAGCGCCGCGAGATCATCGGGATCGAGATCGAGCACCTGCTGCCACGCGGCGATCGCGCGCGGCCCGTCCGACTCGAGCTCGGCGATCTCGACCCGCAGGGCCTTCTCGTCGGCCGGCGAGGTCGCGAGCCGGGCGGCGTGGCCGAGCGTCTCGATGAGCTCCTTGGGGTTCGCCGTCCCGCGATACAGCCGGGCGAGCTCGTCGAGCGCGCCGCGGTCGGTCTCGTCGGCCACGGTGAGCTCGCGCCACGCCGCGATCGCCTGGCCGCGATCGCCCGCGCGCTCGAAGATCGCGGCGACCTCCGCGAACGCGGCGCGCTTGGCGGGGAGCTCCGTGACGCTGCGACCGCGCTGGCGCAGCGCCTCGGCGAGCGCGCCCTGGTCGTCCCGCTGCCGGAGCAGCTCGATCAGCTCGTCGAGCACCGCCACCCCATCGGGGTCGAGCGCGAGCGCGGCGCGGTACGACGCCGTGGCCTGGTCGAGCTGGTTCAGGTGACGATGCTGGATCCGGCCGAGGAAGCCGAGCAGCGCGATCTGGGTGTCGGCGTCGCGCGTCTTGCTTTCGGGGGCGCCGATGATCGCCGCGAGTCGCGTCGCGACCTCGGGCCACCGGGCGAGCAGCCCCGCGAGCCGGTCGGTCTCCGCCAGCGCCTGGTGCGACCCCGGATCGATCGCGAGCCAGCGCAGGGCCGCGTCGAGGGCGCGCCGGCCATCACCGAGCTGGTGCTCGGCGAGCTCGACGATCCGCGACAGCAGCGCCGCGCGATCGATCACGTCGCCGGTGATCTCGAGCCGCGCCTCGAGCACGGTCGCGAGCCGCGCGGCGTCGCCGTCGTGCTCGAACAGAGGCTCGAGGATCTCGACGATCGCGGCCTTCTGGTCGGGGGCGGACGCCAGCATGCGCTCGAGCGCGGCGCGCGTGGCGACGTGCGTGGGGACGAGCGCGAGCACCTCGCGATACGCGATCACCGCCGTACCGGCGTCGCGCAGCGTGGTCTCCTCGAGATCGCCGAGCCGGTACATGTACTCGGCGGTCTGGGCGTCGTCGTCGGACGCGTCGGCCTGGCGGCGCAGCACGGCCGCCAGCTCGGGCCACCGGTTCGAGCGGGCGAGCACGCGCTCGAGCGCCGCAAGCGCCGGCCGCGGCTCGTGGCCGTTCGACGCCCGCTCGTAGGCGGCCGCCGCGCGGGCGAGATCCGTCAGCCGATCCTCGGTGATCTGGCCGAGCCACATCGCGTAGGTCTGCTCGACCTCGGGCGGCAGCGCCTCGCCGAGCAGCTGCCCGAGCCGGTCGGCGAGCTCGAGCCACAGGCCACAGCTCTCGGCCAGCCGGGACAGCGGCTGCAGCAGATCGACCTGGTCGGGGTGGGCCTCGATCGCGCGCGACCACACGTGGAACGCGTTGGCGGGCTCGCCCGCCAGCAGCTCGTAGACCTCGGCGAGCGCGGTCCAGTCGTCGCGCTGTTCGCCGTGCGCGATCGCGATCCGGCGCTCGTAGACGCGGACCAGGCCCACGGCGTCGCGATCCGCGCGATACACCTGCTCGAGGATCGGCGTGATCGCCTCGGCGTGCTCGTCCCGGGTGAGCAGGCCCTCGAGGGCCGCCCGCGCGCCCGGGTGGGCCGGCAGGAGCTGCAGCACGGCGCCGTAGCGCGGGATCGCGGTATCGGGCTCGCGGAGCTCGGTATCGACCAGGTACGCCGCCCGGTACGTGAGCTCGGCGCGATCCTTCGCGCTGATCGCGAGCAGCGCCCGGCGATCGATGATGTCGAGCAGCTCGGGCCACATCTTCTGATGGCCGTAGATCCGATCGAGCTCCGCGAGCGCGATCGCGTCGCCGGGGTCGTCGTCGAGCACCGCCGTCAGCTGCCCGATGGCCTGGTAGATGTCCCCGAGCGCCTGCTCGTGGACCTGCGCGGCCGAGCGCCGCAGCGCCTGGCGCTTGGCCAGATCCGAGGTCAGCTCGATCTTGCGCTCGAGGGTCTGCGCGAGCTCGCGCGGGGCGTCGCCGGCGTCGCTCTGCCGGTACAGCCGCTCGAGCGCGTCGAGCGCCTCGAAGTCGGTGTCGTCGACGCCGAGCACGTTCTTGTAGGCGACGATCGCCGCGGGCCGGTCGCCGAGCACCTCCTCGTAGAGCGCGGCGACGCGGTGGAGGAGCATGAGCCGATCGCCGGCGTCCTCGGTGAGCTCGGCGCGGCGCGCGACGACGACGACCAGCTCGCCGACCCGGCCCTCGAGCACGAGCAGGCGATCCAGCGCGGCGAGCGCGCCGAGGTCGTCGGGCTGCGCCTGCTCCACCTTGCGCCACGCGAGGACCGCGCGCGGCAGATCGCGCCGGCGCACCTCGTGGATCTCGGCCGCGCGGGCCCACAGCGCCGCGCCCAGGTCGCCGGTCGGCGCGGCCGCGGCGCCGTCCTCGAGGGTCACGACGACCTCGTCCCACGCCTCGAGCTTGCCGGCGAGCACCAGCAGCTTGCTCAGGCTATCGTCGTCGGCGACGTCGAGCCGCCAGGCGCGCGCGAGCGCCTGCAGCGCGAGGTCGAGAGCGCCGCCGCGCTCCTCGTGGATCTGGGCGATCTCGTGCAGCGTGCGCACCTGCTCGAACGGATCGCGCACGTAGTCGAGCCTGGCGTCGAGGATGACGACGAGCTTCTGCCACCAGTCCTGGCCGCGATACACCGGCTCGAGGAGCTCGGCGACCCGCTCGCGGTGGGCCTCGTGGACGACGAGCCGCTCGAGCGACGACACCGCGGCTTCCCAGCGCTCCTGCGCCTGGATCACCTGCTCGTACTGATCGATCGCGGCGGGCAGATCGGCGAGCTGCACCTCGAACACGTCGGCGAGCCGGAGCCGCAGCTCCGCCGCCTCGGCCGGATCTTCCGACCGCGCGAGCCGCGCCTCGAACAACGCGACCAGATCGTGCCAGTCGCCGCGCAGGCGGTACAGCCGCTCGAGCTCGCCGACGGCCTCGCGATACGCGTGCTCGGCGGCCGGGGTCGCGCCGTCCTCGCTGACCAGCACGACCTCGCGCCAGCCGTCGATCGCGCGCAGGCCATCGCCGAGCCCGTCCTCGTACAGCCGCGCGCGCTTGATCAGCGCCTCGCGCCGCAGATCGTCCTCGCTGATCGCGATGACGTCGTCGTAGATCGCGATCAGCTGGGCCCATTTCTTGGCGCGGCCGAGCAGATCCTCGAGGCGGCGGACCAGCTCGCGCGAGCTCGGCACGCCGTCGTCCTCGATCGCGAGCGCCCGGCGGTAGGCGTGGAACGCCTTGTCGACCTCCCCGAGCCGGCGGTCGTAGATCGTCGCGGCGGCGATCGCGACGTCGCGCAGATCGGACGAGTCGCCGGTCTCGCCGTCGAGGTAGTCCTGGTAGGTCTGGGCGACGAACGCCCAGTTGTCGACGATCGAGGCCAGGCGTTGCAGCTGGTCGCGGATCCCCTGATCGCTGGGCAGCTCGCGGAACAGCTTGGCGTACCACCGGCTCGCCTTCTCGAAGTCTTCGAGCTGCTCCTCGAACAGCCGCGCGACGTACCGGGTCAGCCGCAGGCGCTCGCGCGGATCGCCGGCGCCCTCGAGCTTGGCCTCGTAGACCCGGATCAGATCGTGCCAGCGCTGCTGCGCGACGTAGATCGGCTCGAGCACCTCGGCCGCGACCATGCGCACGTCGGGCTCGCGCAGGTAGCGCTCGATCGCCGCGAGCGCGACCGCGTGGCGGGCATCCCCGCCGAGCGCGGCGGCGTAGTTGTCGATCGCCGCCTCGACGTCGTGCAGGTAGCGCTCGTGGATCTCGCCGAGCTGGACCCTGAGCCCGACGGCCTCCTCGACCGAGGTCGCGAAGCCCAGGCGGCGCTCGTAGAGCTCGACGATGTCGGGCCAGCGATCCTGCTCGCGATACAGGGCCTCGAGCGCGGCGACCGCGTCGCGGCGCTCCGGCGCGACCGCGAGCACCTGCTCCCACGTCGCGATCGCGTCGTCGGGCCGGGCCAGCGTGACGTAGAGCCCGGCGGCCTCGACCAGCGCGCCGACCCGCTCGTCGATATCCGCGTTGGCGCTGTCGGCCTGGCGGAGCAGGATCTGGGTCAGCCGCTCGTCGTCGTTGGTGTCGCGGTAGATGCTCTCGAGCGCGACCAGCGCGCGGCGATCATCGGGCTGGCTGTCGAGCACCTTCTGGTAGTACTCGCCGGCCAGCGGCAGGTCCTTGCGCACCGCGCGCGACAGGTCGGCGACGTCGAGGTACAGCCGGCGCTGGAGCTCGGCGTCGAGCACGTTCGGCGCGATCGCGCGGTAGGCGTCGATCAGATCGGCCTCGCGGCCGAGCTCGCCGGCGAGCCGCTCGGTCTCGGCGAGCACCTGGCCGAGCTCGGGCTCGGTGGCCGCGTAGGGCAGCGCGAGGAGCTGGGCGGCGAACGCGCCCGCCACGTCGTCGAGCTGGTGCTCGCGCAGCCGCACGACCTCGCCCAGGGCCCGGAGCTTGCCGGCCGGATCGTCGGCCCAGTCGGCGATCCGTAGCAGCAGCTGAGCGAGCCGCTGGTGCTGCGCGGTGGCGTCGTAGACCGGCCGCAGGATCGCCGCGGCGGCCACCCGCAGATCGGGATCGCCGAGCGCGGCCTCGACGGCGGCGAGCGCGATCGGGTGCTCGGGCTCGCCGTCCAGCACGGTCGACCAGCGCTCGAGCGCCTCGTGCGGCCGGCCGAGCGGCCCCGACAGGAGGCGCGCGATCTCGACGTGGCGATCGAGCGTCCCCCCGGCGCCGGCGTCGAGCTGGGCCTGGCGCTCGAGCACGTCGAGCAGGTCGGCGTGGCGCGCCGCCTCGCGATACAGCCGGCCGAGCTCGTCGAGCGCCCGCCGATCGCCGCCGTCGCGATCGAGGATCTCGAGGTGCGCCGCGATCGCCTCGTCGGCCTCCTCGAGCATCACCTCGTGGATCTCGGCGATCCGCGCGAGCAGCTGCTTGGCCTCCCGCTCGCCGGCGTGGTCGAGCTTGCGGCGCAGAACGTCGATCAGCTCGCGCCACGCGGAGCCCCCCTGGTACAGCCGCTCGAGCGCGTTCAGCGCCCCGGCGTCGGCCGGCTGATCGGCGAGCACGTCGCGCCACGTCGCGATCGCGGCGGCGTGATCGGCCAGCTGGATCTCCTCGAGCGCCGCGACCCGGGCCAGGAGCGCCCGGCGCTCGTTGGCGTCCTCGGCCCACTCGGCCTGCTTGCGCGTGACCCCGCGCAGCTCGGGCCAGCTCCGGGCCTCCTCGTAGAGCCGCGCGAGCGCCGCGCCGGCGCGCCGGACCGTCGCCGGGTTCGACGGATCGGTCTCCATCAGCCGGCGGTACGCGGTGATCGCCTTGCCGGCGTCGCCGAGCTCGGTGTCGTAGTACGTCGCGAGCTCGCCGAGCAGCGCGCCGCGCGTGGCGACGTCGCCCGCCGGGGCCGCGGTGGCCGCCGCCTCGAGGGCCGCCGTGGCCTCGGGCCAGCGCGCCAGCGACCGCGCCAGCCGGGTCAGCTCCACCCGCGCGCGCTCGTGGGTCGGATCGAGCGCGAGGACCTCGATCCAGGCGTCGAACGCGTTGCGCGGCGCCGACAGGTCGGCCTCCTCGATCGCCGCGACGCGGGACAGCAGCTCGACCGCCTCGGTGCCGGCGACGAGCTTGCGCTGCACGCGCAGCACGCCGACGAGATCCTTCCACAGCTTGTCCTGCTCGTAGAGCGGCTCGAGCAGCCGCGCGACGCGCATGGTCCGCGCCCGGGCGGCGCTGCGCTCGTCCCGGTCGGCGGCGCTCGGCGGCTGCGGCACGGCTTCGTTCACCGTGGCGTCGTCGTGATCCGCATGATCCACGTGCCCCGCGCGCCCCGCTTGCCCGAGCAGCTCCTCGAGCAGCTCGCGGGCATCGGCGTGGCCGCGCTGGCGGCCGATCACGTCTTCGAGCAGATCGATCGCGCGCATCGGCTCGGCCAGGCGGTGCGCGAACAGCTCGGCGCGGCGATAGGCGAGCTCGATGTGCTCGCGCGGCGTCGCCACGACGCCGACCTGACGCCCGAGCAGCGCCTCGAGCTCATGCCAGCGGCTGCCCGCCGCGTACAGCCGATCGAGCGCCTGGTACGACGCGAGGTGGGTCGGCTCGAGCTCGAGCACGCGGAGGTGGGCGGCGATCGCGTGATCGGCCTCGCCGAGCACGTCCTCCTCGAGCGCGGCGAGCTCGAGCAGCACCCGGAGCCGGACCTTTTCGTCGATCGTGACCAGGATCCGCCGCTCGAGCAGCGCGCGCAGGTCGAGCCAGCGCTGCTCGCCTCGGTAGGCCTGGGCCAGCGCCTCGAACGCGTCGGCGGCATCGGGCTCGACCTCGAGCACGACGAGCCACGCGCGCTCCGCCACCGCGCGATCGGCGAGCCGGTCGCCCGCGAGCCGCGCGAGCTCGGTCGCGACGGCCCGGACCTGCGCCGGCGCGCCGCCGCCCTGGAACGCCTGCAGGGCCGCGAGCGCCCCTTCGAGCACGCGGGCCCACTCGCCGTCACGGCCGAGCTGCCCCGCGAGCACGCCGAGCGCCGCCCGCACCTCCGCGTCGCCCGGATCCGCGGCGATCACGCGCAGGCCGGCGAGCCACGCCGCGGCCGGTTCGCCGAGCTCGACGTGATACAGCCGCATCAGCTGGCGATCGAGCGCGAGCTTCTCCGCGGCGCTCGTCGCCTCACCGGCGCGGATCACCTCGAGGGCCACGGTCTCCTGCCCGACGTCCTTGGCGGCTTCGAGGTACGGCAACACGATCCGCGCGGCGGCGACCCGCTCGGCCGCGTCGATCGCGTCGGACACCGTCGCCCCGCCGTCCGACGGCAGGACCAGGCGCGCGATCGCGGCCACGGCTTGCCCCTGCGCGCTGCTCCCGGCGGCGGTGAGCGCGTTGCGGAAGTGGACGAGCGCCCTGTTCGGCCGCTCGAGGCTGTACTCCTCGAGGTTGCCCAGGCGCATCAGGAGCTCGAAGCGCGCCTGCGCGGCGGCCGCAGCCGGCGCACCTTGCACCCCTTGCAGCTCGGGCGACTCCGGCATCTGGGCGAGCTCCTGCGCGAGCACCTCGACCAGCGACTCCCAGTCGCCGCGCGCCTCTTCGATCCGCGCGAGGGCGCGCAGCGCGCGCAGCTGGCCGGGCAGCGCGGCCAGCGCCTCGTGGTACGTCGCCGCGGCGCCGTCGAGATCGACGAGCTTCTCTTCTTGCAGCGAGGCGATCTCGATCAGGAGCGACGCGCGCTCGGTCGCGTCCTTCTCGCGCGCCGCGCGTCGGCGGTACGACGCGAGCAGCTCGGGCCAGTCGAGGAGCTGGATCGCGAGCTCTTCGAGGTGCTGCTCGGCCTCGCGATCATCGGGCGCGAGCGCGAGGACCTGGCGGTGGTGCGTCCGCGCGCGTTCCGGATCGACGAGCCGCCGGCTCGCGATCTTCGCGAGCTCGCGCACCAGCTTGAGCTTGACCGGGTCCGGCAGCTGCTTGCTCGGGGCCAGCTGGCGCTCGAACGCCGCCGCGACCTCGCGCCACTGATCGGGCTCGTTGGCGAGCCGGAGCACGTCGGCGTACAGCGCGTCGCTCGCCGGATCGAGATCGAACGCGCGCACGGTCCAGGTGAACGCCAGCGTGCGCGACGCGAGCTTCTGCTCGCACAGCTTCTGGATCTCGGCGATCTTGGCGAGCCGCGCCGGCAGATCCGGAGCGGCCGACAGCTCGATCTCGAGCACCGTGATGAGGCGCGACCACTTCTCCTGCTTGGCGTAGATCGGCGCGAGCGCGGTGGCCGCCGCGGTGTGCTGCGGATCGATCGCGAGCACGCGCTCCCAGACCTGCCGCGCCCGCTCGAGCGCGGTGCCCGCCGCGGCGTCCTTCACACCTTCGGCGCGCTGCTGCGCCAGCTGCGCCGCGCGCTCGACCAGCGGCAGCCGCGCCGCCTTGGCCTCGAGCCGATCGGCGATGCCGAGCAAGGCGTCGACCAGCTCCTCCTGCTGGCCGAGCCGGGCGTACAGCCGCTCGAGGCCCGCGAAGTCGCCCGCGTTGGCGTACAGCTCGCGCAGCGTGCGCAGCGCCTTGGCGTGCGCCGGCTCGATGTCCAGCACGTCCTGCCAGGCCGCCGCGGCCTGCAACGGCGCGCCGAGCCGATCGGCGTAGATCTGGCCCAGCTTCTCGAGCAGCGCGGTCGCCTCCTTGCCGGTGGCCGCCGCGCGCTGGCGGTGCAGGATCTCGACCAGCGCGAGGTAGCGCTTCTCGCGCTCGTACAGCGCCGCGAGCGCCGCCAGGGTCTCGCCGAGCTCCCCGCCGTCGCCGGACTCCGCGACCACGGCGTTGTAGATCTCGATCGCGAGCTTGGCATCGCCGAGCCGCTCGGCCGCCAGCTTCGCCATCTCGCCCTGCTTCGCCCGGCGCTCGGCGCCCTCGAGCACGCTCGCCTCGCGGCCGAGCACGTCGATCAGCGCGCGCCACTGCCGGCGCTTGGTGTAGATCTCCTTGAGCCGCGCGACCGCGTCGGTATCGCCCGGTGACAGCTCGACGATCTTCTCCAGCGGCTTGATCGCGTTCGCGAAGTTGCCGAACCGGTCCGCCCACAGATCGGCGATCTCGCGGAGCAGCGCCACGCGCTCGTCGTCGCCCTGGCCGGCCGCCTCGCTCTTGCGGGTCAGGATCGCGATCAGATCGTTCCACCGGCCGAGCGCGCGGTACTTGCCGGCCAGCTCGTCGCTCGCGCGCTTGTTCTCCGGATCGATCTTGAGGATCGCGTTGTAGGTGTTGATCACCATGACGTCGAGCCGCAGCTTGTCGCGATAGATCTCGACGACCTCGTGCAGCTTCGCGACCTTGCCCGCGACGTCGCCCTCGGGCACGTGCTCGATCTCGTCCTTCATCAGATCGAGCAGCGCGTTCCACTTCTCGGTGCGGCGGTACAGCCGCGCGAGGGCGGTGCGCGCCTCGCTCGACCGAGGGTCGCTGCGCAGGTGCTGCTTCCAGGCCTCGATCGCCTTCTCGGGGTTGTTCTGCTGCTCGGCGAGCTCGGCGATCTCGACCGCGATCGGCCGCACCTTGGCGTCGCCCTCGACGCGGACCCGCGGCGACTTCTCGACCTGGCGGAGCAGCGCGAGCAGCTTTGCGTTCTCGCCCTTGGCCGGGTAATAGACCCGGTAGAAGTCGATCGCGGCGGGGTGCGCCGGATCGAACTTGCGGACGCGGCGGAAGTAATCCTCGGCGCGGTCCAGATCGCCGAGGTGCTTCCACAGGACCATCGCGATCTGCAGCAGGATCCCGAGATCGTCCTCGCGCTTGGCCTTGAGCGCGGCCTGGTACGTGGCGATCAGCGCGGGCCAGTTCTGCGCCGTGGTCTGCGCTTCGGCGACCACGCGCAGCGCCTGCGGCTGCGCCGGATCGAGCACCAGCGCGCGCTTGATCGCCGCCTCGGCCTGAGCCGGGTCGCTCGACCGGCTGCGCGCGATCTCCGCCAGCCCGAGCAGCGCGGCGACCTTCTCCTCGGTCGTCGCCGCGGCCTCCGCGCGCTCCTCGAGCAGCCGCGCGAGATCGAGCCAGCGCTCGGCGCGCCGCAGGAGCCGCGCGAGGTGAAACGCCGCCTTGGCGTTCTTCGGATCGATCTCGAGCGCCTTGCGCAGGTACTGCTCGGCTTCCGGAGCGCCCGGCTCGAACCGCACGTAGGCCTCGGCCGCCGACACGTACAGCCCGGTCGCCAGGCTGCGATCGGTCGACGCGCTCGCTTCCGTGACGTACTTCTCGGCGAACTTCTTCCAGTTCGAGGCCGCGACGTCGAGCTCGTCGATCGCTTCCTTGGCCATGGTGTCGGCGGGCCGGAGCCGTTCCACCTCCGCGAACACCGCGCGCGCCCCGGGCACGTCGAGCAGCTCGCCGTCGAGCGCCATGCCCTTCTCGAGCAGCAGATCGACCCGGCGATCGAGATCCTGCGTCGCCGCCAGCTCGGCGTCGATCAGCTGCACGACGATATCGGGGCGCCCTCGCCCCCCCACGACCTTGCGGGTCTGGGCAAATCGCGTGGTGCGAACATCGGGAGAGGCTTGGCGAGCCGCCTCGACCAGCCCGGCGAGCGCCTGAGCGTCGTCCGGGTCATGCTCGAGAGCAGCGAGGAGCGCAGGCAGGTCGGCCATCGAAAGCGACATTCATGCTACCGGCGCATCCGGCGCCTGACAACGCCGAGAGCCAATTCCTTCGCGGGGTTACTGCGCAGCCACCGGCCGGCCGGCGCGACCGGGCCCAGAATAGATCGCATCGGGCCGTCTTCATGAAGCTAAGTCAAAGGAAGCGCAGCACGCTTTCCGGGTCGCCCTACCCCGGTCGGCCCTCACCGTCCGCCACCTCACGGCCGCCTGCGGTCGATCATAAGGTCATGTCGGCATGCCCGCCAGGGATCGTACCGGCCGAGAGCCTCCGAAGGCGCCCCCCGGGGGGAGCAGCGCTCCCCAGCCTGCGCCCCCCAAGATTTCTCGATGGCGCATCGGCCGTGCTCCCGCCCGTCACCACGCAACTGTCGATCGCGCCGTCACCTCGTACAGGACGCTCACCGCACCCTACAACCTCGGCCATCCGGCCTTGCCATGACGTGAGCGACACGGCGACATCGCTTCCGCGTCGCCGAACCGATGCCCACGGTGCGGGTCGAGGTCAGCGGATCGTCCGGGTACGTGAGCCGGAGAGATGCTTGCTTCTGGCAAGTACTTTTCGCATGCTGCCGCCATGGCTCCTCGATCCGATCGCGCCGCCACGCCCCTGGTGCGCGCCTTCAGCCGCGAGTTTGCCCGCGCGGGCGGCCTGTTGTCGCCCGACTATCTGGAGTCCGGGTTATCGCTCGGCGAGGCACGCTGCCTCTACGATCTTGGCCACACGACCGGGCTGGACATCTCGACGCTCGCCGCGCAGCTCGACCTCGATCTGGGCTACGTCAGCCGCGTGGTGTCGCGGCTCGCCGCGCAAGGCCTCGTGACCAAGCGGGTCGCGCCGCACGACGGTCGCGCGCGCTCGGTCGTGCTCACCGCCAAGGGCACCCGCCGGCTCGCGGCGCTCGACCACCACGCCAACCACCGGCTCGACGCCTGGCTCGGCACCAAGCCCGCGCCGGCGGTCGACCAGCTGGCCTCGGGCCTGCGCGCGTTCCTCGGCGGCGGTGACCCGCGCGTCGTGCTGCGCGACCCGCGCCCGGGCGATCTCGGCCATATCATCGCCCGTCACGGCGAGATCTACGTGGCCGAGTTCGGCTACCCGCCCGCGTTCGAGGGCTACGTCGTCCAGGCGTTCGGCGAGTTCATGGCGACGTTCGCCCCGCCGCGCGACCGGATCTTCATCGCCGAGCGCGGCGGCCGGTTCGTCGGTTCGGTCGCGGTCAAGGGGCTGCCCAGGGCCACCGCGCAGCTCCGGTTCCTGATCCTCGAGGCGCACGCGCGCGGGCTCGGCATCGGGCAGCGCCTCGTGCGCCGCGTGCTGGATCACGCGCGGGCGGCCGGCGAGCGCCGCGTCGTGCTCGACACCGCGAGCGACCTCGCGGCGGCGCGCGGGCTGTACGCCGCGCACGGCTTCCGGAAGGTGACCAGCGTCCGGGGCGAGCCCTGGCTCCCGCGCGGCGTGTCGAGCGAGCGCTGGGAGCTCGATCTGGCTCCGGTGGGCGCCACACCACGACGCGGCCGAGCCCGCATCCACGGGTGATGGATGCCAGGGTCGCCGTGAACAGGCGCCTCGGGCTTGTCGGCTGATGACCAACCGACGGCCTCCTGCGACCGTCCCATCGGGAATCTACGGCCGTCCCATCGGGAATCTACGGCCGTCCCATCGGGAATCTACGACCGTTCGACCTGGCCCCGGCGCGTGCCTCCTCGCGCCGGATGTGAACCACGTACGCTAGAATAGAACCACCCACGCGGTACGTTGACCCACCATGTATCCGGCTCGCGCTCGTATCCCAGGCATCATCGCCGTCGCGGTCATCGCGGGTGCGCCGCTCGCCGCCCATGCCGAGCCCACGCTCCCGGCCAAGCTGGGGGAAGGCTTCGAGCTGGTTGCTGCGCCGGGCAACGGGGTTCGGGCCCTCGACCTTCGCAAGGGCAAGCAACGGACGCGGTTTGGCTCCGCGGCGTACGTCGCCAGCGTCCAGGTCGACGCCGCCGCACACAGCGTGACGCTCGAGCTCGAGAACTGGTGCAACCGGCCGTACAAGGAGACCTGGACGTACGCAGCGCTCGGGGCTCGACTCGAGAACACGAGCGCTTACCAGCTCCACAGGAAAGCCAACTACAAGCTGGCGGCGCTCGGGTTTGCGCGCGCCGTCGCGCTTGATCCGACGTGGAACATCCCGGCGTACAATCTCGCATCGGCGCAGACGTTGCTCGGCGACCAAGGCGCTGCGATCAAGGCGCTCGCGCCGTGGCTCGCCAGCGCACCGATCACGACCTACGTCCAGGTCACGATGGATCGCGAGCTTGCGCCGCTGCTGGCGCGGCCCGAGCTACAGGCGATCCACGCCAAGCAGCCCGGCACCGTGACCGTCACGGCAGACGGCATCACAGGCAAGGTGGCGGTCTCGGCGGATCGCACGCTGCTCGCGCTCGTGCGGGCCGAGCACAGCTGGGGATCGTCGTCCTTCACCAGCCAGCTCGAGATCCTCGAGGCCGCGACCGGCCAGCTCATCGCGACGACGCCGCTCGTGACCTGGAACGACAGCAACGTCGATTGCTATCCGTCCAGCAGCACGGCGAAGGATTGCTCGCTGACGCCCGCCGGTCGCACGGCGGCGGGCCAGCGCGCTGCCGTGATCCAGACGATGCTGCGCGAACTCGGCTTCGTCCAGGCAGTGACCGAGCCGTCGATCACGCTCGAGAACGAAGGTCGGGGGGGAAAGAAGCGGTTCTCGTTTCCGAACCACAAGCTCGGCCTGGTCGTGAAGGATGGCGCGGCCAGCGTGCTGCAGAACAACACCGAGCTCGGCAGCGGTGGCGCCGCGACCTTCATTGACGATGCGATCTTCGTCGAGCAACCCCGCTTGGTCGTGATCTGGTCCACGGACCCGGGAAGCGAAGGTTGCGACTCGACCAATCCGAGTCACGTCAGCCTGATTCCAGTCAAGACGCCCTGAACGAGGGGCGGTTCTGCACTCGCCGTCGGCATCACGCATGCGGCTCGGCCTAGCTCCGGCGAGCGCCCGGCCGCGACGCGGCCGAGGGTGATGCGCCCGACGCGGCGATGTCTGACCGCACCCGGAACTTGCGATATCGTCAGTGATGCTCGCGGCTCGTCCCAGGGGCGACATTCGCCGATCTCGGAGCACTCGGTGGCAGCGCAAACGGGATTCTACCGTCGGCCATTCGGGAGCGTCTGCGCAGCCCGCTCGGCGGCCACGCGCACGCGGTAGTTGCCGGCCGCGCCGCCGCGCGCGTCGCGCTGGCGCTCGAGCCATGGGAACCAGATCACGCCGCCGCTGGTCGTCACGCGCCGCACGGTGTCGGGCGACAGCTCGCGCCACGTACCGCCATCGGCGATGTCGAGGTCGACCCGCGTCCAGCCGATCGCCGCTTGCTGGGTATACGCGTCGACCAGCCGCACCCCCAGCCCGGCGTGGAGCCGCGTGTGCTCGAGCTCGCGATACCGCAGCGTCATGGTGCCTCCTCCAGCACGCCATGGCGATTGCTCCGGGTGCGCACCTGCGGCGCCACGCGCGGCGCGCGCCGCTCCTCCAGCTTGACCACGCGCACCTCGTAGTTGATCGACAGCCGGTACGGCTTGTCGTAGGTGCGCCACACGTGCGTGCGATCCTCGATGGTCTGCTGGATCATCGTGACCAGCACCGCCTCGTCGCCGTCGCCGAGCGACGTCCCGGCGAGCAGCGGCCCCGAGATGATCGCCTGGTCATACAGCGTCTGGATCGCGCGGCCCAGGATCCGCTGATCGTCGAGGATGTTGCCGCTCCACGCCGTGATCAGGTAGCGCAGCAGGAGCGACGCTGGCGTCCGCCGGGTCTCGATCTTGTCGTTCACGATGATCCGCTGATCGGGCCGGTTGCGCGCGCTCGGATCCTGGGCGATCTCGTACAGCGTCAAGGTCAGCGTCATGCCGACCGCCGGCGTCGTCACCAGGTCGTGGACGATGCAGCCCGCGCCGACGTCACGCAGGGCACTATCGAGGACCCCTTTCAGGATCTCCGACACGTCGCGGATCGCGTTGAACGTTCCCATCTCGACCTGACCCACAATGAGCAATCAGCGTGCCGCCCATGCCGCCTCGCGATCACGCGCGGTTATCGCCGCGATCAACGCGCTCGCGACGGACAAATTTATCCACGCGGCGACTTTGCTCCGCTCTCCGAGCAAGCCGATGAAGGTCAAACTTCGCAGGAGCTCGCCGTCGGCGCTGGCGGCCTAGCCCTACTTTCGCATGCACAGCTCATAGCTCCGTCGGAAACTGACCGAAATTAGATACATGATGGAAGCTAGGTCCTGAGCGACGGAAGCCATCTGTCTAGCTCGAAGATCCGGACGGGCCGACGCTGCTCGGACG
>Ga0308176_10000550_pt1 | contig 23581 bp, 22 predicted proteins | sample PhyCR2_3_FD_203890 | JGI IMG/M metagenome (GOLD analysis project Ga0308176, IMG submission 203890) | Soil microbial communities from UC Gill Tract Community Farm, Albany, California, United States - DLSLS.C.R2 | ecosystem: Environmental > Terrestrial > Soil > Agricultural land | place: USA... | reverse complement strand
CTTTTCTTTTTGCTTTCGTGCTCCTCGGCGCTGCGTCCTTTGCACAAGTTGATACCACCAAAGTCACATCGGTTGACCCGGATCTGCTCAACATCAACGCCAATAAAATTCCCAAAGAATACATCATTCGCTCGGTAAAAGTTTCCGGATTGAATACGCTAGACACGGCCATCGTGCTTTCCATCTCCGGCCTGCAATCCGGCGACAAAGTTTTGCTGCCCGGCGGCGAAGCTTTTTCAAAAGCCATCACCAATCTCTGGAAACAACGCCTCTTCTCCAACGCACAAGTCTTCATTACGGCCGTTGACGGAAATAATATTGATCTCGAAATAGCTGTGCAGGAGCGGCCGCGTTTGGCCAACTTTAAATTCATCGGCGTTACAAAAGGGCAAGTAGAAGAATTGCAGGGAAAGATTGGCCTGGCCAAGTCCACCATCATTACCGAAAACATGAAACGCAACGCGGTTGACGTTATCAAAAAATTCTTTGCTGAAAAAGGTTACCTGAATACGCAGGTGCGCATCCAGGAATCACCCGACCGCACACTAGCCAATTCGCGTTCGCTAACCTTTTATGTGGACAAAGGCCTGAAGGTAAAAGTGAGCGACATTGTTTTTTATGACAACGAAGCCGTGTCTAACGCTTCGCTCAAGAAACAAATGTCAACCAAGGAAAAGGGACGGCTTCAGTTTCATCCCGCAGAAATTACACCGGTTTACGGTTCTATACCGCAGGTATCGCTGCACGAGTTTGTCAGCAACTATGCTTTCCTTTCTCCGTCCAAAACAAAAACCTATCTCGAACCGTACTTCCGTTTTCGGCCTTTCACCGGCGCCAAGTTTGAGCGCAGCAAATACGAAGAGGACAAGGACAAAATCCTGACTTACTACAACTCGCTTGGCTATCGCGATGCGCAAATTATTGCCGACACGCAAACCCTCAACACAGAGGGCAACCGTATGCAAGTGCACATCAAAGTAAAAGAAGGCCACAAATATTATTTTGGTAACATGGCCTGGAAGGGAAATACCAAATACCCCGATTCGGTTCTCACGGCCATTCTCAATATTCACAAAGGCGACGTGTACAACATCGAACTGTTGAACAAACGTCTCGGCAAACAACTCTCTCCCGAAGGCGGCGACATCAGCGGCTTGTACATGGATGAAGGCTATCTTTTCTTTCGCGTAGAGCCGGTAGAAACCGCCGTGTACAACGACACGATTGATTACGAACTGCGCATTACCGAAGGATCGCAAGCCCGCATCCGCAACATCAACATCACGGGCAACGACAAAACAAAAGACTACGTGATTCGCCGAGAATTGCGCACCGTTCCAGGCAACTTGTTCAGCCGTTCCGACCTCATTCGTTCGCAACGCGAACTGGGCGCACTAAACTATTTTAACCAGGAAAAAATTAATCCGAACGTTGTGCCCAACCAGGAAGACGGCACCGTGGACATTACCTGGGAACTGGAAGAAAAATCATCCGACCAGTTGGAACTGTCGGCGGGCTTTGGCGGCGGCGTAGGCTTTACCGGAACTTTGGGCGTTACCTTCAACAACTTCTCCATTAAAAATTTCTTCAAGAAAGAAGCTTGGGATCCCTTGCCAATGGGCGATGGCCAGAAACTGAGCTTGCGCTACCAGTCAAACGGAAGCTTTTATCATTCGTATAATTTCTCGTTTACCGAACCTTGGCTGGGCGGAAAGAAACGCAACTCGCTTACGCTTGGCGCCAGTTCGAGCAAGTATTCCAACGGCACGTATAATTATCTTACCGGAACCTACGACAAAGGCACTGATACAAGCTACCTGAAAACAACCTCGTTCTTTGTTTCATTGGGGAAGCAATTAAAATGGCCCGATGATTATTTCAGCCTTGTGTATTCGTTGACTTACACTCGTTACGATCTAAACAACTACGCCATCTTCCAGGGCCTGAGCAAAGGCACGTCGAACAACTTCAGTTTCCGTTTGGGCTTGCAGCGTTCGTCGGTGTTTGATCCTACCTTCCCGCGCAGCGGCTCCAACTTTTCGGCTACGGTACAATTCACGCCGCCGTATTCTTTGTTCAACAAAAACCTTGTCAATTCCGCCAACCCGTATAAAACGCCGGAGTATCACAAGTGGCGCTTTAACTCAGAATGGTATGTACCGCTGGGCAAGCCGGGCGGCGAAGACAAGAACCGCCAGTTTGTGTTGAAATTGGCTGCCAAGTATGGCTTCATGGGCCGCTACAACAGCAAGCTTGACTTCTCGCCCTTTGAACGCTTTCAATTGGGCGGCGATGGTTTGACAAACACGAACGGTATCCTGGGTTACGACATCATTTCGCTGCGCGGCTATCCTGTGTTTGACGTATCCGATCCGTCGGTGAACAATTCCGACCAAACCAGCACAACGAAATTCTTCACCATCTTCAACAAGTATTCGATGGAGTTGCGCTATCCGCTGGTGACAAACCCGGGCAGCACCATTTATGCGCTTACGTTTTTTGATGCCGCCAACGGCTGGTACAACTTTAAAGACTACAATCCGTTTAAATTGCGGCGCAGCGTGGGTGTGGGTATGCGTTTCTTCCTGCCCATGTTTGGCTTGTTGGGCTTCGATTACGGCGTAGGCTTAGACCGCATTACACCAGCTAATCCCGGTTTGAAAAATGCGGCGCGGTTTACCTTTATGCTGGGCATGGAACCGGAGTAAAGTTGATAAGTTAGTAGGTTAATAAGTTACTAAGTAGGGCCATGCTCCTGGCACGGTCTTCCAAATAACAAACACAAACACGCCATGAAAAAATTGTTTTTTGTTGCTTGCCTTTTGAGTTTTGCATTTGCTGGCTTCGCCCAGAAATACGCCGTCATTGACACGAAGTATATTTTGGACAAGATGCCGGAATACAAAGCCGCGCAAAAACAATTGGACGACGTGGCCGCGGGCTGGCAAAAAGAAATTGATAACATGCAGGCAGAACTGGACAAGATGTACAAAGACTTTGATGCAGAGCAAGTCATGTTGAGCGATGAATTAAAACACAAGCGGCAGGATCAACTGTTTAACAAAGAGAAAGCCCTTCGTGATTTGCAACGCAAACGCTTTGGCTTTGAAGGCGACTTGTTTAAGAAAAGGCAAGAACTCATCAAACCCGTGCAGGACAAGGTTTATAACGCCGTGCAAAAATTAGCCGTGCAGCGCGGTTATGATTTTATGCTGGATAAAAGTGAAGGCATTACCGTTATATTTGCCGACCCCAAACTGGAAAAGAGTGACGACGTGCTGCGTGAATTGGGGATCAAATAAAAGTTTCAAAATATTTTTTCGTACAAAACGAAAAACAATCAGCTATCATAAAAACAACATCACAAAAAAAATCTCAATGAACAAGTTCAAACTTTTTTTCCTGGCAGCTATCATGATTCTGGGCGCCAGCAGCATGAAGGTGCAGGGACAAAAATCCGGCTACTTTTCTATCGAAGAAATGCTTTCGCTGATGCCGGAAGTGGGAAAGATTGATACCCTGTTGCAACGGTATCAGGTTGACTCCATCAACACCGAATTTCAATCCATCATTCAGGATTACAATTACAAAGACAGCCTGTTGAACAAAACCGATACGACCAAAATACCGCAGGCAACCCGCCGGCAATACCGCCGCGATTTGGAGGCCATCACCTACCAGGTGCAAAACTGGCAACAAATTTCGCAACAAGCCATGCAAAACAAGCAACAGGAATTGCTGGCGCCCGTTTACCAAAAAGTTTACGCCGCACTAAATCAGGTAGCTAAGGACAACGGTTATGCTTTTGTTTATCGTCAGGAAGCTTTACTGGTAGCGCCTCCCGGCGATAACCTGATTCCGTTGGTGGCCAAAAAGCTAAACGTGAAGTTACCGGCTGGTGCACTGCAAAACGAAGGCGCTGCAACGAGACCAGCGGGCAACGCAAGACCTGCAGGTGCAAAAAAACAATAAGCCAAACGTTATTTTACTTTGTCCCGCATCTCCAAAAGATGCGGGATTTTTTTGACCGCGGAGGATCGGGATTTGGAAAAGGATTATCGGGATTGGCACTAAGGCCATGTAATGGACATGCCCTACAGCGGCGCAAGCAAATCAGCTAATCTTCACATCATCATATCAGCTAATCAGCGCTTACCTTCGCCGCTCAATAATCAAACATGGCAAATTCAACCATACAAATTGACGTGGAACTGGACGAACAAAAAGTTCCGTCAAACATTCAATGGCAGGCAAGCGACGGCAGCATGGAAAGACCGCTTCAGGCCAAGGCTTTTATACTCTCGCTCTGGGACGGTGCCGACAAGTCGGCGCTTCGCATTGATTTGTGGACACAAAAAATGATGGTGGACGAGATGGCGGATTTTTATTTTCAAACCATGATGACCATGGCCGATACCTTTGAAAGAGCCACCCGCATGACGGAACTGACAAGCGGAATGAAAGCCGCCGCGCAACAGTTCTACCAAAAATTTCAGGAATTGCAACTGAAAGAAAACAAAGCATAGCGGACGGCCCATCCCGACCTTCCCGGTGGGAAGGTCGGGATGGGCCCCAGAAATCAAAAATTCTAAATCAGAAATTTTATGTCCCTCGAACAAAAAATAATGGCCGACATGAAAGAGGCCATGAAAGCAAAAGAAGAAGCCACGCTTCGCGGACTGCGGGCCATTAAAGCCGAAATCATCAAAGCTAAAACAGAGCCCGGCGCTGGTGGCGAAATTTCGGAAGAAAAAGAAGTAAGCCTGCTGCAAAAGATGATGAAACAACGAAAAGATTCGCTGGAAATTTATCAGCAGCAAAACCGGGCTGACCTGGCGCAAAAAGAGCAGGAAGAAATGACGGTGATTGAAAGGTTTTTGCCCAAACAATTGAGCGCAGAAGAACTGAAAGAAGCCTTGCAAAAAATTATTATCGAAACCGGCGCATCCTCGCCTGCCGACATGGGCAAAGTAATGGGCGCTGCAACAAAGCAACTGGCCGGCAAAGCAGATGGCAAAACCATTTCGGCAACGGTGAAGGAGTTGCTTTCTAAATAGTTCTCCTGTTCACTTGTTCACACGTTCACCTGTCAAGCGTGAAAGATTATAAAGTGTTTCTGCATTAGACATTCAACAAGTGAACAGGTGAACGTGTGAACAAGTGAACAATCGTTTATGCTGATTGACATTATCGCCTTCGTTCTACTCTTGCTTGCTGTATTTAAAGGCTTACGAAAAGGCTTTATTGTTGCGCTGTTTTCCTTTCTTGCTTTTTTTATTGGCCTGGCCGCTGCGCTTAAATTATCGGCAGCAATGGCTGCGTATATCGGCAGCAATGTTTCCATATCGCAACGATGGCTGCCCTTTGTTGCTTTTCTAATTGTTTTTTTAATCGTTGTGCTGCTTGTGCGGTTGGGTGCCAAGCTGCTGCAGGGTCTTGTGCAAACAATGATGTTGGGATGGGCCAATCGTTTGGGCGGCGTTCTGTTCTATGTGCTGGTTTATTTTTTCATTTACAGCATTCTTCTTTTTTACGCTGCGCAATTAAGCCTAATTAAACCGGCTACCATTCAGGCATCTTCTACCTATGACTGGATTGAGCCTTATGCGCCAAAACTGATTAACCTGCTCGGTTCCGTTATTCCTTTTTTCAAAAATACCTTTACAGAACTGTTGCGCTTTTTCGATGCAAGTGCAAAACCATGACCGGCCTTTTGCAACCTTTGTAATTTAACGCTTTGTCTTTCTCAGCAAACCGTTGTCACAAAAAGTTTTGCTTACACTTTCCAATTGCCGTTTACCAATTGGCGTTTGCCAAAAAACACTACTTTAGCAAGATTAGAATTGTCTTGCATGCAGTATCAAATTATTGAACAGGGAAAGTTTAAGTACATCGAGGAAGGAGAGGGCGAACCGTTGGTATTGCTGCATGGCTTGTTTGGGGCACTGAGCAATTTTAAAGACCTGGTAGAACACTTTCGCGGCAAATACAAAGTCATCGTTCCCCTGTTGCCGCTGTTTGAATTGGATATTTTACACACTTCGGTCAGCGGCCTTGCCAAACACGTAAACAAGTTTTTAGAAGCAAAAGATCTAAAAGACATTCACTTGCTTGGCAACTCACTCGGCGGCCACGTGGCGCTGGTGCACACGCTCAAACATCCCGAACGCATCAAGTCTTTGATTCTTACCGGCTCTTCGGGTTTGTTCGAAAACGGCATGGGCGATAGTTATCCCAAGCGTGGCGATTACGAATACATCCGCAAAAAAACAGAGCTTACGTTTTATGATCCGGCCATGGCCACGAAAGAATTGGTGGATGAAGTATTCGACATCACCCGCAACCGGTTAAAAGTCATCAAGATCATTGCCCTCGCCAAAAGCGCCATCCGAAATAATTTGGGCGAAGAACTCAATAGCATCAAGCAACCCACGTTATTGGTTTGGGGCAACAACGACACCATCACGCCGCCCTTTGTGGCACGGGAATTTCATAAACTAATCCCGAACAGTGAGTTGCATTTTATTGACCGCTGTGGCCACGCTCCGATGATGGAAAGACCGCAGGAGTTCAACGTGCTTTTGGATAATTTTTTGAAAAAGCTTGCAACTCCTGCAACAGTTCAATAGGTTCATCTGTCTAAGTAATGCGACCGTGCTATGTTAACGAGAGACCTCATATCGAATACAATTCCTTACTTGCATAAAAGCGATACCGTTTATCATGCCCTGCAATTGATGAACGACTATCACGTAGCGCATTTGCCGGTGGTGGAGAACGAAAGTTATCTCGGCATCATCAGCGAAGAACAGTTGCTGCAAAACGACGAAGACACAGCGCTTACCGATTTGCCGATTACCGATGGCACTGCTTCCGTTCAGGGCAACGAGCACTTTTTAAAGGCCATTCAAACCGCTGTTACCAATCAACTAAGCATCGTTCCGGTGGTGGAAGAACGGCAACTGCTTGGCATTGTCACGTACAACGACCTTTTGCGCAATGCCTCGGAATTTATGAGCCTCAATCAGCCCGGCGCACTGATTGTATTGGAAATGGACAGCCGCAATTATTCCTTTACCGAAATAAACCGCATTGTAGAATCAAACGATGCGCAGATTACCCAACTAAACACAGTCACCGATCCCGAAACAGGATTGATGCAAGTCACCATCCGGGTAAACAAGCTCGAAGTATCGGCCCTTCTGGGCACTTTTCAACGCTACGAATACAACGTGAAATACTATTTTGGTGAGGAGATGTTTGCCAACGAGCTAAAGACGAATTACGATAATTTAATGCACTACCTCGAAATATAATTCCACTCCGCAGTCCAATAACTTATATTCGGTACAGAATTTTCATTGTTACGCTTGATCTACTTATTATCCCGATGAGAATCTGTCTGCCAATACTTGGATGTTGTGTGTTGCTTTTGTCATTTGGCGATGGAAAGGCACAGGATGTTTTTGTCAATTCCGTATTGCTTTATTCTACCGACCATTTGCAGGCTACTACTCCCGTTGCCGATTCGGTTTTTACCATCAAAGAAATCATCATCGCGGGCAACAAGCGAACACGCAAGTCCACCGTTTTGCGGGAACTCCCTTTCCAGGCTTCCGACACTTATCCCTTGGCCGAGATTGTCGAAAAGCTGGAAGTGACCCAGCAGCAGTTGATGAACACAGGACTTTTTCGAAGCGTGGTGGTAAATCTTCAAAGCGCTTCAGAAGAGCAGGTGATTGTAAACATTCAGGTGGAGGAAAAATGGTACTTCTATCCACAGCCTTTTGTGCGCATTGCCAACGGCAGTTTCAGTCAGTGGAACGACCGGGGCCGGCCGCTCAATCATCTCAATTACGGCATCAAGCTTACCCAGTACAATTTCTCAGGCCGCAACGATAAAGCCTACATAAATCTTACCAGCGGTTACACCAAAAAAATTGCGCTTCAGTACCAGGGTTTTTATTTTGACAAAGCCTTAAAGTGGTCGGGCAGTCTTTCGGTGGCGCACGGCAAAAACCGCGAGATTAACTACATCACGCAAAACAACAAAGTCATTTCAGTAAAAGATCCAGACGGGTATCTGTACGAATTTTCGCAAGCTTCCTTTGACCTTTTGTATCGTCCCGCCATTAAAACAAGGCATACGTTTTCGGTTGGTTACAATTATAACCGCATTGCCGATACCGTTCGCAAACTGAATAAAAATTACGCACCCACCGAAAACGTGTACCGTTTTCCTTACGTTTCTTACAGCGTTTCGTTCACCGATTTTGATTTTAACCCTTACCCGACGAGAGGCCGTTATGCTGATTTTTCGATCTACAAAGCGGGCATTAACAATCCGGTTAATTTATGGCAACTGGCCGCAAGCGGTACGCAATACCTGGCGGCGGGAAGGAAAGGCTATTTTTCGGTAAAGCTGGCCGGCATGTTAAAGCTGCCCTTTAAGCAGCCGTACATTACACAACAGTTTTTGGGTTACGGTGACGCCTATTTGCAGGGATATGAAAACTACATCATTGACGGCGTGGCGGGCGGTTATTCCAAACAAACCTTTGGCTACAATCTGTTGAAAACGGAAATACCGCTGCCAAAGAAAAAATGGTTCAAGTCCTTGCACAGCATTCCACTAAAAGTTTATGCTAAGGTTTATACCAACGAAGGCTATGTGTATAATCCGGCGCCAGGCTTCACCAACGGCCTTACCAACCGGATGCTTTACAGCACGGGCTTTGGCATAGACATTCTTGCCTTTACCGATTTGCTTTTTAAAATTGAATGGAGCTTTAACCGGTTAGGGCAAAACGGGATATTTTTGCATCAATAGATGTTTACTCATTCACCTGTTCACCCGTTCACACGTTTATTCGCCGGCACAGAACACACGAACAGGTGAATGAGTAAACAGTAAACCGACACACTTGAAAGTAGCCATCTACAGCCGCGTGTTTGAAAGCACGCAACTTACCGACTTACAACTTTTTTTTGATGAACTGGAAAAAGAAAAGATTGACCCGGTCATTTTCGTTGACTTTTACGAACAGGCATCACAGCACCTCCGGCTCTCCTCTTCAACGCAAACCTTTTCGCACCACTCGGAATTAACCGCAGACATAGATTTTTTAATCAGTCTTGGCGGCGACGGCACTTTGCTGGACACGGTTACGCTTGTTCGCGACAAAAACATTCCGGTGGTCGGCATCAACTTTGGCCGTCTGGGTTTTTTGGCCTCCATTGGCCGAACCGAAATGGCCGAAGCCATAAAAGCCCTGGCACGCCGCTCGTACATCATTGACAAACGTTCGCTCGTTCATCTCGATTCAAACATTCCGCTCTTCAACGACGTGCCGTATGCCTTAAACGAATTTGCCATTCACAAACGCGACATTGCGCCGATGGTGAAAATTCATACCTACATTAACGGCGAACTGCTTAATACCTATTGGTCCGATGGGCTCATTCTGGCCACGCCAACCGGTTCTACGGGCTACTCGCTAAGTTGTGCGGGCCCGGTGGTTTTTCCCGAGTCACGCTCCTTTGTGCTCACACCCATTGCGCCACACAATTTAAATGTGCGTCCCATTGTCATTCCCGACAACGCCATCATTTCCTTTGAAATCGAAAGCCGTTCCGATGAAGTCATCTGTGCACTGGATTCGCGCCGCGAACTGGTAGACAAGAACGTTCTCCTTGCCGTGCGCAAAGAAAATTTTAATCTGAACCTTGTGCGGCTCAACGAAAACAATTTTCTGCAAACACTCCGCAACAAACTTTCGTGGGGCTTGGACAAACGGAATTAAGAACACCGAATGCAGAATACAGAACGCAGAATCGTCAAACGTTCGTCTTTAATTCTTTATTCTATATCCTGTATTTTGCATGCTGCATTCTTTCCCCTCGCATACCAAACGCCGAAAAATTTCGTTTCACAAAAAGCAAAACCTTATTTTGCAAAATCTATGAGAAAGAAGATACTGGCTGCCGTTTTGTTTTGTTTGCCGCTGGCGCTTTGGGCGCAAACAGAATCCTACGTGCAGGAGGGTGAATTCGGCTTTGGCATTGGAGCCGCCCATTATTTCGGCGACCTGAACACCCGTGCAAAACTAAACCGGCCTAAATTGGCTGCCGACATTTTCTTTCGGAAAAATTTTGGCAACTACATCGCCGTCCGTCTTTCCGGCACCTTTGCGCAGTTGGGTTATTCCGATGTTTACAACACGCACAACGAATTGATGCGCCGCCGCAACCTGAGTTTCAACACCAAGGTTTGGGAACTGGGCTTGCAGGGCGATTTTAATTTTTACCGCTTTATGCCCGGAGATGAAGATTTTCGTTTTACGCCTTACATCACGCTTGGTGTGAGTGCTTTTAGCTACGACCCTTATGCTTATTTAAAAGGCGAAAAATATTACCTGCGCCAGTTGGGCACCGAAGGCCAATACGACACGGCCACGGGTCGCCGGCCTTACAGCACCATGGCGCTCGCCATCCCGTTTGGCGTGGGTGTGAAGTACGCCATCAATGACCGCATCAACGTCGGCTTTGAAGTGGTGCATCGTTTTACCAACACCGATTATTTAGACGACGTAAGCACCACTTATCCCGGCGCCTCGTCTTTCCCGCCAAACCCTGATGGAAGCCCTTCAGCCGCTTTCCTTTTGAGTGACCGTTCGTACGAAACCGGAACGCCTATTGGCGTAAAAGGCCAGCAACGGGGCAACAGCAAAAACAAAGACCAGTTTGCAACGGCTATCTTTTACATCAGCTTCAACCTACAATCCTACAAATGCCCGTCGGCGAACTAACCACGGATTAGCGGGATTTCAAAAAGATTTTCGGGATTGTTCAGAAACGGACAGTCCTTTTTTATCGCCGATGGCGGATGAAAGCATATCTCGCTGGTTAACGCTTTTTGTTTTGAGGTGCGCTGTGCCGGTTTTCATCCGTGAAATCTTTCCTTCAATCAGCATAATCTGTGGTTTACTTTTGCGGCAGTTCAACGTTGCGGAACATGACAAGTGAACTCGTGAACGCGTGAACAAGTAAACAACTTCTCATGGATTTACTTTCTCAAATAGACAAAGCCCGCCTTCCTAAACACATCGCCATCATCATGGACGGCAACGGACGATGGGCGAAAGAGCAGGGACAAGACCGGCTGTTCGGCCACTATCAGGGCGTGGAAAGTGTACGCGATATTGTGGAAGGCTGCGCCGAACTCAGTGTCGGTTATCTTACGCTTTATGCTTTCTCCACCGAAAATTGGGACCGCCCGCAATACGAAGTCATTGGCCTGATGGAACTGCTGGTGAAAACCATTCACGGCGAGGTGGAAAGCCTTAACAAAAACAACATTCGTTTGCACGTTATCGGCGACATGAACATGCTGCCCGATTACGCACAAAAAGAGTTGAACGAAGCCCTTCAAATTACAAAGCATAACACCGGTCTTCAGCTAATTATGGCCCTGAGTTATAGCGGACGGTGGGAACTGCTTAACGCCGTAAAGAACATTGCTTACGAAGTGCAAAGCGGCAACCTGCAAATAGAAGAAATTGATCAGGACACACTGCAGAAATATCTGACAACATCAGAATTTCCCGACCCCGAACTCATGATTCGCACCAGCGGCGAATACCGCATCTCCAACTTTTTACTGTATCAACTGGCTTACGCCGAACTCTATTTCACACAGGTGCGCTGGCCGGATTTTCGCAAGCAAAATTTATACGAAGCCCTGCTTGATTACCAAAACCGCGAACGGCGTTTCGGCAAAACGGGTGAGCAGGTTAAGACGGGGGCATAGTTTGGAGTTGAGCGTTCATTCGCGGTCATCTTTTCTTGTTCCTGTTCTATGGTTGTTTCTTCAGTTTCTATTTTCACATTATTCAATCAGCACATCATCATTATGTCCTCATTTGAAGTTATCGGCGGAAAAAAATTGAAAGGAGAGATCACGCCGCAAGGTGCAAAGAACGAAGCCTTGCAAATCATCAGTGCCGTTTTGCTCACCGATGAAAAAGTAACCGTTACCAACATCCCCGATATTCTTGACGTCAATAATCTGATTGAACTCTTGAAAGCCATTGGTGTAAAAGTGGAGCGGCCCGACCGGCACACATGCATCTTTCAGGCCGATGACGTGGATTTGAATATTCTCCGCAGTCCCGAGTTCAAAAACAAGAGCGGCACCTTGCGCGGCTCAGTCATGCTGGCAGGACCAATGCTTGGCCGCTACAAAAAAGCCTTCATTCCTAAACCCGGTGGCGATAAAATTGGAAGACGCAGATTGGACACACATCTCCTCGGTTTTCAAAAGTTGGGTGCGGAAATGATCTACTACCCCGAAGACGCTTTTTATTACTTCTCCACTGATGGCTTAAAGGGCACGTACCTCTTGCTCGATGAGCCTTCCGTTACCGGCACAGCCAACATCATCATGGCGGCTGTGTTGGCCAAAGGCGCCACCGTTATTTATAACGCAGCCTGTGAACCCTACATACAACAGCTTTGTCGCATGCTCAATAAAATGGGCGCTGACATTCAGGGCGTCGGCAGCAACCAACTAATCATTGAAGGCGTTGAAAAGTTGCACGGCACAGAGCACCGAATTTTACCCGACATGATTGAAATCGGTTCCTTCATTGGTATGGCCGCTATGACGCAAAGCGACATCACCATCAAAAATTGCAGCGTCGAATACCTGGGTGTGATACCCGAAAAGTTCCGGCAATTGGGCATTCAATTAAACATCGTTGGCGACGATATTCACATTCCCGAACAGGAGCTTTATCAAATCCAAACTTATATGGACGGTGGTGTGCTTACTATCTACGATCATCCCTGGCCGGGCTTTACACCGGATTTATTAAGCATTGTTTTGGTTGTGGCCACGCAGGCAAAAGGCTCTGTCTTGATTCATCAAAAGATGTTTGAAAGCCGCTTGTTCTTTGTGGACAAACTCATTGACATGGGCGCACAAATCATTTTGTGCGATCCCCACCGCGCTGCGGTTATTGGCTTGGAAAGAAAGTACAAGCTGCGCGGCATTCAAATGAGTTCACCCGATATTCGTGCAGGCGTGTCACTGTTGATTGCAGCCTTAAGCGCCGAAGGAAAAAGCATCATTCAAAACATTGACCAGATAGACCGCGGCTATCAATACATTGACGACCGTTTGCGGAGCCTGGGTGCGGAAATAAAGAGAATAGATTAGCCGTTGTTATTCTTACAACAACTTCTTTACCAACAATAGCAATTCGTACACGTTAAGCGGCAGTTGAAACAGTTCCGATGCAGCTGCCCTCACGTAGCCCTCTACATTTGTGGCTCAATAACAAAAAACTTAACTGTATGAAAAAAGTCATTTTCCTCGCCTTTATTCTGGCAGCAGCGTTTGCTGTAAACGCACAGAGCAAAAACAGTAAAGATGTTCAATTCAGCGGCGGTCTTCGCATAGCCTTGCCCGTTGGTAACTTTCATTATTCACACGGCTTTGGCGTTGGTGCCGAATTGCAGGCCGAGTACAAACTTTCTCCGACAGCGTCACTCACCGGGACAACCGGCTTTACCAACTTTATTGGTAAGTCAGCGGACTACTACGATTATAGTTACAAATACCAATCGGTAGGCTATATTCCTATCCTCGTAGGTGCCCGTGTTTATCCTTCCGAAAATGTTTTTATAAGTGGCAAGGTTGGCTATGGGATCTTAACCAATGCCGGTGCTGGCGGCGGTTTCAACTTTGAACCGCAGGTTGGTTACAACGGAGACAAATTCCAGGTTGCCTTTGGTTATAACGCTCTTGTGAACAAGGGCACATTGGGACATTTGGGATTGACAGCCCTGTACAAATTCAATTAAGCCCTTCAATTTTTTCACACGGAAAAGGCTGCGACGTCGCGGCCTTTTCCGTGTAATTTATTTCTTTGTAAACGGCAAACCTTCCGATAAAATGGCGTCGGGCAAAACGCCGCTTCGTATGCCAAAATAAATTTCGTAAGTCCCTTTGGCGATGTCTTGTACGGGTATGCGAATCGTTTTCGTGATCGTTGCTCCCGGAGCTAAATTATCCACGGCCTTTAATGGAAGTACCGCATCTGCTTTTAAAACGTTTCTGGCTTGTTCAATAGAATACGCAATGCCGGTATAATCGTCGCCATCGTTTTTTTGAAACGCAATCGTTCGGTTTGTTTGATTGAAAAGGTTTACAGTTGCCTTCAACGTATCGGATGATACCGCATCAACGGTTGCCGTTACGGCTGCACAATTGTAATACGATTGAAAAGAAGAAATAACGCCGTAATAAAAATCTTTGTTTAACAACGATGTTTTCGTTCCGCCGGTATAAGGATACTTGCTCAGAAACAAAACGTCTTTGCCTTGCAAACTGTCTTCGTAACCCCATAGTTCGTACTGCGATTTTTTTCCCGGCCTTGTATAAAGCGTTACGCCTTGCTCTCCCGAATAAAAAGAATATAATGAGGCTTCGCGCAAATTATCGGGCATAAAAACAGGCCGGTTGCCCGCAAGGCTTTTTACTTCTTTCGCCCAGGCTTTTCTCCCGTGGTAATAATCTTCGCCAACGTGCATGTTGGGTATGAGCGGAAGCATCAATAAAATTCGTGCAACGAAAAACAGCACAACGAAAGGAAGAATGAGTGCATTAAAAAGCTTCTTGTGTTTTGGATTGTTGTAATACCGAACAGCAAAATAAAGAAGCGGGTAAAGTGCAATGGATGTCCAGTGAAAATGCACGAAGGTTTTAAAAGAACTTACAAGGAAGAACAGCAAGGTGCCGATGATGATGAACTTTAGCGTTCGTTCAAAAACATCTTTTGTTTTAACAACGAAAGGAAGAAAAATTAGTCCCGGTCCAATGGCAAAAATTTGTTGCGAAATATATTCGCCCACATGCTTGAATGACCACATTCCTGTTCGTCCCGACAAATGATATTTGAGCGTGGGAAAATCGTTCTTATACTGCCACCACAAATGCGGAAGGAACAACACGGCGGCAACAAAAAGCGCCAGATAAAAATAGCCGGACTTCAACAGTTTAGGGTTTGCAATAATTGTAAACAGCAGCACCAGCGCACCGTGGTATTTTGAATAAGCCATCAACGCAATGGCAAGCCCCAGAAGCAAAGAGGTTTCAAAATTTTCTTTGACTAAAAACCGTTTGTAAAGAACGAGAAAGGCCAAGCTAAAAAACAACAGCGGCCCGTCGGGGAAGACGAGAAAGGTTAGGTAATGAAGCAGCGGCGCCGAAAGCAAAACCCAATATGCTTTTGGCGAACGTTTTAATTCTTCGGGTATAAGTTGAAAGAACAAAGACAAGCCTGCCGTGCTTAAAACCACGTTGAAGACCCGAACGCCGAACGTGCCGCCAAACAACTTGCTTCCGGCTTTAATCATGGCCGCAATCATCGGCGGATGATCGTAATAGCCCCATTGCAAGTGTTGTGCGTAAAACCAATAATAACCTTCGTCGCTGGTAAGCTCTGTAAAAGCAATTTGCAGAAGATTGAGCAAAGCCCAGAAGACGAGAAAGAAAGGAACGGGATTGCGCAACAGCATTTTTTCAGTATTGTTAACTGCGCCATTCCTTTGTTCAACGAGAGCGGGCATAAAGCAAAAAGAGATTTGCGCTAAAGATATTCAAAGCGGCAAGCAATTTCTTTCTATCTTTCTGCATCGTCATTTGAAGCATGAATACCGTTCAATGCCAGATCACCAAAAAAGAATTGCCGGCTTCTGAAACCTACAAGGGAAGCGAGTTGCGCGGGCCGTTGCTGCAACTCATCCGGCAGGAGCATCCAGATTTTACCGGCGACAGTTACATCGCCATTGATAAACTGAACGAGTACCGCAAGCATTACATCTCGCAGTTGATTGAACAGGAAGTGGGCGAAATAAGCCAACTGGAAAAAGACGTTATCCATTCCATACAAAACAACAAGCTGCTTTCCGAAAACATTGAAGAAGATATCAACGAACCAATAACGTTCGGGCAGCGTGTGGCCGATAAGATTGCAAGCTTCGGCGGCAGCTGGACCTTCATCATTATTTTCTTTTCCTTCCTGGCCTTGTGGATGATGATAAACATTTGGATGCTCGCAACAAAACCTTTCGACCCTTACCCGTTTATCTTGCTCAATCTTATTCTTTCCTGTCTTGCGGCCATACAAGCGCCTATCATCATGATGAGCCAGAACCGCCAGGAAGACAAAGACCGGCAGCGCAGCGAACACGATTACAAAGTGAACCTCAAAGCCGAAATCGAAATCCGCCTGCTGCACGAAAAACTTGATCACCTCATCGTGCACCAAAACCAGCGCTTGCTGGAAATACAGCAGCTACAAGCCGATTATTTAGAAGACATTCTGCAACAAGTGAAGGAAGCAAGAAAAGTGAATGGGGAATAGCGAGTGGTGAATGGAACGTTTAAAGCACTACCGATCTGCCAATGCTCCGCGTTAAATAAAAAATACGCAATTGCGAATTGCACACAGTGATATTATCACAAGTGGCTTATTCACTACTCACCATTCACGATTCACTGCCTCACCCATTCCACTTTCTCTTCCACGGATTTGCGCTTGCCTTGCGGCGAAGGCGTGGCAATGTGTGCGAGGTAAAAAAAGCCAAGCAATTTGTCGTCTTCGCCAAGACCGAAAAATTCTTTTGCGCTTTGCTTGTACGTAACGCCGCCGGTTGTCCAGTAGCCGCCCAAGCCGTACGCAGTTACGGTGAGATACATGTTTTGAACCGCGCAAGCCACGGCGGCAATTTCTTCCACTTCGGGAAACTTTTTATTCGGGTCACGCTTCACGCACAAGGCAATCACATGCGAAGCTTTGAGCGGATTGGCGGAAAGGTTTTTATAGGTGGCTTCTTTAAAATTTTCACCCGCTTCCTTTTTGTAAAGTTCGGCTTGAAACGTGGCGAGCTTTTGCAAGCCTTCGCCGGTGAACACCATAAATTTCCAAGGCTCTGTCTGTCCGTGGTTGGGCGCCCAGGTTGCGTTTTCCAAAATCTGTTTTACAATTTCATCGTCCACTTTTTTGCCGGCATCGTATTGTGCGGGAAAGGTGGAACGGCGGGCCTTTATCAGTTCGTTTATTTCTTCGGGATTAAACTTCATTGCTTTTGTTTGAGTGGGCAAAATTGCAGGATTTACAAACAGAGTGGGTTGAAATTTCTACCTCTTCAACGCCCTTTGGAAACTCAATTTTTTTTTGATAATAAATTTGAATAATGAAAACAAGGTTATCGGAGAAGAAGGCGATTTTGAGCTTGCTGTTTTTAACAGCCTCAATTGCTTGTCTGGTTAAAGCCTTTCTCTACAACTCTTCCAAACCATTGCCTGATACGCGTTTCGCCTTTGTTGTACTCGGAGTCGCCTGCCTCCGAACAGCTTACTTGCTTTTTAAGAAAGCGCGGCAGCTTGCCTGATTCTTTAAAAAGCCGGTTGCTTTCATTGTTGTAAAAAAACGACACGATATTTTTCGTAACACGACCGCATCTTTCCATCTATCGAAGCATAAAGCAGCTACTACAGTTTGGGTTTGACAGTCAAAAAATCAAATCCTTCTTTGCAGCAAATACGATTGATTATGCGGAAAATTTTTACCTGTGCCTTGTCCGTTCTGATGACAACCATCGCCTTTGCTCAAAACGGCAAAGGCAAAGCCGCCCTTACTGTTTTAACCGAACAGAAATCTCCTGTTGAAGGCGCCACCATTGAATTGCTGCGCAGCAAAGATTCGGCTTTGGTAAAAACGGCCATCAGCGACAAAGCCGGTCTTGCGGAAATAGACAACCTTCTTCCGTCAACTTATTTCATTCGCGTTAGCGCCGTTGGCTTAACAACAACATATAGCAATGCGTTTAATATAAAAGACGGTGAAACAACTTCGGTGCCCGCAATCAGCATGGCAGTGAAAGCGACATCCCAACTCCAAGGTGTTACGGTTACGGCAAAAAAGCCTTTCATTCAACGCTTAAACGATCGCCTGATTGTAAACGTTGAGAACAGCGTTGTCAATGCGGGCAGTTCAGCCTTTGATGTGCTGGAACGTTCGCCCGGTGTAACCATTGACCAGAACGATGCGATTGCATTACGCGGCAAGCAAGGCGTCATCATCATGATTGATGGAAAGCCTTCACCCATGTCAAGCACAGATTTGGCGAACTACTTACGCGGCCTTCCGGTAAATGCCATTGAACGCATCGAACTTATTACTAATCCTTCGAGCAAATACGATGCGGCCGGCAACTCGGGCATCATTGATATTCGTTTAAAGAAAGATCAACGTCTTGGTTACAACGGAACACTAACGGCTGGATACGGCCAAGGCGTTTACCCAAAATGGAACGCAGGCACCACCTTTAATTATCGCAACAAGGCCGTAAACATTTTTGGAAATTATACGCACAACGACCGCGAGATGCTGAACCATCTTATCATCAACCGCAACTTTTATCAAAGCGGTGTGTTCAAAGGTTCGGATGACAAAGACAATTATGCCTGGATGCCGTTCAAGTCGAACAATGCACGTTTGGGCGCCGACTTCTTTCCGTCAAAGAATACCATCGTTGGCTTTGTGGTGAACAGTAGCTTCAATCAATTTAATCGTGTGGCAACGATTGGTACAACCGTGAATGATATAAACTTCAAACCCGATTTTCTTTTCAATTCTCTCGGCACCGACAACAACAAGTTCAACAACACGGTGGCAAACGTGAACCTGAAACAAAAGCTGGATACCGCCGGAAGAGAGTTAACCGCCGACGTGGATTACGGTGTGTTCAACAATCATGCACTCAGCCGCACGGCTTCTTATTTCTACAACCTCAACGGAACGAAAAGAAAAGAAGACGACATACTGGATGGTGACCAAAACGGTAAGCTTACACTAAAGACCGCAAAGGTTGATTACGTAAATCCATTAAGCGGCGGCGCAAAGCTGGAAGCCGGTTTTAAAACAAGCTATGTTTCGTCCGACAAAGACGCGAAGTTTTACAACGTCTATCCAACGGCCACGGTTGTTGACGAAACAAAGACCAATCATTTTTTGTACGAAGAATACAACAACGCGGCTTACCTGAACTTCAGCAAGGAATTAAAAAAGTTCAATTACCAGATTGGTTTGCGCGGCGAAGAAACCGTATTGAAAACACAGCAGGTGAAGGGCAGCAGAAAATACAACAACGATTATTTTAAGTTGTTTCCAAGCGCCTTTGTTAATTACAAATTGACGCCTGAACAAACTATTGGCCTTTCGGTGAGCCGCCGCATTGACCGTCCCAATTACGACATGCTTGATCCTTTTCTCTTCCAGGTTGATGCGACGATTTATTCAACCGGCGATCCTTTAATAAGACCGCAATACACCTGGTCATACGAACTGAATTATACCTTGAAAAACCTGAACTTCACCTTTGGTTACAGCCACACAACCGATGCGCAAAACGTTGTGCTTTCAAAAATTCTTGATGTGATTCCAAGCTTTGAAATCAAGCCGGGACAAGACTCTAACATCACCGTGCAAATTCCGGTGAACTTAACGTCATCCGACTATCTTGGTCTTACCGCATCGCTGCCTGTACGCATCACCAAGTGGTGGAATTCGATGAACAACGTAAACTTGTTTTACAACAAATTCAACGGCAACTTAAGCGGCGCTCAACTGAATGATGGTGCGGTAGCGGCCAACATTCGAACCAACAATAGCTTCACGTTTAAGAAAGGTTGGTCGGCAGAGTTGAACGCAAACCTTAACACCGGCGGACGTTACGGCTACATGAAGCTGCAACCGCAATGGGGCATCGGAACCGGCGTGCAAAAAACAATCATCGGCGGCAAAGGCACCGTACGTTTCAACATCACCGATATTTTCTGGACGAACCTTCCGAAAGCAAGAGTAGAATACACGGGGAGCTACGTGGAGAACTGGCACGCTTACCGCGATTCCCGCGTGGCGAACATTTCCTTTACCTACCGCTTTGGCAACAACAAAGTGCAACAGGCTCGCAGAAGAACAACGGCATCAGAAGAAGAGCGGCAGAGAGCGGGAGGGAATTAATTGGCAGTAATCGGCAATCGAGAATCGGCAATGAAAGAGGCTTTAAACATGGACAGACTTTTCTATTTTCAAAGAAAAGACGCATGTTTCTTCAACTGAACCATCAACAGTTCGATGTTTGTAAAGTTGCCAGAGCTTTTGTTAAAGACTGTTATGGGTTTACAAAGCATTTTCCGCCAGATGAGAAGTTTGCAATGGTTCAACAGATCAGGCGGGCAGCACTCTCGGTTTACCTGAATATTTCTGAAGGATTCTCAAGAAAGTCAGAGGCAGAACGGAAACGTTTTTTTGAGATTGCACGAGGTTCCCTTATTGAGATAGATGCAGCACTTGATATTGCCGAGGATCTCACGTATTGCAATAAGGAAGCTCTTACTGTCGCCGGTATTAACTTGGTGCGTTGTTTCAGCATGCTTTCAAAACTTATCAACCACTGAAATTGCCGATTCTCGATTGCCGATTGCTATTTCGACTTCAGCAACTTCAAATGCGGTTGAAGAACGGTAACGGTTTGATGGTTTAAAAACTGTTTGAGGTGCTTGAGAAAATGACTGTAATCGTAATAACCAAATTGGCTGTAATGAAAATCTTTTGGCTGTCTTGTTAGTTTTTCCACGGCTTTGCGAATGCGCAAAATTTGCAAAGCCTGTTTGCTGGTAATGCCGGTGGAGGCTTCAAAATAACGTTGCAATGTACGGGTACTGATGCCGTATCGTTTCGACAATTCTTCAATGGAAACATCAAAAGAATTCTTTGTTGCACAGTCCTGCAAAATTTCGGTGACAACGGCCACCGGTTTTAGTGAGCCTTCGTTTTCGGCAATGATAGCTTCATAGTAGTCCGATAAAATCTTTACCCGTTCTTCAAATGATCCGGCCTTTCTCACTTTGTCAACCACGGCGCGGTCAATTAAATAAGCCAGGGGGAAAATGTATTCGCGGTACTCCGAAAAATTGACCCGTTTTTGAAAGATCACCGGCGATACGTTGAACTTTATGCCGAACAATTTATTGCCTGCTGAATGGTGGCAGATCATGGCTTTGTGCCGTGGCAGAAAGCCGTCGTTCTTGATGTCGTATTTGTCGTCCTCCAGTTGCATTATGCAAGGCGTTCCCAGGTTGATCAAATACGTGTAACCGACGTTGGGAAACAGCGCATCGGAAAAGCCATTCGGGTATTGAACAAAGAGTTCGTCAAAATCAGTCTCCCAAAAAAAATCAATGAACTGCGAAAGGGAGCCCTTTGCCTTGCGGCGGCGATAGCGATTCTCAAAATGGTCTTTATGAAAAAATTCAACGTGCTGCACGGGTCTAAAGTTAATCGGTTCACTTGTTTACCTGTTCACTTGTTCATTGTAGCAAAAGAAAACTCACACTGGGGGAAACGAACATGGTGAACCTCTGAACAGGTAAACAAGTGAACTTTTCTTCTACCTTCGCGACCAACGCATGACCATCAACAACCAACAGAAAATCATCATTCTTACCGCACCTTCCGGCGCGGGCAAAACCAGCATCACCCGCTATTTACTGGCGAAGTATCCCGACAAATTGGCTTTCTCCATTTCGGCCGCCACGCGGCCCGCAAGAGGCACAGAGAGGAACGGCGCCGATTATTATTTCATGAGCGTGGAAGAGTTCACCAACAAAATTCAGCACGAAGAATTTGTGGAGTGGGAGATGGTGTACGAAGGGAAATATTACGGCACGCTGAAAGCTGAACTGCAGCGCATTTGGAGTGAAGGCAAAACGCCGGTGTTGGACATAGACGTAAAAGGCGCCATTCACGTGCAGCAGCAGTTTCCCGAAACCACGCTTTCTATTTTCATTGAGCCGCCAAGCGTGGACGAACTGCGCCGCCGCCTCACCGGCCGCGGCACCGAAAGCGAAGAATCGCTGAACGCAAGAGTAAACAAAGCCGCTTACGAAATCAGCTTCAAAACTTATTTCAACAAAGTCATTGTTAACTCCGATTTGGAAAATGCCTGCGCCGAAGCGGAGGAGATCGTGCTGGATTTTTTAAAGTAAGCGAAATCAGCTTTCAGCTATCGGCCTTCAGCAAAATTCTTCTGACTTCTGAAGGCCGATAGCTGAAAGCCTTCTTCTCACTCAAATTTCTATCTTTATCCAAATGATAGCCGTAAGTACAATCGCGTGGTTTATTGTCACGTTGCTCATGATGGGTTTTTTTGCAGGCATTGAAATGGCCTTTTACAGTGTCAACCGTTTTGGTATTGAGCTGCGCAAAAAACAAGGCCGCTACGATGCGGTCATCCTTTCGCGTTATTTTGAAAACCCCGAACTTTTTTTGAGCACCATGCTCATTGGCTTCACACTCTTCCTGGTGAGCTTTGCCCTGCTTTTTGTAAACATTACCGATACGTTGTGGAACGCAATGGGACTTTATTACCAAGGCGTGCGGGTCGGGCTCAACATCATTCTCGCCACCTTTGTCGTGCTCATTCTCGGCGAGTTTATTCCGCGGGCCATTTTCAGGGCGCACAGCAATTTTATTCTTACCCGCTTTGTGTTCATCATTAATGTGCTTTACGGAATTTTTTTGCCCGTGGCGCGGCTGTTTTTAAGCATGGCCAATTGGTCGCTCAAATACATTTTTAACGTGCGGGTACGCGACACCAAAGACAACCTTTCGGGCAATACTTCAGAGACGCTGTTTCTGCAAAACGACAACACGGATTTTGAGCCCGAAGAAATGAATACCGAACTTTTTGAGAATGCCCTTGAATTGCCCAAGGTAAAAATCAGGCAGTGCCTTGTGCCCCGCAAGGAAGTGATTGGCGTTGACCTTTCGTGCAGCGTGGAAGAAGCAAAGAAAAAACTCATTGAAACAAAGCTGAGTAAGTTGGTGGTCTATGAAAAAAACATTGACGATATCGTTGGCTACATTCACCAACTCGATTTGTTTAAAGGCCCGCAAACCATTCAAAGTATTTTGTTGCCCATACCGGCCGTACCTGAAAGCATGAGCGCCGCGGATTTGATTGGCAAGTTTACCCGCGAACGAAAAAGCATTGCCTGGGTGGTGGATGAATTTGGCGGCACCGCCGGCATTGTCACCATGGAAGACGTGCTGGAAGAAATTTTTGGCGAGATACACGACGAGTACGACAGCGAAGAATTTGTAGAAAAGCAACTGGCCGAGAACGAGTACATTTTTGCTGGCCGCCTGGAACTGGATTACATCAGTGAAAAATACAACCTCCATTTTCCGGAGAATGAATCGGAAACCCTTTCGGGTTTTATCATCTCTCACCATGAAACCATTCCGCGCCAAAAAGAGCACATCATCATTGATGATTTTGAGTTCGACATCCTCAGTGTCAGCGACACGCGGATTGAAATGGTGAAGCTGAAAGTCTTGAAGTGAGGTTTGTGGTTGGTGGTTTGTCATTTGTGGTTTTCGTGCTTTGCGAAACGTTTTTCTTTTTCGGGCTCTCCAAAATAGGGAGGCTTTTTCTATTTTTTACG
>Ga0308176_10000549_pt1 | contig 23607 bp, 24 predicted proteins | sample PhyCR2_3_FD_203890 | JGI IMG/M metagenome (GOLD analysis project Ga0308176, IMG submission 203890) | Soil microbial communities from UC Gill Tract Community Farm, Albany, California, United States - DLSLS.C.R2 | ecosystem: Environmental > Terrestrial > Soil > Agricultural land | place: USA... | reverse complement strand
GCGAGCGCGGGCCGGTCGGGCACGCGCGCAGCGGCCTCGGCGAGGAGGGTTGCGAGGGTCACGCTTCGCGGCGATACGTCTCGAGCCCCGGGCGGATCGACTTCTCGTCGAGGAACTGCGAGAGCCCCTGTTCGCGGCCGTGTGTGCGGTCGAGGAACTGCGACTGCTCGAGCTTCGCGTAGAGGTAGTCCTCGGCGGTGTCCCAGCTCATCGTCTGCGCGTGCTTGAAGCCGAGCTTGGCAGCGCGCAGCACGATGGGGTTCTTGTCGAGCAGCTCACGCGCAAGCGCCTCGACTTCGGTGCGCAGCCGCTCGCGCGGCACGCTCGAGTTGACGAGACCCATCTCTGCCGCCTTGCGCCCGTCGAACGTCCTCCCGGTCATGATGTAGAGCAGCGCCTCGCGGGTCCCGACCGTCTCGGCGAGACCGCGGCTGACGAGACTGCCGGGTGGGATGCCCCAGTTGATCTCCGACAGGCCGAATGTCGCCTCATCGGCGGCGATCGCGAGGTCACATGCGCAGAGCGGCGTGAACGCGCCCCCGAAGCACCAGCCGTTCACCATGGCGATCGTCGGCTTGGCGTACGTACGCAGCAGGCGCCACTGCCAGTAGTTCGCGTCGCGCCGAACACGCCGCTGCACGTGCTCGGCCTGCTCGTCGACCTCGCGGAAGTACTCCTTCAGGTCCATCCCCGCGGAGAACGCGTCGCCCGCGCCGGTGAGCACGAGGAGCCCGCAGGCGTCGTCTGCGTCGAGCGCGAGCAACACCTCGACCATCTCGCTGTTGAGCGTCGGGTTCATCGCGTTTCGCTTGTCGGGCCGGTTGAGCTCGACCCACGCGATCCCGTCGTCCAGCTCCACGCGCACCGTCTGCCAGGACATCACACACCCCACACTTCGTCGGCGGTCTCGACGATCAGCCGCAGCTTCGCGACCTCCTCGTCGTACGAGAGCACGTTGCCCTCGACCGTCGACGAGAAGCCGCACTGCGGAGACAGGCAAAGCTGCTCGAGGTCGGCGAAGCGGCTCGCCTCCTCGATCCGCCGCTTCAGCTCGTCCTTCTGCTCGAGCTCACCGCGCTTCGTCGTGACGAGGCCGAGCACCACCACCTTGCCCTTCGGCAGGAAGCGGAGCGGCTCGAACCCGCCTGAGCGCTCGTCGTCCCACTCCATGAAGAAGCCGTCGACGTCGAGCTCGCTGAACAATGCCTCGGCGACGAAGTCGTATGAGCCCTCGGCCGCCCAGGACGAGCGGAAGTTGCCGCGGCACATGTGCGTCGTCACGGCCATGCCGTCGGGCCTGCCGGCGAGCGCCTCGTTGATGTGGTGGATGTACTGGACGTGCTGGCGATCGGGATCGCCTCCGATCGACGCGACGTAGTCCCGCTGGTGCGGGTCGTTCAGGTATGCGAGGCTCGTGTCGTCGAACTGGAGGTAGCGGCAGCCCAGCTCGCCGACCCGGCGCACCTGTTCTCGGTACGCGGCTGTCAGGTCGGACCAGAACGAATCGAGATCCGGGTACAGGCTCTCGTCGATCGCGGCCCGGCCGCCGCGGTAGTGGACCATGCTGGGCGACGGGATCGTCAGCTTCGGGAGGTTGCGCGTCACCGTCTCCTGCAGGAAGGCGAAGTCGTCGCCGAAGATCGTCCGCGAGACGCCAAGCTTGCCGTTCACGTGCAACGCCGCGGGCGTGAACTCGATCTCGCCCTGCGGGTTGAAGAACCTGACTGAGATGTGCCCGGCGTCCTTCTCGATCCCGTCGAGCTGGTAGATGAAGTCCATGTGCCACGACGCGCGGCGGAACTCGCCGTCGGTCGCCGAGCGAAGCCCGACGTCCTCCTGCATCCGCACGACCTCGCGGATCGCCTCGTCCTCGATGCCGCGCAGCGTTTCGCCGTCGATCCGGCCGGCGGCGTGATCCTCGCGCGCCTGCAGGAGCACCGGCGGGCGAAGCAGGCTGCCGACGTGGTCTGCACGGAAGGGCGGTGCGTCGCGAAGCGCCACGGCGCGCTTATACCACGGAGCGGGAAGGCGTTCGAGGTTCTCGAACGGATGCGATGATCGCGCGATGAGCGACGCTGCCGACCTCGGCGTGCTCGACGCGGCCGAGCTGCTGTCGTCGCGCCGGCTCTCCGCGCGCGAGCTCGTCGGCGCCTGCCTCGCGCGGATCGCTGAGCGCGACGGACGCCGAAGCTTCGACGGCGACGCGAGCTCCGTGAACGCGTGGGTGCGCGTCTACGAGGAGGAGGCGCGGGAGGCGGCAGCCCGTGCCGACGCGCGGCTGGCGGCCGGCGGCGCGCCGCTCCTGTGCGGGATCCCGATCGGCCTCAAGGATCTCTACGCGGTCGAAGGCCTGCCGCTTACCGCGTCGAGCCGCGCGCTCGACGAGGAGCCGCTGCGAAGCTGCGACGCGTGGGCGCGGTTGGAGGCGGAGGGAATGGTGCTGCTCGGCCACGTGCACACGCACGAGTTCGCAGCCGGCGGCACCACGGATCAGGTCGGCAACCCGTGGGACCTCGGCCGCTCCGCCGGCGGCTCGAGCGGCGGCTCGGCGGCGGCGCTCGCGTCGCGCACGACGCCTGCCGCGACCGGAACGGACACCGCAGGCTCGCTCCGCATTCCCTCCGCGCTCTGCGGGACAGCGACTGTGAAGCCGACGATCGGATCGGTGCCGATCCGCGGGATCGTGCCGCTCGGCCCCACACTCGACCACGCCGGGCCGATGGCGCGCAGCGTCGCGGACTGCGAGCCGCTGCTCGCCGCGATGGCGAACGTGCGCCCGCCGGAAGAGCGCCGCCCGCTGCGTCGCGTCGCTCTCTCGCCCCGGATCGCCGACCTCGAGCCCGACGTGGCCGAGAACTTCGAGCGGGCGTGCGCGCACCTCAATCTCGTCTCGGTGCCGGCGCCCCCACTTCGGCTCGACCTCGGGCTCGACCTCCTCGATGTTCTCTGCGCCGGCATGCTCGTCTACCACCGTGGCCACGCGGACCGGCGCGCCCTCTACCGGCCCTCCACGCGCGGCTTCCTCCGGCACGGCGAGGAGCGGGCGATGACCGCGGAGGAATACGTCGCGTTGCAAGAGGAGCGCATCGAGCTGCAGGCGGAATGGGTCGACTGGTTCGATGCGCACACGATCGACGCGCTCGTCGAGCCCACCGTGCCGATCGTCGCGCGCGAGCGCGGACACGGATACGACAGGCCGTTCACGGATGTCGCAGAGATCTCCCTGACGCACTACTGGGACTGGACCGGCTTCCCCGTCGTCACGCTGCCGTCGGGCCTCGGCACACGCAGCGGCCTGCCGACGAGCGTCTCGCTCATCGGGCCGCCCGGCACCGAGTGGGACCTGCTCGCCGCCGGCACCGTGCTCGAGCGAGAGCTCGGGCCGGTGTCGCAGTGAGAGGCGTCTCAGGCGGGCCGGTAGCCGAGGTGCGCGGAGATGTCGCCGGCCGCCCGGCGCACAGTCTCGCTGAGCCGTGCCGTGAGGTCATCCATCGACACCATCGAGCTGTGCACCGCGAGGTTCAGGGCCGCGACCGCCGAGCCCTGATGGTCGAGGATGGCGGCCGCGATCGAGCGGAGCCCGTACGCGAGCTCCTCGTTGTTGATCGCGAACCCGTCGGCGCGCACGCGCTTCAGCTCGGCCACGAGTGCGGAGCGCGAGGTGATCGTGTTCGGCCCGCGACGGCTGAAGTCGATTCCGGCGAGCGCTGCCGACTGCTCCGCCGGCGGCAGCCACGCAAGCAGCACCTTGCCGAGCGAGGTGCAGTACGCGGGCAGCCGCGCACCGACGTGCAGGTTGAGGTCGATCTCGCGCTGGCCCGCCTGCGTGCTGCGGCACCGCTCGACATAGACGATGTCGAGCCCGTCGAGGATCGCCATGTTCACGGTGTAGCCGGTGTCGTCGCTCAGCCGGCGCAGATGGGGAGCCGCGACCTCACGCAGCTCCATCGAGTTGATCGCCGAGAAGCCGAGATCGAGCACCCGTGGGCCGAGGCGGTACTTCTTCGTCGCACCGTCCTGCTGCAGGTAGCCGAGCGTCGCGAGCGTCGCGACGTAGCGGTGCGTCGTGCTGCGGCCGAGACCGATCTCGCGGCCGATCTCGCTCACGCCGAGCAGCGGCCGCCCCGAGCGGAACGCCGACAGGATCGCCAGCCCGCGCTCGAGCGACTGCGAGTGCGCCGAGCCGGGAGAGCTGCGTTCGAGCATGCGCGAGATACTAGGGACTCGAACGCGGGTGTTCGAGTAGTCGGGACAGCGTCTTGACAGCCGGACCCGTACCTCGTAGCGTCGCAGCGTTCCGCCGTCCGACCGTGTAGATCCCACCCAGGAGGAGGATCGAATGCCTGACGAATTCGAAACGCGCCGGCTGACGCGGCGAGGCCTGCTCGAGCGGGCCGGCGCCGGCGCCGCGGGCATCGCAGTCTCGGGAGCGCTGGCCGAGCCGATCTGGGCCCGCCCGCGCGCACTGGAGGCAAGCAACACGATCAAGCTCGGCTTCGTCAGCCCGCTCACCGGCCCGCTCGCCGGCTTCGGGGAAGGCGACCCCTACATCATCGGCCTCGCCAGGCATGCATGGCGCAACGGGATCAAGGTCGGCGGCAAGCACTACGGGGTCCAGATCGTCAACAAGGACACGCAGTCCGACCCGGCGAAGGCCGCGCAGGTCGCGAACGAGCTCATCCACAAGGACCACATCGACCTCATGCTCGTGACGTCGACTCCGGAGGTCGTCAACCCGGTCGCAGATGCCTGCGAGGCGTCGGGCGTCCCATGCGTGGGCACGGTCGACCCGTGGGAGTCGTTCTACTTCGGTCGCGGCGCGAAGCCGGGCGGTCCGAACCCGTTCCGCTACTCGTTCCTGTTCAGCTTCGGCACCCAGCAGTTCGCGGACGCCTACACGCACCTGTGGCCGCAGGTGAAGACGAACAAGCACGTCGGCGTGATGTATCCGAACGACACCGACGGCAATGCGTTCCGCTCGAGCCTCATCCCGCTGCTGAAGAAGGCCGGCTACAAGGTCTTCGACCCGGGCGGCTACCAGGACGGCCAGACCGACTACACGTCGCTGATCTCGTTCTACAAGAAGCACCAGTGCGAGATCTTCCACTGCGCCCCCATCCCGCCCGACTTCACGACCCTTTGGAAGCAGGCGGGGCAGCAGGGCTACACGAAGATGTGCAAGATCGCGCAGCTTGCGAAGACCGGCCTCTTCCCGTCGCAGATCGCGGCGTCCGGCAAGCTCGGCCCGTACCTCGCGAGCGGCGCCTACTGGACGCCCCACTTCCCGTACAAGTCGCCCGCGACGGGCCTCAGCTCCAAGCAGATCGGCGACAACTACACGAAGAAGACGGGCCGCCAGTGGAATCAGCAGCTCGGCGCGTCGATGTCCCTCTTCGACGTCGCCCAGGCCGTGCTGAAGAAGGCCGGCGACCCGAAGGACAAGAGCAAGGTCGCGGCCGCGTTCGCGCATTTGAACGTGACGACCGCGTCCGGGCAGCTGCACTGGGGGACGGGTGGCAAGCACAACCCCGTGCCGCCGGTCGTCACCACGCCGATCATCGGGGGGCAATGGGTGCGGCAGCCGAAGGGGAGCAAGTTCCCGCTCGACTTCGTCCTGTGCGAGCACTCCGGCGATCCGCACGTCCCGATCCAGGCGAGGCTCAAGCCCTACCCCGGTTGATGCAGGAAGCCGAAGGCACGGCGCTGCTCGCCGCTGCCGGACTGAGAAAGCGGTTCGGCGCGCTCGTCGTGCTGGACGGCGTCGACTTCACGTTGCGGGCCGGCGATGCGGTAGGCATCGTCGGCCCCAACGGAGCCGGGAAGACGACCCTGCTCAGCATCTTCGCCGGCTCTCAACGCCTCGACGCCGGCACGATCCATTTCCGCGGCGCGGACGTGACGTCGGCGGGGGCGGCGGCACGCTGCCGGCTCGGCATCGCGCGCGCACACCAGGTGCCGAAGCCGTTCGGCGGTATGACCGTGTTCGAGAACGTCCTCGTCGGGACCTCAGCGGGCGCCGGCCGGCGCGGCCGCGACGCCTACCGCGGCGTCGCCGAGGTGCTCGAGCTGTGCGAGCTCGGGCCGCTCGCCAACCGCATCTCCGAGTCGCTCGGGCTGCTGCACCGGAAGCGGCTCGAGCTTGCCCGTGCGCTTGCCACCGAGCCGCAGGTGCTCCTGCTCGACGAGATCGCCGCCGGGCTCACGGACGCGGAGGCGGCGGCGCTCGTCGAAACGATCCGCGAGGTGCGCCGCCGCGACGTGGCGATCGTCTGGATCGAGCACATCGTGCACGTGCTCGTCCAGGTGACCGAGCGGCTCATCTGCATGGACGCCGGACGCGTGATCGCCGACGGCGCGCCCGAGACGGTCATGAAGGACGCCGCCGTCGTCGACGCGTATCTCGGCAGCGCCACCGTGAAGGCGTCCGTATGAGCCGTAGGCTCGACGGAGGCGAACAAGGAAGCGGAGGCGCCGGCCTGGCCGGCGCTGGAGCGGGATCGGGCGCGCTGCTCCGCCTCGAGGAGCTCGACGTCCGCCACGGTCTGCTGCAGGCCGTACGCAACGTCTCGCTCGAGGTCGCGGAGGGCGAGACGCTCGCGCTCGTCGGGGCGAACGGCGCCGGGAAGTCGACGCTCCTGCGCGCGATCGCCGGCGCTCACCGCCCTGCCGCGGGCCGCATCGTCTTCGACGGCCGGGAGATCACCGCGATGGCTGCGCACCGGCGCGTCAAGACGGGGATCGTCCTCGTCCCGGAGGGGCGGCGCCTCTTCCCGAACCTCACCGTCGAGGAGAACCTGCGCGTGGCGCGGGCGTCCGGACGAGGCGGTAGCTGGTCGTTGAACGAGGTGTTCGAGGCGTTCCCGCTGATCGAGCCGCTGCGGCGGAAGCGCGCAGCGAGCCTCTCCGGCGGCGAACAGCAGGCGACCGCGATCGGGCGCGCACTGATGACGAACCCGCGGCTCCTGCTCCTCGACGAGGTGTCGCTCGGGCTCGCGCCGATCGCGGTCGAGGGGGTCTACCGCTCCCTGCGACGCCTGATCGAGGGCGGGACGACGATCGTGCTCGTCGAGCAGGATCTCGCCCGCGCGATGAGTGTGGCCGACCGCATCGCGTGCATGCTCGAAGGTCGCATCGTGCTCGAAGGCGCGCGCGGCGAGCTGACGCGCGAGCAGGTGACGGACGCGTACTTCGGCCTGCGGCGTCAGGAGGCGACGGCGTGAGCTGGGTTGCAGACGTCGTCCACGGCATCCTGCTCGGCGGGTTCTATGCGCTGCTCGCGAGCGGGCTCGCGCTGATGTTCGGCGTCATGCGGATCATCAACCTCGCACACGGATCGCTCGCTCTGATCGGCGCCTACATGGCGTTGCTGCTCACCGAGCACCTCCACATCTCCACGTATCTGGCACTCGCCCCCGTGCTGCCGGGAGCGCTCGTCGTCGGCTACCTGCTGCAGCGCACGATGCTCGAACGAAGCCTCCGCGCAGGACAGCTCGTGCCGCTCCTGACGACGTTCGGGCTGCTGATCGTGATCGCGAATCTCCTGCAGCAGTTCTTCTCGCCCGACGTGCACTCGCTCGACGCGGGCCGAATCGGCCCGGCGAGCTGGCACGTCTCGAGCACGCTCTCGATCCCCTGGTTCGACGTGCTGACGCTCGCGATTGCGTTCACCGTCCTCGGCGGCCTTCAACTCGTGCTCCGCTTCACCCAGCTCGGCCGGGAGCTGCGCGCGACCGCGGAGGATCCCGACACGGCCGAGCTCGTCGGCGTCAACGCGCGCGCCGTGTACGCCCGCGCGACCGCGATCGCAGTCGCGATCGCCGCGCTCGCCGGCGTCTTCTACGGGATGCGCTCCGCGTTCGACCCGAACGCGGGCGCGAACGAGCTGCTCTACGCGTTCGAGGCGGTCGTGATCGGCGGCATCGGCTCGTTGTGGGGAACGCTCGGCGGCGGCATCGTCCTCGGCGTCTCACAGGAGCTCGGGGCGCAGATCAACCAGGAGTACTTCGCGCTCGCCGGACACGTCGTCTTCCTCGCCGTCCTCGTCGCGCGGAGCGCAGCACAGGCGCCGCGCATCCGCTACACCCTGCGGAGGTTCGCGTGACCGACACCGCCGCCGCCGTCGCGGCTCCCCGCTTCCGGGTCAAGCGGTGGACGCCGCTCTCCATGTTCTTCACGGGCGGTCTGAGCGGCGTCGTCGTCGTGCTCGCGTTCGCGCCGGTCCTGCTGGGTGAGAACTCGCAGAACAACCTGATCCAGCTGTACTTCCTCATGATCATGGCGATGATGTGGAACGCGCTCGCCGGCTACGGCGGGCTCGTGTCCGTCGGCCAGCAGGGGTTCATCGGCCTGGGGGCGTACGCCGCCGTCTTCCTCTCCGTCCAGCACGGGCTGAACCCGTATCTGTCGATGCTCCTCGCGACGCTGATCGGCGGCGCAATCGCGATCCCCGTGGCGTTCGTCGTGCTCTGGCTGCGCAACGGCGCATTCGCGATCGCGACCTGGGTCGTGGCGGAGGCGTTCGCGATCCTCGTCTCGCTCGATCCGAACCCGGCGATCGGCGGCGGCACCGGAACGTCGGCGCTGCTGCCTTTCAACCTGCGCTACACGCCCACCCAGCGGCTGCACTACACCTACTGGGCGGCGCTCGGTGCGGTCGCCGTGCTCCTCCTGCTGCTGTTCGTGCTCCTGCGCAGCCGGCTCGGCGGCTCGCTGCAGGCGATACGCGACGACGAGGAGGCGGCGGCCTCCGTGGGCGTCCGCGTGCTGTTCGGCAAGGGGATCCTGTTCGTCTTCGCCGGCGCGGGTTGCGCCGCGGCGGGGACGATCATCCTCGCCTGGCAGCTCTCGGTGCTGCCGCTCGGCCCGAACTCCGTCTTCGGGATCAACTGGACGGCGCGCATGATCTTCATGGTGCTCGTCGGCGGGCTCGGGACGTTCGAGGGGCCGATCATCGGCGCAGTCGTCCTGTACCTGCTCCAGACGTACGTCTCGGTCAGCGGCGTCTGGTACTTCGTCATGCTCGGCGGGATCGCCATCGGCTTCGCGCTGCTCCTGCCGCGCGGGATCTGGGGGACGATCCAGGAACGGTTCAACGTCCAGCTGCTGCCGGTCGGCTACCGGCTGCACACCGGAACTGAGAGAGGAAGGAGCTAGATCATGGCCACGGCCGCTGCACAGGAGTACCGGCACTACATCGGCGGCGACTGGGTCGCGGCCGCGGACGGCGCGACCTACGAGGACACGGACCCGTTCACCGGCGAGGTCGTCGCTACCGCGCCCGCCGGCGGTCCAGCCGACGCGCACCGCGCAGTCGAGGCGGCCGTGGCGGCCTTTCCGGCGTGGTCGCAGACGCCGCCCGCCGAGCGGCAGCGAATCTTCCTCAAGGCGGCCGACATCCTCGAGGAGCGCCAGATGGAGGTCGTGGAGCTGCTCGCACGCGAGAGCGGCGCGAGCTTCGGCTTCGGGATGTTCCAGTCGCTCTTTGTCCCGAACCTCTTCCGCCAGGCGGCCGCGCTCGCGTACGCGCCGCTCGGACAGGTGATCCCCTCCGACACGGGCGCGTTCGCGCTCGGGCTCCGCAAGCCGGTCGGCGTCGTCGGCGCCCTCGCGCCGTGGAACGCCGCGCTCATCCTCTCGGCGCGCTCGATCGCGGCGCCGCTCGCGCTCGGCAACACCGTCGTGCTCAAGCCGTCCGAGTGGTCGCCCTTCAGCGGCGGGCTGCTCTGGGGCCAGATCTTCGCCGAGGCCGGACTGCCGGCCGGCGTCCTGAACATCGTCACGCACGCGCCCGGCGCGGCCGGCCCGATCGGCGACGTGCTGATCGAGCATCCGGCCGTGCGCCGGCTGAACTTCACCGGCTCGAGCCAGGTCGGGCGCAAGATCGCCGAGGCGGCCGGGCGACAGCTGAAGCGCGTCGTGCTCGAGCTCGGCGGCCACAACCCGCTGATCGTGCTCGGCGACGCCGACCTCGAGTATGCGGTCAACGCGTCCGCCTTCGGCGCCTATCTCCACCAGGGCCAGGTCTGCATGTCGACGCGCCGCATCTACGTCGAGCGCACGATCGCCGACGAGTTCGTCGGCCGGCTCGCGGAGAAGACGAAGGGGCTCAAGGTCGGCGACCCGAAGGAGCACGACACCGTCATCGGGCCGCTCATCAACGAGCAGGCGCTCGCCCTCGTCAAGGAACGCGTCGCGCAGGCGGTTGCGCAGGGAGCGAAGGTGCTGGCGGGCGGCGAGGCCGTCGGCCCGTGCTTCCAGGCGACGCTCCTCACGGACGTTCCCGACGACTCGGAGTTCGCGAAGCACGAGACGTTCGGCCCGGTCGCGGCAGTCGAGATCGTCGACAGCGCCGAAGAGGCCGTCGAGAAGGCGAACCGGACGAGCTACGGGCTCAGCGCCGGGATCATCACCGGCGACCGCGACCGCGGCTTCTCGCTCGCGCAACTGATCGACTCCGGGATCGTCCACGTGAACGACCAGACGGTCGCGGACGAGCCGCAGATGCCGTTCGGCGGCGTCAAGGACTCCGGCTTCGGACGGTTCGGAGGCCAGGCGGTGGTTGACGAGTTCACCGAGCTGCGGTGGGTGACGATCCGGAGCGAGGGCCACCCCTTCCCCTTCTGACGATGACGGAAGCCCTCCTCAGCGACGCGGTGCGGGAGCTCGTGCGCGACGGCGACACCGTCGCGCTCGAGGGCTTCACGCACCTGATCCCCCATGCAGCGGGCCACGAGCTGGTCCGTCAGGGCAAGCGCGAGCTGACGCTCGTGCGGATGACGCCGGACGTGATCTACGACCAGCTGATCGGGATGGGCTGCGCACGAAAGCTCGTCTTCTCGTGGGGCGGAAACCCGGGCGTCGGGTCGCTGCACCGGCTGCGAGATGCGGTCGAGCACGGCTGGCCGGGCCGGCTCGAGCTGGAAGAGCACTCGCACGCCGGCATGGCGGCGGCCTACGCGGCGGGCGCCGCGCACCTGCCCTTCGGCGTCCTGCGCGGCTACCGCGGCGGCGACCTGCCGGCCCGGACGCGGGTCGCGACGATCGCGTGCCCGTTCACGGGCGAAGAGCTGGCGGCCGTGCCGGCGCACCGGCCGGACGTCGGCATCGTGCACGCGCAGCGGGCCGACCGGAAAGGGAACGTCCAGCTCTGGGGGATCCTCGGCGTCCAGAAGGAGGCGCTGCTCGCGTCGGCACGCGCGATCGTCACCGTCGAGGAGATCGTGGACGTGCTCGAGCCACGACCGGGCGCGATCGTCCTGCCCTCCTGGGTGGTCGACGCCGTGTGCGTCGCTCCGCGCGGTGCGCACCCCTCGTACGCGCACGGGTACTACGACCGGGACAACGACTTCTACCTGGCCTGGGACACGATCAGCCGCGACCGCGATCGGTTCGCCGCGTGGATGCGCCACCACGTGCTCGAGACGGCCGACATCACCGAGTACCACGAGAGCCTGCGGGAGGCCGTACCGGCGTGAGCACCGCGTACGCACCCGACGAGATGATGGCGGTCGAGGCGTCGCGGCGGCTCGCCGACGGCACCGTCTGCTTCGTCGGCATCGGTCTGCCGAGCCTCGCCGCGAACCTCGCACGGCGAACGCACGCACCCGGGTGCGTCCTCGTCTACGAGAGCGGGACGATCGGCTCGAAGCCGGACGAGCTGCCGCTCTCGATCGGCGACGGCGAGCTGGCCGACACGGCGGACGCGGTGGTCTCCGTTCCCGAGGTCTTCGCGTACTGGCTGCAGGGCGGCCGCATCGACGTCGGCTTCCTCGGTGCGGCGCAGATCGACCGCCACGGCAACCTGAACAGCACCGTGATCGGCTCGTACGAGCAGCCCGGCGTGCGACTGCCGGGCGGCGGCGGCGCGCCCGAGATCGCGACGAACGTCCGCGACGTCTTCGTGATGCTCCGCCACACGAGCCGCGCGTTCGTGTCCGCGCTCGACTTCACCACGAGCGTCGGCGACAACGTTCGCGTCGTCGTCACGGACATCGGGATCCTGGAGCCCGTCGACGGCGAACTGACCCTCGTCGCGCTCCACCCGGGCGCGACTCTCGAGCAGGCGCGGGCGGCGACCGGCTGGGAGCTGCGCGTGGCCGATCCGCTGCCCGAGACCGAGCCACCGACACCGGCGGAGCTTCGCGCGCTGCGCGCGCTGCGAACGAAGGGATCCGGATGACCGTGCAGGATCCCTACAACGACCCGGTGATCCTCGGCGACGACGCGACCCTCGGCCCGGAGGTCCAGGTCGACTATCCCGGCTACCGCTCGACGCGATGGCGCGTGCCGAAGAGGCCGCTTGCGACGCTGCCCGAGGAGCTGCACCGGCTCGACGGCCCGGTCTTCGGCGAGGACGCGCTCGGGCCGCTCGACAACGACCTCACGCGGCAACACGAGGGCGAGCCGCTCGGCGAGCGGATCCGCGTCTCCGGACGCGTGCTCGACGAGGACGGCAGGCCGCTGCGCGGCGCACTCGTCGAGATCTGGCAGGCGAATGCGGCCGGGCGCTACCAGCACGAGGTCGACCGCCACCCGGCGCCCCTCGACCCGAACTTCTCCGGCGCGGGCCGCTGCCTGACCGACGGCGAAGGCCGGTACAGCTTCACCACGATCAGGCCGGGGGCGTATCCGTGGGGCAACCACGACAACGCATGGCGGCCCGCGCACATCCACTTCTCGCTCTTCGGCCGTCTGTTCACCGAACGGCTGGTGACACAGATGTACTTCCCGGGCGATCCTCTCTTCCAGTACGACCCGATCTTCAACTCCGTGCGGGATCCCAGGTCTCGCGAGTTGCTGGTCGCACGCTTCGACCTGGCGCAGACGCAGCCGGAGTGGGCGCTCGCCTTCGCATGGGACATCGTCATGCGTGCGACGCCCGTGGAGACATGACGACGCCGACTCCGTCGCAAACGGTCGGGCCGTTCTACTCGATCGGGCTCTGCCGGCGACCGAACGACGAGCTCGACCCGGACGGCGTGGAGCTGAGCGGGCGGCTCCTCGACGGGCGCGACGAGCCGATCCGGGACGGCGTCGTCGAGATCTGGGATGCGACCCGCAGGAAATGGGGGCGATCCGGCACCGACGGCGATGGACGCTTCCGCTTCCGCGTCGCGCGCGAGGCCGGGGTCCTGGAGGCGTTCGTGTTCGCTCGCGGCCTGCTCCGGCACGAGCGAACGCGCATCTATCTGCGCGATGGAGACGACGAGGTCTGGGCCGCGCTCGACCCGGCGCGGCGCGGGACGCTGCTCGCCCAGGCGGACGGCGACGGATTGCGATTCGATATCCGGATGCAGGGCGACCACGCCACCGTCTTCTTCGCGCATTGACGACCTTCGGGCCGATCCTCGTCCCGTCCTTCTTCGAGGAGACGGTCTCCGACGCCGCCTGGTTGGCGGCGATGCTGAACGCCGAGCGTGCGCTCGCGAACGCAGAGTCGCGGCTCGGTGTGATTCCCCCCGGCGCCGCTGCGGCAATTGCGGAGCAGTGCGAGCCCGACCGCTTCGACCTCTCGGAGCTGTTCGAGCAGGGGAGGTCGGTCGGCAACCCCGCAGAGCCGGTCGTACGCGCGTTGCGGGCGCGCGGCGCCGGCGACGCGGCGCGGTGGGTGCACTTCGGCGCGACGAGCCAGGACGTGGTCGACACCGCGGCGATGCTCGTGGCGCGCGACGCGGTGCGGCTGCTCGTCGAGGAGCTCGCCGGAGCGGCAGGCGCCTGCGCCCGACTCGCGGAGGGGCATCGCGACACCCCGATGGCCGGGCGGACGCTTCTGCAACAGGCAGTGCCGACGACGTTCGGCGCGAAGGCGGCGGGGTGGCTGCTTGCGCTCGTGTCGCCTCTCGACGATCTGCGCTCCTACCGCTTCCTCGTGCAGCTCGGCGGCGCGGCGGGGACGCTCGCGGCGCTCGGCGAGCTCGGCCCGGACGTGATCGAGGCGTACGCCGCGGAGCTCGAGCTGGCCGCTCCGCCGCTTCCGTGGCACACCTTCCGCCGGCCGTGGGCGGTGCTCGGAGGGCTGCTGGACGAAGCGGCCGGCGCGTGCGCGAAGATCGGCCTCGACGTCGTCCTGCTCGCCCAGACCGAAGTCGGCGAAGCGGCGGAGGCAGACGGCGGCGGTTCGTCGACGATGCCGCACAAGCGCAACCCGGTGCGATCGGCGAGGGCGCGCGCGTGCGCGCGCCTCGTGCACGCGAACGCGTCGGTGCTGACTGCGACGGAGCACGAGCACGAGCGCGCGGCCGGTGCCTGGCAGGCCGAGTGGACGGCGCTGAGCGAGGCGCTCGCGCACGCCGGCGGTGCGGCGGCCGCCATCCGAGAGTGCCTCGAGGGGCTCGAGGTCGATCCGCAGCGGATGCGCGCGAACATGCGCGACGACCTGTACAGCGAGCGCGACCGCCTGGGCATCGACGATGCCGCGTACCTGGGGTCGGCCGGTGCCTTCGTCGACGTCGCGCTCAGGCGCTATCGAGAGAGCGCACGAGCATGAGGATCTGGCACGACCTTCACGGCGACGCCGACGCACCGGTGCTCGTCCTGCCCTGCTCGCTCGGCACGTCGCGTGAGCTCTGGGACCCGGCGCCCTACACGGAGCACTTTCGCGTGCTCCGCTACGAGCACCGCGGCCACGGCGAGTCCGAGGCGCCGGCGGGCCCCTACACCATGGAAGAGCTCGCGGAGGATGCCCTAGCACTGCTCGACGATCTCGACGTCGAGCGCGCCTCCTGGATCGGGCTTTCCCTCGGCGGCATGGTCGCCATGTGGATCGCCGCGTTCGCGCCGGAGCGAATCGGGCGTCTCGTCCTCGCGTGCACGACGGCGCGGGTGCCGTCGCCGCGGATGTACGCCGAGCGCGCTGTCACCGTTCGCGAGCAGGGAACCGACCCGGTTGCGGACGCCGTCGTCTCACGCTGGTTCACGGCGGCGGCACCCGAGACGCTGCGCACGCGCTTCCGTGCGATCCTCGTCGCGACACCGGCCGAGGGGTACGCCGGCTGCTGCGAGGCAGTCGCGGGCTGGGACTTTCGCAACCGGCTCGCCGAGGTCGCAGCGCCGACCCTCGTCGTGGCAGGCGCCGAGGACGAGTCGATCCCCGCCGCGGACACCGACCTGCTCGTCGCGCGGATACCAGGCGCGCGAGGCGCGGTTCTCGAAGGCGCCGCGCACCTCGCCAACCTCGAACGACCCGAGGCGTTCGCCCATGCGGCGCTCGCACATCTGGAGGCGGCATGAACGACGACGAACGCCGGGCCGAGGGGATGCGAGCGCGCCGCGAGGTTCTCGGCGACGAGCACGTCGACCGTGCGCTCGCAGGCACGACGCCTTTCACGGCAGACTTCCAGGACCTGATCACGCGCTACGCGTGGGGCGAGATCTGGACGCGGCCGGGCCTCGACCGTCGCATGCGGAGCGCGGTCACGCTCACCGCGCTGACGGCGCTCGGACACCACCACGAGCTGGCGATGCATGTCCGCGCCGCGCTCAAAAACGGGCTCACGCCGGAGGAGATCAAGGAGGTGCTCCTGCAGGCTGCGATCTACTGCGGGGTCCCCGCCGCGAACCGCGCCTTCGCCATCGCACAGGAGGTACTCGCCGAGGAGACGTCGTGAGGACGCAGGTCGCAATCATCGGCGCCGGTCCGGCCGGTCTGACGCTCGGGCGGCTGCTCGAGAACGCGGGGATCGAGTCGGTGATCCTCGAGTCGCGCAGCCGCGCGTATTGCGAGGCGCGAATCCGCGCCGGAGTGCTCGAGCAAGGGACGGTCGACCTGCTTCGGGAAGCGGGCGTCGCCGAGCGGCTCGATCGGGAGGGGATCGTCCATCACGGCATCTCGCTCCAGTTCGACGGAGAGCGGCACCGCATCCCGCTCAGCGATCTCACCGACGGACGGAGCATCGTCATCTACGGGCAGACGGAGGTCGTGAAGGACCTGATCGCGGCGAGGGAGGCGAGCGGGCTGCCGATGCTCTTCGACACTCCGGCGGAGAGCATCGACCTCGAGCGGGGGATCGTGCGGCATGCCGGAAACGAGATCGAGTGCGACGTGATCGCAGGTTGTGACGGCTTCCACGGCGTCTGCCGGGGGTCCGTCCCGGCGCGCGCTCTACGCGAGTTCACGCGGGAGTACCCATACGGTTGGCTCGGCATCCTCGCCGATGTCGAGCCTTCGATCGACGAGCTCGTCTATGCGCACACCGAGCAAGGCTTCGCGCTCCTTTCTCTCCGCTCGCCGACGCGCTCGCGCTACTACCTCCAGGTCGATCACGACGAGGACGTCGACCGCTGGCCCGACGACCGTGTCTGGGACGAGCTCCAGCGCCGGACGGCAGTCGCCGGCTGGACGTTGCAGGAGGGGCCGGTGCTCGAGAAGGGCGTCACCGGCATGCGCAGCTACGTCTGTGAGCCGCTGCGGCACGGCAGGCTCTTCCTCGCAGGCGACGCGGCGCACATCGTCCCGCCCACGGGCGCGAAGGGACTGAACCTCGCGATCCACGACGTGAGGCTGCTCGCCGAGGCGCTCATCCGCTTCTACGAGCGCGGCGACGAGGTGCTGCTGGACGCATATTCAGACGCTTGCCTCCGGCGCGTCTGGCGGTGCGAGCACTTCTCGTGGTGGATGACGACCACGCTCCACCTGAGGCCCGGCGGCGACTCGTTCGACCTGCAGCTTCAGCGTTCGCAGCTGCGCTACCTGACCACCTCGCGCGCACAGGCGACGGCGCTGGCCGAGAACTACGTCGGCCTCGCAACCGTCTGAGCGCGCGTGAGCGCCTCGCTGCGGTGCTCAGGCGCGTGGGACAGTGCCGCGTTCGACGACCGCATCGGCGTGGGCGCGAAGCGCCTCGAGGGAGGCGCGGATCTCGGTCGCAAGGATCGTGTACATCGTCGGCTCGATGATCTCGAGCGCCGCCGAAAACTCCTCGCACGCCTCGTCCTGACGGCCTTGCGCGGCACGGACGAGTCCCGACGCGTGCAGCATCGATGCGCGCGTCCAGACATCGTCGCGGCCTACACGACGCTGTGCCGCCGCCACGATGCGCTCCGCCTCGTCGATCTTTCCCTGCCGAAGGAGCACCTCGGCAAGCTGGCGCTCGGCCTCGACGAGGTACCCCTGCTCGTGCGTCCTGCGCAGGCCGCTGACCGCCTCCTGGAACGCCTTCTCCGCGGAGGCAAGCTCGCCGCGCTCCACGTAGACCCCGCCGAGGTTGGACAGCGTCCAGCCGTAGCGGCCCGCAGCGCCCGTCTCGCGGAAGATCTCGAGTGCCTCGAGCAGAAGTCGCTCGGCCTGCTCGGAGTCGCCGGGGCCGCAGTGGCGTCCGCGAACTGCGAGCGCAAATCCCATCGCCTCGCGGCTTCCGCTCGACCCGGCGAGTGCCTGCGCGCGATCCAGCAGCTCGAGCGTCCGTGCAGTGTCACCCTGTACGCCTGACACGCTCGCAAGCTGTGTCAGCGCCAGGCTCTCGAGATCGGGCCGGCCCGCCTTGTGGGCGAGCTCGAGCATCGCCTCGCCGTGGCGCGTGGCGCCTGCAGCATCACCGCGCCACCAGAAGATCGTCGTGATCAGCGCGTTCGCGTCATAGAGGCCCGTCAACTCGTCGGTCGGGAGGATCGCGAGCGCCTCGTCCGCGAGATCGTGAGCCCGGTCGGAGTTGCCGTCTTCGTGCAGGGCGAGGGCCGCGAGAAGAATCAGCGCTCCGCCCTCGATGCCCGGCAGGCCGGCGGCACGAGCGTCAGCGAGCACATCCTCTGCCTCGGCGCGCACCGTCGGCACGTCCGAGAGTCGCCAGGCCGCGCGCGCGGCGAGGTATCGCCGTTCGGGGCTCGGCTCGAGCTCGATCGCGCGCAGCAGCGTCCGGCGGGCGGCGACGAAGGCGCCGCGGCGCAAGGCACGGTGCCCGGCTTCCTCGAGCGCCGCTGCCGCCGAGTGCGTCAGCTCGTGCGGCACCGAGCCGTCGAGCTCCGCGAGCAGGCGCGCCGCCTGATCGAGATGGTGCGCACGGATCCCCACGAGCTCGTCGCGGGCATGCTCGCCGATCCACTGCGCGAACGCTTCGTGCTCCTGCGCCCGCAGTGCCTTGCTGATGCCGCTGTACGCGACGTCGCGGATCAGCACGTGCTTGAAGCGAAATGCGCGATCGCCGGAAATGCCCGAGCGCTCCTCGCGTACGACGAACTCATGGTCGATCAACAACTCGACAAGCGGCTCGACGTCGAGATCGGGCATGAGCCTCGCGAGCGCACCAAGCCAGAAGACTCGGCCGATGAGAGCCGCGGTCTGCAGAGTGCGCTTCTCGTCCGAACCCAACCGGTCGATCCGCGCCGCGATCAGCGCCTGAACGCTGTCGGGCAGACGGTCGGGCCCCTCGCCCTCGCGAAACATGCGCGCGATCTCCTCGACGAAGAGCGGGTTGCCTTCCGCTCGCTCGAGCACCAGCGCCCGCTGTGCCGGAGGGACGTCGCTGCCCGCGAGCAGGGCGTCCGCCAGCTCCTCGCACTCGCGATCGTCGAGCGGGGCAAGCTCGATCGCGGACGCACGCCGGATGCCGCCTCCCCAGGAAGGCCGCGTGTCGAGCAGATCGGGCCGGGCGACGGCGACGATCAGCACCGGCACGTTGCGGAGCGACCGCGCGAGATGCTCGATCACGTCGAGGAGCGGGTCCTCCGCCCAGTGGACATCCTCGAACACGAGCACGAGCGGCTGCAGGTCCGCGAGCTGTTCGGCCCAACGCAGCACCGCCCACGTCAGCTCGTCGGTGGTGCGCTCGCCCTCGGCCGCACCGAGCACTCCGAGCGCGATTGCGAGCAGGTCGGCCACCGCCTCGCTCTCGCACGAGCGGCGGAGCTTCTCGAACGATTCGCTCGCGGGATCGTCGTCGGTGATCCCGGCGCTTGCCTTGATCATCGACGCAAGCGGCCAGTAGGTCACCCCCTCGCCGTAGGGCAGCGCCCGTCCCGAGAGAACCGTGGCCCGCTCGACCCCGTCGACGAACTCCGTGACGAGCCTGGTCTTGCCGAGCCCCGGCTCGCCGAACACGGTCACCAACTGCGCGACGCCGTTCCGCGTCGCACGCCGGAACGAGTTCGCGAGCAGCTCCAGCTCCGCTTCGCGGCCGACGAACGGCGCGGCGGGAAGCCGCGCCGCGTCATGGACCCGCAGCGCTCGCCACGTCCACAGCGGCTCGGGCCAGCCCTTGACCTCGATCGGCCCGACGCTCTCGACCGCCACCGCTCCTGCCGCAAGCCGCCTCGCGGTCTGACCGAGCAGGACCTGGCCCGGCTCAGCCGCCTGCTGCAACCGCGCCGCGAGATTCACGGCCTCTCCGGTTGCGAACGTCGAGTCGGCGCCTTCGACGACGACCTCACCCGACTCGACGCCCACCCGGACGGAAAGTCCGAGCGCCTCGACCTCGGGGACGATCTCGAGCGCCGCCCGGAGCGCCCGCTCCGCATCGTCCTCGTGAGCCACCGGGATGCCGAATGCGGCCATCACCGCGTCGCCTGCGAACTTCTCGACGGTGCCGCCGTACCGCTCGATCGTGCCGGACACCTGAACGAAGTAGCTGCTCACGCGTCTGCGCACGACCTCCGGATCCGCTCCCGCAACCAGTCCGGTGGAGTCCACGAGGTCGACGAAGACAACCGTCGCGACCTTCCGTTCCATCCAGCGGACACTACCGGCGGGGGAGCGGCCGGCCTTGCCCGCGCTCGCCCACACGTCGTCGGAGACCCTCACACACACGCCGCGAGGCGACGTTCTGTGAAAGTCGGTCCTCGTCTAGGCGAGCGGCGCGAAGAAGTCGACCGGCTGCCCGTCGGGGTCGAGCACCTGGGCGTACCGATGGCCCCAGAAGGCATCCCACGGCTCGAGCCGGGACGTGCCGCCCGCCTCGAGCGCCCGCTCGTAGGTCGCGTCGACGTCCGCGGGCGAGTCGCACGCGAACGCGAGCGCGACGTGGTGGCCTTCGGGACGCTTCCACTCGGGATCGATCTGCTTGATCAGCTCCTCCGTGTCCCACATCAGGCGCAGGCCGTTCGGCAGCGTCGCTTCGAAGTGGTCGTTCCCCGACGGCTCGCCGACGTCCACGCCGACGGCGCGGTAGAACGCCGTGGACCGCGCGATGTCAGCTGCGACGATGCCGATCGCGTCGAGCCTCCCGGGCATGGACGAAGTCTATTGCCGATCGGCAAGCGTTCGGCGGGCGATCCGCGCCGGCCGCGTCAGGCGCTGGCGGACTCGTCGCTCTGGAACAACGAGAAGGAGTTCCCTTCCGTGTCCTTGCAGTGCGCGAACCAGCCGACGTGCGGGATCGGCGACTTCTCCTCGGCGCTGCCGCCGCCCTCGCGCACCTTGCCGAGCGCGGCGTCGATGTCGTCGGTGTCGAAGTAGACGACCGTTCCGCTGCCGGCGGCGTCTGGCATCGGGTAGACCGCTCCCCCCTGATCTTCGCCGGTTCGCACCATGTAGTACTCCATCCCCGGCATCGCCGAGTCGCCGAACTCCCAGCCGAAGACACCGCTCCAGAACCGCTTCGCGCGCTCGGCGTCCGCCGCAGGCAACTCGAAATGGACCATCTTTCCAGCCATCGTGGCTCCTTTCAGTCCGGTGAGCTTCGCCCCTCGAGAATATCGCTGCGCCGATCCTCTCAGCCTCCCGCCCAGCGGCGGAACGCGAGCACGCTGTTGTGGCCTCCGAAGCCGAAGGAGTTCGAGAGCGCGGCATCGACCTGCTCGGTTCGCGCGGCGTTCGCCAGATAGTCGAGACCGCACTCCGAATCGGGCGCAGCGTGGTTGATCGTCGGCGGAAGGACGCCGTGATGTAACGCCAGGACCGTGAAGACCGCCTCCACCGCACCGGCAGCGCCGAGCGTGTGCCCCGTCGCTCCCTTCGTCGAGGAAACGAGAGGCGGCTCCGAGCGATCCGCGAAGACGAGCCTCAGGACCCGCGTCTCGGCGGCGTCGCCCGCAGGTGTGGAGGTCCCGTGCGCATTCACATACCCGACCTCGCCCGGCTCGAGCGCGGCGTCCGCCAGCGCCATGTGCACCGCGCGCGCGGCGTTCGCGCCGACTGGATCGGGATCGGAGACGTGGTTCGCATCCGACGAGACTCCGTAGCCGCCGAGCTCCGCGTAGATGCGCGCCCCGCGCGCGCGGGCGTGCTCGAGCTCCTCGAGCACCAGCACTGCGGCGGCCTCCGCGATCACGAATCCGTCCCGCTCCCGGTCGAACGGCCGCGACGCGGACGCCGGATCGTCGTTCCGCGTCGAGAGCGCGCGCATGGCGGCGAACCCGGCGACCGAGACGGGTGTCACCGGGGCCTCGGCGCCTCCACACACCATGACCTCGGCGCGCCCGAGCCTGATCGCATCGAGCGCGTCCCCGATCGCCATGCTGGACGCGGCGCACGCGGTGCTCTCGGCGAGCAGCGGGCCCCGCGTCCCGAGCTCGATCGACACCCAGCCCGCTGCGAGGTTCGGAAGCGTCTGGACGATCGAGAACGGGCTCACACGATCCGGGCCGCGCTCCGCGAGCTGCAGCACCGCCTGCTCGAACGACGCGACGCCTCCGAGCGCCGTTCCGATCGCCGTCCCGGCGCGCTCGCCGATCGACGCGACGTCGAGACCCGCGTCGCGCTCGGCCTGCCGCGCCGCGCCGACAAGCAGGTGCGTGCAGCGGTCCATCCGGCGCGCCGCCTTCCCGTCGACGAACGCCGCGACGTCGAAGTCCTTCACCTCGCAGGCGAACCGCACCGGAAACTCGGTCGCGTCGAACCGCGTGATCTCCGCGGCGCCCGTATCGCCCGCGAGCAACGCCGTCCAGGCATCCTCGACCGAGTTGCCGATCGGGCTCACGATCCCGAGACCGGTCACCACAACTCGCCGCGAAGAGTGCGCCACGCCTCCAGGGTACGTCCGCGCACACGTGACCGCGGCGTGACGCCGGCCGGTAGCGTGCAGGGGTGGACTACGTGAACCTCGGCCGGACGGGTCTGCGTGTGTCGCGGATCTGCCTCGGGATGATGAGCTACGGCCGCCACGAGAGCCGGCCGTGGGCGCTCGGCGAGGACGCTGCGGAGCCGATCGTGCGGCGCGCGGTCGAGAGCGGGATCATCTTCTTCGACACCGCCGACGTCTACAACGGCGGCGAGAGCGAGGTGCTGACCGGCCGTCTGCTGCGGCAGCTCTTCGGCACGCGCGAGGAGTACGTGGTCGCGACGAAGGTGCACGGGCAGACGATGCCCGGCGAGAACGGAGCCGGCCTCTCGCGCAAGCACGTCCTCGCCTCGATCGACGCGTCGCTCGAGCGGCTCGGGCTCGACTACGTCGACCTCTACCAGATTCACCGCTTCGATCCGCGCACTCCGATCGAGGAGACGATGGATGCGCTGCACGACGTCGTCCGCGCCGGAAAGGCGCGCTACATCGGTGCGAGCAGCATGTATGCGTGGCAGTTTGCGAAAGCGCAGTCGGTCGCGCGGACGCGCTTCGTCTCCATGCAGAACCACTACAACCTCGTCTACCGCGAGGAGGAGCGCGAGATGATCCCGCAGTGCATGGACGAGGGCGTCGCGGTGCTGCCGTGGAGCCCACTCGCGCGCGGCCTCCTCGCCGGGACGCGGACGCGCGACGGCGAGAAGCTGACGACGCGCGCGCAGACCGACTCCTTCGGCGACAGCCTGTACACGCCCGAGGTCGACTTCGCGGTCGTGGATCGAGTCGTCGAGCTGGCCCGGGAGCGCGGCGTCGCACCGGCCCAGGTTGCGCTCGCGTGGCTCCTCGGGAAGCCGGGCGTGACTGCGCCGATCGTCGGTGCGACGAAGCTCGAGCACCTCGAGGACGCGATCGCCGCGGAGCAGCTTTCGCTGAGCGCGGAGGAGGCGACGCGGCTCGAGGAGCCGTACGTCCCGCACGCTGTCTCCGGTCACTGATCGGCCGCGCGAGCCTCTACGGGGCCGCGAAGCGGCCGTGTGAGAGGGCGACGAAGACGAGGACGATGACAAGCAGGAGGGTCGCCGCGAGAGCACCTACGGCGCCGAAGGTCGCCTCGCGGCCTCTTCTGCGAAGCAACGCGGCGGCAAGGCCCGCTCCGGTGACGGGTACAACGAGGAGCACGAGAAGAAAACCGCGCCCGCCGAATCCGTGGTCGGCGGCTGCGACCGCGAGATTCCACGCCAGGAGCGGGCAGACGACCACCGCCACGACCACGTAGACGGCGCGAACAACGTGCCGGGTCACTTCTTCCCCATGGGAGGCAGCACGGGCGCAAGTGTCTCCGCCGCGACCCGGTTACCGCTAGTGCGGCTCGACTCACGAACCGCCTCGACCGGCTCGAAGAAGCCGCTGATCCGACGCCTGCCCGACCCGGAAGACCGGCGCGGCGTCTCGTCGAGCTCACAGCGAGAGGCCGCCGCACCTACGAGAAGGCAGTCGGGCTGCGCCGATTGATGCTCGAGTTCGAACGGCGCGAAAACGCCTGACCAAGGGTGGCCTTGCACTACTACGTGTCGCGTAGTAGCATGCCTCTGTGACCAACCCGAGCCTGCTCATCCTGACGAGCCTCTCCTCCGGCCCCAAGCACGGACACGCGCTGCTCCTCGACATCGAATCCTTCGCA
>Ga0308176_10000547_pt1 | contig 23660 bp, 24 predicted proteins | sample PhyCR2_3_FD_203890 | JGI IMG/M metagenome (GOLD analysis project Ga0308176, IMG submission 203890) | Soil microbial communities from UC Gill Tract Community Farm, Albany, California, United States - DLSLS.C.R2 | ecosystem: Environmental > Terrestrial > Soil > Agricultural land | place: USA... | reverse complement strand
CCGTCGAGCTTCGTGAGCGCCACGCCGGTCACCCCGACAGCGTCGTTGAACAGGCGTGCCTGCTGCAGGCCGTTCTGTCCCGTCGTCGCGTCGACGACGAGCAGCACCTCGTGCGGCGCGCCCTCGCGCCTGCCCGCGATCACTCGCCGAACCTTCGCGAGCTCGTCCATCAGATTCGACTGCGTGTGCAGGCGGCCGGCGGTGTCGACGATCACGACGTCCGTGTCTGCACCGACAGCGTCGTAGGCGACGGCGGCCGGATCGCCACCGCGCTCGCCGCCGATGAACGCCGCGCCCGCGCGCTCCGCCCAGATCTCGAGTTGCTCTTCGGCCGCTGCGCGGAATGTGTCGGCGGCGCCGAGCGTGACGGTGCGACCCGAGGCGCGCAGCTTCGACGCGAGCTTCCCGATCGTCGTCGTCTTGCCGGTGCCGTTGACGCCGACGACGAGGACGACGGACGGGTGACCGGCGACGCCGAGCGTCGGCGGCTCGCCGAACAGCGCGGCGATCTCCTCCGCAAGCGCCTCGCCGAGCTCGGTCACCTCGCCGCGCGCTTCCAAACGGCGGATCAGCTCGGCGGTCGCACGCACGCCGACATCGGCATAGATGAGAGCTTCCTCGAGCCGTTCCCACGACGCGTCGTCTGACGGATCGAACGCTGCGACCTGAATCTGCTCGGTCAGCGCACGCCGCGACTTGGACAGCGACTCGCGCAGCCGGCCGAAGAAGCCTCGCTGCTCGTCGACGGTCTCTTCCGCCTCGTCGGAGTCGCCGAGGAGCTGTGCCCAGCTACGTGCCACGAGCGGGGACGTTAGCGTTGCAGCGTGCCGAGCTGGGACGATGTCCGGCGAATCGCGCTCTCGCTCCCGGGCGCAGAGGAGTCGACGACGTACGGGCAGCCGTGCTTCAAGGTGAACGGCCGTCCGTTCGTGAACACCGGCCGCGTCGACGGCGCGATCGTCACGCGCGCGACCGACGAGGAGCGCGACCTGCTGATCGGAGCGCGCCCCGACGCGTACTTCGTGACGCCCCACTACGAGGGTTGGGAGGCGGTGCTCGTGCGGCTCGACGCCGTCGACGAGGAGGAGCTCGCGGGTCGGCTCGAGGACTCCTGGGAGTTCATGTCGAGCAAGAAGCCCGTGCGAAAGCGCTAGCCGTGCCAACCGCCACGCTGCCCGCATTGGTGCAGGCCCTCGCCTCCTGCGTCGCCCCCAACGGTGCCCGGACGCGGATAGTCGGCATCGACGGGCACGGCGGAGCCGGGAAAACCACGCTTGCTTCCGCGCTGGCCGACGAGCTGGGCGCGCAGGTGGTGCACACCGATGACTTTGCGAGTTGGTCGAACCCGGTGAACTGGTGGCCCCAACTTCGAGAAACCGTTCTTGCGCCGCTCGTCGCGGGTCATGCAGCCGCCTACGAACCGACGCAATGGGGAGAGGCCAAACCAGCTCCGATCCTGATCCGGGCAGGCGGCCTCGTCTTGCTCGAAGGCGTCACCGCAACGCGGCGGGAATTTCGTCCGTATCTCGCGTATGCGATCTGGGTCGAGACGCCCCGCGAGCTCTGCCTCCAACGCGGCCTGGCGCGAGATGGAGACGATGCCGGCGACCAGTGGCAAAGCTGGCTTGCCGAAGAAGTCCGGTATGTCGAGCGGCAGCAACCCCACCTTCGGGCCGACGCGATCGTCGACGGCACCAAGCCGCTGTACGGCTAGGCCGCGTCGATGCGGTAGCTGTGGCGGTAGCTCGCGAGCGCCGCCGTCGAGGCGACGCGGAGCCGGCCGTTCGTCGCCAGCACGTTGTCGGGCCAGCGATGCATGCGGCGCGCAAGCCGTGTGTACCACCCATGCTCGTCGCGACGCACCAGGAACAGCTCGACCATGACCCGGTCCAGCATGAACGCGCGCTTCCAGGGAAGTCGCTTGCCGGCGACCCAGTCGAGCGAGAGGACATCGACGCAATCCCACGACTCCGCCGGGTAGAGCAAATCCACATCGACGTGGTCGCGCGGCGCAATGAGCCCGCGCAACTCCTCACCCCACCCGCCGAACACCCACGTCTCGACCCCGCGCACCAGCAACAACGCCTGGACGCGCTCGACAAATGCGAGGTCGTTCACGCCGTCTGGGCGATCTCGTCTTCGCGCGGGAGGCGGCGCGAGACGATCTGCGACACACCGTCGGGCCCCATCGTGACGCCGTAGAGCACGTCGGCCGCCTCCATCGTGCGCTTCTGGTGCGTGATCACGATGAACTGCGCGCGATCCGCGTACGTGCGCAGTAGGTCGGTGAACCGTCCGATGTTCGTGTCGTCGAGCGCGGCCTCGACCTCGTCGAGCAGGTAGAACGGGCTCGGCCGCGCGAGGAACAGCGAGAACAGGAATGCGATCGCGCCGAGCGCCTTCTCGCCGCCGGAGAGCAGCGACAGGCGCGTCACGCGCTTGCCGGCCGGGCGAAGCTCGACCTCGATCCCCGCTTCCTCGTCCTCCTCGTCCGACTCGGTGAGGCGCAGGCGCCCGTCCCCGCCCGGGAACAGCGTCGTCGCCACCTCGTGGAAGTGGCGCTCGACCGCCTCGAACGTCTCGGCGAATCGCGTCTCGACCGTCCTCGTCAGGTCGTCACGGAGCTGCTCCAGCTCCCGAAGGCTGTTCTCGAGATCCACGCGCTGGACGGACAGCTCGGCGAGCCGCTCCTTCTCCGCCTCGTACTCTTCCTTCGCAAGCGGGTTCACCTGGCCGAGCTGCTCACGCCGCCGCTCGTACCGGTCGAGCTTGTCGGCGAGCTCGTCGCGATCCTCGCCCTCCGCCGGCTCTGCGGCAGCCGCATCGAGCCGCCGCTGCGCTTCCTCGCGTTCTGCATCGGTGCGCGCCAGCTCGACGTCGACGGCGGAGAGCCGCTCGCCCGCGGCAGACGCGGCCTGCCGCAGCTCCACCTCGGCGGCGGCGAGGCGTCGTAGCTCGGTGCCGAGCTCGGTCGTGCGCGCCGCCTGCGCCTCGGCGCGTCTGCGCACAGGCCCCTCGAAGCGATCGACGGCGATCGCGAGAGCGTCCTCCAGCCGCTCGGCGTCGGCGAGGAGCCGCGCCAGCAGGAGCTCGTTCGGCCGGCGCGTGCGTGCCGGGTCGGCTTCGGCGAGCGCGCGGGCAGCGGCGCGCGCACGATCGGCGGCTTCGTCGGCGGCGGTCGCCGCCGCCGCTGCGCTCGCGGACAGCTCGGTCGCGACGAGACGAAGTGCATCGACATCGCCGCCCGGCTCGGCGGTCCGCCCGTTGGCGTGACGTTCAGCAGCCAGGGCGCGTGCATCCGCCGCCGCGACCGCCCGGCGCAGGTCGGACTCGCGGGCCGCAATGCCCCGCAGTTCCTCGGCGAGGCGGCCCGCGCGCTCGGCGAGCGGCGTCTCAAGACGGACTGCAACCGAAGCCGCGACGCGCAGGGTCTCGTCGAGCCGTTCCGCGTCGTGGACGAGACGCTCGAGCCGGATCGGATCGGCGCGACGGATGCTGCGCAGGTGCGCGACGGGCGCGAACGCAGCGGCCGCAGCGCGCGCACGCTCCACCGATTCTTCGACGAGCTGCGCGGCTTGCGCTGCCTGCTCGACGAGCTGCTCCACTTCGGCACGTAACTCGCGCCGCCGCGCGTCGAGCTCGAGCAGAACCGCCTCGGCGGTCTCGCCCGCAAACCAGAGCTCACCGCGTTGCGGGTCCCAGCCGATGCCGTCCTCGGTGACCACCGGAACGCTCGACGCAAGCAACTCATCGCGCGGGACGACCGGCAAGTTCGCCAGCTCGCGCGGATCCCGTCCGACGAGCACCAGCACGGAGCCGAGCCCGGAGGACTGTGCCTGCAGAACGAGGTCGAGCCCACGTCGCGCGTCGTCCACGACGACCGCCGATGCCCGGTGTCCGAGCGCGGCGGCGACCGAACGCTCGCGACCCGCCGAAACCTCGAGCAGCTGCAACGCGAGCCGCTCGCCCTGCTCGGCGAGCGCACGTGCCGCCGGCGGCAAGCCTTCGCGCTCGGCCAGCGACTGCTCCAGCGCAGTGAGCCGTTCGCGGGCGAGGCCCACACGTGCGTCCAGGTCATCACGCTCGCGCACGGCCGTGCGCGCGTCCGCGTCGGTCTCGTCGGCGACGCGACCGAGCTCGGCCGGGGACGGGCCGCGCGGTATGCGCTGCGCGTCTCCGAGCTCCGAATGGAGCTCCGCGAGGAGTCGTTGCGAGGACTCGTGCCGAACAGCGAGGCGCTGGGTGGCGCCGCGCAATGCGAGCAACGCGTCGCGGCCGCCGCCGGTGAGCAACGACTCCGTCTCGGCCCGTCGCGTCAGCACCTCGTCGAGCTGCGCCGACGCCGCGCGTTGCGTCTGCCGCTCGAGCGCGGCGACCCGCGCCCACCGCTCCTCCGCCTCGACCTGCAGGCGTGCGCGCTCACCGGCCGCCGACTGCGCTGCGGCGGCGGCGACCCGCGCCGCCTGCTCGAGCTCGACCGACGCGCTCGGGTCGTACGCCCGCGCGGCCGCAAGGTCGGCGCGAACCATCCCGGCGAACGACGCCGCCGACTCGAGGCGAAGCTGGATGCGCTCACCGCCGCTGCGCAGCCGGTACAGCGCGGCGGTTGCCTGTTCCCGCGCTCCGGCGGAATCTGTGAGCTCTTCTTCGGCGTGTTCGCGCTCGGCAACGAGGGCCGCGATCTTCTCGTCGAGCGCGCGCCGCTCCGCTGCCGTCGCCGCGCGACGGCGTTCCGCCTCCGCGCGCCGTTCGGCGAGGCGCGCGAGGTCGAGCGTCGCGATCGCTGCCTGCAAGCGGCCGATCTCGACCCCGAGCTTCTCGGCGCGCTCCGCGGCAGTCGCCTGCAGCGCCAGCGGGCGAAGCCGCTTCTTGACTTCGTCCTCGAGATCGCGGGCGCGATCGACCTGCACGGCGACGCGCGCGAGCTTGAGCTCTGCACGGTGACGACGGCGCTTGAAGCGCCCGAGCCCGGCCGCCTCCTCGATCAGCTCGCGCCGTTCCGCGGGCTTCGAGTTGAGGACCGTCTCGACACGGCCCTGCGAGATCACCGAGCGCAGCCCCCCGCCGAGGCCGACGTCGGACAGGAGCTCGACCAGGTCGATTCGGCGCACCGCCGCCTTGTTCACGAGGTACTGACCCTCGCCGCCGCGGTGCAGGCGACGTGCGACCGAGACCTCGCTGAACGGGAGGTCGGGCCACGCGCCGTCGGAGTTGTCGAACAGCAGATCGACCTCGGCGAAGTCGACCTGCGAGCGTCCGGTCGTCGAGCCGGCGAAGAGGACGTCGTCGGGCTTCTCGGCGCGGAGCTCGCCCGGACTCATCGAGCCGGTCGCCCAGAGGATCGAGTCCGAGACATTCGACTTCCCCGAGCCGTTCGGGCCCACGACGACCGAGACCCCGGGCTCGAGCAGGATCTCGACGGGGTCGACGAACGACTTGAAGCCGCGCAGCTTGATCGCCCTCAGGTGCACGCGAGGAGGAGGCTACCGAGCGGCGCGGACGCCGCCCACCTACCTGGTTCCGGCTCCGACGAGGAGCTCGCAGGGGCCGCTGAACCCACCCGGGCCGTCGAACTCCTCGAGCGCCTCGGCGATCTCGCGCCAGGCGTCCTCCTGCTCCGTCGCGGCCAGTCCCGCGAGCATCTGGTGCAGCGCGCCGAACGACTCCCGCTCCATCAGCGCGCACTCGGCGGCAGAGGTCATTTGCAGCGGCGCCTCGACCCTGCGCACGTCGACGTCCCGGAACCCCGCCGCGTCGAGCTGCTCAGCGAGGTTCACCGACGAGAATGGCCCGGGCAACCCCGGCGCAGGCGGCGGCAGCTCCGCGTGGCGGCGGACGATCCCGATCGGCACCGAGAAGAAGCGGTTCCGCTCCGGCTCGGCGAACACGACCGCGGCGTAGCGGCCGCCTTCACGGAGCGCGTCGCGCGCCTCGCGCAGCGCATGCAGCTTGTCGGGCATGTACATCAAGCCGAGCCGCGAGATCGCCGCGTCGAACGGCTCCGGTGCAACGCCGAGGCTCTCGCCGTCGGCGACCTGGGTCGCGATCGCGACACCGGCGTCACGGGCCGCGGCCTCCGCCTCCGCAAGGATGTTCGGCGAGATGTCGGTCGCGAGCACGCGCGCGCCGCGGCGCGCCGCGGCGATCGACTGCCCGCCCGAGCCGGCGGCGATGTCGATCACACGCGTCCCGTCGCCGACACCTGCGAGATCGAGCATCAGCTCGGTCGCCGGCCCGAGCCAGCGGTCGAACACCGGGTCCCAGCGGTGCCACGCGCTCGCCGCGTCCTGCCACTGCGCGCGCGTCGTCTCCTTGTAGCCCCGAGCGTCAAACGTCACGATCGTGACCTCCACCGACGGCGGCGAGCGCTTCCCGCGCCGCCTGCTGCTCCGCGTCCTTCTTCGATCGCCCCACGCCGGTGCCGGCGATCTCCTCGCCGATCACCGCCGCCGCGGTGAACGAGCGGTCGTGCGGCGGCCCGTCGACGTGCAGCGTCGTGTACGAGACGGTGCGTCCCGTGCGCGCGAGCTGCTCCTGTAGCTCCGTCTTGTGGTCGACGTGTGAGGTGAGCGCGTACTCGATCCGCGGCGCGAACGCTTCGACGATCGCGCCTTCGGTCGTCTCGAAGCCGTGCTCGAGATAGACCGCCGCGATCGCCGCCTCGAGCAGCGCAGCGAGCACGTTGCGGTTGCGCGCGAGCCGCTCGACCTCGTCCGGCGGTCCCGTCGCCTCGGCGCGCAGCCGTTCGCCGAGCCCGAGCTCTCGGGCGACGACGGCGCAACTGGCGCGCGAGACGACATGCGAGCGCACCTTCGCCATCCGTCCCTCGCTGAAGTCGGGGAAGGAGTCGAAGAGCGTGCGCGCGACGGATAGCTCGAGCACGGAGTCGCCGAGGAACTCGAGCCGCTCGTAGGACGCCGTCCGCTCGACGGCCCACGACGAATGGGTGAAGACCGCTCCCGCCCGTTCGGGCGGGAGCGAGTCGATCAGCTCCCCAAGAGTTCTCGCCCTACTGGTGGGACGTGACGTAGTCGACGGCCTGACCGACGGTCGTGATCTTCTGTGCGTCCTCGTCCGAGATCTTGATCCCGAACTGGTCTTCGAGCTCCATGATCAGCTCGACGAGGTCGAGCGAGTCGGCGTCGAGGTCGTCCTGGAACGACGCTTCCTCGGTGATCTGATCGTCTTCGACTCCGAGCTGCTCGGTCAGGACTTCTTTGACCCGCTCGTAGACCTCTTCGCGCGACGCTGCCATGTCACCTCAATTGTCTGGGGGTTTCGGGGGTGGCTAAAAACCGGGCGATCATACACCGACGCGTTCCGGGAGCCGCTCGGCGAGCCTTTCGACGACCCGGTGCTCAGCTCCTCGTCCCGCGAGCCGAATCGCGTTTGCGATCGCGGTGCGGCCGCTCGATCCGTGGGCGATCACCGCCAGCCCACGCAGGCCGAGCAGGTACGCGCCGCCGTACGTATCGGGGTCGAGCCGCGTGCGCAGGCGCTGCGCCGCCGGCCGGATCAGGGCGCCGCCGATCTTCCCGGTCGCGGTGGCGGTGATCTCTTCACGGAGGGCGTCGAGCAACTCCTTGATCGTGCCCTCGAGAAGCTTCAGTGCGACGTTGCCTGTGAACCCGTCGGTGACGACGACGTCGGCTGCGCCGCGCAGCAGGTCGCGGCTCTCCGCGTTCCCCTGGAAGTTCAGGCTGCCGTCGTCGCGGAGCAACTGGTGCGCCTCGAGCGTCAGCTGGTTTCCCTTCTCGTCTTCCTCGCCGATCGAGAGCAAGCGCACGTCAGGATGCGCCACGCCGAGGATCTCCTCACTGAAGACGGCGCCCATGTGGGCGAACTGGAGCAGGTGGTCGGGGCGTGCGTCGGCGTTCGCGCCGGCGTCGAGGAGCACGCTCGGCCCCTGCCGTGCCGGGATCGGCACCGCGATCGCGGGCCGCATCACGCCCGGCAGCCGGCGGAGGTGGAGCAGCCCGGCGGCGAGCATCGCGCCCGTGTTGCCGGCCGACACGACCGCGTCGACGTCCCGATCTGCGACGCCGCGTACCGCCGCGACGAGGCTCGAATCCGGCTTGGCGCGCACGGCTTCGGCCGGCTTGTCGGCCATCTCGATCACCTCGGTCGTCTCGACGAGCGGCAGTCCCTGCGTGTCGAGGCCGGCGGGGCCGTAGAGGACGACGTCGGTCCCGGTCGAGGCTGCGTCGAGCGCGCCGAGGATCACCTCGCCGGGCGCGTTGTCTCCACCGAGCGCGTCGACCGCGACGCGGGTCATGGGCGCAAGGTTACGGAGCCTGGAGGCGGAGCGGCTCGACCTCGCGGCCCTTGTACGTGCCGCAGGTCGGGCAGATGCGATGCGCGCGCTTCGGCGACCCGCACTGAGGGCAGGTGTTGACGCGCGGCGCCTCGATCGCGTGCGTGGCGCGGCGCTTGTCGCGACGCGCCTTCGAGGTCTTCCTCTTCGGGACGGCCATGAGCGCGCGCCAGTGTAGCCGAAGGGCCGCGCTGCTAGAGTGCCGCCGCCCGTCTGCGGGCGCACCATGACGGATCTCTAGACCGAAACCGCGCTTCGTCTCGCCTTTCGCTCTCAGGAGGTCTGTTCGTGCCGGGTTCACTGGCCGCCCGCAACATCTCGAAGTCCTATGCCGCCGTGCAGGTGCTCGACCGCGTCTCGTTGGTCGTGTCGCCCGGTGACCGCGTCGGGATCGTCGGCCCGAACGGGATCGGCAAGTCCACCCTGCTTCGCGTCCTCGCGGGGCTCGAGGAACCGGACCGCGGCGAGGTCGTGCGCTCCGGTGCCGTCGGCTACCTGCCACAGGAGCCGGAGGCTCGGCCCGGCGAGACGGTTCGGGGCTACCTCGCCCGCCGGACGGGTGTCGGCGCGGCGGAGCGCGAGATGGACGAGCTGGCGGCGCGACTGGCCGGCGAGCCGGAGCTCACTCAGGCCTACTCCGAGGCGCTCGAGCGGTATCTCCTGCTCGGGGGCGAGGACTTCGACGCGCGGGCCGGCGCGGTGCTCGACGACGTCGGCCTCGGCCGGCGCGCCGACCGCGAGCTCACGTCGCTCTCCGGCGGCGAGTCCGCCCGCGTCGCGCTCGCCGCGATCCTGCTCGCGCGCTTCGACGTCTTCCTCCTCGACGAGCCCACGAACAACCTCGACTTCGCAGGGCTCGACCGGCTCGAGCGCTTCTTCGCCGGGCTCGCAGCGGGTGTCGTGCTCGTCTCGCACGACCGGGCGTTCCTCGACCGCACCGTCACACGCGTCGTCGAGATCGAAGCCGAGACCCGGATGGTGCACGAGTACGCGGGCACGTGGTCCGACTACGAGGCGGCGCGCGAGCGTGCGCGCAACCAGCACGAGGCCGCCTACGCCGACTACGCGATCGAGCGCGATCGGTACACGACGCTGCTCTCGACCCGTCGCTCGGAGGCGCGCGCGGGCGGGGCGATGGCTGATCGCCGCGGCACGAATGCGCTGCGCGGCAAGGTCGCGCAGGCAAAGCACCACCTCGAGCGGCTCGAGCTGGTCGAGAAGCCGTGGAGCCCGTGGCGGTTGCAGCTGCAGTTCGCGACGCCGCCGCCGACCGGCTTCATCGCCGAACTCGCCGGCGCACGCGTCGAAGTCGGCTCGTTCATGCTCGGACCGGTGGACGTCCTCCTCGGCTACGGCGACCGGCTCGCGGTTGTCGGGCCGAACGGCTCCGGGAAGACGACGCTGATTCGCGCGCTGACCGCCGACCTGCCCCTGGTCGGCGGCCAGCGCCGGATCGGCTCCGGCACCGTGTTCGGGGAGCTGAACCAGGCGCGCGATCTCTTCACCGGCACGCTGATCGACGATTTCGCACGGCTCGCCGCCCTGACCGCGACGGACGCGCGCACGCTGCTCGCGAAGTTCGCGCTCGGCGCGGATGACGTCGACCGCGACGCCGTCTCACTCTCACCCGGCGAGCGCACGCGCGCCGGGCTCGCACTGCTCGCAGCCCGGGGCGTGAATTGTTTGATTCTCGACGAGCCGACGAACCACCTCGACCTCGAAGCGATCGAAGAGCTCGAGACGGCGCTCGCCGGCTACGAGGGCTGCCTCGTCGTCGTCACGCACGACCGGCGGTTCCTCGAGCGGCTCGAGGTCACGCGAACGCTCGCCCTCTAGCGCTCCTCGCGCAGCGCCTCGAGCGCGGCCCACCTCGGGTCGCGGTGCTCCTCTTCGTGCGTGTGCGGCTCGTCGTTCAGGTTCTTCCCGCACTCCGAACACAGGCCGGCGCATTCGGGCCGGCAGAGGATCTGATCGGGTAGCGCCAGTGCGACGGCGTCACGTGCCCACTGAGAGACGTCGAGGTTCGCCCCGACGACGTACTGCGTCTGCATCTCCTCGTCCTCGGGATCCTCTGCCTGGTATTCGCGCGCGGAGATCGGAATCTCGAGCACGGCGTCGCCCAGGCAGCGGTAGCACGGGCCGTGCAGCCGCGCGGTGAACTGCAGCGCGAACACCGTCCCGGTGTTCGCGCGCGTGATCTCGAATGCCGCCGGTACCTGCTCCGGCACGGGCACGTAGCGCTGCCCGCCGAACTCGAAGGCCGGTAGCTCGACCTCGAGCTCGTCACGGTATTGCTCGCCCGGACGGAGCTTCACCTGGCGAAGGCTGAAGCTCGTCATGGGATCCACGGTAGCGTGCCGTGGATGAACGAGGCACGTCTCGAGCGCATCGGCAACGGGCTGGCGCCGACGTCCGAGGGCTGGTTCGTGGTCAACGCGCGCGAAGCCGCCTGGACGCTGCATCCCACATTCGGGCAGCGCTGTGCGTTCGAGGCGAGCGGCCCCGTGGTGCGCGGAACCGACCATGCGCCGATCCATTTCGACCAGCTCGGGATCGGGCTCTCCGTGCTTCAGCCTGGCCAACCGAGCACGCTGTACCACGCCGAGCCGGGAAACCAGGAGGCCTTTCTCGTCCTGTCGGGGACGTGCACGTTGACGATCGAGGGCGAGCAGCGTGAGCTCGTCCAGTGGGACTTCGTTCATTGCCCGCCCGGGACCGCGCACGCGTTTGCGGCCACGGGGACGGAGCAATGCGTCCTGCTGACGGTGGGTGCGCGCACGGAGCGCGCGTGGGTCTATCTTCCGTCGCCGCTCGCCGAGAGCGTCGAACGGGAGACGACGTCAGGCGCCGACGCGTACGCGCCGTACGGGCACTGGCGAAACGACGGCGCGTCGCCGCTCTAGTCGGATCCGCTAGTAGTTGGAGCCGTTGTCGGAGAGGTCGACCGGGCCGATCCCGGCGACGACCGACTCCTGGGAGCGCTCGTGGAGGCGTTCGCGCCCACGCCGGACCGCGACGAGGAACTTGTCGAGGTTCGTCTCGAGCGTCGCGAGCATGCCGTCAGCCCAGTCCTCCATCTCGAGCCGCATCTCACGTGCCTGCCGCCGCGCCTCGTCGATGATCTCCTGCGCCTGGCGCTCGGCGAGCTTCACGATCTCCGTCTGCGACGCCTCGCGAACCGCCTGCTCGCGTGCCTCTTGCAGCAACCTGTCCTGCTCGCGCTTCGCCTCGGCCAGCATCTCCTGCCGTTCCTTGACGATCCAGCGCGCCTGCTTGATCTCCTCGGGGATCGTCGCCCGCATCTGATCGAGGATGTCGTAGATCTCCTCGCGGTCGATGCGGACCTGGTCGGTGAGCGGCACGGCCTTCGCGTTGTGCACGAGGTCGTCGAGTTTGTCGATCAGAACCAATACGTCCATGAAATTCCAGTCTACTCCTGGTCGCTGACGGGGGCGCCGCCCCGGCCGTTCGGGAACATCTCCTTCAGGCGTGCGGCGACCGCCGCGGGCACGAGTTCTTCGACATTTCCGCCGAAGGATGCGATCTCCTTCACCCCGCTCGAGGACACGAAGCTCACCTGCGGGCTCGCCATCACGTAGACCGTCTCGATGTCCGGCGCGAGCGTCCGGTTCAGCTGATTCATCTGGAACTCCCACTCGAAGTCGGAGACGACGCGTAGGCCCTTGACGATCGCCTTCGCGTCCCAGCGCCGGGCGAAATCGACGACGAGCTCCTTGAAGACGTCGACCTCGACATTCGCGACGAGGCCGTCGAGAGCCTTCTCCAGGAACTCGACTCGCTCCGGGACGGCGAACATCGGCTTCTTGTGGCGCGGGTTGTCGACGACGCCGACGATGACTCGGTCGAAGATCTTGGCGGCGCGCGTGATCACGTCGACGTGCCCGTTCGTCACGGGGTCGTAGGTGCCGGGGTAGATGGCGGTGATCATGTGTCGTAGAGGGTAAGCCGCGCGGAGCCGTACGTGCGGGTTGTTCGCTGTTCGAGACCGGGGACCTCCGGCGCGGGCTCGCGGCTCGAGGTCTCCCAGACGAGCAGGCCGACGTCGTTCAGCAGCTTCGCGAGGTGCGGCGCGAGGCGCGACGCGTCGTAGTCGTAGGGCGGGTCGCAGAGCACGAGGTCGTACGTTCCGCGTTCCTGTTCGAGTGCCCGCACGGCGTCCATGGGTAGCACGATCCCCTTTAGGCCGAGCTTGTCGAGGTTCGCGTCGATCACGCGGCAGGCGTCGCGGTCCAGCTCGACGAAGGTGGCGCGGGCCGCTCCGCGCGACAGCGCCTCGAGCCCCATCGCCCCCGACCCCGCGAACAGGTCGAGCACTTCCGCGTCGTCGACCGGCCCGATCAGGTTGAACGCGTTCTCCCGGACGCGGTCGGAGGTGGGCCTGGTGTCGCGGCCCTTCGGCGCGGCGATGCGGTGGCCGCGGTGCGTACCGGCGATGATCCTCAAGCCGGGCGATGGTAGATCTCGAGCCGGTTGCCCGACGGGTCGGCAAAGAAGATCGCGTAATAGCCGGGCCCGTACGGCATCTCCTTCGGGCCGCTCAATTCGGCACCGGAGTCGGCGACAACTTGCGCGAGTCGTTCGACGTCCTCACGCGATTCGACCCAGAAGGCGATCCGGTTCTCGTTCGCGACGTGGCCGGCGCTCTCGGTGAACCCGAAGTACTGCGTCGCGGGCAGCGCGGCGTCGGCGCGCGCCCAGACCTTCCACTCGTCGCCGTGAAAGCGCAGCACGTAACCGAGCGCAGGCATGAGTGCCTCGTAGAACGGCAGCGCCGCGTCGGCATCGGCAACGCGGAGGTCGATGTGCCCCAATCCACTCATCGCCGGAGCGTAGTCAGACCCCCGGGCTCGCTCTCAGGCTCCATTCGGCCCGAACCGGTCAGACCCCAGGTTCGGCGCCTGCGGCGAGCCGGTCGGCCGCGTCCTGCCACGGCCCGTCCTCGTCGCGGAGCTCCGCAGCGAGCGCGCGTGCCTGCTCGATCAGGTCGCGGTCCCGGCGAAGCTTCGTGAAGCGCAGGTCGCTCCAGCCCGACTGGCGCGTGCCCAGGAGCTGCCCCTCGCGGCGCAGCTCGAGGTCCGCTTCCGCGAGCTCGAATCCGTCGGTCGTCCGGACCAGCGCGTCGAGCCGCGCGCCGGCGGTCTCCGTCAGCTCCTCGACGGGCCGCGAGATGAGCAGGCAATAGCTCTGCTCGCCCCCGCGTCCGACGCGGCCTCTCAGCTGATGGAGCTGCGCGAGCCCGAACCGGTCGGCTTCCTGCACGATCATGATCGTCGCGTTCGGGACGTCGACGCCGACCTCGATCACCGTCGTCGCGACGAGCACGTCGAGCTCGTGCTCCTTGAACTGCCGCATCACCCCACGCCGCTCCGCCGTCTTCAGCTTCCCGTGCAACAACCCGACGCGGTAGCCCTGCAGCTCCGCGCGCCGCAGCCGTTCCGCCTCGGCCTCCGCCGCGCGCGCGAGCCGCGTCTCCGACAGCTCGATCAGCGGACAGACGACATACGCCTGCCGCCCGGCGTCCAGATGGACGCGAAGCCGCGTGTACGCCTCCGACGACCGCTCCGCGCCGACCCGCGCGGTGACGATCGGCTTGCGGTTCGCCGGGGGCTTCGCGATCTCGCTCACCGACAGGTCGCCGTAGATCGTGAGCGCCAGCGTGCGCGGGATCGGCGTCGCCGTCATGTGCAGCACGTGCGCCTCGCGACTCTCCGCGAGCGCGGTTCGTTGCTCGACGCCGAAACGATGCTGCTCGTCGACGACCGCTACGGCGAGATCGGCGAACTCGACGTCGCGCTGGATCAGCGCGTGCGTGCCGACTGCGATCTGCGCGACGCCGTTCGCGATCTCCTCGCGGATCTTCTTCGCGCCGACGGAGCCGGTGAGCAGCACGCAGCGTACGCCCAGCTGCGCGCAGAGCGGCTCGAGCGTGAGGAAATGCTGCTCGGCGAGGGTCTCGGTCGGCGCCATCAGCGCTCCCTGGCGCTGGCTCTCGACCGCGCGCAGCAGCGCGTAGAGCGCGACGACCGTCTTCCCGGAGCCGACGTCTCCCTGCAGCAGCCGCTGCATCGGCGTCGTCTGTGCGAGGTCGAGGTCGATCTCGGTGATCGCGCGCTCCTGGTGCTCGGTGAACGCGAACGGCAGTACGCCGCGGTAGCGCTCGATCAGCTCGCCCGGCTGCGCGAGCGATGGAGCCACCGCATCTGTCGTCCGCAGCCGCGCCACGACGAGCTGCAGCGCCACGAGCTCGTCGAGTGCGAGCCGGCGCCGGCCAACTTCGGCCTCGGCTTCGCCCGAAGGGAAATGCAGCGCCGCCAGGGCGTCCGCGTACAACGGCAGCTCGAGCTCTGCCGGCAAGGAGTCGGGCAGGAAGCGCCCGCTGTCCGACAGGGCGCGGCGAACGAGCTCGCGGAGCCGCGCGGACGGGATCTGCTCGCTCGCCGGGTACACCGGCGCGAAGTCGGCGGTGCGCTTCGCCTCGCCCACGTCGTAGCTCTTCACCTCGAAGCCGTACCGCGAGAGCTTTCCCCGCAGGCGGATCTGCGTGCCCGGCGTCAGCTTCTCGACGAGCCACGGCTGGTTGAAGAACTGCGCCGTGATCTGCCCGCCGCTCGAGTCGCGGACGGTTGCGTTCACGAGCGTGCGCCGGCCGCGCAGCGGCCGCGCACGCGCGCTCACTATTCGACCTTCGATCGCGACTTCGCCCTCGACCAGGCCGAGCTTCGCGATCGAGACTTGCTCGGCGGCGGACTCGTACCGCCGCGGCGCGTGATCGAGCAGGTCGCGCACGGTCGCGATGCCGAACGAGCGGAGTCGCTTCGCAAGCGTCGGGCCGACACCGGACAGCGAGGAGACGTCACGCGCGTCGAGCAGCTGCGGCGGCGTCCAGCCGCGGGGCCTCGGCCACTCGTGCTGGACCACGCCTGTGAAACCCGGATGCATTCGGGTCATCGTCGCCACCGCAGTGAGCTTAGGACCCGGACCGGACGGACCGTCCTAGCGATGACTTCCGGAGGCCGCGGCGGTCGTACGTGTATGTGCGCCGAGACCACCGAGCCCATGCTCGAGCAGCGTGTACGCACGCTCGAGATCGTTGCGCAACCGCCGCGCGGCCGTCGGGCCGTGCTTGCCGGCAAGCGCCTGCAGGCGCGCGGCGCGGAAGAACTGGCGATGCACGCTGATCAGGAGCGACGCGGCGATTCTCGCGTCACGCGGATCGATGCCCTCCGCTTCCAGCGTGTCGGTGAGCGCCTGCGCGAACGTCGCCATCACCTCGAGCTCCTTGGCGCGGAGCGCTTGCGAGTCTTCGAGCGTCCGGGCGAAGGCGACGAACCCCGGACTGGAGAGTCGTGCGCACTCCCCCACCTGCAGGCGCCGGAGCGTGTCGAGGATCGTCTCGCCTTCCGCCCGCGACCCGATCGCCTCGGCGAGCTTCCGCGACCGCTCGGGAATCTCGTCGAAGAAGAGATCTTCCTTCGTCGGGAAGTAATTGAAGACGGTTTTCTCCGACACTCCGGCCTCCGCTGCGACCTCCGCTACGGTGACGCGGTCGAAGCCACGCTGGACGAAGAGGCGCATCGCCACGTCCGCAATCTGCTGTCGCGTCGCGAGCTTCTTCGTCTCCCGCAGGCCCATACCCGAAGTGTAGCCTTCGTTACTGCTACGGTAAATTTTTAGCCACTGTAGGAACAGTCGGAAGGAGTTGAATGCTCGCCCGCCTCGCACATCTGATCGCCCGCAAGCGCTGGTACGTGATCGGCGCCTGGATCGTCCTGACGCTCTTCGGCGGCTTCGCGGCCGGCCAGGTCTCGAAGCGCTGGTTCCAGAGCTTCTCGATCCCCGGAAAGTCCGCGTACGAGTCCGACCAGCGGACGTTCCAGACCTTCCACACGGGGATCCGGCCGCCGAACGTCGTCGTGTTCCACACGACGGGCGACGCGACAGCGAGCGACGCGATCAAGCAGGCGATGAACCGCGCCTCGGCCGAATCGCCGGGTTCGCGGTCGAGCTCGTACTTCTCGACGGGTAACCCGATGTACGTCTCGAAGGACAAGCACACGACGTTCCTGGAGGTCTATCCGGCCGGGCAGTCGACGTTCGACTCGACGAGCGGTGCCACGAAGATGCGCGACGCAGCGGCCCGCGGCCTCCCCGCCGGAATCACCGTGAACGTCACCGGTCACGACGCGCTCGAGGAAGCCTCGACGCACGGCAACAGCGGCGGCCCCGGAGTCCTGCTCGAGGCGGTGATCGGCGGCATCGGCGCGCTGATCATCCTGTTCTTCGTCTTCGGGACGCTGCCCGCGGTGCTGATGCCGATCGTGGTCGCGGTGGCGGCGATCCTGAACACGTTCACGCTCGTCTGGATCCTCACCTACATCACCGACGTCTCGATCATCGTGCAGTTTCTGATTGCGCTCGTCGGCCTCGGTGTCGCGATCGACTACGCGCTGCTGATGATCTTCCGTTTCCGCGACGAGCTACGTGAGGGCGAGGACGTCGAGACGGCGCTCGTCCAGACGATGACGCATGCGGGACGTTCGGTGATCGTCTCGGGCTCGACGGTCGCCGTCGGCCTGCTCTCGCTGATCATCCTGCCGTTGCCGTTCATCCGCTCGATGGGGATCGGCGGCATGCTCATCCCGACGGTCTCGGTGATCGCAGCGATCACGCTGCTGCCCGCGATGCTGGCGGTGCTCGGAACACGGATCAACAGCGTGCGGCTGCTGCCGAAGCGCTTCGTCGACAACGGGCACCCAGAGGACGGGGCATGGGGCCGCTGGGCCCGTTTCGTGAACCGGCGCCCGGTGGTCGTGGCTGCGACCGGGCTCGTGATCGTGGCGATCCTCGCGGGCATCGGGACGCAGCTGAACCCGAACGAGTCGGAGCTGAAGAACTTCCCCGGCACGGGAACGGCGATCGCCGGACGGCAGATGCTGGCCGACGCCGGCATCTCGCCCGGCGTCATGAAGCCGTTCCAGATCCTCGTCCAGCACGGGGGCGACGCGGGCGCGATCGCCCAGCGCGTGGCGAAGGTCGACGGCATCACCGGCGCGAGCGCGCCGAACGACGCCGGCTGGCGGAAGGGCGGCGACTCGATCGTCGAGGCCTTCCCGGCGGTCGACGGAGCCGCGTCGAACATCCAGGACGTCGTCGACAGGGCGAATGGCGTGCTCAACGGCACGAACGCCACACTCGGCGGCACGCCGGCGGTCGACCGCGACTTCATCCACGCGGTCTACGGGAACTTCCCGTACGTGCTCGCGTTCGTCGTGATCCTCACGCTGATCCTGCTCGCCCGTGCGTTCAGGTCGATCGTGCTGCCGATCAAGGCGGCGATCCTCAACCTGATCTCGCTCGCGGCGGCGTTCGGGATCATCGTGTTCATCTTCCAGCAGGGTCACGGGTCGGGCCTCTGGAACATCGACGCCACGCAGGCGATCACGGCGTGGATCCCACTGATGATCTTCGCGTTCTTGTTCGGCCTCTCGATGGACTACGAGGTCTTCATGCTCACGCGGATGCGTGAGGCGTACGACGAGACGGGATCGACGGAGAAGGCGATCGAGCTCGGGCTCGCCCGCACCGGAAAGCTCGTGACGAGCGCGGCGCTGATCCTGATGTTCGCGTTCCTCGTCCTCTCCTCCAGCCCGGGCTTCGAGATCAAGGAGTTCGCGATCGGGCTCGCGGCGGGGATCATCTTCGACGCGACCGTGATTCGTGCGCTGCTCGTGCCGGCGCTCATGCGCCTGCTCGGCAACGCGAACTGGTGGATGCCGAGCTGGGCCGAGACGGCGCTGTTCCTGAAGCCCAAGCGGCTGCCTGAGCCGGCCCGCGAGAGCAGTTAGTCGATCGTCAGCACGGGCTCCAGGCCGAGGAACGCGCCGATGCGCACCACCTCGGTCTCGAGCCCGTCTCGCTCACGCCTGCCGAGCCGCCGGATCGGCGTGACGCCGATCTCGAGGCGCTTGCCGCGCTTCGCGCGTTTCCAGGTGCCGGCAGTGACACCGTCGACGAGCAAGAGGCGGACGCCCGCCGGCCCTTCGTAGCGGCCGCGCCCGTGCTCGGCGACCTGGGCGCGCACCGGCGACGGGATCAGCCGGTCACGTTCGCGAAAGCCCATCACATAGGCGTCGTACTCGGGCAGGAGCCGGATGCTCGAGTCGGCGACCGGAAACGACGTGTCGCCCGCGAGGACGTACGCGCTATGTCCCTCCACCTCGATCTCGTCGAGCGCGAGCGATTCGAAGAGCGCCCGGCGCTCGGCGGCGCTGAGCCGCCCGGCTCCGAACCATTCGAAGAAGTCGGCCGGTCGCGCCGGGCCGTAGGCACGGAGGAAGCGGCGCGCTGCCTCGCGCAGAGCCTCGCCCGCGTTGCGCTCGCTCCATTCGTCGACCCACTGGTCGGGCCGCGCGAAGGTGACCTTCGCACCGCGAGGCGGCCCCTGGCAGAGGTCGCCGAGGAAGAACGCGAACCCTGAGGTCAGCCGTGCGCGCGGCTCTGGCCCGACGCGCGCGACGACTTCTTCGACGATCTCCTCTCGAAGCAGGCAGCGGCCGTCGAGCACGTCACGCACGGCTGCACGCACCGTGGCCACCTGCTCCGCGTCGAGGGGTGGATGGTCGTTGCCGTTCGGGTCGCGCCACGCGGGGAGAGCCTGAGCCGCGAAGGCGACCGCGCGTCGTGCCGCGTGCCAGAGCGGGAGCTCCGCGGCCGGATGAAGATGGAGCGTGCCGCGCAGCGTCCACGCCTTCACGAGCTCGCGTCGGTCCCACAGCGCCGCGCGAACGTCCGCCTGCGCGATCGAGTCGACGCGCGCCGCGAGCTGCAGTTCCGCTGACGACTGAAGCTGCGCCTGCACACCACCCAGGCCGGACACGACATCGACGAGCCTGCCGGTGCGCGGCACGAGTGATGAGCGCTCGAGCCGCCGAGCGATCACCTCCGGCCAGGTGACCTGCATCAGGCGTCCCAGGGCGAGGGCCGGCCGTTGCCGGGACGGCAGCAGTCCGGCGCACACGTGTCCCAGCTCGGGCCGAAGCGGCCGAGCGCGCGCTTCGGCGAGCCTGGCTCGAGCCGCTCGCCGATCGCCTCGCGGATCGCGGCGACGAATGCCGGGTGCGTGCCCGCCGTGCGGGCACGCACTAGTGGCAGACCGCGCCGCTGGGCCGTCTCGCGAGCTTCGACGTCGAGATCGTAAAGAACCTCCAGGTGGTCCGAGACGAAGCCGATCGGCGACAGGACGACACCGGGCGCGTCCAGCTGCTCGATGTGCTCCGACACGTCGGGCTCGAGCCACGGCACCTGCGGCGGCCCACTGCGCGACTGGTACACGACCCGCCAGTGCTCAACGCCGGCCGCCTCGGCGACGAGCCTCGCCGTCTCGCGCAGCTGCGCCTCGTACGCGCAGTTGCGCGCCATCGCGGCGGGGATCGAATGCGCGGTGAACGCGACGTGCGACCCGGCGGGCACCCGCGCGAGTGCCTCACGCACATGATCGACATTCGCTTCGACGAACCCCGGGTGGTTGTAGAGCATGCGCAGGCGCGACACGGCAGGCGCATCGGGCCCGACCGCCTGCTGCGCGTCGAAGAGGTTCTCGCGGTACTGCCGGCAGCCGGAGTACGAGCTGTACGCCGACGTGAGGAACGCGAGCGCGTTGCGCACGCCGTCGTCGCGCATCTGGGTCAGTGTGTCGGCGATGAACGGCCGCCAGTTGCGGTTGCCGAAGTAGATCGGGAGGTCGATGCCGTGCGCGCGGAGCTCCGGCTCGAGCGCCGCGATCAGCGCGCGGTTCTGCTCGTTGATGGGGCTGACTCCGCCGAAGAGCTCGTAGTGGTGCGCGACGTCGACCAACCGCTCCGGCGGCACGCCGCGTCCGCGCGTCACATTCTCGAGGAACGGCATCACGTCGTCCGGGCCTTCCGGCCCACCGAACGACACGACGAGGATCGCGTCGAAGGGCGCGTCTGCCGGAGCGGCGCGGTCGGCGGGCGCCTTCCGTTCGGAGAGTGGAGTCGGCACTAGAGCGGGTCGTCGAACCAGAAGAACCCCACCGTGCCAGGACCGGCGTGCGTGCCGACGACGGCACCGAGCGTGGTCGCCATCTCGATCTCCGCGTGCGGCCTCACGTCGCGCACCAGCTTCCGGAGCGCCTCCATCCGCTCCGGTGCGGCGGCGTGCGCGATGCCGACCTTGAGGTGCGGTGAGTCGGTCGACGTCGACTCGAAGATGCTCTTGAACTCCTGGAACGCCTTCTGGTTGCCGCGCACGCGCTTGAGCGGCACGACCTCGCCGTCGCGGATCGTGAGGATCGGCTTCACGTTCAGCAGGTTCCCGGCAAACGCGGCCGCCTTGCCGATGCGCCCGCCCTTCGCGAGGTACTCGAGCGTGTTGACCGTGAAGAGCAGGTGATGCGTTCGTCCGTACTCCTCAACGAACGCGTCGATCTCCGCGTCGGTCGTACCCCGTTCGAGGCGCTGCTGCACCCCGATCGCGAGAAGCGCGAGCGAGGCAGACACCGTTCGCGTGTCGATCACGCGCACCTTGTCGCCGCCGAGCAGCCCGGCGGCGCTCTGCGCGCTCGCGAATGTGCCGGACAGGGTCGACGAGATCTGCAGCGACAGGATGTGCTCGTAGTTCGGCGCGAGCTCCTCGTAGACCGCGAGGAAGTCGGCGGGCGTCGGCTGCGACGTCGTCGGCAGCTGCGAGGCAGTGGTGAGCCGCTCGTAGAAGCGCTGCGGGTCGATCTCGACGTAGTCCTTGAAGCTCTCGTCACCGAAGCGGACGTACAGCGGCACGACGCGAAAGTTCGGATACCGCTCCGGTGCGCCCGGGAAGTCAGCGGTCGAGTCGAGAACGACGGCGGTGTTCTCTGCGGTGAGGCTCACGACTCCGCAGCTTCACACACACGGCGCACGAGCAGGTCGAAGTCCCCGTCCTTCGTCATGCACGCGATCGCGCCCGCGGCGAGCACCTCGTCCACCTCTTCGGAGGTGACGGAGGCTGTCAAGCAGATGACCTTCGTCTCGGGCGCGGCGGCGAGGACGGCACCCGTCGCCTCGGCGCCGTTCAGGCCCGGCATGCGGTAGTCCATCAGCACGACATCGGGAGCGACGCGACGTGCGAGGTCGGGCGCGTCGTCGCCGGACGACGCGCTGCCGACGACGACCACCTCGTCCCGCATGCCGAAGACGAGCTCCAGCGTCTCCCGGAAGACGTCGTTGTCCTCGACGATCGCGACGCGAACCGGCATCACTCGGCCGCCAGCAGGAGCGGGTAGTGAGGTTGCCCGCCGTCGTGGACGTCGAGCTCGAGGTCCGGATGCGCCGCGCGCACTTCCTCGACGAGCCGGTCGAGAGCCGGCGCCTGCTCGCCTGTCAGAAGCGTCAGAACGCTACGCGGCTCGCGGAGCAGCGTCTCCAGCACTGCCCGTGCCGCGTCGTCGAACGTCTCGCCGCCTGCCACGGCTTCCCCTTCCGCAAGACCGAGCCATTTCCCTTCTTTCACGGCGACGCCGTTCAGCTGCACGTCGCGGCTCGCAACCGTGACGGCACCGGTGACGACGCTGTCGAGTGTCGCCTGCATCGCCGCCACGTTGTCGTCGGCGGACAGCGCCGGGTCGAAGGAGACAAGCGCAGCCAGCCCGGCCTGGATCGACCGTGTCGGGACGACGCGCACCGTCTTCGAAGCGTTCTCGGCCGCCTGCTCGGCAGACATGATCACGTTGCCGTTGTTCGGCAGCACGACGATCTCGGCAGCGTGCGCCCGGTCGATCGCGGCGAGCAGGTCGGACGTCGACGGGTTCATGGTCGAGCCGCCGTCGACCACCGCCGCGCCGAAGCTCTCCGCGAGCGCCCGGTTGCCGCCGCCGGCGGTGACCACGACCACCGCGCACACGGCGGGCTCCGACTCGGGCACGGCGTGCAGCAGGCGCTCCTCGCGCTGATGCGCCTGAGCGTGCATGTTCGCGATCTCGATGCCTCCGATCGTCCCACGCGCGGTGCCGAGCGAGAGCGCGCGGCCCGGATCGTCGGTGTGCACGTGCACCTTCAACGCGGTGCGATCCCCGACGACGAGCAGCGAGTCGCCGAGCTGCTCGAGCTCGCCCTCGAGCTCGCCGGAGTCGAGGCTGTCGCCCTCCACGACGAAGACCGTGCAATAGCGATAACGCGACAGCTCCTGGTGGATCGCCTCGAAGCCGAGCTCACCCTCGTGCTCAGCCGGTGCCGGCAGGGTGCGACCGCTGAGCGCGGCCTCGACGCCGCGGACGATCTCGACGAGACCGGCAGCGCCCGCATCGACGACGCCGGCCTCGGTGAGGATCGGGAGCATGGTCTGCGTCGCGACAACCGTCTCGTCGCCGCGTACGACGATCGCGGCGAGGTCTCCCCCGTGCCCGGCCGCCTCCGCCATCGCCCGGATCGCGGTCAGCATCGTTCCTTCGACCGGCTTCTTGACGGCTCGGTACGCCGCGTCGCTCGCCGAGTGGAAGACGCGCGCCAGGTCGTCGGTCTCCGCGAGCGCGTCGCAGGCACCGCGAACGATCTGCGAGAGGATGACGCCGGAGTTGCCGCGGGCCCCCATCAGCGCGGCGCGCGAGATCTCGTGCGCGAGCCCCGGACGATCGTCGGGCCCCTCCTTGGCGAGCGCCTCGTCGATCGAGCGCACGGTCAGCGTCAGGTTCGTCCCGGTGTCGCCGTCGGGCACCGGGTAGACGTTCAGGTCGTCGATGCGCCGCCGGTTCGCCTCGATCGCCGCGCGTGCGCCCGCGACGAGCTCGCGCGCGCGTGCCCTCACGCTGACTGCCTGACGCGCTGGATGTGAACCTCCACCGAGGCGACGGTCAGTCCCGTGAGCCGCTCGAGCTCGTAGGCGACCTGCGACCGGATCGTCGACGCGACCACCGCCAGGTTGAGGCCGTGCTCGACCACGACATGCAGCTCGATTCGGAGCGCTCCCGCGGGCCCGTCGACGCTGATCCCCTCGCGGCGGAACACCCGCGCGACCCGCGAGCCGGCAGTGAGCCCGACAACGCCGTAGCAACCGAGGGTCGTCTCGGCGACGATCTCGGCGACGGCCTCGCGCGCAATCGTGAGTCGGCCGTGCTCGAGCTCCAGCGTCAGGTCGTCCGCCACGGCTCCGATTAGACCCCAACCGGCGGAATGTGGTTGCGGGCTAGACGGCCTTGGTGACCTTGCCGCCCTTGAGGCAGCGGGTGCACACGTAGGCGCGGGTCGGCGAGCCCTTCAGCATGATCCGGACACGCTGGAGGTTCGGGTCGAAACGGCGCTTCGTGGCGACCATCGAATGCGAGCGGTGGTTCCCG
>Ga0308176_10000544_pt1 | contig 23767 bp, 17 predicted proteins | sample PhyCR2_3_FD_203890 | JGI IMG/M metagenome (GOLD analysis project Ga0308176, IMG submission 203890) | Soil microbial communities from UC Gill Tract Community Farm, Albany, California, United States - DLSLS.C.R2 | ecosystem: Environmental > Terrestrial > Soil > Agricultural land | place: USA... | reverse complement strand
GGTGCTGGGCTTCGCCGGCGTACTCAACTCCACTTCGAAGGTCGTGATTGAGACCATGGAGCGCGGCGGTAGCTTCGAAGAGGGCCTCGACGCCGCGCGCGCCATGGGGATCACCGAGGCCGATGGAGCGTACGACGTGGAAGGCTGGGACTCCGCCGCCAAAACCGCCGCCCTGGCCAACGTCCTGCTCGACGCTCGAACCACGCCGCAGGCGGTCAACGTCCGCGGCATCACCCGGCTTACGCCCGAGCGCGTGCAACAGATCGCCGGCGAAGGACGCACGGTCCGGCTGGTCAGCCGTGGCAAACGTTCCGCCGCCGGTGTCAGTCTGCGCGTCCGCGCCGAGGTGCTCGACCGCGGCGATCTCCTGGCCGCCACCCCCGGGACCAGCAACCTGATTCTCTTCGACACCGACCTGATGGGGACCTTCGGCACCGTCTCCATCGACCCCGGTGTGGACCAGACCGCCTACGGCGTCTTCAGCGATCTGGTCAGCCTGCTGTGATTCGCGCTACTCTCTTCTCTCGTCTAAACGCCTGAGGCCTCAGCTCAGCATTGCTTCAGAGCCGCGACCGCTGAAGGAGCGGCTGGCAGCAAGCGCGAGGACAGGACGCTAAAACGCCAGGCGCAGTCCGAAGCGGAACTGTCTGCCCGCCGTCGCGCTCGTAATGCACATGAAGTTCTGCAGCGGATCCGTCACCGTGGTATTCAGCGAGCCATCCGGGTTGCGCCGCAGATTCGCGGAGCCGGCATTGGGGTTGCCCCAGATCGGCGTATTCGTCAGGTTCGTGGCCTCGGCCCGGAACTCGGCATTGACTTTTTCCCTGATCCGGAAATCCTTGTAAATCGCCGGGCTGAGCTGCCAGTATCCGGGTCCGCGGAGAATATTGCGGCCGGTGGTGCCGAACCGGTAGACCCCGTTCTGGTTGTAGTAGATGAGCGGATCGATGAAACTCAGCGGTGCATAGTACGGATTGCCAGGACCCTTGCCGCCGAGTTTGTTCACCGGTCCGATCAGATCGGCGGTCTGGCTGTTGCCGGTGGCCTGCAGCGAGGAACCGCTGCCGCTGACCGTAAACGGCGTGCCCGAATAGGCCGTAAAAATCCCGCTGATCTTCCATCCGCCGGCAATGGCATCGGCGAATTTGTTCGTGATCACGACCTTCTTGCCCACCCCGATGGGAACGTCATAGTTCCATCCAGCGGTAAACATGTGAGTGCGGTCGTAGCCGGAAGGAGCGTAATTGCGCCGCAAAACCGGCGCCCAGTTCCAGCCTCCTCCCAACGCCGTCCAGCCATCCTCGTCGGCCATGCTGAGGGACTTGCCGAAGGTGTAGCTGACCCGCGCCATCAGGCCCTTACTGAAGCTCTTGTTGAGCAGCGTCTGCAACGAGTGGTAATTCGAAGTGCCGATTCCGTCCCACATATTCATGGCGATGGTGCGGCCGTAGAGTTGCGCCAGCGGCAGGTTCGCGGTCGTGGTCCCCACGCCGGGGCCGACCGAGTTGATATTGCGATCGATCAACTGGTGTATGGTGCGCGTCGCCACGTACCCGACACTGCCGATCATCGATAACGGCAACTGGCGCTCCAGCGTTCCGTTCCAGCTCTGGATATAACCGCGGTGGATCATGCCGCCCCACGGGCTGCGCGGCCCCATGTCGATGTTGTTCGGCAGCAGCGCCTGGCCCTTGCTGACATCCGGCGCGGGGATGTCCGGAATGCCTTCGTTGATGGAGTTGTACCAGCCGTACGTACTCACGGTCGGCACCCAGGATCCGGTCAGCGTGGAAGGATACAACCCGCGGAGCGGCCGGCCGAACGGCAGCGGATCGTAGGTCAGTCCGTAGCCGGTCCGGAAAACCATCTTGTCTCCCAGTCGCCAGGCCAGGCCCACGCGCGGGGCGAAGAGGCGCTTGCTGACGGTAATGCCGGCATTCTCCGGAGTTCCGCCCAGCCCCCCAAAATATACGATGTTGGTGGCCGGGTCCCAGCGTTCGATGCCTCGGTCGCCGCGATTGATCAGCGGGTAGTATTCGTAGCGTAAGCCGAGATTCACAGTTACCTTGCGGCTCACCCGCCAGTTGTCGCGCACGTACCAGGCGAGCTGCCATTCGCGCGTCTTCATCTCGTAATACTGGAGCGATTTTCCGTACGAGCTGACCAGGCCGAGCAGCGCGGCCGCGTAATTGTTCGGGGCGCGCGTGGTCTGGCCTTGTGTAGCGGTGACTCCGGCGCCGATGGTAATCAGGCCCCGGGGATTGGCCGTCTCGGGCTGCCAGTGATTCAATTCCAGACGGCGCGCCTCAAATCCAAACCGGAATTCATGCGATCCGTGGATCTTGCTGACGTTCGTCTGATACGTGTAGCTGCGCTCGTGCCGCCAGACCGGCGTCCAGGTGTCGATGAACCCGATATCCGAAAAACCGAAGCCGGTGATGTTGGGGGCGCCGCCGTATCGCGTATCGTTTGCATACTGCCGCCCGCCGTTGGTGCCGGGAATCTTCCAGATGTCGAGCCCGACGTTCTTGTCAACGTTGGGGATCCCGACGAACTGATCGTGCCGCGTGTTCCCGAATACTCCGTCGAAGATGAAAGTCGGCGAAAAGGTGTAGTTGTATCCGGCGGTCACGATTTGGGTCGTGGTCTCGCCCTTTCCGGCCGTGCCGAGCGCCGATCCGCCCAGATCGCCGAACGGATACTTACCTTCCACCGGCGCGTCCATCCGGCTGTACTTGCCCCAGGTGACCAGCTTGTGCGAGACGTTGTAGTTGATCTTCGTATCGTATTGGTTCCGGTTCAGTTTCAAGACGGCGCTCACCCCATAGTTCCCGCTCAGGTTCAAGGGGTCCGTAACCGACGTCTGGTTGGGCATCGGCATATCTTTGTAGATGTTCGGGAAGATCGGGTTGATGCGGTTGGACGGAATGATATTGTTCGGAAATGCGGTGCGCGCCGCCGGGTTATTTTGTGGGGCCGAGGCGGGGTCGTAAACGATGGAGTAGCTGTTCCATTTACTGAAATCACCCGCGCGGAAATCGGCCGGCGCGACAGAGTACGAGCCATAGTAGCCGGTGCGTTCGGTAGTCCGTTCAAAGTTGAAAAAGAAGAACAGCTTGTCCTTCTTGATCGGACCGCCGATGTTGCCGCCGAAAATGTTCAGGATGGCCAGCGGCTTCTGAAAGTTTGCCGGACGGAAATAGACATTGTCGCTGTTGAGATGCTGGTTGTTGTGGAACCACCAGCCGGTGCCGTGAAATTTGTTGGTGCCGGATTTGGTCGCCAGCGTCACGGCCGCCCCGCCCGCCATACCCTGTTCGGCATCGAAACTACCAGTGCTGACGTTCACCGTCTCAATCGATTCCGAGGGCTGCACGATCGCCACATGGTGCGGCAGCCAGATGTTGATGTTGACCGCGCCATCCACCAGAGTGTTGTTGTTATTCGTCGCCGTACCGTTGACGAAAGAACGCAACGCGCGGCCAGGTGTGTCCACAACGGCGTTTTGGAGCGCCGGTGGCGTGGCGCCCGGGACTAGCGCGAGCAGGCTCTGGTAATTGCGATAGCCCGGCAGCGGCAGATTCTCGATCGTTGCCCCTGTCAACTCGTGACGCACGTCCGACTTGTCCGTTTGCAGCACCGCCGTGCTGCCCTCCACGGTCACCTGCTCGTTGATCGACCCGACCTCCAGCCGGATATTCTGGCGTGTCACGGAATTCATTGCGACCTCTACGTCGGTGCGAGTGGCCGTGCGGAATCCGGATGCCGTTACTTTGAGATCATAGCTTCCGGGAAGGACGTTCAGCAGCGAGAAACGACCCTGGTCGTCCGACTTCGTCTCGCGCGTCACACCCGTGGCCTTGTTGGTTATCGTCACGCTGGCACTGGGTACGACCGCGCTGGACTGGTCTTCGATACCCCCGACCAGCGAGCCATAAAAAACCTGCGCGAAGGCAGGCTGCGCCAGTAGCCCCGTAAGTCCGAGGATGGCAAGCGTTAAAGCCGTTCGATTCATGCCTCACCCCAAAAGAGCCAAATTCACCCAAACACAAATAAGGTATTAGAGTGTAAATATCGCTTTCGCGGTTCGGTGTCAAGCCCGGTGGCCGTTCGCCTCCGTGTCCAGCTTGACCATTTGGAACGGATACACCGCATTCCGGCCCGGATTCTCCGGATCGTACATCACGCACACCACCGATCCGACAGCGGGAGCCGAGCGCCTGCTCGCTGCACTGCGCCCCTTCTTCACCGCGCCGCTCAAGATACGAAACTCGTAGTGCACCACCGTTTGCTTATCGGTCCGGCGGGTCTTCGTCACCACTCCCGGCGCGGGGCGGCCCTCGGTCAACAAGCGCCACTGACGTCGCACCTGAAAGACCATCAGACACGAGCAGAGCGCGACGATCAGTGGAATCAGCAGCGCCAGCCAGAACGGGGTCACCGGCATCCTCCAGCCGGCCGGATGGTTGATCGAGGGGCTCGCCGCCACGTACCGTACTTCGAGCGAGTCGCCGACCTGCAGAGTCTTCCAGGTACGCGAGGGGACGTCACTGGTTCCACTTCGCTCCGAGCCCTGGATCGAGAACACATAGGCCACCCGGGGCGTGTCCGATTTACCGCCGGTATGCCACAGCCGGACAATCCGCCCGGGGGCGGCCACGCCATCGCGCTCCAACTCCTGACGTGCCGCCTCCTGGCGCTGCGACTGGTTCCAGAGTACGAAGCCCAATACCACGCCCCCCGCCAGAAACAGCACCGCGAAGACGGCCATCGCATATCCCGGCCGCCGCAGGCGAACCGGACGCAGCCCGGAATATCCCAGCCCATCGGGCGCCGTCCAATTGGAATCGATCTCTTCGAGTCTCATGCTTCGTCCTCCACAACAGGCTTCTCCTCCGCCGGGCGCAGCCGTCCCGATTCCACCAGCGCGCGCCGCAGCAGATACTCGATCTGCGCGTTGACGCTGCGCATCTCGGCATCCGCCCAGCGCTGCAGCGCTTCGTGCGTTGTCGGATCCAACCGGAGGAGAAATGGTTTACGCACCATGGCCTTGGTCCTGCCCGCCGCCTATTGGTACAGTGTCCCGGCGTTCACGATCGGTTGAGCGTCGCGATCGCTGCAAAGTACCACCAGCAGATTGCTCACCATGCTGGCCTTGCGCTCCTCGTCGAGCTCCACCACATGCTTCGCGCTCAGCTGCTCCAGCGCCATCTGCACCATCCCTACCGCCCCCTCCACGATCTTCTGGCGGGCCGCAATCACGGCGCTCGCCTGTTGCCGCCTCAGCATTGCGCCCGCGATCTCCGGAGCGTACGCCAGATGCGTGATGCGTGCCTCGATCACTTCGATTCCCGCCTTCACCAGCCGCTCCTGGATTTCATCGCGCATCCGGTGAGCGATCTCCACCACGCTCATCCGCAGCGACATCTGGCCCTCCACGTGAGCGTCGTACGGATACGTGGTCGCCAGGGTTCGCACGGCGGATTCCGCCTGCACATGCAGGAAGTGCTCGTAATCGTCCACGTGGAAGATCGCCTCCGCCGTCTCTACGACCTTCCAAACCACCACCGCCGCGATCTCCACCGGATTGCCGTCCTGATCGTTCACCTTCAGCTTCGAGCTCTCGAAATTACGGATTCGCAGGGATACCCGTCGCCGGCGCGTCAGCGGGTTGAACCACCAGAAACCCGGCTCCTTGATCGTGCCTTTATAGGTTCCGAACAGCACTACAACGCGCGCCTCATTCGGATTCACCACGGTCAAGCCGCCGAAACAAACCGTGGTGACCGCAATCAGCGCCATCGCCGCGATCGCCGATTCCGGCTGGCGCTGCCGGGCTGAATCGATGAAAAACCAACAGAACACGATCAGGAGCACCGCGAGAGCGACCAGCATAATGCCGCCGCCCAACCCCTTGATCGTCTTTTCCTGTAACATACGTGATTTCTCCTTGATGTCAGAATGATATCACTTTGATACACAACGTCCATCGGGTACATACCCGGTATCCGCCAGTCCGGTTTAATCGACACTTAATGGCGGTACGCCCGCCGGGAGATGCAGGTTGGAGTCATCATGGGTACGGGCCGATGCGGCGGCATCCGTTTTCCGCAAGGAGTCGAAGCCGATGAAACCATTACGAGCGGTTGCACCCGTACTTGCAGTTGGATTGAGCCTGGCCATCGCTGCATGGCCCGCTGCGCAAGAGAACGACAAGCCGAAGCCCGCAGAGAATCGGAAAGCTCCGCGCGAGCGGCCTCAGGGCGAAAGGCCCGCACAGCAACAGCACGAAGCGCCGGCTCGCCGGCAGGAACAGCAGGCTCCCCCGGTTCGACGCCAGGAGCAACAGGCGGCGCCGGTTCAGCGCAGCGCCCCCCAGGAGCGGCGCGATGAAGCCGGCCCCCGCCGGCAGCGTCCGGAATCTCAGCCCGAGTCCCGGCCGAACGCTCCGCAGCAGCAGGCGCCTCGGCCGCAGCAACAGCAGTCACCCGCGCAGGTTTACCAGCCCCGTCCGAACCAGCAGACCCAGCAGCCTTCGAACCCTCAACCCGGCCGCACCTTCGGCAATCAGCCGGGCCGCACTCCCGATCCCAATCGCGGACCGGGAATGAACGCGCGCCCGGCAGCCGCCGCGCCTCGGACCTTCACCACCCGCAGCGGCGATGTGATACATCGCGATTCGAGCGGCCAGGTCCGCCAGGTGCGGACCAGCAACGGCACCGTCCTGTACCACCCGCCGAACGCACCCCGCCGAGTGGAAATCGTCGGCAACGGCGGCCGTGTCGTGGTGGCCGGCGCGCCCGGACACGGCTACGTGCAGCGTCCGGTAGTCGTTCAAAACACCACCATCATCAAGCGCACCTACGTTTATAACGGTGTTCCCCAGGCGCGGCTCTACCGGCCCAGAATGTATAACGGCGTTTCGCTGGTGGTCTACACCCCGGTTCGCTATTACCGTCCCGCCTTCTATACGTACGCGTATAATCCCTGGCCGCGGCCCATCGTTTACTCGTGGGGTTGGAGTGGACGGCCGTGGTACGGCTACTACGGCGGCTACTTCACGCCGTACCCTGTCTACGCCAGCCCCGCCCTGTGGCTGACCGACTTCATGCTTTCAGCCATGCTGGAATCCGCCTACGAAGAGAGAATGGCGAGCCGCGCCTATGCGCCCGCCTATTACGATGCCGGACAACCTGCGCCGATGGACCCGGAAGTGAAGCAGGCGATTTCCGATGAAGTCCGCCGCCAGATCGAACGCGAGCGCGCCGAAGGCCAAATGGCGAATTCCCTGGACGCCGGCCCGGATTCCGCTCTCTTCAACGACAATGTCCCGCACGTGTTCGTGGTTAGCGCCGCGCTCAGCGTCGATTCCAATCGCGGCGAATGCTCGCTTCGCGAAGGCGACGTTCTCCAGATGAGCGGTCCGCCGCGCCCGAACTCCACCTCCGGCGACCTGGTCGTCCTCTCCAGCCTGGGCCAGGACTGCGCCAAGGGCAGCACGGTCTCCGTACAGTTGCAGGATCTGCAGGAGATGCAGAACCAGATGCGCGCTACCCTCGATCGCGGTATGGGCGATCTGCAATCCCGCCAGGGTCAGAACGGCCTTCCCCCGCTGCCGCAGGGTGCTGCGGGAACTATCGATTCCCCGCTGGCGCGCGAAGCGCAGCCCGACACCGGCACCGCCCAGGAGCTGGCGGACGCCACCCGCGAAGGCGATCGCCTGGAACAGCAGGCGGTCTCGCAAAGTTCCGATGCGCCGCCGGTTCTCACCCTCGGCATGAACCTGGACGACGTGCGGTCGATTCAGGGCGAGCCGCAGAAGATCGTCGATTTGGGTGACCGGAAGATCTACGTGTACAAGGATCTGAAGATCACTTTCAAGGACGGAAAAGTCACCGACATCCAGTAGCGTATTCCAGGGCAGGTCTCCGGGCTTCCGCACTGGAGGCCTGCTCTGCATCGTCTTCATCGCCAAAGCTGCTATCCTGATACTTACAGCGCCGTAGTTGCGCTGCCCCATCCGCTTCGGATCAAACTCACAAATTCATGTCAAGCAGCAACCCCAAAATTCGCAATATCGCCATCATCGCCCACGTCGATCACGGCAAGACCACTCTCGTCGATGCCATGCTCAACCAGAGCGGCATTTTCGGAGCTCACGAAGAGCATGCCGAGCGCTGCATGGACTCCAACGATCTGGAGCGCGAGCGCGGCATCACCATCCTTGCCAAGATCACCGGCGTCCGCTACAAAGGGATTAAAATCAACATCGTCGATACCCCCGGCCACTCGGATTTCGGCGGAGAAGTGGAGCGCGCACTGAAAGTGGTGGACGGCGTCATGCTGCTCGTCGATGCCAGCGAGGGCCCCCTGCCGCAAACCCGCTACGTGCTGACCAAAGCGCTCGAAGCCAAACTTACTCCCATCGTTGTCATCAACAAAATTGACCGGCCCGACGCCCGCGCGCAGGAGGTGCTCAACGAAGTCTACGATCTGTTCATCGATCTGGATGCCACCGAAGATCAACTGGACTTCCCGGTGCTCTACACCATTGCGAAGACCGGCATCGCGAAGAAGTCGCTAGAGGATCCTTCGGCCGACCTGCGGCCCCTCTTCGAAGCGATCGTCGATACCATCCCAGCGCCTACCGGCGATCCCGACGGCACGCTGCAAATGCTGATCGCCAACCTGGATTACAGCGAGTACCTCGGACGCCTGGGCATCGGACGCGTCTTCAACGGCACGCTTAAGCTCAATGACACCGTCGCCATCGCCAAGCGCGATGGCTCGATGCACAACACCAAGATCACCAAACTGTACTCGTTCGAAGGCCTCAAGCGCGTGGACGAGACGCTGGGACAGTTCGGCGACCTGCTGGCCATCGCCGGCGTGGAAGGCATCACGATTGGCGAAACCGTGACGAGCGCGGACACGCCGGATCCCCTGCCGCCGATCCACATCGACGAGCCCACCATCGCGATGCAGTTCACCATCAACACCTCGCCCTTCAGTGGGCGCGAAGGCCAGTGGGTGACGTCGCGGAACCTGCGCGACCGTCTCGACAAAGAGCTCCTCACCAACGTTTCCATCAAGGTCGAGGAACTCGGCCCCGACACGTTCAAGGTGATGGGACGCGGCGAACTGCAACTCGCCATCCTGATCGAGATGATGCGCCGCGAAGGCTTTGAGCTTTCGGTGGGCAAGCCGGAGATCCTTACCCGCACCATCGATCACAAACTGCACGAGCCTCTGGAACACCTCGTGATCGATTGTCCAGAGAACTTCCTGGGCGTGGTCATCGAGAAACTCGGGTCCCGCAAGGGCAAGATGATCAAGATGATCAATCACGGGTCGGGTCGCGTGCGCCTGGAGTTCCACGTGCCCTCGCGCGGGCTCATCGGGCTGCGCAGTGAGATCCTCACCGATACCCGCGGTACCGCCATCATGAACGCGCTCTTCCACGGCTATATCGAATGGCAGGGCGATATCGCCACGCGTCCGACCGGCAGTCTGGTGGCGGATCGCGCCGGCAAAGCCACCGGCTACGCCATGTTCAACCTGCAGGAGCGCGGCGAAATCTTCCTGGCACCCGGAGCCGAGGTCTACGAGGGCATGATCGTCGGCGAGAACTCCCGCGATGCGGACCTGGACGTGAACATCGTCAAGGAAAAGAAGCTCACCAATATGCGAGCCTCGAGTGCGGATGACGCCATCCGCCTGGTCCCGCCCCGCATTCTGAATCTGGAGCAGGCCCTGGAATTCATCCGCGACGACGAGTACGTCGAGGTGACCCCCACCAGCATCCGCCTTCGCAAGAAGGTCTTAAAAGCCAATCAAAGGTAGACCGGGGGCAGCTCGCCCCTGCACTTCGGCCGTTTGTTGCCCCGCGTTTTCGTGGTGTAGGCCTCCGGCCTACAAAGCCGAGCAAAGCTCGCCTCGGCGTTTGGTCACTTTCCCGTGCTCCCAAAACCGGCCTGCGGCTCTGAATTTACATTCAAAACGCGGGTTTTCGTGGTGTAGGCCTCCGGCCTACAACGGCGAGCAAAGCTCGCCCAGCCAAGCGCAACTCACCCGCCGTCCCTACGCGACCAACTGCCGCTCGACCCCGTCCGACACCAGCGTATTGTGGAGCGACGACACCCGCCACTGCTTCGCCTGCCTCTGCAGGACAACGCTGCAGATGCAGTCGTGTTCGCCTGCCATGGCGCCCAGCGGGATCTGCACACCCACCCGCAACTGCACCAGCATCGTGTTCTCACACAACCTGCGTGCCGTGCAGATTTCGGGACTCAGGTGGCTCCGTCGGAAGACACCCCGGAAAAGCATGTCGTAAACTCCGGCAATGGACGCTTTGCCGTTTAACCGCATCCCGTAGATGTTGACCAAGTCACCATCTTCGGTAAAACTTGACGCAAACGCCGTACTATCCCCACGATTCCAGGCGCGGGCGATGGTCTGGACCACCTCCCCCACCTCTCTTTCCTGCTGCAAACAAGCTACTTCCACTTCTAACTCTCTCTTTCAACCGACTAACGCGCAAAAAGAGCCGAAAGTGGCTCAAAAATCTACTGCGCCCGCCGGAACAGGAATAACCCCGATTTCCCGGCCGCCAGAATCTCCGGATACGAGTGGCCCTCTACCTTGGCCGCCGTCATCTGCATCCCGGCCCCGGCCCGTCCCCCGTAATCGATCACATGCTTCACCCACTCGATCGCGCCCTTCTCCGTCTTCATCGACTCATACCAGTACAGACCGAGCGGCTCCTTCTCCCCGGGATCGTTCCCGTTGTGCGCCATGAACCGTTTCCCGGTCAGCAGGTCGGGCCGCCCGTCCCCATTCACGTCCACAATCGCCAGCGAATGCGACTGGCTCCAGGAGCTATCGATCATGTGTTTGACCCACTTCCCATCGGCCATCTGCTCCATCCAGAAGATGCCGTAATTGTGCGCCAGCGAGGTCACGATATCCGGCCGTCCATCTCCGTTCACGTCCATCACGTGAATGAACCCGGTCTCGCCGAGATCGAAATCCTGGTGAAACGTCCAACTCCCCGTCTTCGGATCGGCCGGCGCTTCGAACCACCCTTTCGGGACCAGGATGTCCGTGCGTCCGTCCTTGTTCACATCCCCCGCTCCAATCCCATGCCCGTACGATTTGTCCGAAATCGCGTGTCCGGCGAATTCGCCGCCCTTGGCCTCGTACCAGGTCAGTGGCATCTTCGCGTCCCCGAACTCGGGCAGGATCTCGCGCGCTTTGCCGTCATTGTCCAGGTCCACCAGGAATGCGAACTCCACAGGAGACTTGGTTTCCACCACGTGCTCCTTCCACATCCCCTCGCTCTTGCCCGGGTTTTCGTTCCACCAGATTCTCTTGCTGAACCAGGAACAACTGACGATGTCCACCCGGCCGTCGCCGTTCACGTCCATCGCCAGGTCGCTGAATACGTCGATGTAATTGTTGGTGAAGTCGATATTGCGGAAGCGGTGTTTGGTCCACTTCGGCGCCTGATACCAGAACTCGCCGCTCACCAGATCCACACGGCCGTCGCCGTTCACATCCGCGACGGCGAGCGATTCGCTCGCGCCCGGATCGATCATCTGCCGCTCGAACGGAATATCCTCCGGCCGGGTAGCCGCCCACCCGATCACCACGGCCGCCGCGATCACGCACGATATCGGTTTATACATCGCAAGCCCTCACTGCCCGCGCGAGTCCCGTCGCCGGTTCGCGCGTGGGAATAAATTCCTGGCCCACATAGCCCTGGTACCCGATCTCCACCAGGGTCCGCATCACGGCCGGATAATAGATCTCCTGGTGTTCCTCCAGTTCGCCGCGCCCGGGCACGCCCGCCACGTGAATGTGGCCCAGGATGTCGCGATATTGCCGCAGGCGCCGGATCACATCGCCGTTCATGATGGCGACGTGATAAACGTCGAACAGCAGCTTCGCGTGGGCCGAGCCCACTTGCCGGATGATGTGCGCGCAGTAATCTATGTCGTCGCCCTGGTAGCCCGGGTGTCCCTTCATCGGGTCGCTGTCATCGCGCGAATTCAGATGTTCCATCACTACCGTCACCTTGCGCGGCGCCGCGTACTCGGCCAGCGCCTTCAAGCCGCGCACCGTATTCGCGGCGCCTTCGGCGAGCGGGATTTCGCCGCGCGAGGGGTCGTCCACATCGAGCCATTTGTACCCCGTGAACGCGATCACGTTGGGCACGCCCGCCTCGGCGCACTGGTCGATCGTGCGCCTGGTAACCGCGATGACCTCTTCCTGGTACCGTGGATTGTTCAGCCCCTTAATAAAAACCGGATCCGGCATGCCGTTATGCGCCAGCGCCATCTCCAGCCCATGCCTGGTCACCACCGGCCACAATTCCGAAGGAACCAGCTCTACGCTGCGGCAACCCAGCCGAACGGCGGATTCGCAGACGCGCTCGATGTCCCATTTCCAACTGGTGGCATTCAGGCACCAGTAGGCGAGCGATTGTTTGATGCGTCCATTGTTGGCCACGGAGCTATCATAGCGATGATGCACGGAAAACCAAATGGGGTATGGGCGATTCTGTTGTTGGCGGCGCTGTCCGGCTGCGGCGACAGCGGTGCCGGACACCCGGCCGAAAGCAGGAAAGAACCGGCCAAACCGGTCGAGTACTTCCATGTCGATCCCGCCACTGCCGCGGCCGTCCAGGGTAAGATCACGTTTCACGGCACAAAGCCGCCGAAGAAGGCCATCGCGATGGACGCCGATGCCGCCTGCATGACAGCCAATCAGGGCAAGACGGTCTACGAGGAGCAGGTAGTAACCGGCAAGGATGGCGGACTGGCCAATGCCTTCGTCTATATCAAAACCGGCCTGGAAGGGAAGTCCTTCGAGCCCCCCAAAGAGCCGGTCAAAATGGTGCAGCGGGGCTGCATGTTCGCCCCCCGGACCGTCGGCGTGCAGGCCGGGCAGAACATCGATGTGGCCAATCCCGATCCGGTCTCGCATAACTTCCACGCCATGCCTTCGAACAATCGCGATTGGGACCAGCAGCAGTCGCCCGGCGCCGCCGACATTGAGCACCGCTTCCCGCGCCCGGAAATCATGATTCCCGTGAAGTGTAACGTGCACGCCTGGATGCGCGCCTATATCGGGGTCATGCCGCACCCCTATTACGCCGTCACGGGTGCGGATGGAGCCTGGGATATGAAGAACGTGCCGCCCGGCGACTACACCGTCGCGGTCTGGCACGAAAAGCTGGGCGAACGGACCGCGCAATTGCACCTGGATGCGAACGGCAAGGCAAATTTGGACTTCAAATACGAGTGAGGCTCTCTTGAACAGACTCTGCGTCGCTGGTTCCCTGTTGATCGCACTATCGCTCGCGGGCTGCGGCCCGTCGAAACCCGCCGGTCCCGCTTATAAGGTCTACGTCACCAATGAAGCGTCGGGCGACCTGACCATCATCGACCCCGACAAGCAGGAGGGCGTGACCGTTCCCCTGGGCAAGCGCGCCCGCGGACTCCACCCCAGTGCCGACGGGAAACTGCTTTACGTCGCCCTGAGCGGTTCGCCCCTGGCGCCTCCCGGAGTCGATGAGAGCACGCTGCCTCCTCCCGATAAGAGCGCCGACGGTATCGGCATCTTCGATCTCGCGCAGAACAAGATGTTGCGTAAAGTGCCCGGCGGCAGCGACCCCGAGCAGTTTGCCGTCTCGAAAGACGGCAAGATGCTCTACGTGTCGAACGAGGATGCCGAGGGACTCAGCTTCGTAGACCCGAATAGTGGGGCGGTCGCCAAGACCGTCCACACCGGCCGGGAACCCGAGGGCGTGACCCTGTCGCCCGATGGCAAATACGTCTTCGTCACCAGCGAGGATGAAGGCACGGTCGCGGTAGTGGACGTCTCCGGCCAGAGCGTCGTCAAGACCATCAAGGTCGGCCGGCGTCCGCGCGGGATCGTATTTCTGCCCGACGGTTCGCGCGCCTTCATCAGTAACGAGAACGATGCCAACCTGAGCATCATCGACGTCGCGAAACTGGAGGAGTCGGGAAAGATCGCAATCGGCGAGAACATGAAGCCCATGGGTCTGGCGCTCACCAAGGACGGCAAGACGCTATACGTAAGCACCGGCCGCGGCCACAACGTCGCCATCGTGGACACCGCGTCGAATCAGGTGACCGGCATGTTCGAAGTCGGCCAGCGCCCCTGGGGCATCGCCCTCTCGCCCGACGAGAAACTGCTCTTCTCCGCCAACGGACCGTCCGGCGACGTCTCCATCGTGGACCTGGGCACCCGCACCGTGCTCAAGAAAGTCAAAGCCGGTGACCGCCCCTGGGGAGTCGTAGTCCTCCCTGTGCGATAGGCCTCCCCGGCCCAGGATTTGTCGATTCCGTGGTGTAGGCCTCCGGGCCTACAAAGGCGAGCACCGCTCGCCTGGAGTTTGGTATACGGCGAGGGCCTGAAGCAAAGCCGGAGAAACTCGCCCCTTTTCAACTTTCGAACCTCGAGTTGGCGCTCGACCGGCAGGCGGAGGCCCGTCGTACAGCCGCTGCGAGGCGCTTGTGTTCAGTAACGCGGGCCTCCGGCCTGCGGCTCTGAATCTACGACCAAAAGGCCAAAGCCAAACTCCAGAGCCGAGCGCAGTTCGGCCCTCAAATTCCGCCGCCCTACCGCCCGATCGGAGCCTGCGGGTTACCCGGTCCGAAGTGCTTGAGGAACACCATGTTCTCGGTCTCGCTCTTATTCGTGATGCGGATGCCGGCTTTCGCCCGGTCCGCCGTCACAAACAGTTCGTCGCTGGTCATCTGCCCGAAACGGATGAGCGACGGCGTCTCCACCTGATGTTTGCCGAACTGACCCCAGCCCTGCACCAGAATCGTGCCGTACGCCGCTCCATCGTGTATCGTCACCGTCCGGCCGGGGAAGATGGTCAATTCCTTAGCCGAATAGAACTTGGTCGAATACACGACCCAATTTTCGCAATAGCCGGCTTCCGCCATCTGCGCCGGCGGACACACCGCCTTAGGCTCGAACTGCCGGTTCTCCGCGAAATTAGGATCCAGATTGGCCGGCCAGTCCATCATGTCCAAAAGGTAATCCAGGTCGTGGTGGTGCTCCGGCGGGACGTCCTTCACCAGCAGATCCCACGGCACCGCTCGACCCTCTACCAGCGACTGGTACATCGCGAACACGTCGCTGTTTACCTGCGGCTCGTAGGTCACCAGCGATCCCGGCGCATGCAGGATTCCCGGGTCGATCTGCCAGCCCGCGCCCGGCTTCAATTTGTAGGCGCGCGAGTGGTACAGCAGTCCGTTATCGCCCTCGTTCCAGCGCTCCAAACAGCGGCGCACGTCCTCGCGCGTCGTCCCGGGATTGAGCCCCATGAACGTGAACGGAAAGTTGTTGTCCTTGAAGTTGTACTGCGGCGGGAAGTAGTAAGCCTCGGGTTTCCCCTTCTGGCCCACCCGCGCCGCAAACTCGTCGTTCTGGTGCAGATGGTGAGGAATCGGGCCCAGGTTGTCGAAGAACTTACATAACAGATTGAAGCCGCCGTACTCCTGCATCACGTCGGCGCCCAGGAACTCGTCGCCCACCGTTTCGATGGCCTCTTTCAACAGCACTTTCTTGCCGTGGAATTCGATGTAGCTCAGACCTTCATCCTGAGCCGTCAGCGGGCCGTTCGCCGCCTTCGTCGTAGACGAGAACCAGCGCTCGTCGATGCCGCCGCGATGCGCACCCAGCGCATACAGGTCGCGCGGATCCAGCTTCAACCTCCCGCCGGGCATCAGGAAGGAGCGGGGGACCCAGCATGGGGCCAACCGGACTGCGCCGTCACCTTCTGACAGCGCCTGCAGGATCAATTCTCTGTTCGACATGGCAGTAATTGTTTCACAATGACCCGTGGCACGGGGAAAGTCAAGTCGTTCGCTTGATACGTTTCAATTTTCCCCAGGCTGGCCCAGCCACTGCGGCATAATAGAACAATATGCGCCCTGCCGCGATGCTGTGTTCCCTTCTATTCGCCTCTACGCTCCCTGCCCCTGCTCAGGACAGGCTGCCGGAAGCGCCGGGGAAGGCCGCGCTGCTCCGGGTCTGCAAGGGCTGTCATCCTCCCGAGACCGTCGCCTCCAAGCACCACACCCGCGAGGAGTGGGAAGAGGTGGTCACGAACATGATCAACGCCGGCGCCACCGGCAGCGACGAGGACTTCAATCTGGTCGTCGATTACCTGACCGAGAAGTTTCCGAAAGCCATCAAGGTCAACGTGAACAAGGCTTCCCCCTCCGAGTTGGTGGAAGCTCTCGCCATCACCTCGAAAGACGCTAACGCCATCGTGGCCTGGCGGGAGAAGAACGGACCCTTTAAGACCGCCGACGACGTCAAAAATGTCCCGGCCATCGACTCCGCCAAAATCGAAGCGAAAAAAGCCCAACTCCAGTTCTAGCGTGGTGTAGACCCGCCGCGCCTCGCCAAGCCCGAAGGGTTTAGCCGGCCGAAACCACGACCGCTTTCTTCAGGAAGTCTGGATCGAACTCCAGCCCCAGCCCCGGACCGGTGGGCACCGGGATCACGCCGTTGCGAATCGCAAAATTCGGCTTGTACCAGGACTCGGGCTTGGCCTCGCTGCGATGGACGTACTCCATATACGGTCCGATGTTGGGCGTCGATGCGGCGAAATGCAGGATGTTCACGCTGGCCGCGCCGGTCTGCGTATTGTGCGGGCAGATCCACATGTTGTTTGCCGCGCGAGCCATGCGCGCCACCCGCGCCGCTCGCGTGAAGCCGCCGTTGTAATTGAGATCGGGCTGGACCACGTCGATCACCTTATTTTCGATCATCCAGTGAAACATCCAAAGGCTGGAGTCCTGCTCCCCAAATGCAATTTTGATCTCCAGCGCGTCGGTGACCTTCTTCATTTCGCCCTTCTCTTCCCAGGGGCAGGGCTCTTCGAACCACAGATATTTCATCTCCTGGAGACGCTTGCCTACCTCAATCGCCTTGGCGGCGCTGTAGCTGCCGTTCGAGTCGGCCATAAGCACGGTCTTGCCGCTGAACCGCTTGGCCGCCAGCTCCAGGATCTTCTCGGTTCGGCCGGGATAGCTGTCCTTGTTGGCGCTCATGCGTCCGCCGATTTTGAACTTCACCGCCTTGGCGCCGGTTTCTTCCACTCCACGAACGTATACGTCCACTTCCTCTTCCGCCGTCGTGTCGCGGCCCGACCCGGAGAGATAAACCGCAACCTCCTTGCGCAGTGGACCGCCCATAAGCTCGCTGGCGCTCTTCTTCACCGTCTTGCCGAGCAGGTCGAACAGGCTCTGCTCCACGTAGGCAACGGGACACCAGAAGGCCTGGCCGGAGAGCTTGTAGTTGGCGATGTAAACGTCGTCCACCAGAGTCTCCAGATCGCGCGCGTCTTTATTCAGGAACGCGGGGATCACGCGCCGCTGCAGGATCGGGATGAAGTCCTCCATATCCTTGGTGAGGATGACTCCCTCCGCGCCGTCCGTCGAGCGGGTGCGGAGAAAATACTGCCTGCCGGAACGCAGAAGGTCGATCGAAGCGATCTTCACCGCCGTAGAGATCTTGGACCGGAGGTTGAATACAGGTTTCGACCACTCTTCGGAGGCGACGGCGGCCGCCGCGGCAGCCAGTGCAGGCGTGGCCAGCAGCGGCGCGGCTGCGGTCTGAAGGAACGATCGGCGATGCATGACTAGAGGATAACTCCACCGAAGCCGTAACAGCCGGCTCCGGCAGCCGAGCTTATCGCAGCCCGGAAATCACAAACGCGTCGGTCGCCGTCACTTGATAGACGTAGGCATAGCTGCGTCCGTCAGGGGTGACCTGGGCCCAGATCGGCAGGGCTCGCGGCACGTCGATCCGCTTCCATAATTCGGATTTCTGACTCGCCAGATGGAAGCGCGAAATCTCCAGATGGTCTCCCATCCCCTGGCTGTAGTAAATCGATTGAGCGTCAGTCGTCCAGCCCGCAAGGTGCGCTCCCGCAGGCAAACCCGGTACCGGGCGGACCTCGTTCGTCGCCGGGTTGAAAATCAACAGCTCACCACCCGAGCGAGCCGCCGCGCGGTCCCCTGCCGGTGAGAGGATCACCTGCATCGAGCCTCTGCTATCGCCAAACTCCGCCGTGATCGGTTTCCACGCTCCGGCGCTGTCCCTCAAGTAAAGCCGCGGGCCCTGACCCGTTTCCTGCGCCCAGCAGAGAATGCGTCCGTCCGGCAGAATCGCGGCCGCCTCGTAAGCGCGCCCCGGCACGGCCACCGAACGGGGCTGGCCTGCGCCCGTCGGAAGAATGCTCAATTGATGATCCTCAGTCAGCGCGATGACGCTTTTTCCATCGGCGGAGAAGCCGAGCGCCAGGCCTTCGCCCAGGCGCACCGCGTCCGAGCCGTCGGTTTGCCTCAGGTAAATCAGACGGCGATTTCCCGCAGCTTCGCCCGTCTCGGAGAAGAGCACCTGCGAGCCGTCCGGCGACAGGGCGGTCAGTTGCGAGAGGTCCAGCCACGACAGGTCGCGATCCATCGGGTCGCCCGGTCCGCGAAATGCGATCCCTGCCCGCGCGAAATCGTGCTCCACCAGAACGCGCCCGTCTTTCGAAATGTCTTCCACGTACAAACGCCCCGGAATTCGCTCGATCATTCGCTCGCGGCCTCGCAGGTCCACGGACCAGATCGGATAGTCGTTGCCGCTGCGAGCGGCGCTGAACCAGATCTCTTTTCCGTCCGGGCTCCACGCCAGCCGCGACGCATACAGCCAGCCCGACGAAAGCACCTTGCGCTCCTGGCCGGCACGGAGCAGGACAACCGAACGCTTTTCGGCGTCGAACTCGAACACAGCGACCGAATCGCCGTCCGGCGAGACGCGCGGCGACCCCAGGCTGTTCGGTGTGTGGTAGATCACCCGTCCAGCCGGGTATTCCACACTGGTCATCGTGCCCGTGCGGCGCACGACCGCCAGGCTGCGGCCGTCGGGCGACCAGTCCGCATCCAGCGCGTTTTCGACTAGCGGACGAGGCGAGCCTCCCGAGAACGGCACGCTCGATACCACTCCGTCCTTGAGTAGCGCCAGATCGCCGGTCGAGGACACCGAAAGCAGCCCGTAATTGTGAAGATCGAGAGCGCGGACCGCCGGATTGTCGATGCGCGTGAACGTGATGCCGTGATGTCCGCTGATCACGATGGTCTGCCCGTCCGGCGCGAAGCGGTGTCGCACCAGCCCCATCAGCATCTCGCCGTGGTAGAGCCCAAGCCGATGATACTGAGGCGGCCCGGGCCGGTTACCGCTCGATCCCAGCCGGTAAGCGCTAACCGCCAGCGCGACCATCGCAACCGCCGCGAGGATTGGGCGCCAGGGAATGGATCTCGAAGCTGCCGGAGCGTTTGCGGCCGCCGGCTGAACCGCGGTGGAGCTCGAAATCGTGCTGCCCGCCGCCTCCAGCGCGAACGCGAGATCTCGGGCCGATTGAAAGCGCAGCGCGGGCGTCTTTTCAAGACAGTGCCGGATCACTCCGTCGAGCGCCGGCAGATCGGTCAGTGGCGCCGGGTCTTCCTTGAGGATCGCGTTCATGCACTCGACCGCCGAGTCCCCGCGGAAGGCCTGCTGCCCGGAGAGCATTTCGTAAATCACCACCCCGATAGAGAAGATGTCCGAACGGTGGTCCACGTCGGCGCCTCGCACCTGCTCGGGCGACATGTAGCCAAGGCTCCCCATGATCAACCCCGGACTGGTCGCCGGACCCATGGCGCGGGTCGCGTCGGGATCTTCGGGCGCGGGCTCGAGCAGCTTGGCGAGCCCGAAGTCGAGGATCTTGACCCGGTCGTCGCGGGTGATGAAAATGTTGGCGGGCTTCAGGTCGCGATGCACGATCCCTTTTTCGTGCGCGGCAGCCAGGCCCCGGAGCATCTCCAGCGCGTAAGCGACCGCTTTGCGTTTAGGAATGGCGCCGTGATCGAGGCGCTCCTTCAGCGATTCGCCTTCCAGCAGTTCGCTGACTACGAAGTGAGTCCCGTTCTCGGAACCGACGTCGTACACAGCGAGCACGTTCGGATGATTGAGGACGCCGGCGGCGCGAGCCTCCTGCTCGAAACGCCGCAGCGCTTCGGGATCGCTCGAAAACCGCGGAGGCAGGATCTTGATGGCGACCTCGCGGCCGATTCGAGGGTCGCGGGCACGGTAGACCTCCCCCATCCCGCCAACACCGAGCAGGCCAAGAATCTCGTAAGGCCCAAGTCGCGAATCCGGAGTCAGCGCCACGGCTCAGTATACCCTTCGGCCCCCTGCCAGCTCGACTGTCCAAAGTTCAGGAGGGGCGAATTCCGGCTTTGCTTCAGGCCGGTAGTGCTCGAAGTTCCGGACGGGCGAATTTCTCCGGCTTTTGCTTCAGGCCCTCGGCCTATACAGACACAGCCGAAAACCTCGGCTCTCGCCATTGGCCCTTGGCCATTTCGACGCGCCTTGGTGGTGTAGGCCTCCTGGCCTACAAAGGCGGGCAGAGCCCGCCCAAGCCGAGCGCAGCTCGGCCAACGACGCCTCAAGCCAGAGGCGGGACCTCCAGCAGCGCCTTCAGCCGCTTTCCAATCGCCATGAATGCATCCAGCGTCATCGGCTTCTGAAGAAACGCGCTCACCCCTATCGTCTCCGCGCGCCTTCGCTCGCTCGGCGAATCCGATGAAGTGAGCACTACGATCGGTACAGCTCCGAGCCTGACCGTCTGGCGGTAGCTCGCCAGTACCTCCAGTCCATCGTGCTTCGGCATATGCAAGTCCAGGATGATCAGATCCGGCTTGGCGTTCTCGGATACGGAGAAGTGCCTCAACGCTTTGTCCCCGTCTTCCAGAACCACCAGTTCGTGCACGACGCCATGCGCACTCAGTGCCTCGGCGATCAATTGAACATCGGTCGGATTGTCCTCCACGATGAGAATATGCCGCAACGCGGTCGCCTCAGGCACGGAACCCCTCCTCCGCGGCCGGAAGCGAGAAGTAAAACGTGGAGCCCTCGCCTTCGCTCGATTCCACCCAAATCCGGCCGTGGTATCGTTCGACGATCCGCTTGCACGTCGCGAGTCCGATTCCGGCGCCTGGAATCTCGGACCCGTGCAGCCGCCGGAAAGGCAGGAAGATTTGTTCCTGGTGCTTGGGGGCAATGCCGATCCCGTTGTCGTGGACCGCGAACACCCAAAGCGACCCCTCCCGCTGCGCCGAAATCCGGATCCGCGGTGTCGCGCTCGGGCGCGTATATTTCAGCGCGTTGCCCACCAGGTTTTGAAACAACTGTCGAACGTGCGTGTCATCTGCCATCACGGAGGGCAGGAGCTCGTGTTCCACCACTGCTCCCGCTTCGCGAATCGCAATCTGCAGATCGTCGATTGCTTCCCGAAACGCTGGTTCCGCATCCACCCGGCAGGGCTCCACGGCCTCGATCTCTCCGATGCGCGAGAACTGCAGTAGTCCGTCCATAAGCCGCGAAATCCGGTGCGCCCCGTTCACCACCTGAGTAATATACGTATCCGATAGCGTATCGAGTTGCCCCTCCAATCTCCGCTGTAGCATCTGCACGTACACTGTGATCATGCGCAACGGTTCGCGGACGTCATGGGTGGCGGCAAAAGTGAACTGTTTGAGGTCTTCGTTCAACCGCTGCAGAGCGGCCTCGCTCTGTTTCTTCTCCGTGATCTCGCGAAAGTAGACGGAAAGCCCCTCGTCGGAAGGATAGGCGCTGACATCGTACCAGCGCTCCCACGGGTCGTAGCGATTCTCCAGTTGCACCGGCTTCCGGTCGGCCAGGGCCTTCCGAAATGCCGTCTCCAGAGGAGTCCCGACCGTCGCCGGGAAGACGTCCCAATAAACCCTACCCAGGAGTTCGGACGCCGGGATGCCGATCAGCCTCGTGCCAGCCGAGTTAATCTCCGCGATTCTCCACTCGCTATCCAGAAGGAAGAACGCCTCGCTGATACTGCCGAGAATGTTTCGGGAGCGCTTCTCGGCCGCAGCCAGTGCCAACTCGGCCTCCCTGCGTGCGGTGATATCGCGAAAAACCAGTACCGCGCCGGCGAGTTGCCCATTCTGATCGAAGATCGGCGCGCCGCTGTCGTCAATCGGGATTCGCCGTCCGGTCCTGGTGATGAGTTCCGTGTGATTGGCCAGTCCGACCACCTTGCCGGATTGCAGAACACGGTCCACCGGGTCTACGGCGACTCCGTCGGTGCCTTCCTGGACGACGGAAAAAATCTCCTGAATGGGCCGGCCGCGGGCCTCGGCGCTGCTCCACCCGGTAAGCCTTTCGGCCACGGGGTTCAACAGCCTGACCGTCTTTTGCTCGTCCGTGGAAATGATCGCGTCGCCGATACTTACCAGGGTTTGCTGAAACAGCAGGCGCAGCGCATTTTCGTGAAGGGAGGCCTTCTGAAGTCTTCCCGAAAGATAGGAAATGAAGCTGCCGACCGAAAGGAAGAGCCCGAGACCCAGGGAGTCGCCAGTATCCCGCAAGACAAATGAGCCAGTCGGTGGAATCAGATAGAACACGGCCAGAGCAGCCCCGACGAACGTAGAGACCAGCCCTGGCCCTAGGCCGCCGAAGCCTGCGCTGACCGCGGTAGCCGCGAAAAAGGTCATGTACGGGACCTTATCGGCCAGGACAAAGTTCAGCGGCAGCCGCACCGCAAGCGCCAAAAAAGGCGCGAGAATGGCTATTGCGTAAAGCCTCCAACGACGCCGGGCGTCACTCTGTGCAAGCCTGTTCTCCATTCGTATCGAGCGGGGGACGGTTCTGGAGCGCAAAGCCCCCCGAAATCAGCTTAGCCTTTTGATGCCGCGCCAAGCCGCCGAGCACGATTAAAATAGATTTACCCTACGGACGAACACAAACCGGACTAGTGCGTCATGGAGTATAGGATGTAGTTAACTCCCAGTCGCATCGCCAGGTCCGCGAATTTCGCAGGGTACCACGAATCGTCGGCATATTCCCAAGCGTCGCCGATATCGGAGTTGTAGGAAATCGCGACCATCACCCTGCCTTTTTCATCGAAGATCCCACGCCAGTGGGCGCCTTTCGCCGATGCGCCGTTATTGGCTTTATACCCTGGCCCGAGATGCGCCTGGCCGGGGACCTGATAGCGGTCGTTGACATCGTATACGGTGTGGAAGATCGGGTCGTCGTCCTCGATTTCCCGGATGGGATACTCCGGGAACGCCTTCTTCATGCGGCTCTCAAATTCGTACCATTCGGCATCGCCATGCAGATCGTCGGCCATGAAGAAGCCTCCACGTAAGCAGTACTCGCGAAGCAACTGTCCCTGCTGATCGGAGAGACCCCATTCGCCCACCTGGACGGCATAGAGCCAAGGCCAGTCGTAGGCATCCCCGTCCTCCAGATTCACCGACTGCTCCACGCTTCGGATGTGAACCCGCGTCAGCCGTCGGACCGCCTGGGCGAAGTGACGGTCGGCTCGGGGATAATCCTGGGTCCAGAGGGAAATGCCGGTGTGCCAGTCGGCGTCGCGCCCGCGATAGCCGTTCAGCGGACCGGGCGGAAACATCAGGCGCGCAAAAACAAACTCAGTCTTCTCCTGCCAGTCCGGTGTCAACTGAAACTGGAAATACTCCACGCCCGGATACTGCCGGAAGGGCCGTTGGAAGGCGTACACGGCGCCCAGGCAAAGGACACCGGCACCCAACCAGCAGGATACCCTTCTGAGGTTCATCTGTTGTGAGGATAGCAAGGACTGGTTGTCTCGCATCAGTTCCCGCCACATCCAGTGAGGCGGGCTTCC
>Ga0308176_10000543_pt1 | contig 23787 bp, 24 predicted proteins | sample PhyCR2_3_FD_203890 | JGI IMG/M metagenome (GOLD analysis project Ga0308176, IMG submission 203890) | Soil microbial communities from UC Gill Tract Community Farm, Albany, California, United States - DLSLS.C.R2 | ecosystem: Environmental > Terrestrial > Soil > Agricultural land | place: USA... | reverse complement strand
GCGCGCGTCCGCCCGCTACTCCGCGGCGGCGTAACGCGCCGTTACGCCGCCGCCGACGCGGCACGAGAGTTCGAAACGTTTCGAGCCCGGCACGAAGCAGTTCCGTCTCTCGGCTAGCGCCGGCGGAGCAGGTACAGGCGCCCTGAGCCGAGCGCGAGGAAGAGGACGCCGACCAGGTACCCGGTCGAGCCTCCTCCCTGCGCGACCGTTTCTGCGAGGAGCGCGATCCCCAGCCCGACCGCTACCAGCCCGAAGACGAGGACGGATCTGCCGTAGATGCGCTTCACGCGGCGCGTTCGCGCGGGGTCGCGACCATGACGCGGCACGGCGCGTGGCGGAGGACGAAGTCGACGGCGTCGCCGAAGATCTGGCGACGCCCGCGCTGCAGGCGCACGCGTCGCGGCCCGGCCATGACGATGACCTCCGAATGGCGGCGGATCGCCTCGTCGACGATCGCGCGGCCGATGTTCCGCGTGCGCGCGATGCGGCCGATCACGCGGACGCCGTACGAGTCGCCGATCGCGCGCGCCTCGTCGAGCTGCTCGTTCGCCTCCCGCAGGTCGTCGGGGAGCTCTGCGTCGAGCGCGAGGTCGAGCGGCAGCTCGATCGCCGTGAACGCGACGATCGACGCGCGCCGCTCCGCCGCCAGCCGGCACGCGAAGTCCATCGCCTCGTCGGAGGCGTACCCGGGAGCGATCGGGACGAGGATGCTGCGAAACTCGAGCGCCGCGGCAAGCCCGTACTCGACCGGCGCGCGCACCGTCTCGCGCAGCGGCACGTGGAGGATGCGCCGGCGGTAGACGAAATAGATGACGAAGCCGGCGGCGAGCCAGGCGAGTCCGGCGTAGCGCGTGCTCGGGTACTGGATCACGACGTCGATCCAGGAAAGGCCCGTCCCCAAGCCGCCGATCACGGCGAACAGCGGCCAGTCGACGCCGCGCCAGCGGACGTTCGGGCGTGCGCGCCAGGCGATGTCCTCTCCCGTGCGCAGCCGCCGCAGCTGGATCACCGAGGCGTGCGCGATCGTGAACGAGAGCATCGCGCCGAACGAGTACATCGTGCCGAGGAAGTTGGTCTTGCCCGGCAGCAGGACGAGGATGGAGACGAAGCCGGCGAAGACGACGAGCGAGATCCACGGCGTCTTGAACTTCGGGTGCAGCCGCCGGAAGAGAGACGGCAGCTGCCGGTAGCCGGCCATCGCATACGTGATTCTCGAGGCGCCGATGACTCCGGCGTTCGTCGCGATGAAGAGGATCGTCGCCGCGAGCAGCCCGACGTAGACCTTGAGCACGGAGAGGAGCGTCCCGCCGATGCCGAGATGCTCGACCAGCCCGAGCACCGGGTCGGCGGCGAAGCCCTTCGGCGGATTCAGCCCGAGCAGTGTCACTCCGTGGTGCACCGGCATCGCGGAGAGCGCGATCATCGGGAGCGTGAAGTAGATGGCGAAGACCGCGATCGCCACCATGAGGATCGAGCGCGGGATGCTCCGCACGGGGTCGCGCGCCTCCTCGGAGAGGTTCGAGACGGTCTCGATTCCGGTGTAGGCGATCATCCCGATCGGGATCGCGAGCAGGAAATGGCCCCACGTCGGCGCCGTACCGAAGTGGACGTTGCTGACGAGGATGTGCGGGTTGAAGACGAGCGCGAAGCCGAGCAGCACGAGCAGTACCTGGGTGCCGAAGTCGATCGCCGCCAGGACGACGTTGATGCGCGCCGACTCCTGGATCCCCACGATGTTGAGCGCGACGAGGATGACGATGACCACCGCGCCGCCGACGATGTCCCAGGGGTTCTGCCTGAGCGGCTCCCAGAAGATCGAGAGGTAGTGCGGCACGAAGAACGCCGAGATGGCGATCGTGATGATGTAGTTGAGCATCTGCGCCCACGCCGCCCCGAACGAGACGACCTCGTTGAAGGCGTGCCGCGCGAAGCTCGAGGAGCCGCCCGCCTCCGGGAAGCTCACAGTTCCCTCCGCGTACGTAGCTGCCGTCGCGGCGAAGAAGAGCCCCGCGATGACGAAGACGACGGGCGTCAGCCCGAGCGCGAAGAAGGCCGTTACGCCGAGCGCGTAGTAGATCGACGAGCCGACGTTGCCGTACGCCGTGGCGAAGAGGGCGTTCGCACCGAGAACGCGCTCGAGCTCGTGCGCCTGGCGACGCCGTCGTGCCACGGCGGGACTGTAGTGCGCGTCGCGGTTGGCCCAACACCGGTGCCTGCGACCGGGCCGGTGGCGATCATCACGCGGCAGGGCGCGTCGCGGACGATCCTGACGCCGCTCGGCAGGATGCTGCGCTCACGCCGCTCGGTCGTACTACGTGTACCGTCGCGTCGCTCGCTTGCCTCCTTTGCGAGCGACGCCCCAGGAACGGGCGTCTAGCTGTGGATCGAGATGATGATGGGGATGATCAGGATCGCGACGATGTTCGTGATCTTGATCATCGGGTTGATCGCCGGACCCGCGGTGTCCTTGTACGGGTCGCCGACCGTGTCCCCTGTCACCGCGGCCGCGTGGGCCTCCGAGCCCTTGCCGCCGTAGAGGCCGTCCTCGATCAGCTTCTTCGCGTTGTCCCAGGCGCCGCCGCCCGAGGTCATCGCGATCGCGAGGAAGAGGCCCGTCACGATCGTCCCGATCAGGAGCCCGCCGAGCATCTTCGCGTTGATCAGGCCGACGACGATCGGGAACAGGATCGGCACGATCGCCGGCAGGATCATCGAGCGGATCGCCGAGCTCGTGACGATGTCGATCGCCGGGCCGTACTGCGGCCGCTCGGTGCCCTCCATGATCCCCGGGTGCTCGCGGAACTGGCGGCGAACCTCCTCGACGACCTCGCCGCCGACGCGCCCGACCGCCTGCATCGCGAGCGAGGCGAACAGGAACGGCATCAGGCCGCCGATGAACAGGCCTGCGATCACCCACGCATCCGAGAGGTCGAACGTGAGGTGCGACAGCATCGAGCCGGCCTTCGCCTGCGTGTGGAGTCCGTCCGCGTACGAGCCGAAGAGGACGAGCGCCGCGAGCGCGGCCGAGCCGATCGCGTAGCCCTTCGTCACGGCCTTCGTCGTGTTCCCGACCGCGTCGAGCGGGTCGGTGATTGCGCGCACCTCCGCCGGGAGGTCCGCCATCTCGGCGATGCCGCCGGCGTTGTCCGTCACCGGGCCGTAGGCGTCGAGCGCGACGATGAGGCCGGTCATCGAGAGCTGCGCCATGACGGCGACGCCGATCCCGAACAGGCCCGCGAGGTGGTTGGCGACGAGGATGCCGACCGCGATCACGATCACCGGCGCCGCGGTCGCCTGCATCCCGACTGCGAGGCCCTCGATGATGTTCGTCGCGTGGCCGGTCTGGGACGCCCGCGAGATCGACTTGACCGGGTTCCAGCGGGTGCCGGTGTAGAACTCCGTGATCCCGACGAGCAGCGCCGTGATCGCGAGGCCGATCAGCGCGGCGCCGTAGAGGCGGCCGAACGAGAAGTCGCCGCTCGAGTCGAATGCCTGCGTCACCGGGATGAAGATGAGAGCGGAGATGACGGTGGCGACGATCACCGCGCGGTAGAGCGCGTTCATGACGTTGCCGCCCGGGCGGACGCGCGCGAACTGGACGCCGATGATCGACGCGATGATCGAGACGGCGCCGATGGCGAGCGGATAGAGCCAGAGGTGCGTGCCGGTCGTCGCCGCCGCACCGGTGACGCCGAGCAGCATCACCGCGACCGCTGTCACGGCATACGTCTCGAACAGGTCGGCGGCCATGCCGGCGCAGTCGCCGACGTTGTCGCCGACGTTGTCCGCGATCACGGCCGGGTTGCGCGGGTCGTCCTCCGGGATCCCGGCCTCGATCTTGCCGACGAGGTCGGCGCCGACGTCCGCGGCCTTCGTGTAGATGCCGCCGCCGAGCCTGGCGAAAACGGAGATGAGCGAGCCGCCGAAGGCGAGCCCGACGAGATGCTCGATCGCCTTGTGCGGGCTGTCGCCGATGCCGGCGGTGAGGACCCAGTAGTAGACGGCGACGCCGAAGAGCCCGAGACCGACGACGAGGAGGCCGGTCACGGAGCCGGCGCGGAAGGCGACGTTGAGCGCCGGCGGCAGCCCGTGCCGCGCGGCCTCCGCCGTCCGCGAGTTCGACCGCACCGCGACGTTCATCCCGATGAAGCCGGCCGCGGCCGAGAGCGCCGCACCGATGAGGAAGCCGATCGCCGCTCCCCACCCGAGCTTGTTGTAGAAGCCGAGCAGGAGGAACGGCACGATCGCGACCACGGCGATCGTCGTGTACTGGCGGCGCAGGTACGCCGCAGCGCCTTCCTGCACGGCGCGCGCGATCTCCTGCATCCGCTCGGTGCCCGCCGGCTGGCGCAGGAGCCAGACGGTGAGGCCGAGGCCGTACAGGACCGCTGCACCCGCGCACAGCAGCGCGAACAGCACGGCGTGATGCATGAACCAACTCATCGGCTAGGGCTCCCTCCGCGGCGTCACAAAGTCAGCGCCGAGATGACTCGGCGCGGCCTGGTTTTTACCACATGGGCCGTACTGGGCGTGTCACGAAGTGGGCGTGCGGAGGTCCCAGCGAACCTGCTCCTCGAAGATCTCTCGCATGCTCGCGCCCTCCTCGTGCCGCGCGATCTGTCGCTCGGCGGCGCTTCGCTCGGGGATCGCAAGCCAGTCGGCGGCACCGAGCTCCTCTGCAACCGGACGCACCCAGTCGAGGAGCTGCTCGAGACGCGCACGTGAGGGCACCGGCTCGCCGCGCGCGAAGTCGATCAGCTCGCCGGAGAGCCCGTGCCGGATCGACCGCCAGAGGTTCTCCTCGATCATGCGGGGGGGCAGGTCGGGGAGCGGCTCGCCTTCGTCGAGCGCGCGGGCGATCCGCGCCGTGAGCGCGTAACAGAGCGCGGCGAGCGAGCGCGATTCGGCGAGATCGGGCTGCGCGTCGCAGATCCGGATCTCGACCGTCGGAAACGCGAGGTGCGGGCGCACGCTCCACCAGATCTGCGTGTGCTCGCTGATCGAGCCGGTCTCGTAGAGGAAGCGGACGTACCTCTCCCACTCGTCCCAGCTCCCGAGCGCGTCGGGGACGCCGCAGCGCGGGAACATCCGCGTGAAGATCTGCGTCCGCGCCGAGTGGAGGTACGTGAACACGCCTTCCACGAACGGCGAGCTCGCCGAGAGGGCGAGCAGCTCGGGCAGGAAGTTCCGGAGGGCCGAGCAGACGCGGATCGCCCGGTCTGCGCCGTTGATCCCGACGTGGACGTGCTGGCCGAAGGAGTTGTTGCGCCAGACGACGTAGCGGAGGATCTCGTCGTTGCGGCGGTAGTGCGGCGTGTCGATGATGCGCTGCTCCTGCCAGCGGCTCCAGGGATGCGTTCCCGTCGCGGCGAGGGCCACTCCCCGCGGCTCGACGAGCGCGCGGAGCTGCTGTCGCCGCTCGCCGAGGAGCGCGGCGGCGTCCGCGAACGAGTCGCAGCGGCCCGTGCGGATCTCGATCTCCGAGGCGATGAGCTCGCCCACAAGGTGCGGCTCGAGGTCGGTGCCGCGCGCCGCTTCCTGTAGCTCCTCGAACCGGTTGACGAGGTCGAGAGTGTCGGGGTCGAGGAGCGCGAACTCCTCCTCGACGGCGACCGTGAAATCAGGGACCACGCCGAACTCCTCGCGGGAGCGCGCGAGCATCTCCTCGTAGCCGAGCCGCTGCTCGTCGCCCACGCGCGGAAGCCTACTTACGCTTTTGAAGCGTGCGGAACGCGCGGCAGCTCGCGGTCGAGGGCGCGCACCTGCGGCAGCAGCGCGAGTGCGGGTCCCACCGGAAGCCAGAGCGTGAAGGCCCGGTAGACGAGCGTCGCGAGCAGTGCCGGCGCGAGCGGGATCCCGACGGCGTTGAGCGAGAACGTGAGCCCCGCCTCGACGCCGCCGGATCCTCCGGCGGGCAGCGGGAGCGCGGTTACGACGAAGCCCGTGGCGTACGCGAGCACGAGCGGCACGAGGTGCGGGTGCACGTCGAACGCCCGCAGGGCCGCGTACAGCGTGAGCACGTCTCCGGCCCAGTAGAGGGGGAAGCCGGCGAGCGCGGCCGCGTGCGCTCGCGGCCGATGGAGAAGACGGCGGACGATCACTACTCCACCCACCGCGTCGGAGAAGGCGGCCCGGCCGGCGTGCCAGAGCCAGTGCGGCCACGTCCGCGGATTCGACGAGAGATGCGCCTCGTCGCGTGGAAGCGACGTGAGCCGGTCCGCGCGTCGCGGCGAGCTCACCCACGCCGCGGCGACGATGCAAAGCGGAACGATCGTGAGCCACACGAGCTCCATCACGAACGGTGGATGCCACGGGCCGGCGACCGCGGCTGCCCCGGCGAGGCAGGCGAGGATCGCGAGCACGAACCACTGCAGCGTGCTCACCGCGAGCACGCGCCGCACCGCGAGATGCCTCGGCTCCCCCGCGCGATGCAACGCCCAGTAGTCGATCCCGAGCGTGCCGGCCGACGAGCCGATCAGGACGGCGCCGAAGCCGATCACGACGATGCGCAGCGTCGTCCACACGCCGAGGCGCGGCCCACCGTCGAAGCGGGCGACGTCGCGGTAGGCGGCGATGTAGCCGGCGTACGCGACGAGCTCTCCGGCGAGGCAGACGGGGAACCAGGAACGGTCGCCGCGGCCGAGTGCGCGCGTGATGTGGTGGAGGCTCGTGATCTGCCCGATCCCGGCGACCGCCGCCACGGCGAGGACGAGGGCTCCAACCCCGGTGAGGATCGCCTTTCTCCGGTCGATCCCGAAGATCTCGTGGTTCTGGGCCATCGGGCTAGTCGAGCAGGCGGGCCGCGACGATCTGCCAGCTCCAGTAGCGCTCGACGGCGCTGCGGGCCGCGAGACCGAGCTCTCGCCGGCGCTCGGCGGGCAGCGCGAGGATCGCTGTGAGCCGTTCGCGCAGCGCGCCGGCGTGGCCGGCCGGGAACGTGAGGAGCGGTGCCGTTTCCGGTCCGACCTCTTCCCCGATCCCCGCAGCCACCTCGGCGAGGCCCGAGTGGGCGGAGACGACGGGGAGCACGCCGGCGGCAGCGGCCTCCGCGGCGACCATGCCGAACGCCTCGGGGAAGATCGATGGCACGACGGCAGCGTCGCAGAGAGGCAGCAGATGACGGAGGTGGCGGTGCTCGAGCGCGCCGGTGAAGAGCGTGCCGGCCGGCGCGAGCTCCTCCAGCCGCTCGCGATAGTCGCCGAAGCCGACGACGATGGCACGCGCGTCGAGGCCGGCGAGGGCCTCGAGCAGGACGTGCACGCCCTTGTTCTCGATCAGCTTCCCGAAGTAGACGACGGTCGGGCGCTCGTCAGCGAAGAAGCGCGCGAAGCGGTCGGCGTTGCCGGGATCGGGATGACGCTCGTCGGGATCCACGGGATCGAGCCGGGCTTCGTCGAGCAGGCCGGCAAGCGCCTGCGAGCGCGCCTCCGGCCGGAACTCGTCCACGTCGACCCCGGGCGGCACGACCTCGACGCGGTCGACGTGGCCGGCCACCTCCTCGAGCACGGCGCGGATGTGCTCGGAGCCGGCATAGACGACATCCGCTCGAGCGAGTGTCTCGGCGCCCCACCGAGCGAGGTCTTGCCGGCCGCGCATCGCGTACTCGAGCTCGGACCCGTGCGCCTTGACGCGGAAGCGGAGGCCGCTCGCGGCGCCGACGGGAGCACCGAGGAGGACGTGGTTCGCGAAGACGAGGTCCGCCGGCCCGAGCTCGCGCAACGCGGCGGCGCTCGCTTCGACGTACGCCCTGCGCTCCACCTCCGAGAAGTCGACGAGGAGCCGCGCCTCGAGCCCCTCGTAGCGGTCGAGGACGAAGACGGGGAGCAACCCGCCGGGCAGCTCCGGCACGACGACCGGCGCGCCTCCGAGGTCGTAGCGCTCCGGATGCCGCTCCTGGCAGACGACCGTGACGTCGTGCCCGGCGAGGCTCCACTCGCGCGCGAGCGCCCGGGTGTAGACGTTCGACCCGGTACCGCCGAGCAAGTACCCGTGCCAGAGAAGAACTCTCAGGTCAGGTGAAAATACAGCGCGTAGAGGAGCTCGACCGCGGGGTTCGACGTGTGCACCGTCACGTCGGCCGGCGTCTCGAGCAGCGCTTCGGAGTAGTTGAAGATGATCTTCACCCCGGCCGCGACGAGGTCGTTCGCCGCGCGCTGCGCGCCGTCCGCCGGCACCGCGAGCACCCCGACGACGACGTTGTGCTCGCGAACGAGGGCCGCGAGCCGACCGTACGGCTCGACCGCGACGCGTCCGATCGGCTGCCCGAGCTTCGCCTCGTCGGTGTCGACGACGACGGCGATGTTGATGCCGTGCTCGGCGAAGATCGAGGAGGAGGCGATCGCCTGGCCGAGCCGCCCCGCGCCCACGAGCGCGACGTTGTGCTGGCCCTGCGTGCGGAGGATCTTCCGGATCGCGTCGAGCAGGAGCTCGATCGAGTAGCCGACGCCCCGCTTGCCGAACTTCCCGAAGTTGGAGAGGTCGCGGCGGATCTGCGTCGCGTTGATGTTCGTGTACTCGGCGATCTCCTGCGAGGAGATCCGCGTCTTGCCCATCTTCCGCGCCTGCGTCAGCACCTGGAGGTACCGGGACAGGCGCGCGGCGACGCCGACGTTCAAGCGGTCAGCCACGCAACCCCCTTCGACTGGCTCGACTTCGTGACAGCGTTCTCTGTTGTACCAGCCGCTCTAATCGCCCGCTTGTGCAACCGCACGGCGCAGCGCGTCCGGGTGGACGTGGTAGACGAAGCGCCGCCGGCCGTCGATCTCGACGACGGGGACCCACTCGCGGTACGCCGCCTCGAGCTCAGGGTCGCCGTCGATCGCGACCTCGCGCAGCTCGAAGCCGAGCTCGTCGCGCGCCGCGGTGACGACGCGCCGGGCCGCCGCGCAGAGGTGGCAGCCCGCCGCGGAGTACAGCGTGACCTCGGTTACGGGTAGATGCCCCGCGTGACGGTGGCCTCGGCGACGCGCTGCACGGCGAGCCCGTAGGCGGCGACGCGCATCGGGAGCTTCCGGCTCTGCGCGGTGTCCCACGTCTCGTCGAACGCGCGGCTCACGATGTCGTTGAGCTTCGCGTTCACCTCGACCTCCTTCCAGAAGTACTCCTGGAGGCCCTGCACCCACTCGAAGTAGGAGACGACGACGCCGCCCGCGTTCGCGAGCACGTCCGGGAGGATGAGGATGCCTTTGTCCTCGAGGACCGCGTCGGCCGCAGGCGTCACCGGCCCGTTCGCGCCCTCGCAGATGATCGACGCCTTCACCTGGCTCGCGTTCTCGTCGGTGATCACCTGCTCGAGCGCGCACGGCGCGAGGATGTCGCAGTCAAGGAGAACGAGCTCCTCGTTCGTGATGGTCTCGGCGTCCTTGAGCCCGACGAGCGTCCGCTGCTCGGCCTTGTGGGCGAACGCCGCCGGTACGTCGATTCCCTTCGGGTTGTAGAGCGCCGTCGTCGAGTCGGAGATCGCGACCACTGTCGCGCCTTCCTGGTGCAGGAACTGCGCGAGATAGCTGCCGACGTTGCCGAAGCCCTGCACGACGACCTTCATGCCGGCGATGCGCTTGTCGAGCTTCGCGACCGCGTCGCGGATGCAGAAGAGCGCACCGCGCGAGGTGGCCTCGACGCGGCCGAGCGAGCCGCCGATCGTGAGCGGCTTCCCCGTCACGACGCCGAGCACCGAGTGGCCCTTGTTCATCGAGAACGTGTCGAAGATCCACGCCATCGTCGAGCCGTCGGTGCCCACGTCCGGAGCCGGGATGTCCTTCTCCGGACCGATCTCGTTGATGATCTCGCTCGTGAAGCGGCGGGTCATCCGCTCGAGCTCGCCGCGCGACATCTTCTTCGGGTCGCAGACGACGCCGCCCTTCGCGCCGCCGAAGGGGATCCCCATCAGCGCGCACTTCCACGTCATCCACATCGCGAGCGCCTTGACCTCGTCGACGGTGACGTCGGGGTGATAGCGGATGCCGCCCTTCGACGGCCCGCGCGCGATGTTGTGGGTGACGCGGTAGCCCTTGAAGACGCTCGTCGACCCGTCGTCCATGCTGACCGGGATCGACACCTCGATCGCCTTCTTGCACTCGCCGAGGACGGCGACGAGGTTCGGGTCGATGTCGAAGGTGGAACCGACGCGGCGGAGCTGCTCGCGCGCGAGCTCGAATGGGTTCTCGCGTAGATGGGACGTCGTTGCGACTGCCAAGGTGGGCTCCTTTTATCGCTGCAAACGGGGAGAACCTGACGCCGCGGCGAGCTTAGCGCGATGCGTACGCGTCGAGTGCCAGGTACCGCGGGTACTCGACCGCCTCCGTCCACCGCGCGGCAGAGGCGATCATCGCGGCGTTGTCGGTGCACAGCGCGAGCGGAGCGGCCGCCGCCTCGGGAAGCTCCGCGCGCAGCGCCGAGTTCGCGGCGACCCCGCCGACGATCGCGATCCGATCGCGGCCCGTGCGTTCCGCCGCTTCCCGCACGCGCTCGACGAGGGCTCGCACGATCGCGGCCTGGTACGACGCGGCGAGGTCGGCGCGGCGCTGCTCGAGCTCATCCTCGCCCAGGTCGCGCACCGCGTAGAGGAGGGCCGTCTTCAGCCCGGAGAAGGAGAAGTCGAGGCCCGGCACGCGGGCGACCGGGAAGTCGAACGCGCCGGGGTCGCCGTCGTGGGCGAGCCGGTCGATCTCGCGTCCGCCCGGGTAGCCGAGCCCGAGCAGCCGCGCGCCCTTGTCGAACGCCTCCCCCGCTGCATCGTCGAGCGTCGAGCCGAGCAGCTCGCGCTCGGTGTGCGAGCGGACGTCGAGGAGCATCGTGTGGCCGCCGCTTGCAAGCAGGCAGAGGAACGGTGGCTCGAGCGGATCCGGCTGGAGGTACAGCGACGCCACGTGGCCGTCGAGGTGGTCGACCGGGACGAGCGGCAGGCGGCGCGACCAGGCGAGAGCCTTCGCCGCGGCGAGGCCGACGAGCAGCGCGCCGATCAGCCCGGGCCCCTGGGTCACGGCGACGCGGTCGACTTCCTCGAGCGTCGCTTCCGCGTCGGCGAGCGCCTCGCGGATCACCGGAGTCACGAGCTCGAGGTGCCGCCGCGACGCGACCTCGGGCACCACGCCGCCGTAGCGGGCATGCAGCTCGGCCTGCGAGGAGACGACGCTCGAGAGGATCTCGCCCTCCCCGGTGACGAGCGCCGCGGCCGTCTCGTCGCACGAAGTCTCGATCCCGAGGATCACGCGCGATCGCCGAGGATCGAGTCCTTCCACATGATCAGCGCGTCCTCGCGGTTGTCCGTGTAGTAGCCGCGCCGGATGCCGCGCGACCGGAAGCCCAGCCGCTCGTAGAGGTCGATCGCCTTCCCGTTCGAGACGCGCACCTCGAGCGTGTAGCCGCGGCGTGCGTCGTCCGCCGTGAGGTCGAAGAGCCGTTCGAGGAGCATCGTCGCGACGCCTCGTCCCCGGTGGTCGGGATCGACGGCGACGTTCATCACGTGCCAGGCGTCGACGTAGCGCGAGACGATCAGGTAGCCGACGAGCGCGCCGTCCTCGACGTCCGCCTCGAATGCGCCCATGCAGATCGAGCTCGGCTTCGCGAGCTCGCCCGCGAACATCGAGCGCGACCACGGCGTCGGGTACGAGCGGCGCTCGATCTCCTCGATCGCGGTCAGGTCGTCGAGCCCGAGCAGGCGCAGTTCGATCGTCGTCACCGGACGTTCCTCTCGGCATCCGGAACGCGGAGGTAAAGCGGCTCGAGCTCGTCGACGGCTCGGGCCTCGCCGGCGAGCGCGGCGTGGAAGCGCGCCCGCGGGAGATGGCGCTCGTCGTCGTCCGGCGGCACGCCTGCGCCGCGCTCCTCGAGCAGCGAGCGGTACCGCTTCGCGCCGTCCCCGACGCAGAGGGCGCCCTCGGCCAGCGGCAGATCCTCCGGGGCGAGCACGCGCGGCTCGCCGTCGAGGAGCGTGAAGATCTCGCGGCGCTTCGCATCGATGACCGGCACCGCTCCCGGCGCCCCGGCGGCGAGCGCGGCGAGCGTGGAGACGCCGACGCCCGGAAGCTCCAGCGAGAGCGCGAGGCCGCGCGCCACCGCAAGCCCGATGCGCACGCCGGTGAAGCTGCCGGGTCCGATCCCGACCGCGAGCCGGTCGAGGTCGGTGGGATGCGAGCCCGCCTGGCGCAGCAGCGCGTCGACGTCCTCGAGCAGTGTCTGCGCACGGGAAACGCGCTCGCCGAGCACCTCGTCTCCGTCCACGAGCGCACTCGTGGCGACCGCCGTCGCCGTGTCGAAGGCCAGGGTCAGCACTCCTCGATCTCCACCGCTCTCCCGGCGCCAGCATGCCGCAAACGCACCGCGTAGCGAGGCGGCGGCAGGACCCCCTCCCCGGCCTCGGGCCACTCGACGAAGGCGATCGCCGCCTCGAAGTACGGCTCGAGGTCGCCCCACTCCGCCGGCGAGACGTCCTGGAAGCGGTAGAGGTCGAGGTGCGACACCTCCACCCCGTCGCCGTGATACCGGTGGCCGATCGCGTACGTGGGGCTCGTGACCCGCTCGCGCACGCCGAGCGCGCCACAGGCCCCGCGGACGAACGTCGTCTTGCCGGAGCCGAGCTCTCCCGCGACCGTCACCACGTCGCCGGCGGCGAGCTTCCGCGCGAGCTCCGCCCCGAGCGCCTCCGTCTCGTCCGGCGAATTGCTCGGCGTCTCCACGCGTACGATCCAACCATGCCCGCCTACGTGATCGTCGAGACCGACGTCCACGACCCCGAGCAGTACGAGCGCTACAAGGAGGCGTCGCCGGGCGCCGTCCATTCGGGAGGCGGCCGGTTCGTCGTCCGCGGCGGTGAGCTCGCCGTGCTCGAGGGCGACTGGCATCCGTCCCGGCTCGTGATCCTCGAGTTTCCGGATCTCGACGCCGCGAGGCGCTGGTACGACTCGCCGGAGTACGAGGAGGCGAAACGGTTACGCGAGGGCGCTGCGAACCTCCGCATGGTGGCGGTGCAAGGGCTGGACGAGCCGCTCTAGAAGAGGCCGAGCTGCTCTGCGGGCGCCGCGGCCGCAGATTCCGGATCCGGCTCGGGAGCCGCGACGGCCGCCGGCCGGACACCCTGCCCCATGAGCTCCGGGAGCCGGGCGAAGTCTGCCTCGAGCACCTTGAGCATCGCGGGCGTGTAGAGCGCCGCGGCCGGGTGGTAGAGCGGATAGAGGAGGACGCTGCGCCCCGCGATCGTGAGGGCCTGCTCCTGGCCGTGGACGCGGGTGATCCCGAGGGGGCGGCCCGAAAGAAGCTTCGTCGCGAAGTTGCCCAGCGTCGCGATCACTTTCGGCTCGATCAGCTCGATCTGGCGGAAGAGGTGGGGCTCGCAGGACTCGATCTCGTCCGGCTGCGGATCGCGGTTGCCGGGCGGGCGGCACTTGAGCACGTTCGCGATGTAGACGTCCTCGCGCCGGAGCTGGACGCTCGCGAGCAGGCCGTCGAGCAGCTTGCCCGCCTGACCGACGAACGGGATGCCCTGCTTGTCCTCGTGGAATCCCGGCGCCTCGCCGACGAACATCAGATCGGCGTGCGGATTGCCGGCGCCGAACACGACCTGCGTCCGTCCCTCGGCGAGCCGGCAGCGCGTGCACGCGGACGTCTCTGCCGCGTACGTCTCGAGCGTCTCGACCGAAGCGACGGGCACCGCACTCACGTAGACGAGTCTACGAAGCCCGCCCGACGGACACGATCTTCGCCCGCCAGCGGCCGCGAGGCGCCTCGACCTCGATCTCGTCGCCCGGCGCCTTGCCGAGCAGCGCCCGCCCGACCGGCGAGTCGGGCGAAACGCCGCCGACGCCGGTGATCTCGATCTGGAGCCGCTCGCCATCGTCCCGCTCGAGCTCGACGCTCGAGCCGACGGTGACGACGCCGCTCGCCGCGGCTGCCTCCTCGTCGACGATCGTCGCGTGCTGGAGCCGGTGACGCAGCACCCTGATCCGCGCCTCGAGCAGCCCCTGCTCGTTCTTCGCCGCGTGGTACTCGAAGTTCTCGGAGAGGTCGCCGTGCGCCCGCGCCGTCGCGATCGCCTGCACGACCTCCTTACGCTTCGGCCCTTCGAGCTCGGCGAGCTCAGTCTCCAGCCGCTCGTGGGCCGCGCGTGTCAGCAGCTCGCCTTCGTCGTCCCCCCGCGCCACGACCGAGCTAGTGCCCGCAGCCGCAGGACCCGCCGCAGCAGCCGCCTCCACCGCCGCCCGCGGTGACAGGCTTGCTCACCCCGTGCACGGCGAAGGAGGAGAACTGGCGCGAGACGTTCGTCGCGGCGCAATCGGGACACGCGACCTGCTGCTCGCCGCGGACGAGCTCCTCGAAATGCGACTCGCACTCCATGCAGACGTACTCGTAGATCGGCACGACTCAGATGCTAGCGCCGCTACGAGGCGCAGGTCGCGCGCGATCCCCCGAAGAGCTCGAGCACCAGGCCGCCCGGCGTCCCCGGCACGCCGAGCGAGAACCGCTGGGGGCGTCTCAGGTCGAGGATCGTCATCTTGTCCGGCCCGGGTGCGGCGCAGCCCGATCCCTGGAGGCGCCAGTACGGGTTGTAGTGCGCCCGCAGGAGGTAGCGGCCCGCGGCGAACACGCGGCCGCGGATCACCGTGTGGCCGAACGAGGTGACGACCGGATCGTCCGGCCCCGTCAGGAGCGGCGTCGCGTGCGGAAGCTCGTAGATCGCCCAGTTCTGGCTCCGGAAGACGAGGTTCAGGCCGGAGCCGGCGGAGCGCAGGACATGCGCCTCCTGCGGGCCGCCGTCCCAGTCGAGCGGGGACGTCGTGCTGAGGAGCACATACCGCACAGCGTTCGAGTGCAGCCACTTGCGATACGCGACGGCGTCGAGATGCTTCTCGTAGAGGCCGGGGTTGTCGGCGACGTCGAGCTGCCGGTACCAGCCTCGCGCGAGCGGGAAGCCGGACCTGGGGATCCAGTACGCCTCCCAGTGCTCGGCCGTCGGCACGACCTCGACGCGGTAGCCGGGCTGCTCGTGCGTCCGGAGGAAGCCGATCGCGGGCCGCCAGAAGCTCGCCTCCTGCGTCCGGTTGTCGAGCCGCGATGGGACGAGGAGCGCGTACGGCACGAGGTTGTACGTGAACGCGACGGTCAGCGCGAGGACGACGAGGCGTCGGGGCCGGAAGCCGGCGAGGCTCGCGGTGAGGAGCATGACCGGGAAGACGAACGCGCTGAGCCGGGTCCAGTTGTCCCCGAGCGGAGACGGGACGACGTAGACGACGACGCTGCCGAGCCCCCAGAGCGCGTAGAACGCGACGAGCGGGCCCGCGCCGCGCGCCTTCCGGGCGACGAGCACGCCGAGGAACGTGACGAGGAGCACCCCGGCGAAGTCGATCCAGTGGAACGGGTAGACGCCGGTGCTCGCCCCGGGGAAGAGAACGAGCGCGAGCACCTCGATTCCCGCGGCGAGGCCGAGACCGGCGCCGAACCACAGGTGACGGCGCGCGATCCGCCGCTGCGAGACGGCGTACGACCCGACGACGAGGCAGAGGAAGGCGAAGGCGAGCGGGCTGAACCCGACGGTGAGCGCCGCCAGGAGCGCCGCGAGGCGCGGCCGCCTGAGCTGCAGGAGCTTGAGCGTCGCGAGCATCGCGGTGAAGCCGAGCGAGTACGCGTAGAGCCCGGTGAACATCGGCGCGGCGGCGAGCACGCCGAAGACGCGCGACGGCCAGAGCGCGTCTCTCCCCCATTCCCGTAGGGCGAGCGAGGCGAAGAGGACGGTCGAGGCGACCGCCGCGGCGAAGACGAGCGGCAGGTTCCCGACGAGCGCAGCGGGCAGGTAGTAGAGGAGGCTGTACGACGCGAGCGGGTACGTCCCGGCGTACCAGAAGTTGTCCCAGATCAGGGCGCCGTCGCGGACGAGGAACGTGCGGTAGAGGTGGACCGGCGCGTCGCCCGGCGCGGGCCCGATCGCGAGGACGAGCGCCGCGAAGGCGGCGGTCAGTGCCGCGCCCAGCACCAGCTCGCGGCGAGGCGACAGGCGGCGGAGGTCGACGAGGCTAGCGGCGGCGGAGCTCATCCAGGGAGGCGAATCCTCGCATTTATCCCGGTTTCCCAGCGGCGGCGCGGTACACTCCTCCGTGCCCGGCATCCACTTCGGAGCTGGAGCGCACCGTGATCGAGACAGTCCACATCATCGGCTCTGGCCGCGTCGGATCGGCACTCGCCGCCCGCCTCCGCGAGTGCGGGGTCGCCGTGGGTGACGCAGACCCCGACGTCGTGCTCCTCTGCGTTCCGGACACGGCCATTGCGGACACGTCTCGGTGCCTGGCACCAAGACGTGGCTGGGTCGGACATGTCTCCGGCGCGACGCCGCTCGCGGCGCTCGAGCCGCACGAGCGCCGGTTCTCCCTCCACCCGCTGCAGACGTTCGACACGAGCGGGGATCCGGCGCAGCTGGACGGTGCGTGGGCAGCGGTCAGCGGCGAGACGGATGAGGCGATCGGCGTGGCGCGGGAGCTGGCGGAGATGCTGGGACTACGGCCGTTCGAGCTCGCCGACGAGGAGCGGACGCTCTACCACGCCGGCGCCGTCTTCGCCTCGAACTACCTCGTGACGCTGCAGCGGGCGGCCGTGCGGCTCGGCGTCCCGGCCGAAGGTCTCGTCCCGCTGATGCGGGGGACGATCGACCACGGCTTCGAGCTGACGGGGCCGATCGCCCGCGGAGACTGGGAGACGGTCGAGGCGCACAAGCGCGCGATCCGGGCCGAGCGTCCCGAGCTCGAGCCCGTGTACGAGGCGCTTGCGGAAGCGACGGCGGCGCTCGCATGAAGGTCGTCCGCACGATCGCCGAGCTGGAGACGATGCCCGGGACCGGGCTCGTCCCGACGATGGGAGCGCTGCACGACGGCCACCGCGCGCTCTTCCGCGCCGCCCGCGCCGAGAACGAGCGCGTCGTGGCGTCGCTGTTCGTCAACCCGGCGCAGTTCGACGAGGCCGCCGATCTCGACGCATACCCGCGGGACGAGGTGCGCGATCTCGAGCTCGCCGACGCCGAGGGAGTCGACGTCGTGTTCGCGCCGGAGGAGCTCTACCCGGCGGGCTTCGCCACCTGGGTCGAGCCACGGGACACGGGAGCCGAAGGCGCCGCGCGTCCCGGCCATTTCCGCGCCGTCGCCACCGTCTGCCTGAAGCTGTTCAACCTCGTCCGGCCCGAGCGCGCCTACTTCGGCCAGAAGGATGCGCAGCAGGTCGCCGTCATCCGCCGTCTCGTCCGCGACCTCGACGTGCCCGTCGAGATCCGCGTCGTGCCGACCGTGCGCGATCCGGACGGACTCGCCCTCTCCTCGCGCAACACGAGGCTCTCGGCCGCCGAGCGGGAGCAGGCACTCGACCTGCCGCGCGCGCTCGCCTCGGCCGCCGGGGAGCCGGATCCTGTAGCCGCCGCGCGCAGCTCGCTGAACGGCCTCGAGCCGGAGTACGTCGAGGTGCTCGACCTCGGCGACGCGAAGGTCCTCGCCGCCGCGGTCCGCGTCGGCTCCACCCGCCTGATCGACAACGTCCTCCTGGAAGGAGAGATCACGTGAGCGACAACCCGAAGCCCCCGCGCTACGCCTCCTGGACGGCCGGCAAGCTGCCGCTCCCGGAGCTCGCCGAGATGAAGCGGCGGAGCGACAAGATCGTGATGGTCACGGCGTACGACGCTCCGAGCGGACGTCTCGCCGACACCGCGGGAGTCGACCTGATCCTCGTCGGCGACTCGTCCGGGATGGTCGTCCACGGCCGCGAGTCGACGGTGCCGGTGTCGCTCGACGAGATCGTGTTCATGACGCAGTGGGTGACGCGCGGCGCGAAACGGCCGCTCGTGATCGCCGACATGCCGTTCGGCTCGTACGAGGAGTCGGACGAGCAGGCCGTGCGGAACGCGGTGCGGCTCGTGAAGGAGGGCGGCGCCGACGCCGTCAAGCTCGAGCGCGGCGGGACGTCGGTCGCCCGGGCGCGCGCGATCGTCGGGGCGGGGATCCCCGTGATGGGACATGTCGGGCTGACTCCGCAGACGGCGACCGTCCTCGGCGGCTTCAAGGCACAGGGGCGGACGGCGGAGCGGGCGCAGCAGCTCGTCGACGACGCGCTCGCCCTCGAGGGCGCGGGCTGCTTCGCCGTCGTTCTGGAAGCGGTTCCTCCGGCCGTGGCGCGGGCGGCGACTCGCGCGCTCTCGGTGCCGACGATCGGCATCGGCGCCGGCGCGGAGACCGACGGGCAGGTGCTCGTCTGGCACGACATGCTCGGCTTCTACGAGGGTCGCGCGCCGCGCTTCGTCAAGCGCTACGCGGAGCTCGGAGACGCGATCGTCGAGGCACTGGAGCACTACGCGGAAGAGGTCCGCAGCGGCGCCTTCCCCGAGCAGCAGCACACGTACGCGATGCCCGAGGAGGAGGAGGCGGCGTTCGAGCGTGCACCGAATCCCAAGTAACACTTTGTCACTAAGTTGGGCATTCGCCCGAGCAGCCATGTCTGCCGCCGAAAAACGGGGCTCGCACGGCACCTAGTAACAAGTTGTTACTAGGAAAGACAGGTCCCGGTCAGACGATCGTGGCGAGGACGATGAAGGCCGGGAGGCCTGCCGCCAGGGCGACTGTGGCGATGCTTCGGCCCCAGCTCCAGCCGTGCACGCTGCGGACGCCGACGACCAGCAGGACGGCGCTCCAGGCGAAGGCGAAATAGAGCAAGCTGCCGAAGATCCGGTCGCCCGGTCCCCAGTCGTCGCCGCCGGTGCGGAAGAGGTTCTGGCCGTACACCGCGATCCGGACCGGCCAGAGCGTGACGAGGGCGAGAGCGAGCGGCGCGGACGAGAGCGCGACCACGCTCCGCGCCCGCCGGTAGCTGCCCAGCCCGCCGAAGCGCCGGGCCGCGCCGTAGAGGAGCCCCCCACCGAGCCAGTAGGCGGCCATCGCGTACACCGCGCCGCCGAAGAAGACCCACACGGGAACCAGCGACAGGGTCGTCGAAGGGTCGTTGAGCAGATGCCGCGCGACGGGCGTCCCGAGCACGCTTGCGAATCCGGCGAGACCGATGACCGCGGTGAGCGCCTCCTGGCGCGCCTCCACCGCTCCGTCCGAGTCGTCCCGGAGCGAGACGAAGACGGCCCGCGGCGCGACGAGCACGGCCGCCGCGCGGAGCCACCAGCTCCGCTCGACCGCAGGGGTCCGTGCCGATTCGGCGCTTGCCGCCATCGACAGGAGCGTAGCGTCGCTATGCAGCCGCAACGGCGGGCGTCGGCAGCACGTGCCGCAGGAACTCGCCCGTGAAGCTGTCCTCCACCTGCGCCACGTCCTCGGGCGTGCCTACCGCGATGAGCTCGCCCCCGGCGTCGCCGCCCTCAGGGCCGAGATCGATCACCCAGTCGGCCTGCTTGATCACGTCGAGGTTGTGCTCGATCACGATCATCGTGTTCCCGCCGTCGACGAGCCGCTGCAACGTCTCGAGCAGCTTCTCGATGTCCGCGAAGTGGAGCCCCGTCGTCGGTTCGTCGAGGATGTAGAGCGTCTTCCCCGTCGCGACCTTGGAGAGTTCCGACGCGAGCTTCACCCGCTGCGCCTCGCCGCCCGAGAGCGTCGTCGCCGGCTGGCCGAGCTTGATGTAGTCGAGGCCGACGTCGTGCAGCGTCTGCAGGCGACGCCGGATCTTCGGGATCTTGGCGAAGAACTTCAGCGCCTCCTCCACCGACATCTCGAGCACGTCCGCGATCGAGCGCCCCTTGAACCGCACCTCGAGCGTCTCGCGGTTGTAGCGCGCGCCCTTGCACGTCTCGCACGGCACGTAGACGTCGGGCAGGAAGTGCATCTCGATCTTGATCTGCCCGTCCCCCTTGCAGGTCTCGCAGCGCCCGCCGCGCACGTTGAAGGAGAAGCGCCCCGGCTTGTAGCCGCGCACCTTCGCCTCGGGCGTGAGCGAGTAGAGCTCGCGGATGTGCGTGAAGAGGTCGGTGTACGTCGCCGGGTTCGAGCGAGGCGTGCGCCCGATCGGCTTCTGGTCGATCTCGATCACCTTGTCGAAGACCTCGATCCCGTCGACGCCGGCGTGCGTGCCGGGCTTCACGCGCGCCCGGTTCAGCCGGTTCGCGAGCGCCTTGAAAACGATCTCGTTCACGAGCGTCGACTTGCCGGAGCCCGAGACCCCGGTGACGCAGATGAACTTGCCGACGGGGAACTCGACGTCGATGTCCTTGAGGTTGTGCTGCGCGGCCCCGCGCACGAGGAACGTGCCTCGATCCTCCTCCCGCCGCTCGGGCACGGCGATCGCTCGCTTGCCGGAGAGGAACTGGCCCGTGACCGATTTCGCCACGCGCTCGACCTTCCGCGCCGGCCCCTCGGCGACGACCTCGCCCCCGTGCAGGCCGGCGCCCTGGCCCATGTCCACGAGCCAGTCGGAGCGGCGCATCATCTCCTCGTCGTGCTCGACGACGAGCACGGTGTTGCCGAGGTCGCGCAGCCGCTCGAGCGTGTCGATGAGCCGCGCGTTGTCGCGCTGGTGGAGTCCGATCGACGGCTCGTCGAGGATGTAGAGGACGCCGACGAGCTGCGAGCCGATCTGCGTCGCGAGCCGGAGCCGTTGCGCCTCGCCCCCGGACAGCGTCGCGGCGGCGCGGTCGAGCGTGAGGTAGCCGACGCCGACGTCGTCGAGGAACGTCAACCGCTCGCGGATCTCCTTCACGATCCGGTGCCCGATCAGCTCCTCGGTCGGCGTCAGCCGGAGCTCGTCGAGAAAGCCGAGCGCGCGCGTCACCGAGAGCTGTGTGAACTCGTGGATCGACCTGCCGCCGACCGTGACCGCGAGCACCTCCGGCTTCAGGCGGGCGCCCTTGCAGACCGGGCACGGCCGGAAGCTCATGTACTCCTCGATCCGCTCGCGCGCATGCGACGAGTCGGTCTCGCGGTAGCGGCGCTGAAGGCTCGCGACGATCCCGTCGAAGGCGAGCATGTACTGGCGCCGTCGCCCCATGCGGTTGCGGTACTGGACGTAGATCTTCTCGCCGTCCGTCCCGTTGAGGAAGCGGTCCTGCTCCGCCTCGGTCAGCTCGGACCACGCCTTCGAGGTGTCGATCTCGTAGCGGTCGGCGATCGCCTGGATCACGGCCTCGTAGAAGCCGGAGGAGCCGCCGACCGACCACGGCACGAGCGCGCCGTCGTCGATCGAGAGCGACGGATCGGGCACGAGGAGGTCCGGGTCGATCTCCTGCTGCGAGCCGAGGCCCGTGCAGCGCGGGCACGCGCCGTGCGGCGCATTGAAGGAGAAGATCCGCGGCTGGAGCTCCGGTAGCGAGACGCCGTGTTCCGGGCAGGCGAAGTTCTCGGAGAAGAGGAGCTGCTCGCCGGTCTCGACGAGATCGACCGCGACGAGGCCCTCGGCGAGGGCGGCGGCGGTCTCGATCGACTGCGTGAGGCGCAGCCGCAGGTCGGCGCGCATCACGAGCCGGTCGACGACGACCTCGATCGTGTGCTTGAACTTCTTGTCGAGCTCCGGCGCGCCCTCCTCGAGGAGGTACTGCTCGCCGTCGACCTTGACGCGCGTGAAGCCCTCGCGCGTCAGATCCTCGAACACGTCCTTGTACTCGCCCTTGCGGTCGCGGACGACCGGTGCGTTGACCGTGAACCGCGTCCCCTCCTCGAGCTTCAGCACCTGGTCGACGATCGCGTCGAGGCTCTGGCCGGCGATCGGCTTGCCGCAGATCGGGCAGTGCGGCCGCCCGACCCGCGCGTAGAGGAGACGCAGATAGTCGTAGATCTCGGTCACGGTGCCGACCGTCGAGCGCGGGTTGCGCGAGGTCGTCTTCTGGTCGATCGAGATCGCCGGGCTCAGGCCGTCGATGTGATCGACGTCCGGCTTCTCCATCATCTGCAGGAACTGGCGCGCGTAGGCGGAGAGCGACTCCACGTAGCGGCGCTGTCCCTCGGCGTAGATCGTGTCGAAGGCGAGCGAGGACTTGCCTGACCCGGAGAGGCCGGTGATGCAGATCAGGCGGTTCCGCGGCAGGCGGACGGTCAGGTCCTTCAGGTTGTGCTCGCGGGCGCCGTGGACAACAAGCTCGTCGGCAGCCATATGGCGACCATTCTATCCGGCCGAACAGACGTTCGTGATGGCTATCGCCGCTGTTGCAACAGGCGCATGAGCCTCCGCGGCACGCAGTCGATCTCGAGCTCGCCGGCGACGACGGTGCCGTAGCCGAGGATGCGGCCGAGCAGCGGCCGCTCGACCTCGAACACCGTCCCGTTGAGCGAGATCGAGGCGCTGTTGCGCCGCAGGAGGCCGTGCTCGACGACGAACGTGTTCCCCGTCACGACGAGGTGCGTCCTGTCCCAGCGCGTGACGGCGACGACCGCGATCGCGGCGCCGAGCGCGAGCAGACCCGCTCCCAGGGCCGCCGTCGCCGTCCAGGGGGCGAGGAAGCACGCCCCGCCGGCGCCCGCGAGGACGAACGCGCGTGAGAGCGGCCTCGCGAGCGCGATCCCGTGGCGGTGCGCCTCCATCAGAGGTACGTCCACGTCGGCTTCGTTCTAGTTGCGACAGGGAATCCCTCGGGAGATGGGTGGAACCGCACGCCGCGCCGCAACCGCAACGCTCGTCGCCGTCGCGATCATCGTGGCCGCGCTCGCGCTCTGGAAGCTCCGGGTCGTCATCGCGCTGCTCTTCCTCGGCTTCGTGGTCGCCTCGGCGATGCGGCCGAGCGTCGAGTGGCTCAACCGCCGCGCTGGGGTGCCGAAGAGCGCCGGCGTCGTCCTCCACTACCTCGGCCTCCTCGCGGTGGTCGGGCTCTTCCTCTACCTCGTCGTGCCGGTCGCGATCACGCAGATCGACCACGCGATCGGAGGGCAGGTGCCGACGTCGCGGGCTCAGCTCCACCACGCGGCGGTCCATTCGCACGGGATCCGGCACGAGATCCTCAGCGCGATCGACAAGCGCCTGCGACAGCTCCCGTCGGGCGCGAGCCTTCTGCACCCGGCCATCACCGTGACGAAGACGCTGTTCGAGGTCATCGTCGGGATCCTGTTCATGTTCGCCGTCGGCGCCTATTGGATCTTCGAGCGAGACGCGACGATCGGTCTCGTCCAGTCGCTTCTGCCACGCAAGCACCGTCGCGTGACGCGCGATACGTGGGTTCTGATCGACATGAAGCTCGGCGCCTTCGTGCGGGGGCAGTTCCTGCTCGTCCTGATCGTCGCGACGCTGCTGTCGCTCGCGTTCTGGCTCGACGGCGAGCCGTACTGGCTCCTGATCGGCGCCTTCTCCGGAATCGTGGAGCTCGTGCCGATCGTGGGCCCGCTCGCCGCCGGCGCGGTCGCCATCGGCGCGGGACTGACCGTGGGCTGGACGGTCGCGCTGGGAGCGGGACTCGCGGTGCTCATCCTGCGGCAGCTGCAGGACTACGTGATCGGCCCGCGCGTCATGGGCCACGCCGTGGGACTGTCGCCGCTCGTCGTCCTCGTCGCGGTCGTCGCGATCGGCTACCTGCTCGGGCCGGTGTACGTCCTGATCGCGACCCCGATAACGGCCGTCGTCGCGACCCTCGTCGACGTCGTGGTCCGCGGCCGGGATCCCGCCGAGGAGGAGGCGCCGGCGGTGCTCTTCGCCGGCACGGGAGAGGGAAAGGGCTAGCCCCTCCGCCAGCGGCCGAAGACGAGGCCGCCGAGGGTGAAGCCGAGCCCGAACGTGCCGAAGGCGAAGGCGCCGATCGCCGCGGCCTTGCGCGCCGTCGAGAGGCGCTGCCAGCGGCTCAGGGCTTCCTTCTCCTCGTGGGTCAGCTCTTCGCCGCGCCGCTGCTTGCGCAGCGCGCCGCCGGCGCGC
>Ga0308176_10000540_pt1 | contig 23834 bp, 26 predicted proteins | sample PhyCR2_3_FD_203890 | JGI IMG/M metagenome (GOLD analysis project Ga0308176, IMG submission 203890) | Soil microbial communities from UC Gill Tract Community Farm, Albany, California, United States - DLSLS.C.R2 | ecosystem: Environmental > Terrestrial > Soil > Agricultural land | place: USA... | reverse complement strand
CTCGGCGAGCGGCCCCGCCATGTCGTGGCCCTCTGCGATCTTGTCGCGCGCGCGCACGATGGCCTGCTCGAACACCTTGTTGCCGGCGGTGCGGGCGCAGATGTCGAGCGCATCGAGGATCGGCACGCCGGAGTTGAGCAGCGTGCCGAGCGTCCGGGTGAACCGGGCGACGACGATCCGGCGCAGCGTGCCGCCCAGGATCGGCAGGCGCAGCAGCACGCGATCGAAGATCTCCATGCCGCGCTCGGTCCGCCGCATCATCGCCGAGCCCGCGACGATACCGAACAGCGCGGCCGCGTAGAGGTACCACCTGGTCACGAACCCGCGCGACAGGTTGATCACGAACTTCGTCGCGCCCGGCAGATCGGCGCGGCCCATGTCCTTGTACATGCTCGCGAACGTCGGGATGACCTTGAGCAGCATCACCGCGATCACGGCGACCGCGACGACCAGGATGGTGACCGGATAGAACAGCGCGCTCCGGATCTGACCGCGCAGCTTCACGGCCTTCTCGATGTAGACCGCGAGGCGGTTCAAGATCGTATCGAGGATGCCGCCGACCTCGCCCGCGGCGACCAGGTTGACGTACAGATCGTCGAACACCTTGGGGTGCCGCCGCAGGGCGTCGGAGAACGTCGCGCCTTGCTCGACGGTGCTCTTCACCTGGCCCAGGATGCGCGCGAAGATCTTGTTCGGGGTCTGCGCGGTCAGGATGTCGAGGCATTGCACGAGCGGCAGGCCGGCGTCGATCATCGTCGCGAGCTGGCGCGTGAAGACTTGCAGGTCCTTGGGCGTGACGCCCGAGCCGATCGTGATCTGGATCGGCTCGCGCCGGACGCGATCGACCGCCAGGCCATCGCCGCGCAGCCGGGCCTCGACCTGCGCGGCGCTGTCGGCTTCCATGGCGCCGCGCCGCTTCTCGCCGACCCGGGTCGTTGCTTCCCACAGGAACCTGGCCATCAGTCGTCCACCGTGGTCCGGAGGATCTCCTCGGGCGTGGTGGTGCCATCGAGGATCTTCGCGATCCCGGCCATCCGCAGGCTCTGGACGCCGCCGCGGATCATCTCGGCCTTGATCTCGGCCGCCGAGGCGCCCTGGAGCACGAGCTCCTTCAGCGGATCGGTGAACGGCATGACCTCGTAGAGCGCGATGCGGCCCTTGTAGCCGGTGTTGTTGCAGGTGCTGCACCCGCGGCCCTTCATGATCGTCCCCCTGCGGATCTGGTCGTCGGTCATCCCCATCTTGGCGAGCGCCTCGGGGTGCTTCTCGTCGGCGATCTTGCAGTCGGCGCAGATCCGGCGGGCCAGCCGTTGCGCGAGCACGAGGTTGACCGAGGCGGTCACGAGGAACGGCTCGATGCCCATGTTGAGCAGGCGCGACACCGTCGAGGGCGCGTCGTTGGTGTGCAGCGTGGACAGCACGAGGTGGCCGGTCAGCGCGGCCTTGACGCCGATCTCGGCGGTCTCGAAGTCGCGGATCTCGCCCACCATGATGATGTTCGGATCCTGCCGGAGGAACGCGCGCAGCGCGGTCGCGAAGTTGAGCCCGATGTCCTCGTGCATCTGGACCTGGTTGATCCCGTGCAGGTTGAACTCGACCGGGTCCTCGGCCGTGGAGATGTTGCGATCGATCGTGTTGAGCTCGGTCAGCGCCGAGTAGAGCGTGGTGGTCTTGCCCGAGCCGGTCGGGCCGGTGACCAGGACCATCCCGTACGGCTTCTTGATCGCGCGCTTGAAGTCCTCGAGCGGCTTGATGTCGAAGCCGAGCTTGGTCATGTCGAGCTGCAGGGTGGCCTTGTCGAGCAGCCGCAGGACGATCTTCTCGCCGAACAGGGTCGGCAGCACCGAGACGCGGAAGTCCATCTCCTTGTTGATGCCGATCTTGAGCTTGATGCGGCCGTCCTGCGGCAGCCGGCGCTCGGCGATGTCGAGCGAGGCCATGATCTTCAGGCGCGACGTGATCGCGTTGCGGAGCTTGAGCGGCGGCCGCATCTCCTCCTGGAGGATCCCGTCGATCCGGAACCTGACCCGGAAGCTCTTCTCGTACGGCTCGACGTGGATGTCCGAGGCCTTCTTCTTGATCGCCGACAGGAGGATCGCGTTGCACAGCTTGACGACCGGCGCCTCGCCGGCCTGGTTCTCGAGGTCGACGACGTTGATCGATTCATCGACCATGCCGGAGAACGCGACGTTGTCGACGTCGAGCTCGCCGATCATCTGGTCGAAGTCGGGCCCCTTGTCGTAGTAGCGCGACAGCGCGGTCTCGAGCGCGTTCTCCGACGCGACGACCGGCTCGATGTTGTACTGGGTGAGGAACTTGAGCTCGTCGATCGCGTAGATGTTCGACGGATCCGCCATCGCGACGATCAGCGTCGGCCCCGCGCGCCGCACCGGGATGACCTGATGCTTCTCGCAGATCTCGCGGGGCACGAGCTTCAAGACGCTGGCGTCGATCTCGATCTCGCTGAGGTTGATCGAGGGCAGGCTGTACTGCTTGGCGACAAACTGCGTCAGGTCCTGGTCCTTGACGTAGCCCATGCGCGACAGCGTCACGCCCAGCCGTTTGCCGGTGCGCTTGGCTTCGTCCTGCGCCTGTTGAAGCTGCTGGAGCGAGAGCATCTTCTCGCGGACCAGCAACTCTCCAATACGGCTCATTCGGCAGTCTCCCCCAGAAAGACTACGGGTTTCAAAAAGGTATCGCGTCCCGGCGGGATAGGTCAAACGCCCGCTTACCTGCAATCACCCACGTGTAGGTAAGCAGCGCAAAACCAGCTTGGCCAGGCGGGTCCGCCTGGAAATCATCGCGAGGGGAGGCCCGTCAGAACGGCATCGTGGCCAGCCGGACCGTCGGCTTGTCGCGGCGAGTGCAAACCTCGACGACCTCGAGATCGTCGTGGAACACGCGGGCCTCGGCCTCGACGATCTCCCTCGACAGGTAACCGCGCGCGACGATCGTGCTTCCGATCGGCCGCCGGACCGGCGAGCTCCAGTGCTCGGCCAGCGCCGCGAGCCACTGATCTTCGGTGATGAGCGCGCGATCGCGCAGGAACTCACCAAATCGAACCGGCTCGAGGGTGGCGACGCGGCGGGCGGCGGACATAGGCGAATCACCGAGGGTGATTCGCGCGAACAGTACGCAAGCGGCGTCGGGCGTGTCCAGATAAACTTGCAGACCGACCGGCTTGGAGTTTCTGGCCAGGTGCGCCATAACGGCCCGCGGCCATGGCCACGCCTCGTCGTTCTCCTCGTCGCTCCGCGCGCGACTTCCCTATCGTCCGGAAAAATACAGTCCGACTACCCGGCGATGTCGCACATCGGATCCGCGCCGGGCATCCGTGGGTCTATCGCGAGGCGCTGGGGCCGCGCCCGCTGGTGGCCGAGCCCGGCACGGCGATCGACTGCGTCGACGAAGATGGTGAGTTCGTCGGCCGCGGGCTCTACGACGGCGACAGCGCGATCGCGCTCCGCGTGTTTGTGCGCAAGCCCGACATCGCGATCGACGGCAAGCTCGTTCGCGATCGCGTGCGCGCCGCGATCGGGCTGCGCAGGAAGTTGATCGATCTCGACAAGCTGGGGTCCGCCCGGCTGGTCAACGCCGAGTCGGATGGCCTGCCGGGGATCGTCGTCGAGCGCTACGCCGACTATCTGGTCGTCCAGCTGTTCACCGGCGCGGTGTTCGGGTTGCGCGACGATCTCCACGACGCGCTCCTGGCCGAGCTCTCCCCCAGGGCCATCTACGAGCAGCGCCGCTTCAAGTCGCTCGGCGGTGAGGCCCCGCGTCAGGGCGCGGCCGAGCTGGTGCGCGGCGCGGCGGCGCCGGTCGAGCTCGAGGTCAAGGAAGACGATCTGACGTTCGTGGTCGACGTCACGGCGCCGCTGTCGACGGGGCTGTTCGCCGATCTGCGCGAGGGCCGCCGGGCGGTGCGCCAGTGGGCGGCCGGCCGTCGCGTGTTGAATCTGTTCTCGTACACCGGCGCGATCTCGGTCTACGCGCAGGCGGGCGGCGCCACCGAGGTGTGCGCGGTCGACGTGGCCGCGAAGGCCCACGCGCGCGCGCGCAAGAACTTCGCGGCCTCGGGGTTCGATCCGGAGCAGCCCGAGCACATCGTCGGCGATGCGTTCAAGGTGCTCGCGCGGTTCGTCGAGCGCGGCCGCACGTTCGACATGGTCGTGCTCGATCCGCCGTCATTCGCGAGCGCGGCGGCGCGCGGCGGCAAGCCGTGGAGCGCGGTGCGCGACTTCGCCGAGCTCGTCACCGCGAGCCTCGACGTCCTCGTGCCGGGCGGCCTCCTCATCGCCGCGTCGTCGACCCACAAGATGAGCGCGCTCGAGTTCGAGCTCGCGCTCGCCGACGGTGCGATGAACGCCGGCACGCGGCTACAGATCGTCGATCGCCGCGCGCTGCCCCCTGACTTTCCGACGGTGCCGGGCTTCCCCGAGGCGAGCTACCTCAAGTTCGCGGTCGCGGTCCGCGGCTGACCGGCGGTTTTGCGTGCCGGCGCGACGAAGCCGTTTCACGCACGTGATAAAGAGATAAGACGGCCATGGCTGACACCGAACCTCCGCACACCCTGAGCGAGCGCGCTGCTCGGCAACTCTCCAACACCACGAAGACGCCGCCGCAGTGGGTCGGCAGTACCCCGCGATGGCTGGTGCAGCTGCTTCCGTGGACGCCGGTCGAGGCGGGCGTCTATCGCGTCAACCGCGTCATCGACAACAAGTTCGCCGTCGAGTGCACGCCGGACGACGCCGCCGAGCTGCCCGCCGCGGAGATCGACTACGAGGAGAAGCCGCGCGAGTTCACCCTGACCACCGTGACGACGACGGTCCAGGTCCACACGCGGATCTCGGATCTGTTTCGCAGCCCGATGGATCAGGTCAAGGAACAGCTGACCGTCGCGGTCGAGCGGCTCAAGGAGAAGCAGGAGGACGAGCTGGTCAACAATGGCAACTACGGCCTGCTCAATAGCGTGCACGACGCGATGCGGGTCAAGCCGCGCGGCGGCGCGCCCACGCCGGACGACCTCGACGAGCTGATCACGAAGGTGTGGAAGGAGCCGGCGTTCTTCCTCGCGCACCCCCGGGCGATCGCGGCGTTTGGCCGCGAATGCACGCGGCGCGGCGTGCCACCCCCGACGGCGACCCTGTTCGGCTCGCCGGTGATCACCTGGCGCGGCATCCCGCTCGTGCCGTGTGACAAGCTGCACGTCAGCGGCAAGAAGACCGACATCCTCCTGATGCGCATCGGCGAGAAGAAGCGCGGCGTGGTCGGCCTGTTCCAGCCCGGCATCCCCGGCGAGGTCAGCCCGAGCCTGTCGATCCGGTTCATGGGCCTGAACCAGCGGGGCGCCGCGGCGTACCTGATCTCGCTGTACTGCTCGTCCGCCGTGCTCACCGAGGACGCGCTCGGCGTCCTGCAGGGCGTCGAGGTCGACCACTACCACGACTACAAATGAGCCAGCGAGGGCCTGACAGGGACAGGCAAGATCGCCGGGCCGCGCCGCGGCGGGCGAACGGAGCCTCATGAGCGGAGACGATCGCCGCGCCGCGCCGCCGCACGAGCTCGTCGGGCCCCTAGGCCAGGTGATCGATCCGGGCGGTGGGTTCGTGCCCGGGCTTGCGCCGACGCCGGTCCCCGGTGCGCTCGGGACGTCGAGCCCGGGGCTCGCGGCGACCGCGGTCGCGCCCGACAGCCCGATCTCCGGCCCTGATGACCCGCGGGTGATCGCCTTCGCGATCGAGCGGATCGCCGGTGAGCTCCTGGGCGGCCTCGCGGGGGGCGCTGCGGCGCCGGTGCCGCTCGCGCCCGCTACGGCCTTGAGCCCGAGTCACGTGCAGCTGCCCGGGTCGCCGGGCATGGGGCCGGCCTTCGTGCCAGCGGCGCCGGTGACCACGCCGGAGCCGCCCGTCGGGCTGGGGGCGTCGCTACCGGCGACATCGGCATCGGGCACCGATGATTCGAGCGTGCTGGCCTTCGCGATCGAGCGCCTCGCCGGCGAGATGTTCGGCGGACTGCCCCGCGCTCGAATGTCTGCGGCGCCGGCCGCGGCGCCTGTTCCGGCGCCCGCTCCGGGGTCGGCTTCGGTGCCAGTTGCCCCGGGGATCACGCCCCCCGCAAGCAGCGGCACTCTACCGGTGTCGCCGGGCCTTGCCCCGGTGCTCGCGCCGTCGGTTCCCCAGGCCTCGGCCGCCGAGCCGCTGCGTGCTCCGGCGCCGGCGCTGCCCGCGGCGCCCGCTGGGCTGTCGATCGGCGCCGGTCGCGCGAGCTTGCCGTTCCCGACGTCGATCGACTCGCTCTCGGTGTTCGACGTCATCCAGCTGCCGATGCTGGACGCGATCCCGCCCGTCGATGCGGCCCCGTACTTCCTGCCGGATGCCGATGCGGTTGGCCTCGAGACCGATCGCGGTGGGCTTCGCAACCTGGGCGATCAGGGCGCCCTGGGCGCGCTGCCTTACGAGCTCGATGCCCAGCCGGCGCCGATCCGGAACCTCGGCGGCACCGCGTTCGATCCGTACGCGATCCGCCGCGACTTTCCGATCCTCGAGGAGCGCGTCCACGGCAAGCGCCTGGTCTGGCTCGACAACGCGGCGACCACCCAGAAGCCGCGCCAGGTGATCGATCGGCTGTCGTACTTCTACGAGCACGAGAACTCCAACATCCATCGCGCCGCCCACACGCTCGCCGCGCGCGCGACCGACGCCTACGAGTCCGGCCGCGAGTCGGTGCGGCGCTTCCTCAACGCCGGCTCGACCGGCGAGATCCTGTTCGTGCGCGGCGCGACCGAGGGCATCAACCTCGTGGCGCAGAGCTGGGGGCGGCGCAACGTCGCCGCGGGCGACGAGATCGTGCTCACCCACCTCGAGCACCACGCGAACATCGTGCCGTGGCAGCAGCTGTGTGCCCAGGTTGGCGCGCGCCTGCGGATCGCGCCCGTCGATGATCGCGGCGACGTCATCCTCGACGCCTACGAGCGGCTCCTGGGGCCGCGCACCCGGCTGGTCGCCTTCTCCCAGGTCTCGAACGCCCTGGGCACCGTCACCCCGGCGCGCGAGATGATCGAGATCGCGCATCGCCACGGCGCGCTCGTGCTGCTCGACGGCGCGCAGGCCGTCTCGCACATGCGGGTCGACGTCCAGCTCCTCGACTGCGACTTCTACGTGTTCTCGGGCCACAAGGTGTTCGCGCCGACCGGCATCGGCGCGGTGTTCGGCAAGCGGGCCCTCCTGGAGGCCATGCCGCCCTGGCAGGGCGGCGGCAACATGATCCAGGACGTCACCTTCGAACGGACCAGCTACCAGCAACCCCCTTGGAGGTTCGAGGCCGGCACCGGCAGCATTGGCGACGCTGTCGGTCTAGGAGCGGCGCTCGACTACCTCACCCGCATCGGCATCGACAACGTCGATCGCTACGAGCATGAGCTCCTTGCTTACGCCGAGCGGCAGCTCGCGACAGTCCCGGGCCTCCAGATGATCGGGACGCCGCGTAACAAGGCCGGGGTCCTATCGTTTGTGCTGGATGGCCAGCGCACAGAAGATGTCGGTAGCGCGCTCGACAAGGAAGGCATCGCCGTCCGCTCCGGCCACCATTGTGCGCAGCCGATCTTGCGCCGTTTCGGGGTCGAGGCGACCGTCCGGGCCTCCCTCGCTTTCTATAATATCTGCGAGGACATAGATGCCCTGGTGGATGCCCTACGTCATCTCCAAATGTCTACAGGTAGGACGTCATCATAACAGACAGCTTGCCTACCATGACGTCGTCCGCTATAACGGAACCATGGTCGCGACAGTCTCTCCCCAGCAGCTCGCAGATCTCCTCTCCAGCCCCAACGCGCACCTGATCGACGTTCGGGACCACCACGAGTGGGCCGGCGGACACATCGAAGGCGCGCGGTCAATACCGCTGGATCAGCTCCGCGAAGATCCCGACCGCGAGCTGTCCCGAGACGGCGTCCTGATCTTCATCTGCGCGAAGGGCTCGCGCAGCCTGACGGCGGCCAAGCTCGCCGAGCGGCTCGGCTACGAGACGATCTACAACGTCGACGGTGGCACGGCTGCCTGGGCGCGCGCCGGGTTTCCGCTGGTCGCCGAACGCATCGCGGCTTGATCGGCGCCGCGCCGCTCGGACACGCTCGCGCTCGTCGGTCCTGGACGGCCACGAGCGTGGCGACGACGCGAGGGCCGGGCGCTACCGCTTGCGCAGGGCGGACAGCGGCACGTCCGGGGCGGTGATCGCGGGCGGCTTGTCGGGCAACGGCAACAGCGTCTCCATCTCGTAGCGCGCGGCCTCGAGCTCGCGATCGGTGAGCTTGCCGCGCACGCCGTCGGCCAGGGTCGCGCAGGCCATCGCGAGCGGCGGCAGCGCGATGCCGGGCGCGACGAGATCCTCGGCGCAGAGCTCGACGACCCGCGCGATCGACCGCGCCAGCGGGGACCCGATCCGGTGCAGGTGCTCGATGAGCTCGCCGACGACCACCGGGTCGGCGGCCGGCGCGCGCTGCACGAGCAAGGTGATCAGCTGCTCGATCCGGTCCAGGCGCGGATCCAGCGGATGCCCCCGATCAGGCCCGGCCATCACGGGGCGCCGGGATCGTGGTCGTCGTTGGGATCTTCGCTCCGGGCGAGCAGCTCCGCGCTGCGCTGCCGCAGGAACTCGAGGAAGGCGATCGCGGTGGGCAGCTCGATCGCCGGGATCGTCTCGATCAGGTCGCGCGCCTGGCGCCGCAGCGCCTCGCCCGGTGCCTCGGTGCCATGGACGAGCTGCCGGCCGATCGCCGGCAGCTCCTGCGGCGCTTGCACCACGCCCCACGGCGGATCGTTGCTCGCCGAGATCTCGTGCTGCTCGAGCCACTGCGCGATGTGCCAGTGCAACAGGTCGGCGCGATACGAGAACCAGCGCTCGCGCTCCGCGGGGTACGCCAGCAGCACATCCTTGAACCGCCGGAACGCGCCCTTGCCGTCGATCGAGATCACCAGGCGATCGCGCAGCGGCTCGTCGATGACCGAGCCGACGAACCGCTCCATCCAGCGATACTGCTCGCGCGATGACGCCGGCTCGATCCGCAGGAAGTTGCGGATGTTCTCCGAAACGCTCTGACGGTTGATCGCGGCCTCCGGATCCCCCGAGGTGATCGTGAGGACGCGCCCGGTGGTGAGGTCGAGGTAGCTGTCGGTGTCGGGCGAATTGCGCTCGACGGCGATCTCGAGGGCGTCCCAGTCGAGATCGATGCGGACAGCACCCCGGGTGACGGGGACAGGTGGTCGTACCGGCATAATCTAAAGCGGGACGCCTACTTGCCGGTAGGACGAGCCGCACGGCTAGGGTAGTGGTTTGGCTTCACTCTGGCAAGCGTGCCCTTGACACGCGTTGATAAGCGAGTAAGTTCCGCCGTCCATGGCTCGCGTTACCGTCGAAGACTGTCTCGACAAGGTCCCCAATCGGTTCGCGCTGGTCGTGCTCGCTGCCGAGCGGGCGCGCCAACTGTCCCGTGGCGCCAACCCCGGCGTCGATTGCGACAACAAGCCGGCCGTGACCGCGCTGCGCGAGATCGCCGCGGGTCTCGTGACGTTCCGCGAGGATGTCCGCAACACGGTGATCGAGTTCATCGTCGAGCGCCGCAAGGCCGGCTTCATGTGAGCTCCGGCGCCCTGCCGCGCTGAACTCGTACGTGCGGCCGCTCGGCCGAAAAATTGCCTGCCGGCCGTGAGCCAGGCCAGATGACCGGGTGCGAGGCACCATGGAACCAGACCTGCGTGGCACGTTTGGCCGCGGGGAGCTGGTACGGCCGGTCTACCGCCTTGGCCGCCAGGCCGCGAGCGGGGTGCTCACCCTGACCGCGCGCGGGGCCCATCCCGAGGTCTTCGTGCTCCGCCGTGGCGCGGCGATCTGCCCCGATGGCGAGCTCGGCAAGCGCGGCCTGCTCGCGCGCCTGTCCCGTGCAGCCGCCGAGCCCTCGATCGCCGCGGCCTTCGAGGGCGGTGTGGCCGCGTATCCGCCGGGCGCCTTGCACCAGGTCGCGCTCGCCGACTGGGTGCGCTGTCACCTCGAAGCCCAGCTCGACGGCGCGCTCGCCGAGCGCCTCGTGCGCGAGCTCGCCGGCAGCCGCCTGACGCTGCGCCCCGAGCTTGCTCCGCCACCGCTCGACGAAGCCGACCGCCGGATGCTCGCCGCGCTCGCCCAGCCCCGCCGCCTCGACGAGATCTGGCCGCTCGCCCGCACGCCGCGATTCCGGCTGCTCGCGTTCCTGCACTTCCTGCGCGCGGTCGGTGCGCTCGACACCTCCCGCGTCGCCGCAGAGCGGAGCGCCCCGGTCCGCGCCGTCGATCCACGCCGGGCCGCGGCGCTGCGGCTGCTCGGGGTCGATGCCGGCGCCGACGCCGAGGCGGTCAAGCGCGCCTACCGCCGGCTCGCCCGCGCCCTGCACCCCGATCTGCAGCCCGACGCCGACGATCAGCGGCGCCGCGCCCTCGAGCGCCGGTTCGCCGAGGTCACCGCGGCCTACGAAGCGCTGGTGTGACGGTTTGGCCACAAGTGTGGTCTCCCTCGAGTAGCGCTGAGGGCTGCCGCAACTCTGCCGCCCGCAAAACGCTGCGGCAAGCGTTGCATGTTCTGCAACGATTTGAGCTGCTCAGCTCTTCAGCGCTGCGAGGAGGTCGCTGGTGAGCGCCTCACATGACGCTGGCCTCCTTGGCGCCATCGCCGGTGTTGGGCCATTTGCCGAGCCCCGGCTGCCTGAGGTCACGACAACGCATATGCGTACACGGCGGTTTAACGCGTCTAATAACGTCATCCTGTTCCTCGCCGCCGATCCGAGTACAACAAGCCGGCTCGCTCTGGACGAGGAGTGCGCCGCGATCGAGCGAGAGCTTCGCATGACCACGCACCGCGACGATTTCGAGTTCCGCTCGAAGTGGGCCGTTACTATCGACGAAATGATGCGCCACCTCAACGAGTTCCAGCCCACCGTCATCCACTTCAGCGGCCACGGCGCCGGCAACCAGTTAGCTTCGGGACGGGCCCTCACGACAACCCGAGACGTCGTTTCCTCATTCCACCGGCAGCGGTGCCGGTGGAATCTACCTGCAGGATGAACAGGGCGCACCTCAGTTGGTAACCGCTCGCGCGCTGATGATGATGATCAAGGCCACCGCTGCTTCCGCACGCGTCGTCGTGCTCAATGCCTGCTACAGCGACGCTCAGGCCGACGCCATGTGCAGCGTGGTCGACTGCGTGATCGGCATGACCGGCGCGATCCGCGACGATGCGGCACGCTCGTTCGCCGTTGGCTTCTACCGCGCGCTTGGCAATCGTCGCTCGGTGGGCAACGCGGTCGACCAGGCGATCGCGACCCTCGCGGCCAAGCAACTGCCCGATGAGCACCTCCCGCGGTGCCGCACCCGCGACGGGGTCGATGCCTACCAGACCTTGCTGGGCGCGCCGACCTGACTCGCCCCGCACTCGGGAGCGCGGCCGGTAGCTGCAATGAACCATCTCCGGAGGGTCGGGGACGGGGCACCGAGGCGCGAACCGGCACGAAGACGTTGAGGTGGGCGCTGGCCCGAGCGGGCGAGTCAGCGCAACAGCGAGCGCCCGGCGGCGTCGAGCAGGCCATCATAGATCTCATGAACCGCGATGGCGTTCGTCAGACCGGGTAACTCGAAGCTTTCGCCGTCACGGTAGACGTCTGGCTCGTTGCGCCACTTGCCGTCGGTGCGGCGATAGACCTTCACGCATCGTGCGTCCTGGGCTGCGAGCACGTAGGCCTGCAGCGATTCGAGCGACTGAAAGTCGCGGCGCTTGTCGCCGTCGTCGTCGCCTTCGCTGCTGGGGGATAGCACCTCGATGACCACCAGCGGGTTTGTCGTCGCCTGGTCGTCGTGCGCAGGATGCGCAGGCTTGCCGCAGATGATCGAGCCGTCGCTGTAACGTCCGCGTGTGGTCGCCGCGATCCAGAACCGCTGATCGGAGTTGTAGACGTGACACCCGCTACGCAAGCGCATCATGAACAGCCCAGTGAAGTGCGCCGCGATTGCGTTGTGCTCATCGGAGCCGCCGGCCATCGCGACGATCACGCCGTCGATGAACTCGAACCGGCACTCGCTGTTCTGTATGGCGGCGAGATAGTCGGTGTACGTTGCCCGACGAGCTAGACTCAACACGGCCTTCACAAGCTCAGCGTACCACGCCGCGATGCACTGCTTCGTGCAGCGATGTGTGAGCGTTCGCCGAGCCGAGCCGCGACCGCTACGGCGGCGCGACGATCCAGCCGTCGTCGGTGAAGCAGCCGTCGGGCGTGGGCCAGCCGTCGCGCGCCCAGAGATAGGCGGTGTAGGCGGACAGGACGGCGTCGAAGCAGTGATCGCTCTGGAGGACGTCCTCGCGCGCCATCCGGCTCTGCGGGGCGAACGATAGGTCGTCGAGGCGCTCGAGGATCAGCGCGCGGGTGTGCCACGGGTCGGCGTCGCGCTTGTAGCCGCGCGCGGCGCGCGGGCCGCACAGGGCGGCGACGGTCGCGGTCGGCGATACCTCGAGCAGGTTTGCGTGGAGCTCGAAGCCGAGGCCCCGCAGCCGGCGGCGGAGCTGGCCGGCGCGCGCGGCGATGGCCCCGGTCGTGTGGCCGATCGCGGATAGCGGGAGCAGCCCGCGCTCGTAGGTCATCACGATCTCGGTGGCGCGATGGGCGTACGGCGCGAGTCGCGCCTGGGCGGTGAAGGTCGGTCGCGACCCTCCGCCCACGGTCTCCATGGCGACCTTGCGGACGAGCGCGCGGCCTTCGGTCCGGAGCCAGATGACCGCCGGATCGGCACAAGCTTCCATCCCGGGGCAGATCGGCTGCTCGCAGCGACCGCACGCGGACTGGGTCAAGGGGGCGTCGACCGCGATGACGGTGTCGGCGGTCGACGCCATCATCAGCCGGTCGAGCAAGGTGTCGTCGGTCCACGGCAGCCGGCCCGACCGGGTGGCGACCTCCACGACCTGAGCGCCGGTCGCCCCGGGCGAACCACCTGGGCCGGTCGCGACATGCGGGCTGCGCGGGGCACTCCGGATCTCCGCGATGGCGGTCGTCTTGCCACGGCCACCGCCGAGATCGATCCCGATGAACCTGGAGAACGCTCGCTTCAATTGGGCTTCCGGCAGTTGTACCACGATGCCCCGGCGAAATCGGCTGGCGGCACTGGCATTTGGGAGGATGCGTTGTGTAGGGTCCGCCCCCTGTAAGCGCGGATCGGTTGCCGCGTTACGTCAAGGCCGAGCGTGCACATGGACCGGATCGCCACCTTCAAGAGCTTCATCGCGCGTACCCCCGGTGATCCGTTTCCCCGCTACGGGCTCGCCATGGAGCACAAGGGCCGGGGAGAGCTCGCCGAAGCGTGGACCGCGTTCTCCGAACTGCTTGAAAACTTTCCCGACTATGTCCCGACGTACCTCATGGCGGGTGGAACCCTGACTGCGCTGGGCCGCAAGGACGAGGCCGCCACGATCTATCGCCGAGGGGTGGAGGTTGCTACCCGCAAGGGCGATCCCCATGCTCGCGGCGAGCTCGAGTCGGCCCTGAACGAGCTGGATCCGTCCTGATGGCGCTCAGCGCCAGCCACCCTGCAACGGAGAGAATCGATGAAGAAGATATTCGCAGTGCTGCTCCTGGCGTCGGCCACGGTCGTCTCGTGCAGCGGCAAGAAGGCAAGCACGACGCCGTCGACGACCGACAAGGCGTCACCGGAGACCAAGGGCGACGCTACCGGCGGCGCGATGTACGGCGGCCACAAGGACGCCGCCCCGACGGGTAAAGACACGGCTAACCCCTGCTCGGGCAAGTAGTTTTTGCCGCCGGCAGCGCCGGTGGAATCGACCAACCAAGAGATGAGAAGAGAGAGGACCAGACTATGAAAAAGACCACGTTTGTTGTCGCGATCCTGGCTTCGGCGCTGCTCGCGGGCGCCTGCAGCAAGAAGAAGGACGCCGCAAATCCGACCCCACCGGCCGCGAGCCCTGACACGGGCTCGGGTTCGGGGGACGCGACGGCCCCGGCTCCGGCTCCGACCCCAGCTCCGGCCGAGAGCAAGTAAGCCGCGGTTCTGCTACGTCGAAGGATGCGAAACGCCGGTCATGTGGCCGGCGTTTCGCGTTCGACCAGCACGATCTGGAAACCGGCCGCAGCGGTCGCGGAGGAATTGTTCTGCTAGTGGCGCGAGAGGCTTGACCGACCGGGGTAGCTCGTGTGACTGGAAGCATAGGTAGGGTGCGGCCTGGCGTCGGAATTGCCGGAGTGGAGAAATGGTAGACTCGGGGGTCTCAAAAGCCCCTTCCCGCGAGGGAGTGTCGGTTCGAGTCCGACCTCCGGCACCATCGAGTGGTCGAGCAGGGTTGTTAGGCGCTTAGGCGGCGGCGGACTTCGTCGCGCACGGCCTCGGCGACCGCCGACTGCGGTGCGGTGCCGCCGAGGTCGGAGGTCAGCGGCTCGCCGCGCTCGACGATCGTGGCCACGGCGGTCTCGATCGCGCGGTATGCCTGCAGGAGCCGCTCGTCGGAGAACCTTTGTCCGAGCCACGCCATGGCTTCGCCGGTGGCGAGCAGCATCGCCATCGGGTTCGCGCGATCCTTGCCCGCGAGCGGCGGGGCCGAGCCGTGGATGGGCTCGAACATGGCGTGGTCATCGCCGAGGTTGCAACCAACGGCCATGCCCATGCCGCCCTGCAGGACCGACGCGAGATCCGTGAGGATGTCGCCGAACATGTTCGTGGTGACGCACACGTCGTAGCGCTCGGGCTGGGTCAGCACGAACATGGCGAACGAGTCGACGATCGCGACGTCGGGCTCGATGTCGGGGTAGTGCTTGGCGACGTCGCGGAACACCTCGAGGAACAGCCGGCAGCCGGTGAGCACGTTGTGCTTGACGATGCAGGTCACCCGGCGCTTGCCATCGCCGGGGGCGCCCTTGTTGCGCCGGCGCGATAGCTCGAACGCAGCGCGGATCACGCGCTCGGAGGCCTGCCGCGTGATGACGCGCAGATCGGTCGCGCGGTCGGCGGTGCGCTCGCCGATGCCGGAGTACAGCCCCTCGGTGTTCTCGCGGATGATCACCATGTCCACGGTCTCGGGCGACCACACCTGCCGGAACTTGCCCGACAGGCCGTGCCTGGTGCCCGGCAGGCAGCGCACCGGCCGGACATTGGCGTAGAGATCGAGCTTGATGCGGTTGCCGATCACCGGCGACCAGCCGGCCATCTTCTCGTGGCCCTGGGCGTCGCGCATCGTGACCGGCGTGCCATCGGGGCCGTTCCAGCCGACGGCGCCGAGCAAGATCGCGTCGGCGGCGCGGCAGCGCTCCTCGGCGCCTTCGGGCCAATCGCGGCTTCCGTGCTCGAGGTAGAACTTGCCGCCACACGGGATCTCGTCGATCGCGAACGCGACCCCGGTGGCCTTCGCGATCAGATCGATCAGCTGCCGCGCGTGGGCGAGCACCTCCACGCCGATACCATCGCCGGGGAGCAGGACCAGATCGTACGAGGCCTTGGGCGATCGCGACATCGCCGGAACGTAGCATCACCGCGGTGCCGGGCGGTGCCGGGCGGTGCCGGCGGGCGGTGCGGTGCGGTGCGGTGCGGTGCGGGCAGGGCGGGCGGTGCCGGGCGGTGCCTACCCGGAAGCGTTCAGGGCCTGGCCGGCGAGGGCGCCGCTGGTGGCTTCGCCGAGGGCGTCGCTTCGGGAGCGGGTGCGGGCGCGGGTGCGGGTGGCGTAGCGGCCGCGGGCGACGTCGCGAGCAGCACGGCGATCTGGCCTTGCCGTGCATAGTCGATCGCCTCGCCGAGCACGCGGGCGGCCTCCTGCGGCGCGTGGAACCCCATGCTGTTCTCGGCGGCGATGAAGTCGAGCCGCCACTGCGCCCGGCGCTGCAGCTGGAGCGCCGCGGCGAGCTGATCCGGCGTGGCGCCCCTGGCCTTGGCCGCGCCGACGGCGTCGAGGAGGCCGACGAGCGCCTGGCCGCCGCGCTGCAGGAGGTCGTAGTTCCGCTGCTGGATGGCGTCGACCCTCGCCTGGAGCTCGGCCTCGGGGAAGCGGTGGCAGGTCTGGCACGCGCGGTTGATGTTGAGCAGGGGGCTGCGCACCCAGTGATCGCTCACCTTGGTGGCGCCCTCGCGCATGTAGGGCATGTGGCAGTCGGCGCACGAGACGCCACTCCGCGCGTGAACACCCTGATTCCATAGCTCGAACTCGGGGTGCTGTGCCTTGAGGACGTGGGCCCCGGTCTCCTGGTGCTCGTAGTCGTAGAACGCGGTCCCGTCGGGGAACCTGGTCGCGTCCCAGAACGCTTCGATCTCGTCGACGCGCAGGCCCTTGCCCCACGGGAAGGTGAGCGGCATCTTGGTCGAGCAGTAGTACTCGACGTGGCACTGGCCGCACACGAACGAGCGCATCTCGTTGCGGCTGCCGTCGACGTTCGGATCATACGGCCGGTCGCGCTTGCCCTTGCGCCACTCGAGGATCGACGACAGCGCCGGCGCCGCCGCGTCCGACGCCGCGAACGCCTGGATACCGCGCAAAACGCCGGGCGGGTCACCCGGAGCGCCATGGTCCTGGGGTCGTGGCAGTCGACGCAGCTCACCGGGTGCGCGTCGTGACTGGCCTTCTGCCAACCATCGTATTGCCGGCGCATGATGTGGCAGTTCGCGCAAGCCTTCGGATCGGTGCTGAAGTACGACAGCCCTTCGGCGTAGCGGAACGTGAAGCCGCCGAGCCCGACGACGACGCCGAGCCCGATCGCCAGGCCGATCGGCCACCAGCGCATCGAGCGGCCGGCAGGCGCCGCGTCCCCGGTCGTCATCGGCCCCCCGGACGGCGGGGCGGACCGTGCGGTTGCCACGGCCACCGCGAGCGCTTGTGCGAGACGGATTCCACCATCGGCCCTGGATAAGCAACCGACGTGCCGGCGCGGCCGATCGTCGCAGGACTGTTTCGCGCAAGCCGTGCGCCCCGCGCAAGCCTCACGGCAATGCGTGCGCGCGAACCGCCATCGGCAGATCCTGTATCCGAGGCAAGGGCTCGCCCGCTTGACCGTGCGTGCGATGCCCGTCGCTTGAACCGCGAGCGGGCTTGGCGGTTCCCCCGTTGCATGCGGTGCGGCCGGTCGGCGATATACTGCGGCACGTGCCTACTCGCGACGATTGGCAGCGCCGGCTCGGTCCGCTGTACGGCGGCGCCCTCGCGCTCGTCCACTCGACGCCGTGGCGATGGCCGACCGAGGTCGGCGATGATCCGCGCGCGGCGGGCTGGCTCGTCGTGCTGGGGGTGCCGGTCGGCGTGGTCGCCTGGATCGCCGCGACGCTGACCCACGCGGCGGGCCTGCCCCGGAGCATCGCCGCGCTCGTCGGCCTGGCGACCCTGTCGCTCGCCTCGGCGGCGCTCGTCGAGCGTGGCCTCGCCGAGCGGATCGATCAGTGGGATGGCCGGGATCTGCGAGACGGTCGAGATCGCGCGCGCGCACCGGGCGTGGCCGCGCTGCTCGTGCTGGTGTTCACCACGCTCGTGCGGGCCGCCGCGGTCGTCGCGCTGCCGCCGGCATCGTGGCTGGCGGTCCTGGTCGCGACCGCGGTGGCTGGCCGGTGGTCGGCGATGTTCATCCAGGCGCTCGGCGATCCGATCAACCACGACGACGCCCGCCGCTCGCTCGTCGCCGCGCCCGCCCCGGCGTGGCTGGTGGCCGCGTTGAGCCTCGGCGTCGCCGTGGTCACCGTCGTGGCCATCGGCAAGGCCGGCATTCTCGCGCTCGCGCTTGCGGCGATCGCCGCGTTCGCGCTCGGCCTCGAGGCCCAGCGCCGCGACGGTGGCCTGTCCGGACCGGCGGTCGCGACGGTCGCGGCCGTCGGGGAGCTGGCCGTGCTCCTGATCGCGACGATCTAAGGTTTTGCGGATCGCTAGGTCGCGGGGTGAAGCTCGACGAGGGTCGCGCCCCAGCTGCCACCACGCTCATCGGCGAGCCGGTACGCACGCACGGCCGGGTGGCGATCGAGCACGCCGTGGACGATGCGCCGCAGCGTGCCGGTGCCCTTGCCGTGCACGATCCGCACGCTGGTCATCCCGGCCTCCTGCGCGGCGCGCACGTACTCCGCGACGATGTCGGCGCACTCCCTGGGCAGGAACGTGTGGAGATCGAGCTCGCTCGCGAGCGGCGTGTCGCCCGGCTCGCCGCCGGCCGGCTCGTCGAACGGCTCGAGCAGATCGGCGTCGATGTCATCGGGGCCGGGGCCGGGGGAACGCCTCGGGGACACCGACTTCACCTCTCACCCCGGCCAGTGCGCGCCGGCGGGGATGAACGGAATGACCTTCTTGCGGAGCGCGGGCGGCAGCCGTGCGTCGAGGATGCCGGAGATCTCGTCGGGCCGGTAGATCTGCGAGAAGTGCATCATCACCACGTGGTCGTTGGTGAAGCGATCGGCGCGCTCGATCACCTCGTCGAGGTGGATGTGGCAGCCCGCGCGCGCGTCCTCGAGCGACTTGCGCGCATCGAGGAACGTGCACTCCATGATCAGCGTGTGCGCCGCCAGGAGCTCCGGAGCGTGGTCGAACACCGAGATCAGCGTATCGGTCGCGTAGGCGAGCTCGAGGCGATCCTTGTAATCGGTGACGTTCTCGCCGGCGCGCCGGCGCGCCGCGATCTCGGGCCCCGGCAGGCCCTGGAACTCCGGACGCAGCTTGGAGATCCGGCGCACGATGAGGTACGCGAGCGACGGGACCGGGTGGAATGTCCGCACCGCGCGCACCCGGAGGTCACCGCGTAGCGCGATCTCCTCGCCGGGCCGCATGCCGATCGCCTCGATCTCGAGCGGGAAGCGCTGCAGCCGCGACTGCGCCGCGAGCGCCGCGCCGAGATCGTCGACGATCTCGGCCGGCATCACCACGCGCGGTGGCCTGGTCTTGCCGGACAGCGCCCGGATGCCGAGGAACGCCGGCAGCGCGCCCGCGTGATCGGCATGGCCGTGCGACAGCAAGATCGTGTCGATGGCGCACGACGAGCGCGGTGACGCACCGGCGTCGAACACGATGCCGAGCTCCGGCACCGCGAGCGAGGTGTACACGCCGCCGACCGAGATGCCGCGTACCGAGTAAGCCCCGGCGGTGACGGTCGTCAGCATCGCGGCAGTATACGTACGCCGAACGTTTCCACCGTGTCCGGACCTCCAGAGTTTCGGTGTCGCCCTGGCCCGGTCCGCGTCATCCGGCGTTGCCCCGTCCGGATGACCAGCCCACGCGGTGCGCCCGAGGCGCGCGCTGCGCTCGCACGTCGCAGCCAGTTTGAGGCCGGCCGGGGTAGGCGACCGGAGCTTGGTGCTAGGATTGTGGCGAGCATGTTGTGGTCCGCGCTGCTGGCTGTCCTCGGGGTCCTGTTGCTGCTGTCGGCGTCGCTGTCGGTGCCGCGCCGTATCTGGGCGCTCGCGATCTACAGCTCGAAGTACTTCGGCCTGTGGCTCGCTGACCTCCTGGGGCTGCGCCGGCTGGGCACGGTGTTGACCGGCCACGGCAAGGACTACCAGCGCCTGACGCGGCCGATGCTGATCCGGATGTGGTGCGAGGACATGGGGCCGACGTTCATCAAGTTCGGCCAGATCGTCGCGTCGTCCGCCGGGATGTTCCCCGACGCGTACGTCAAGGAGTTCCAGAAGGTCCTCGATCGCGTCAAGCCGTTTCCGTTCGACGCGGTCCAGCGCACGCTCGACGAGGAGCTCGGCCGCGAGAAGGCCGCTCACCTCGTCGACATCGCCCCCGAGCAGCTGGCCTCGGCGTCGATCGCGCAGGTCCACACCGCCAAGCTGCGCGACGGCACGCCGGTCGTGATCAAGGTGCAACGCCCCGGCATCATCGCGCGCTGCATGGCGGACATGAAGCTGATGCGGATCCTCGCGGTCATCGTGGCGCGTTTCAAGAAGGGCGCCGACCTCGCCAACCCGGTCGGCGTCGTCGACGACTTCACCAAGACGCTCACCGAGGAGCTCGACTTCCGCAAGGAGGCGGAGAACCTCGACCGGTTCAACGAGATCATGCGCGAGCTCGGCCACAAGAACATCCGCGCCCCGGTTCCCCATCACGAGTACACGACCCGCAAGGTCCTCGTGATGGAGCGGTTCACCGGCCTGCGCGTCGATCGATTCGAGGAAATCAAGCGCCGCGGGATCGACGGCGAGACCAAGCTCGTCGATGGCCTTCGCGCGTGGTTCCAGTGCGTCGTGTTCTACGGGTTCTTTCACGGCGACGTGCACGCCGGCAACCTGATGCTGCTCGACGACGACACGATCGGCTTCCTCGATTTCGGCATCGTGGGCCGGTTCGACGACAAGGCGCGCTTGCTCGTCACCGACTACATGATCGCGTTCGCGTCCGGAAACTACCGCCGGCTCGCCGAGATCATCTGCGAGATGGCGGGCGCGCCACCGGACCTCGACATGGACGGCTTCGTGAAGGATCTCGGCGACACCTACCGCCCGCTCCTCACGCTGTCGTTCGGCGAGGTCAATTATGCCGAGTTCCTGCCCGGCATCCAGCGGACCGCGACGCGGCACCAGATGCGGATGCCGAACGAGTTCATCCTGATCACCAAGCAGCTGCTCTACTTCGATCGCTACGCCAAGTCGCTCGCGCCCAAGCTCAACGTGTTCACCGACCCACGCCTCGTGCTCGGCATGATGTCCGATATCCAGAAGGCCCGGATGCAGGCCGAGGCGAAGCAAAAGGCGACCCCCGCGAGCTAGCGCCGCGCTCCGGGCGCACATGCGCCATCGCAGCCGTCCTGGCCGCGTGCGGGCGGCTTGCCTGTACGGCGCAGTAATGACGTGTAATTGGCTGGGCGCCGGGCGAGCGTCCGAGCGCGCCCCGATGCACGGCCCGGTGTGATCGGCTAGCCTTGAGCCGGTGTTCACGCTCGTCGTCACGGGGCCCGATCGAGCGCAGGCTCGCTATGCGTTCGAGGAGCGCGAGGTCACGTTTGGCCGTGTCGAGGGCAACCACGTGGTGCTCGCCGACCGCAACGTCTCGCGGCGCCACGCGCGGCTCATCTTGCGCGATGGCCGGTACTTGCTCGTCGATCTGAAGAGCACGAACGGCACGTACGTCAACGGTCGCCGGCTGACATCGCCGCTCGTCGTCCGCGCGACCGATCAGATCCGCATGGGCGAGTACACGCTGGCGATCGAGGACCTCGATCTCGAGGCCACGCAGGAGCGGCCGCTCGCGCCGTTCGTGCCGCGCGACAAGGTCGAGGCCGGCCTCCTGCGCGCGATCGGCGAGGGTGATCTGGTGAGCCGCGAGGTCTACGCCGACTGGCTCGAGGAGCACGGTCACGCGTCCGAGGCCGAGTTCGTGCGCGTCCAGCAGGCGCTCGTCGCGATGGCGCCCGAGGACGCCGGCTGGCAGGCGTCCTCGGCACGGCTGCGCGAGCTCGCGTCGACGCTCGACTTCCGGTGGCGCGCGCGCGTCGCCCGGCCGGCGATCGAACGCTGCCCGACGGAGAGCCCGCGCGTGCCGAACGTCGCGTTCGACTTCCGGTGCCCGAAGGAGTGGGGGAACCTCGCGCCGACCGAGCGCGAGGACCGCCGGTTCTGCGGCGCGTGCAAGCAGCACGTCCACTACTGCCGCACGGTGCCCGAGGCGCGCAACCACGCCGCGCGCGGCGAGTGCGTCGCGCTCGACATCCGCGCCCTGCGCTGGTCGCACGACGTCGGGCCGCCCTACGGCGAGCACGCGTGCACGAGCTGCCGCTCCGACGTCGGTGATGCCGAGGGCGACTGCCCGCGCTGCGGCGAGCCGATCCGGCAACGCTCCATGATCGTCGGGATGATGGCGTAGGCGCGATGTTCGCGCTCGACATCACGTCGCCGGACGGCACGACGCGGCGTTCGTCGGGACCACGCATGCGCTCCTGATCGATGGAGATGTCGATCGCCTGGTGCGCCTCGTCGTGCGCCACGCACATCGGCTTGAATCTCGACTATCCGATGCTGGTTCATGCGACACCTCGAAACAGCAGTTGTGGATGTCAGAGCATAAGACTCTGTGTTCGGCTGGGTGGGCTCAGAAAACTGCGGCTCACCGCATGATCGGGTAGGTAAATTTCGAGTGATCTGGACGCCGCGGTAACAGGAACGAGGGGCTCGGCGACACCGGTGAGCAACGTGGGACGTTATCGTCGTCTCACGAAGCAGAGAATGCGCATGCGGCGAAGCGCCGCGGGCCGAGTGAACGCGAGAACGAGCATCATTCAGGCATCGAAGGCTTCCCGGGACCACGGTGGACGGCTTGAACCGGAGAACCGGCAGTCGTCTCATAGCTTGCGAGCGCACCCGATCTTCGATATGTGTGCAACGTGACAGTTCCACGAAGAGGTAAAGCGAGAGCGCTTCCTTACTGTCAGCGGCCAGGGGCCACAGAAAACTGAGGGGGTAAATCTCCACCACTCCCGGGTATGACGCCTCGCGTCGAGCGGCCTTTGCAGGTGCGACAAACGGCGTCGCACCGACGAGGAACTTGATCCATGGTCGATTCACCGGCCGCGCGCACGCTGGCCAAACGCTGGTTCATCACCTGGAGTGCTGCTTCATAGATATTAGGAGTCTACACAAATGGCACGTGACCTGCTTTCCGCACCCGCATGCCCGCACCCCAGCAGATCACATCGGTACGTAACAACCGTGGCTTCGGACCGATCGAGGATCGGGATCGTGGCCCCGACGGAGTTCCCCACGACGTGGTGGGATTATCGGCCTTGTTTTCGGTCCTGTTCGCGGCGGTCGTGCTGGGGATGTGGCTGAGTGGGCCTACGGGCCGGATCGCGGCGGTGGCGATCTGCATGGTCGGTATTCCGATGCTCGTCACGAACTTGCGCCAACGCTCGGAGCGCCAGCGCGCCCATCACCACCCGTAGCGCGGGGGACGGTTCGTCGGCTGGGTGCTGCGTGGAACACATCGTTCTTCGGCCCGGTTATTACGATATGTGTAGTTGGGCAGTCATCGTTCTGCCCCCATCGTAATCAGGTTGGGCCTTCCTGGGTATCGAACAGGATGCCGGCTCGGCATCGTGACAGCGGCGACTGGCCCGTCGCGCGATGCGCCGCACGCGGCGTGGTCGCGCTCGCGTGGCGCGGAGGTCATGCGGGCTCGCAGCAGGGACGCCGTCGCGCGTGCCGGTGAAGCGAGCGATCCCGCTGTACGTATCTCTGCTGCTTCGGGGCTCCGGATGAACCCGCATCGGACAGTCAAAATTCGATGTGATGGGCGTGTCGCACGTTTTGCTCGAGTGCAGAGCCATCAAGAATGTTCGCATGCCTGCACCCCAGCACCTCACTTCGGTACGCGACAGACATGGCCTCGAATTGACCGACGATGTCGGTCTTGGGCCCGACGGCGTTCCCCATGACGTGGTGGGATTGTCGGCCTTGTTTTCGGTGCTGTTCGCGGCGGTCGTGCTGGGAATGTGGCTGAGCGGGCCCACCGGGCGGATCGCAGCGGTGGCGATCTGCATGGTCGGCATTCCGATGCTCGTGTCGAGCTTGCGACAGCGCTCGGAACGCCAGCGCGAACATCACGACCCGTCGCGCTAGCCGGCCGCGCCGCCGTCGCCACGGCGACGGGGAGCATAGCGCGCTCGCCCGCCGTTTGTTATAAAGTGTGTAGGAATGGCGGTGGGGCCGTCCAGCGGCGCTCGCGAAGTGTTCCCCGGCGCCAGGGGCTAGAGGCCTCAGAGTCGATAATGCAGCTGCGTGAGCGCGTATCCGGCGTTGGGCCCACCCGAGCCGAACGCGAGCGTCTCGAACCGACCGGTGAACAGCAGCTCGATGTGCGAGGTCGCGAAC
>Ga0308176_10000539_pt1 | contig 23886 bp, 22 predicted proteins | sample PhyCR2_3_FD_203890 | JGI IMG/M metagenome (GOLD analysis project Ga0308176, IMG submission 203890) | Soil microbial communities from UC Gill Tract Community Farm, Albany, California, United States - DLSLS.C.R2 | ecosystem: Environmental > Terrestrial > Soil > Agricultural land | place: USA... | reverse complement strand
GAGCTCGTCGTGGACGAGGTCGCCATGGAGGACGGCTCCCCGCGCCACGACGTGACGAAGCTCGCGGCGGCCTACGAACGCATCATCGCCCGCGCCTGAGGGTGATTGACGCCCGTGCAAGGATTCCGGCATGGCGATGACGGCACAGGTGAAGGCGGAGCTGTCCAGCACCCAGATCACGAAGACCTGCTGCCGCAAGGCCGAAGTCGCATCCATGCTGCGCTTCGCCGGCGGCCTCCACATCGTGAGCGGCCGGATCGTGGTCGAGGCGGAGCTCGACACGGGTGCCGCGGCCCGACGGCTGCGCAAGGACATCGCGGACGTCTACGGCCACCAGTCCGACGTGGTGATGGTGCAGGGCAACGGCATCCGCAAGGGCAGCCGCTACATCGTGCGCATCGTCAAGGACGGCGAGGCTCTGGCACGACAGACGGGGCTCCTGGACCAGCGCGGCCGTCCGGTGCGGGGACTGCCGCCGGCCGTGGTCTCCGGGGGCGGCTGTGACGCGGTCGCCGCCTGGCGTGGCGCATTCCTCGCCCACGGCTCGCTGACCGAGCCGGGACGCTCCTCGGCGCTGGAGGTCACCTGCCCCGGTCCCGAGGCCGCCCTGGCGCTCGTGGGCGTGGCCCGTCGGCTCGGCATCCAGGCGAAGGCGCGCGAGGTGCGCGGCGTTGACCGCGTGGTGATCCGCGACGGCGACGCGATCGGCCAGCTGCTGACCCGGCTGGGGGCGCACGAGTCCCTGATGGCCTGGGAGGAGCGACGGATGCGGCGCGAGGTCCGCGCGACCGCCAACCGGCTCGCGAACTTCGACGACGCCAACCTGCGCCGGTCCGCGCGCGCCGCCGTGGCGGCGGGCGCCAGGGTCGAGCGGGCGCTGGAGATCCTCGGCGAGGAGATCCCCGACCACCTCCGGCTGGCGGGACACCTGCGGCTGGAGCACAAGCAGGCGTCCCTCGAGGAGCTCGGCCAGCTGCACGAGCCGGTGCTGACCAAGGACGCCATAGCCGGCCGGATCCGCCGGCTGCTGGCGATGGCCGACAAGCGCGCCGAGGAGCTCGGCATCCCCGACACCGAGGCCTCGCTGACCCCGGAGATGCTGGCCGACGAGGCCTGAGCCCGGCTCGGAGGCAGCCGTCCGTCCGGCGTGACGGTGGTTACCGGCACGTACCCCGGGACGAGGATTCGTCCTCACCGGACCTAGCGATAGGGTCGACGACGCGGGTGTCACCGTGTCCGACGGGCCCCGCCCCCATGCTCACAGCAACTGTCCGTCCGAGAAGCAGGAGCCCACAGTGACCGTTCGCGTAGGTATCAACGGATTCGGCCGCATCGGCCGCAACTTCTTCCGCGCCGTGCGCGCGTCGGGTCTCGACATCGAGATCGTCGGGGTCAACGACCTGACCGACAACAAGTCCCTCGCCCCGCTGCTCAAGTTCGACTCGATCCTCGGCCGCCTCGACGCCGACGTGACGGCGACGGCCGACGAGATCCGGGTCGGCGACCAGGTCATCAAGACCTTCGCGGAGCGCGACCCCGCCAACCTCACGTGGGGCGACCTCGGTGTCGACGTCGTCGTGGAGTCCACCGGCTTCTTCACCGACGCCACCAAGGCCCGTGCCCACGTCGACGCGGGTGCCAAGAAGGTCATCATCTCCGCGCCGGCCTCCAACGAGGACATCACCGTGGTGATGGGCGTCAACCACACCGACTACGACGCCTCGCAGCACACCGTGATCTCCAACGCCTCGTGCACCACCAACTGCCTCGCCCCGATGGCCAAGGTGCTGAACGACGAGTTCGGCATCGTCAAGGGCCTGATGACGACGGTGCACGCCTACACCGCCGACCAGAACCTCCAGGACAACATCCACAAGGACCTGCGTCGCGCGCGCGCCGCCGCCATCAACGTGGTGCCGACCTCGACCGGCGCCGCCAAGGCGATCGGCCTGGTGCTCCCCGAGCTCAAGGGCAAGCTCGACGGCTATGCCCTGCGCGTGCCCGTCCCGACCGGCTCCGCCACCGACCTGACCTTCGAGGCCGGCCGCGAGACCTCGGTCGAGGAGGTCAACGCCGCCGTGGAGAAGGCGGCCGACGGCCGGTTCCTGAAGTACTCCACCGACCCGCTGGTCTCCTCCGACATCGTCACCGACCCGGCGTCGTGCATCTTCGACGCGCCGCTCACCAAGGTGATCGGCAACCAGGTCAAGGTCGTCGGCTGGTACGACAACGAGTGGGGCTACTCCAACCGCCTCGCAGACCTCATCGACTACATCGGCAAGTCTCTCTGACGTGGGGGAGTACGCCGGTCTGGGAGACGTGAAGGGCAAGCGGGTCCTGGTCCGCTCCGACCTCAACGTGCCCCTCGACGGCACGACCATCACCGACGACGGCCGGATCCGCGCCAGCGTCCCGACCATCCGCGCGCTGGCCGGTGCCGGCGCCCGGGTGGTCGTGACGGCGCACCTCGGCCGGCCCAAGGGCGAGCCGGACCCGCGCTACTCCCTGGCTCCCGTGGCCGCGCGCCTCGGCGAGCTCCTCGGGACCGACGTGGCGTTCGCCTCGGACACCGTCGGCGCCGCGGCGAAGGAGACCGTGGACGGTCTCGAGGACGGCCGCGTCGCGGTGCTCGAGAACGTCCGCTTCAACGCGGGCGAGACGAGCAAGGACGACGCCGAGCGCGGCGCCTTCGCCGACCAGCTGGCGGGGCTCGCGGACGCCTTCGTGTCCGACGGCTTCGGAGTCGTGCACCGCAAGCAGGCCTCGGTCTACGACGTCGCGCAGCGCCTCCCGCACGCCATGGGCGGCCTCGTGGCGACCGAGATCGACGTGCTGCGTCGCCTCACCGAGGAGCCTGAGCGCCCCTACGCGGTGGTCCTGGGTGGGTCGAAGGTGTCCGACAAGCTGGGCGTCATCGACAACCTGCTCGGCAAGGCCGACAAGCTGCTCATCGGCGGCGGCATGGTGTTCACCTTCCTCAAGGCCCAGGGACACGAGGTCGGCCGGAGCCTGCTCGAAGAGGACCAGCTCGACACCTGCCGGTCCTACCTCGACCGGGCCCGCGAGACCGGCGTCGAGATCCTGCTGCCCACCGACATCGTGGTGGACACCGAGTTCCCCTCGGGGGAGCGCGAGCCGCAGCCGAGCGTCGTACCGGCCTCGGAGATCCCGGCGGACAGCCTCGGGCTCGACATCGGCCCGGAGTCCGCGACGGCCTTCGCCGCGGCGCTGGGCGACGCGCGCACCGTCTTCTGGAACGGCCCGATGGGGGTCTTCGAGGTCGCGGCGTTCGCCGACGGCACCCGGGCCGTCGCCGAGGCGCTGACCAAGATCGGCGGGCTGTCCGTGGTGGGTGGTGGCGACTCGGCCGCCGCGGTCCGCACCCTCGGCTTCGACGAGTCGGCCTTCGGCCACATCTCCACCGGCGGTGGCGCCAGCCTCGAGTACCTCGAGGGCAAGGAGCTGCCCGGCATCAAGGTCCTGGAGGACTGACACAGATGAGCAAGCGCACCCCCCTGATGGCGGGGAACTGGAAGATGAACCTCAACCACCAGGAAGCGGTGGTGCTCGTCCAGAAGCTCGCCTGGACCCTGGCCGACAAGAAGCACGACTACGGCAAGGTCGAGGTGGTCGTCGTGCCGCCGTTCACCGACCTGCGCTCGGTGCAGACGCTCGTCGACGGGGACCGTCTCTCGGTGAAGTACGCCGCGCAGGACGTCTCCTCGCAGGACTCCGGCGCCTACACCGGTGAGATCTCGGCCGGCATGCTCGCCAAGCTCGGCTGCAGCTACGTCGTCGTCGGGCACTCGGAGCGCCGTGAGTACCACGCCGAGAGCGACGAGCTCGTCAACGCCAAGGCGCACAAGGCGCTCGCCGCGGGGATGACCCCGATCGTCTGCGTCGGGGAGGGCCTCGAGGTCCGCCAGGCCGGCGAGCACGTGCCCTACACGCTGGCCCAGGTCGACGGGTCCCTCGCCGGCTTCACCGCCGAGCAGGTGGCCGACCTGGTGGTCGCCTACGAGCCGGTCTGGGCGATCGGGACCGGCGAGGTCGCCACCCCCGACGACGCGCAGGAGGTCTGCGCGGCGATCCGCGCGCGGGTCCGTGAGGTCCACGGCGACGCCGCGGGCGACGGCGTCCGCGTGCTGTACGGCGGCTCGGTGAAGGCGGCCAACGTCGCCGGCATCATGGCCAAGGAGGACGTCGACGGCTGCCTGGTGGGCGGCGCGAGCCTCCAGGTGGACGAGTTCGGCGGCATCTGCCGGTTCTACGACATGCCGGTCCTCTGACCGGCCCGGCGTGACGTAGGCTTTACGACTGTGACTCTCCTCTTCACCGTGTTGCTCATCGCGTCGAGCTGCCTGATGATCCTGCTGGTGCTGCTCCACAAAGGGCGCGGCGGCGGTCTCTCGGACATGTTCGGCGGTGGCGTCTCCAGCTCGCTCGGCGGTTCCTCGGTCGCCGAGCGCAACCTCGACCGTCTGACGGTCGGGATCGGCGCCATCTGGTTCGCGTGCGTGATTGCCCTGGGCCTGCTCCTGGCCTACCAGAACTGAGAAAGGGAACCTTCCGTGGCTGGTGGAGGAAACGCTATTCGCGGTAGCCGGGTGGGGGCCGGTCCGATGGGTGAGGCCGAGCGGGGCGAGGCTGCGCCGCGCCAGGCGGTCACCTACTTCTGCTCACACGAGCACCGTTCGGTCGTGACCTTCTCGGTCGAGGCCCAGGTGCCGGACTCCTGGGACTGCCCCAAGTGCGGGCTGCCCGCCGGCAGGGACTCGGAGAACGCACCTCCCGCGCCGAAGATCGAGCCGTACAAGACGCACCTCGCCTACGTGAAGGAGCGGCGCTCCGACCAGGAGGCGGCCGACATCCTCGACGAGGCGATCCAGCTGCTGCGCTCGCGTCGCAAGTCCGGCGACATCATCTTCTGATCGTCGCCGGCAGGGCGGTCACAGGTAGGGACGCAGCGCCTCGACCGACTCGGTCGGGACCTTGACCGCGATGCCCTCGCCCAGCGCGCGCAGGCGCCACTGCTCGCCGTCGCGGACCAGCTTGGCCATCGCCAGGCCGGTCGCGGGGACGCCCGCGGTGAGCGTGAACCGGGCGAGCTCGACGTCGTGCTCGTCGACGAGCCGGCAGTAGGCGTTGTTGATCCACTCGAGGGTGTGGCCCTGGTAGCTGCTCACCAGCAGCACGATCGTGTCGACCTTCTGGTAGACGCGGCCGAGGTCGACCGTGAGCACCTCGTCGTCGCCCTGCCCGCGTCCGGTGAGGTTGTCACCGAGGTGGACCACCGACCCGTCGCGGGTCTGCAGGTTGTTGTAGAACGCGAGGTCGAACAGCTGGTCGCCGGCGAACTGCACCGCGGAGGCGTCCAGGTCGATGTCGGGCGCGCCGCTGCCGATGAAGCCGGCGGTGGGCGACTTGTCCCAGCCCAGGCCCAGCTGCAGCCGCGTCACCGGCTGCCCGTCCTCGGTGGCCAGCACCATCTCCTGGCCCTTGCTCAGCTCGATCACGGAAACTCCTTCCAGCTAGAGGGCAGAGGCGGACGCCCGGTCGAGGAACCAGATCGTCTCCTCGAGGCCGTGGACCCCCGCGGCGGGGACCTCGTGGAGGTCCGCACCGCCGATGGCACGGGCGACTGCGGCGGCCTTGGCGTCACCGCTGACCAGGAACCACACCGAGCGGGCGCGGTTGAGGGCGTCGAAGGTCAGGCTCACCCGCTCCGGCGGGGGCTTGGGGGAGCCGGTGACCCCGACCGCGATCTTGTCGTGGACGTCGAGGGCGGGGTTGCCGGGGAACAGGGAGGCGACGTGGCCGTCGGGCCCGACGCCCAGCATCAGGATCTCGAAGTCGCTGCTGCCGTGCTCTCGCAGCGCCGCGGAGTACGCCGCCGCGGCGGCGTCGACGTCGCTCGCGTCGCCCGTCGACGGCATCTCGTGAACGTTGGCCGGGTCGACACCGACAACCTCGAGGAACGCCTCCCCGGCCTGGCCTGCGTTGCGGTCGGGATCGTCCGCCGCGACGAACCGCTCGTCGCCCCACCACACCACCACGCGGGACCAGTCCACCTCGGCGTCGACCGAGCGTCGCGCGACCTCACGGTGCACCGCGTCGGCGATGGTGCCGCCGGTGAGGCCGATCTGGGGGATGCGTCCGGCCGCCTGCGCGTCGGCCAGCCGACTGAGCAGCTCGCCCGCCACGGACGCCGCCAGGGCCTCCGCGTCCTCGTGGACCTCGATCCGCGGGCTGGTCACGAGCGCGCCTGCATCTTCGACAGCCGGTGCGCGGTGGCGGCGTACACGTCGTCCTCGTCCAGCCGCCGGAGCTCCTCGGCGAGGAGCTCGGGCAGGTCGCGACGCTTGAGGGCGATCGGCCGGTCCGGGCGTCCGGGCGAGGTGAACGTCGCCAGCTTGCCGTCCGGCCGTGCGATCCGGATCGGCCCCTCCTTGGTCTCCATCACGACCTCGGTGATGCCGGGCCCGTCGGAGCTGGACCGGGCCACCTTCACCTTGAGCCGGTCGGTCAGCCAAGCAGCCAGCAGGTCCGCGCTGGGGCTCACCCGCTCGGCGGCGATGGCCGCACCGGTGACCTTGAGCGGATGCTGGTCCAGTGCCGCGGCGAGGAGCGCGCGCCACGGCGTGAGCCGGGTCCAGGCCAGGTCGGTGTTGCCCTTGGCGTACGCCGCGCACTGGAGGTGGATCGCCCGGGTACGGTTGCGCTGGGCGGCGGCCGCGTCGGTGATCCGGCGCTGGGCCAGCGCCCCGAGCGCGTCGGAGGCCGGGTCCTGTGGCGGGTCGCACGGCCACCAGATGGCGACGGGGGAGTCGGGCAGCAGCAGGGGCAGCACGACCGACTCGGGGTGCTTGACCACCTCGCCCTTGAGCCGGATCAGCGCGGTCTCGCCGGTCCAGCCGGAGCCGGTGCCGACCTGGGCGTTGACCTGTCCGGCGCCCCGCGCGTCGCCGATGATCACGCCGAGCACCCGGGCCGGGTGCTCGTGGGAGGCCGCCCGCGCCGCATGCATGGCCTGCTCGGCCTCGGCCTCGTCGACCACGATGATCAGGGTCATGACCATGCCCATGGCCGGGCTGCCCGCCTTGGTGCGGGCGCGGACGAACTCCGCGGCGATCGCGGCCGAGTTGGTGTCGGTGAGCTCTATCAAGGTCGCCTCCAGACGCGTCCGTCGCGGGCCAGCATCTGGTCCGCGGACTCGGGTCCCCAGCCGCCGGACGCGTAGGGCTCCGGCTTCCCCTTCTTCGCCCAGTGGTCGAGGATCGGGTCCAGGATCTTCCAGGACAGCTCGACCTCCTCGTGGCGGGGGAAGAGCGGCGGGTCGCCCAGCAGCACGTCGAGGATGAGGCGCTCGTAGGCCTCCGGGCTGGACTCGGTGAAGGACCCGCCGTAGGCGAAGTCCATGTTGACGTCGCGGATCTCCATGGCGGTGCCGGGCACCTTGGACCCGAACCGGATCGTCATGCCCTCGTCGGGCTGCACCCGGATCACCAGCGCGTTCTGGGTCAGCTCCTCGGTGGCCGTGGCGGTGAACGGCAGGTGCGGCGCGCGCTTGAAGACGATCGCCACCTCCGTCACCCGGCGGCCCAGGCGCTTGCCGGTGCGCAGGTAGAACGGCACCCCGGCCCAGCGGCGCGTGTCGACGTAGAGGGTGACGGCGGCGTACGTCTCGGTGGTGGAGGTCTTCTTGATGCCCTCCTCCTCGAGGAAGCCCGAGACCTTCTCGCCACCTGCCCACCCGGGCGCGTACTGGCCGCGGGCGGTGGTGAGGTCGAGGCGGCGGGGGAGCACGACGCTGGAGAGCACCTTCTGCTTCTCGATGCGCAGGCTCTCGGCGTCGAACGACGTCGGCTCCTCCATGGCGACCAGGCACATCAGCTGGAGCAGGTGGTTCTGGATCACGTCGCGGGCGGCGCCGATGCCGTCGTAGTAGCCGGCCCGGCCGCCGATGCCTATGTCCTCGGCCATCGTGATCTGCACGTGGTCGACGTAGTTGGAGTTCCAGATCGGCTCGAACAGCTCGTTGGCGAAGCGCATCGCCAGGATGTTCTGGACCGTCTCCTTGCCGAGGTAGTGGTCGATCCGGAAGATCGAGCCAGACGGGAAGACGTCGGCGAGGATGTTGTTGAGCTCGCGGGCGGAGTCGAGGTCGTGGCCGAACGGCTTCTCCACCACGACGCGGCGCCAGGAGCCGTCACCCTGCTCGGTCAGCCCGTGCTCCTGGAGCTGCCCGACGACGTCGCCGAAGAAGCCGGGCGGGATCGCGAGGTAGAACGCGTGGTTGCCCCCCGTGCCGCGCGCCTCGTCGAGCTCCTCGATGGTGCGCCGCAGCCGGTCGAACGCCGCGTCGTCGTCGAAGTTGCCGGGCACGAACCGGAAGCCCTCGGCCAGCTGCTGCCAGACCTCCTCGCGGAACTCGGTGCGGGCGTGCGCCTTGACCGAGTCATGGACGATCTGGGCGAAGTCCTGGTCGGCCCAGTCGCGCCGGGCGAAGCCGATCAGGCTGAAGCCCGGCGGGAGCAGCCCGCGGTTGGCGAGGTCGTAGATCGCCGGCATCACCTTCTTGCGCGACAGGTCTCCGGTGACCCCGAAGAGCACCATCCCGCAGGGCCCCGCGATGCGGGGGAGCCGGCGGTCCTCGGGGTCGCGCAGCGGGTTGGTCCAGGTCACGCGAGCACCTCTCGTACGGCGGTGAGGTCGGCCGGCGAGCTGACGTGCAGCCGCAGCACGGGACGACCCTTGCGGGCGAGCACCTGTCCGTCGCCGACCGCCTGTGCGGTCAGGAACTCCTGGAAGGTGAACGGACGGTCCGGCACGGCCAGGTCGGCCTCCGGCTGGCCGGTGACCTGGAGGTAGACCCCCGTGTCGGGGCCACCCTTGTGGTACTGACCGGTGGAGTGCAGGAAGCGGGGTCCCCAGCCGAACGTCACCGGCCGGCCGGTCCGCACGGCCAGGCTGTCGCGGACCGCGGCGAGCGGGGCGTCGCGGTGCCGGTTGAGGTAGGCCTGGACGGCGACGTACCCCGAGTCCTGGTCGAGGGCGTCGAGCAGCGCGGACACCGCGGCGGTGACCGTGCTCGTGCCCTCGGGCAGCCAGCCCTCCGAGGCGTAGACGGTGACCGGGCCGTCCACGAAGACGGGGGTGGGGGTGGAGCCACCGCCGTCGAGCATCTCGCGGGCGGCGGCCTTGGCGCTCTCGACGTCGGGCTGGTCGAAGGGGTTGATGCCGATGACCCGCCCGGCGACGGCCGTGGCGTACTCCCACAGAAGCATCTGGGCGCCGAGGGGGGCGTTCACCGAGACGCCCCAGCCGGAGGCCGGCCGGAGCGAGTCGAAGGCGCTCTCGCCCGATCCCCGCTCGCTCCCGAAGGTGGCCAGCACCTCGTCAGGCGTGCTGGGGGAGAAGTTGGGGGAGTCGAGGGCGCCGACGACCACGGGCAGGATGCCCTTGCCGTCCTTGCCCGTCGACTCGGCGATCAGCTGCTCGGCCCAGTCGCCGAAGCCGTCGAACGGCGCGCCGGCGTTCGCCAGCACCAGCTTGTCGACACCAACCCGGTTGGCCGCGCCGAGCAGGGCGCCGAGCCGCAGGCCGGGGTTGTCGACCGAGTCCGCCTCGAGCGCGGGACGGATGGCGTCCGCCTCGTCGAGGAGGAGCGCGATGTTGGCCCCCGCGAGGCCGCTGGGGACCAGGCCGAACGCGGTGAGCGCCGAGTAGCGCCCGCCCACCTGCGGGTCTGCGAGGAAGACGCGGTAGCCGGCCTCGCGGGCCGACGCCTCCAGCGGCGAGCCGGGGTCGGTCACGACCACGATGCGCGACGCGGGGTCGATCCCCGCGTCGGCGAAGGCCTTCTCGAAGGCCCGGCGCTGGCTGTCGGTCTCGACCGTGCCGCCGGACTTCGACGACACCACGACGACCGTCTCGGCGAGCCGGTCCTCCAGGGCGGTCCGCACGAAGTCGGGGTCGGAGGAGTCGAGGACGTCGAGCTCGACGCCGTCGGCACGGCAGATGACCTCGGGGGCGAGCGAGGACCCGCCCATGCCGCACAGCACGACCTTGGTCAGGCCCTGCTCCTCCAGCTCGACCTCGAGCTCGGCGATGTCGCTGACGAGCGAGCGCGAGGCCTCGGAGAGCCCGACCCAGGAGAGACGCTTGGCGGACTCCTCCTCGGCGGCAGGACCCCACAGCCGGGGGTCCTGCGCCGCGATGCGGCTGGCGACGCGGTCGGCCACCAGCTGGTCGACGGTGCCGGCGAAGGCGGCCCCGTCGGGATAGCCGAAGAACAGCCGGAACGCCGCCCCGGTCCCCTCGCCGTTCACGGTGTTCCAAGCTGTCTGGCTCATGCCTGGCCCTGTCCTGCCTTCTCCATCTGCCCCGACACGGTCTCGACGAGCTCGGTCCAGGACTTCTTGAACTTGTCGACGCCCTCGTGCTCGAGGGCCACGAGCACGTCCTCGAAGTCGATGCCGACCGAGGCCAGGTCGTCGAAGACCTGCTGCGCCTCGGCGGCGGTGCCGGTCACGGTGTCGCCGCGGAGGTCACCGTGGTCGGCGAACGCCTCCATGGTCTTCTCCGGCATCGTGTTGACCGTGTCGGCCACGACGAGCTCGGTGATGTAGAGGGTGTCGGAGTAGGCCTCGTTCTTCACGCCGGTCGACGCCCACAGCGGCCGTTGCGGGTTGGCGCCCTCGTCCGCCAGCACCTTCCAGCGGTCGGAGGCGATGACCTCCTCGTACGCCGCGTAGGCGAGTCGTGCGTTCGCGACGGCCGCCCTGCCCTCGAGGGCCTTGGCCTCGTCACCGCCGATCGCCTCGAGGCGCTTGTCGACCTCGGTGTCGACGCGGGAGACGAAGAAGGACGCGACCGAGTGGATGCGGCCGAGGTCGAGGCCGGCGTCGCGCGCCTGCTCCAGGCCGCTGAGGTAGGCGTCCATGACCTCGCGGTAGCGCTGCAGGCCGAAGATCAGCGTGACGTTGACGCTGATGCCCTCGGCGACGGCGGCGGTGATCGCCGGCAGCCCCTCCTTGGTGGCGGGGATCTTGATCAGCACGTTGGGCCGGTCGACCGCGCTCCACAGGGCCCGGGCCGAGGCCATGGTGCCCTCGGTGTCGTTGGCCAGGTCGGGCTCCACCTCGATGGAGACCCGGCCGTCGGCCGGCGCCTCCGCGAAGACCGGCGCCATGATGTCGCAGGCGTTGCGGACGTCCTCGGTGGTGAGCTCGAACACGACGCGGTCCACCGGCTCGCCCTGAGAGACGAGACGGGCGACCTGGTCGTCGTACCGCTCGCCGTCGGCGATCGCGCCGGCGAAGATGGTCGGGTTCGTGGTCACGCCGACCACCGACTTCTCCTTGACGAGGTCGGCGAGGTTGCCGGTCTCGATCCGCTCGCGAGACAGGTCGTCGAGCCAGATCGACACCCCTGCTTCGGACAGGGCCTTCAAACGGTCACTCATCGATGCCTCCCGTGCTGCACTGAACTGCTGTGGGCTGTTGCTGTGGTGTGTGTACCCCGTGGGTGGCGCGGCACGCGTGGTCAGCCCGCGACGCGGATGCTGTCGCGGGCGGCGTCGGCGACGGCCTCGGCGGTGATGCCGTACTCCTGGTAGATCCGGGCGAAGTCGGCCGAGGCGCCGTACGTCTCGATCGACACCATCCGGCCGTGGTCGCCGACGATCTCCCGCCAGCCCTGCCGGACGCCGGCCTCCACCGAGACGCGCGCCTTCACGACGGGGGGGATCACCGACTCGCGGTAGGCCTCGTCCTGCTCGTCGAACCACTCGCGGCACGGCATCGACACGACCCGGGCGCGGATGCCGTCGGCGGCCAGCAGCTCGCGTGCCGCCACGGCCACCTGCACCTCCGAGCCGGTCCCGACCAGGATCACGTCGGGCAGGCCGCCCTCGGTGTCGAGCAGGACGTAGCCGCCGCGGTGCACCTCGGAGGTGTCCGCCCAGTAACCGGCCTCGGTCTCCTCGCCACGCGGGAAGACCGGGACGTTCTGCCGGGTCAGCGCGATGCCGGCGGGACGGTCGGTGTGCTCGAGGACCGTCTTCCAGGCGGCGGCTACCTCGTTGGCGTCCGCGGGGCGCACGACGTCGAGGCCCGGGATCGCGCGCAGCGCGGCGAGGTGCTCGATCGGCTGGTGGGTGGGACCGTCCTCGCCCAGGCCGATCGAGTCGTGGGTCCACACGTAGGTCACCGGCAGTCCCATCAGGGCCGCGAGGCGCACGGCGCCGCGCATGTAGTCGGAGAACGTCAGGAACGTGCCGCCGAAGACGCGGGTGCCGCCGTGCAGCGTGATGCCGTTCATGATCGAGCCCATGGCGTGCTCGCGGATCCCGAAGTGGAGCACCCGGCCGGCGTAGGGGTCGCCCTGCCACTCGCCGGTCGACCGGCTCTTGGGGATGAACGACCTGGCGTCCTCGATGGTGGTGTTGTTGGACTCGGCGAGGTCAGCCGAGCCGCCCCAGAGCTCGGGCATGATTCCGGCGATCGCGTTGATCACCGCGCCGGACGCCTTGCGGGTGGCCATGCCCTTCTCATCTGCGGGGAAGGAGGGGAGCACCTTCTCGAGGCCGTCGGGCAGTGCGCGGGTCTGGAGCCGCTCCCAGAGCTCGATGTCGGCGGCCTTCTTGGTGGTCCACCGCTCGAACTTCTTCTCCCACTCGGCCTGCCACTCCTGGCCGCGGGCCACCAGTGCGCGGGTGTGGGCGAGGACGTCGTCCGGCACGTCGAAGTGGCGGGTGGGGTCGAGGCCGAGCACCTTCTTGGTGGCGGCCACCTCCTCCTCGCCGAGGGCGGAGCCGTGCGCCTTGCCGGTGCCCTGGGCGTGCGGGGCCGGCCAGGCGATGACGGTCCGAAGCACGATGAAGCTCGGGCGGTCGGTGACCTCCTCAGCGGCCTGGATCGCGGCGTACAGCGCCGGCACGTCCTCGGTGTAGCCGGTGCCGTCGTGGGTCCAGTCGACGGTTTGCACGTGCCAGCCGTAGGCCTCGTAGCGCTTCGCCACGTCCTCGGTGAAGGCGACGTCGGTGTCCCCCTCGATCGAGATCCGGTTGGCGTCGTAGATGACGGTGAGGTTGCCGAGCTCCTGGGTGCCCGCGATCGAGGAGGCCTCGCCGCTCACACCCTCCTCGAGGTCGCCGTCGCTGCAGATCGCGTAGATGTGGTGGTCGAACGGCGAGGCGCCCTCGGCGGCGTCAGGGTCGAGCAGCCCGCGCTCGCGGCGCGCGGCCATCGCCATTCCCACGGCGTTCGCGACGCCCTGGCCCAGCGGGCCGGTGGTCGTCTCGACGCCGGCGGTGTGGCCATGCTCGGGGTGACCGGGGGTTTTGCTGCCCCAGGTGCGCAGCGACTTCAGGTCCTCGATCTCGAGGCCCCAGCCGCCCAGGAAGAGCTGCGTGTAGAGCGTGATCGAGCTGTGGCCCGCCGAGAGGACGAAGCGGTCGCGGCCGGGCCACTGCGGGTCGGCGGGGTTGTGCCGCATGACCTTCTGGAAGAGCAGGTACGCCGCGGGCGCCAGGCTCATCGCCGTGCCGGGGTGCCCGTTGCCGACCTTCTGGACCGCGTCCATGGCCAGGGCCCGGGCCGTGTCCACCGCCTTCTGGTCGATGTCGTTCCAGTCCAGCTCAACGGCTCTGCTCACGGGGATCCTCTCGGTCGCACCACCTGCGGGCCTTCGAACGGGGCCAACGTCACAGGCGTGGGGGCTCAGGCAAGGCCGAGCCTACTCACCTGACGCGATACGATCGAACCCAGCAAGCACCCGCTGATGGTGACCCGTCCCACCCGAGGATCCCCGTGACGTACGTCGGCCAGTCGACCTCTGCTGCCCCTGCGCAGGAGGTGACGCCGGCAACGGCTCGCGACGTCGTCGCCGCGTACGTCGGCCTCACCAAGCCGCGCGTGATCGAGCTGCTGCTCCTCACGACGGTCCCGGTGATGTTCTTCGCCGCGCGCGGGATCCCGCCGCTGGCCCTGGTGGTCGCCACCGTCGTCGGCGGCACCTTCTCGGCAGGGTCGGCGTCGGTGTTCAACTGCGTCTACGACCGCGACATCGACGAGCAGATGCGACGCACCCGGCGAAGGGCGCTGCCACGGCACATCGTCTCGGCCCGGTCGGCGCTGGTCTTCGGCGCGGTGCTGGGCGTGCTCTCGACGGTGATCCTCGCGCTGTGGGTCAACCCGCTCTCGGCCGTCCTGTCGGTGCTCGCCAACGCCTTCTACGTCTTCGGCTACACGATGGTGCTCAAGCGGCGCACCACCCAGAACATCGTCTGGGGCGGCCTCGCGGGCTGCTTCCCGGCCCTGATCGGCTGGACCGCGGTCACCGATGAGCTGTCGTGGGTGCCCGTCGTCCTCTTCGCCGTGGTGTTCTTCTGGACGCCGCCGCACACCTGGGCGCTGGCGCTGCGCTACCGCGAGGACTACGCGAACGTCGACGTCCCGATGCTGCCCGTCGTCGTACCCGCCCGCGAGGTCGGTCGCCAGGTGGTCATCTACAGCTGGGTCATGGTCGCGACCTCCCTGCTGCTGTGGCCGGTGGCCGGCACCGGCGTGTTCTACCCGGTTGCCGCGCTCGTGCTGGGTGCGGTCTTCCTCGTGGAGGCGCACCGGATGTGGGGGCGCACCAAGGGCACCGAGGACCTGAGCCGGATCCAGCCGATGCGGCTGTTCCACTCCTCGAACCTCTACCTCTCGCTGCTGTTCGTCGCGGTCGCTCTCGACCCGCTGATCAGCCGCTGACCCGCACCTCGCACAGGCCGTCGGACGGGCCCTGGGAACGGGCTCAGAAAAAAGTTCGGTCGGACGTGCAACCTAATCGGTGGCTGCCGCGTCTGTAGGGGTGACGACGGCCGATTCTGTTCACGGGGGTGCAGGCGGCCGTCGTCGCCATTTCCTCCTGGGAGGGGCTGCCGGGCGGCCCCCGAGCGCGGCTCAGGCGGGTTCGCGCACCTGGATCAGCGCCCCGGTGACCGCTGCGGAGATCAGGGCCGCACCGAGCATGTGGAAGCCGACGAGCACGATCGGCAGGTCGGTGAAGTACTGGACGAACCCGATCGCCCCCTGGCCGACCTCGAGGGCCAGCAACACGAGCACCGCGCGTCGGGCCATCGGGGTGCCGCCACCGCCCAGCAGGGCGAAGAGCAGCCCGAGGGTGAGGCCGACGAACAGGAACACCACGTCGGCGTGCAGCTGGCTGAGCTGGAGGGGGTCCAGGCCGTTGCGCGGGGAGCTCGCGTCGCCGGCGTGGGGGCCCGAGCCGGTCACGACGGTGCCGACGTAGAGGACCAGCCAGGCGGCCGCGAACGTCGCCCAGGCCAGGCCGGTCACCGGTCCGCGGGCCACCGCCGGCGGCGCGGGGTGGTCGATGCGCTGGAGGAACAGCACCGAGACGCCGATGATGGCCAGCGAGCAGAGCAGGTGGAAGGAGACGATCCAGGGGTTCAGGTCGGTGAGCACCGTGATGCCGCCGATGACGGCCTGGGCCGGGATGCCGAGGGCGAGCACCAGGGCCAGCCGGCGCAGGTCCCGGCGTCCGCTCTGCCAGGCCGCCACGAAGGTCGCCACGGCGATCGCCACGAGCACGAAGGTCAGCGTGCGGTTGCCGAACTCGATGGCCGCGTGGATGTCGTACGCCCCGTGCGGGGTGAACGACGAGCCGTTGCAACGGGGCCACGTCGGGCAGCCCAGGCCGGACCCGGTGAGGCGCACCGCGCCGCCGGTCACGACCAGCACGCAGTTGGCGACGAGGGTGGCCCACCCCAGCGGGCGCAACCAGCGGTCGGTGCGCGAGAGGGCTCGCGGCAGGGTCTCGGTCATTCCCACGTGAAGGTCCTCGAGGTCAGTGCGGTGCCGACGACGCCCCACACGAGCAGCACGGCCAGGTCCAGCCAGCTGGTGCGTCCGTCGATGAAGGCCTGGCGCATCGCGTCGCCCAGCGCGCCCGAGGGCAGCCACTGGACCACCGAGCCGAACGCGCCGTACGACGAGGCGGGCAGCACGACCGCGCCGCCGGCCAGGAGCAGGAGGTAGACCAGGTTCGCAGCGGCGAGCGTCGCCTCGGCGCGCAGCACCCCGGCGAGGAGCAGGCCGAGCGAGGCGAAGGCGGCGGTGCCGAGCAGGAAGGCCAGCACCGCGCCCAGGAGCTCGACGTCGGGGTCCCAGCCGAGCGCGAGCGCCACGACGGAGATGACCACGACCTGGAGCACCTCGACGAGCAGCAGGGCGCCGACCTTGCCGGCGAGGAGCCCGGAGCGGGGGAGCGGGGAGGACCCGAGCCGCTTGATCACGCCGTAACGGCGCTCGAAGCCGGTCATGATCGCCAGCGAGGTGAACGCCGTGGACATCACGGCCAGCGCCAGCACGCCGGGGGTGAAGACGTCCACGGCGGGGTGGACGAAGTGCTTGCCCATCCGGTGCGCCCCCTCGACGCCGCCGATGAGCACGATGACGGGGATGACCACGGCGAGCAGGAGCTGCTCGCCGTTGCGCAGCATCAGCCGGGCCTCCATCGCGGCCTGCGCCCGCACCATCCGGTGGAACGGCGCCGCGCCGGGCCGGGGCGTGAACGTCCCGCTCTGGTCGAGGCTCATGGGGTCAGCTCCCGTCCGGTCAGCTCGAGGAAGACGTCCTCGAGGTTGCGCTGGCCCAGGCTCAGCGACTCGGGGAGCACCTCGTTGTCCTCGCACCAGCCGGAGATCTTGGCCAGGGTCGAGGCGTCGGCGGGGCCGCTGAGGACCAGGCTCAGCTCGTCGAGCTGGGTCACCTCGGTCTCGGTGCCCAGGGTGCGCCGCAGCGAGTCGGGAGTGCCCGGGGGGAAGGGTCGGGTGACCACCAGCCGGATCGTCGCGGTCCGGGTGTCGCTGCTGCCGCGGGTGAGCTGCAGGGGTGTCCCGGAGGCGATCAGGCTGCCGTGGTCGATGATGTGGATCCGGTCGGCGAGCCGCTCGGCCTCGTCCATGTAGTGCGTGGTCAGGACGACGGTGACGCCGTCGTGGCGCAGCTCCTCCAGCAGCTCCCAGGTCGCCCGGCGGGCCTGGGGGTCCATGCCGGCGGTCGGCTCGTCCACGAAGACGATCTCGGGGCGGCCCACGACGGCCATGGCGAGCCCGAGCCGCTGCTGCTGACCACCGGAGAGGCGTCGGTACGGCGTACGCCCGCAGTCGCCCAGCCCGAGCCGCTCGGCCAGCGCGTCGGTGTCGAGGGGGTGGGCGTGCAGGCGGGCGACGTGGCGCAGCATCTCCATCGCTCGGACCCCGCTCCAGGCGCCACCGCCCTGCAGCATCACGCCGATGCGGGGGAGCAGGTCACGGCGGTCGCGGACGGGGTCGAGGCCGAGGACGCGCACGGTGCCCTGCTGCGGGGCACGGTAGCCCTCGCAGGTCTCCAGGGTGGTCGTCTTGCCGGCGCCGTTGGGTCCGAGCACGGCCGTGATGGTCTGTCGCTCGACGCTCAGCGAGAGCCGGTCGACCGCGACCTTGTCGCCGTACCTCATGACCAGGCCGTCGACGGCGACGGCCTGCTCGGTGGGGACGGGCTTCGACACGCGGTCAGTCTAGGGAGCGGCCGGGGACGGCCCGGGGCGTGGGCCGCGACGCCCGCCCGGCTGGTGTGGCCTGCGTCTCAGCGGGGCCGCCGCACCTCAGATCTCGGCCGACTCGGGGGTGGCCGCATGGTCGCCGCGGTGAAGGCGCCCGAACGCCACGGGCGGCTCCCGCCACAGCTCCTGGCCGGTGCCCGAGGCGGCGTCGCGGACCGCCCGCCACACCCGTTCCGGGGTGCAGGGCAGGTCCACGTGGCGGACCCCGAGGTGGCTCAGCGCATCCACGACGGCGTTCTGGACGGCTGGGGTCGACCCGATCGTGGCGGACTCCCCGATGCCCTTGGCCCCCAGCGGGTTCAGCGGCGTGGGGGTCTCGGTGTTGGAGACCTCCAGAGTGATCGCGTCGGCGGCCGTGGGCATCGCGTAGTCGGCGAACGTCGAGGTCAGCGGCGTGCCGGCCTCGTCGTAGACGAACTGCTCCCACAACGCCTGCGAGATGCCCTGGATCGCGCCCCCGTGCTGCTGCCCGGCGACCACGAGCGGGTTGAGCACCCGGCCGCAGTCGTCGACCGCGACGTGGCGCAACGGGGTGACCAGGCCGGTGTCGGTGTCCACCTCGACGATGGACACGTGGGCGCCGAACGGGAACGTCGCGCCGTCCTGGGTGAAGTCGGTGTCCGAGCCGAGCCCACCGTCGTGCTCGTGCGCCCAGCCCGCCAGCTCCTGCCAGGTCAGGCCGGTGCCCGTGACGCCGCGTACCGAGAAGATGCCGTCGTCGAGCACGATGTCGGCGGGATCGGCCTCGAGCATGCGGGCCGCGACGTCGAGGGCCTTGACCCGGACCTCCTCGGCCGCCTGGCCGACCGCGTTGCCACCCATCTGCAGCGAGCGCGAGCCACCGGTGCCGCCGCCCGAGCGGACCAGGCCCGTGTCGGACTGGACGTAGGTGATGTCCTCCATCGGGATGCCCAGCCGGTCGGCCACGATCATCGAGAACGACGTGGCGTGGCCCTGGCCGTGCCCCGACGTGCCGGCCATGGCGGTCGCGGTGCCGTCGGCGTGGACGTGCAGGGACCCGAACTCCGAGCCGCCGAAGCCGGTGACCTCCACGTAGACCGCGATCCCGATGCCGAGCAACCTCGCGTCGCCCGCCTCTCGACGGCGCTGCTGCTCGGCACGGGCGCCCTCGACGTCGGCGATCCGCAGTGCCTCGCGCAGCGGCAGGTCGAAGTCCGCCACGTCATAGGTCGCCCCGGTGCGGGTGGCGAACGGGAAGGCGTCCGGCGCGATCAGGTTGCGCCGGCGCAGCTCCTCCGGCGCCATCTCCAGCTCGTCGGCGGCGAGGTCCATCACCCGCTCCAGCAGCGCGGCCGCCTCGGGGCGTCCCGCACCACGGAACGCGCCGACCGGGGCGGTGTTGGTCAGGGCGGCGATGGCGTCGTAGCGGATCTCGGGCACGTCGTAGGGGCCCTGGATCATCAGGTACGTCGGGCCGAGTGCGAGCGCGCCCCCGAAGCCGGCGTACGCCCCGCAGTCGCCGACGACCCGGACCCGGAGCCCGACGATGCGGCCCTCCGCGGTCAGCCCGAGCTCGGCGTACTGCACCTGCCCCCGCCCGTGCATCGAGAGCATCGCCTCGCTGCGGGTCTCGGTCCACTTCACCGGCCGCCGCAGCAGGCGGGCCGCGTCGATGACCGCCGCGTGGTCGGCGATGATGCCGGCCTTGCCGCCGAACGCGCCTCCCACGTGCGGCGCGATGACCCGCACACGGTCGCGGTCCAGCCCGGTGTAGCCGGCGATCAGGTTGCGAGCCAGGTGCGGCTGCTGCGTCGCGACCCAGACCGTCAGGGAGTCGTCGTGGGGCTGCGCGAGGATCACGTGGCCCTCGATGGGAGCGGTGGCGATGCGCTGGTTCTCCAGACGGAGCCGGACGACGTGCGCGGCGCCGGCGAACGGGTCCGAGCCGTCGGGATCGGCCCGGCTCGCCGCGACGTTGCTGCCGATCTCCTCGAACTGCAGCGGGGCGTCCTCGGCGAGCGCGGCCTCCATGTCGGCGACCACGGGCAGCTCCTCGTAGTCCACGTCCACGAGCTCGGCGGCGTCGACCGCCTGCGCCCTCGTCTCCGCGACCACCATCGCCACCGCGTCCCCGACGTAGCGGACCCGGTCGACGGCCAGGGCGTGCCGGACGGCGGCGGGGTTGACCGTCGCGAAGGCGGGAACCGGCCGGTCACCCAGGGCGTCGTTCAGCGAGGCGCCGGTGTGGACCGCGAGCACTCCCGGTGCCCGCTCGGCGTCGGCGGTGTCGATCGCCGTGATCCGGGCGTGGGCGAACGGGCTGCGCACGAAGACCGCGTGGGCGGTGCCCTCGATGCGCTGGTTGTCGACGAAGGTGCTGAGCCCCCGCACCAGGTCGGGGTCCTCGACCCGCGGCACGATGTTCCCCAGCAGCGATCCCGGCATCGACGTCTCCTCCTCGTGTCCCGGCGTCGAGACTAGCCCTGCACGGGAAGGTTCAGCCGCGTCGTGCCAGGAGCGCGGCGAGCACGTCGGGCTCGTCGCTGATGATGCCGGTGACGCCGAGACCGAGGGCGGCGTCGAGCGTGGCGGGGTCGTTGACCGGCCAGGACATGACGACGTCGACGTGGCGGTGCAGCTCGGCTACCAGCTGCTCGTCGAGCAGGGTCAGGTGGACCGAGACACCGTGGACTCGGGGAGCGGCCGCGACCCGCTGACGGAGGCGTGCCAGCTCGACCCGGTTGCGCGCGGAGAGCACGGCGTCGACGAAGGGCAGCTCGGCGACGAGCTCGACCGAGGGCCAGTAGCGCCCGCAGACCAGCACCCGCTGGTGTCGGGCCGCCTCGTGCAGCGTGTGGGCCACCGAGGGAGCCGTGGTGCTGCGCCGCCCCTTCAGGTCGAGCATGAACGTCGTGCCGTGCCGGTCGGCCTCGAGCAGCTCGAGCAACCCGAGCCGGGGAGCCGAGGCCGACGCGAGCTCCCAGCGGTCCCAGAGGAACGGCAACGGACCGGCGGTCTTGAGGTGCCGGACCTCGAGGTGGCCCTGGTGCTCGTGGACGTCGCACTCGATCACGTCCACTCCGAGGGTGTTCGCCGCGTGCAGGCCCCCCAGGGAGTTGCCCGCCCGGTGGGCGATGGCCAGGGCGGTCATGCCGGCTGCCGCCCACGTCTCACCCGACGTCGCTCGAGCGCCAGCGCCACCGCGTGTCCCACCAGCACCAGAGCGATCCCGGCGACCACGTCCACGACGAAGTGGTTGGCCGTCGCGATCACCGCGGCCGCCATCAGCACCGGCATCACGCAGCCGACGATCTTCAGAAAGACCGACGTGGCGGCGCTGAAGATCGCCATCCCGACCAGCAGGTCCCAGCCGGAGTGCAGGCTCGGCAGCGCAGCGTACTGGTTGACGAACGCGGGCGGCTGGAGGATCCGGTAGGCGTGGGAGCTCTCGGTGACGGTGTCGACCAGCCCGAGGCCGGCGAGCCGTGGCGGGGCGACCGGGTAGGTCACGAAGACCACCATGCCCAGCGCGCCGGAGACCATCATCGCGTCGCGCAGCCGCAGGAACTGCGGCCGGTGCCGCCACACGAGCCAGATCATCGTCACGATGATCACCGGCCAGTGGCCCCAGATGTAGACCCAGTTGGCGAGCGTCTCGACCGTCTCGGAGGCGTCGACCGGGCGCTGGAAGGCGGCTTCGAAGTGCAGCCCGGTGGCCTTCTCGAAGTCGATGATCTGCCGAGCGTGCTCCTCGGCGATCCCGCGGGCGGCGTCGGTCAGCCCGCGGATCCGGAAGTAGACGAACGCGCCGAGAAGGACGAGGCCGACCTGGCCCAGGACCCAGGGCACTCGCGAGCGACGCATCGCAATCACCCGGGACACATCCATGAGGCTCCCCTGGGCAGCTCGATCGCAGCCTTGCGCCTCCATCGTGTGCACGCCGAACGGAGCCTCGTGCGAGGCGAAGGTCCCGAGCCGGGGACCAAATTCTCCGGGGCGGGTCAGGCAGGTCGGGTCAGGCAGGTCGGGTCAGGCGGGGGCGACGGCGAGGCCCGCTGCGGGCGCCTGGAGGCGGCGCGCGGCACGTCGGGTCAGCACCAGGCTCGCTCCGCCGAGCAGCAGGGCCGGGAGCCAGGCCACGGCGGCCTTCACGGCGACGGCGGCTGCCGCGGCGGCCCACGGGACGCCCAGCGCGGCCAGGGCGACCACCAGCGCCCCGTCGCGGGGGCTGGCGCCGTTGGGGCCGGGAACGGCCCCGGCGATCTGGCTGGCCCCGAAGGCCCCCAGCACCGCCAGCGGGGACAGGGTGTGCCCGGTGGCTTGGATGGCGCCGAGCAGCAGCGCCGCGATCGAGAGCTGATAGGCCGCGGAGAGCACCAGCGCCTGCGCGAGCTGCCGCGGGGGAGGCAGCGGCCGCGAGGGCACCAGGTCGGGGCGGACCCGGCGCAGCACGAGGAACACGACCAGCGCCACCACCCCGACGGCGAGGGCGATCACCAGCATGCGCACCGGCAGGGCGGCGCCGGCGAACGCGACGAAGAGGGCGAGGCCCACGGCGCCGACGAACCGGTCGGCGCCCACGCTCATCAGGGCGTCACCGCGGCCGAGCCCGGCCCGGGTGAGCCGGGTCATCCGCCAGACGTCGGCGCCCACGTGACCCGGCGTGAGCAGGCCGAGCAGCTCGGACTCGGCGTACGCCCTCAGGTGCCAGCGGCGGCCGAGCTTGGCGTCGGTGAGCGCGCGCCAGCGCAGCGGGCACAGGACGTACTTGCCCACGATCCACGGGAGCAGGCCCAGCGCCACCGGCCACGGGCTGACCGAGGGCAGGTTGGGCAGGGTGAGCGCGGGCACCAGGATGCTCACGAGCACGCCGAGGACCAGGACGATCCGGGAGTGGACGAGGGTGCGCAGCAGCTGCATGAAGGCCTTTCGGTGGACGCCGGGCGGGAAACCGGTGCCGGTCTTTACGTACCCGCTGTCGAGTGAAGCAGAACCTCAGAAAAGAAATTGGCCGCCGTACCCCATCTGGGGGTAGGGCCACTAGTCCGTCCGGGCTGGCCCGTTCAGCCCGAGCAGGGTAAGGCGACCCTTACTTGAACGACTCCGAGCAATAACGGCACACTGATGTTGTGGAATTCGACGAGAGGCCCGCAGCGGCCGTGGACCAGCCGACGCGCCAGCGCGTCGTGCGGTCGATCCTCGTCAACGGACCCTCCACCGCCGCGGCGCTCGCCGAGCGGCTCACGCTGACCCCCGCCGCCGTGCGGCGCCACCTCGACCAGCTCCTCGACGAGGGTGCGGTCGAGGCGCGCGAGCCGCGCACCCTCGCCTCGCGCGGCCGCGGACGTCCGGCCAAGGTGTTCGCCCTGACGGAGACCGGTCGCGACGGGTTCGACCAGCAGTACGACGACCTCGCGGTGCAGGCGCTGCGCTTCCTCGCCGAGACCGGCGGGGAGCAGGCGGTCCGGGAATTCGCGGAGCGCCGCGTGGCGTTCGTCGAGGAGCGCTTCCACGACGTGTCGCGCGAGCGCCCGCAGCTCTCCCCGGCCGAGGTGCTGGCCCAGGTCTTCACCGACGAGGGCTACGCCGCGTCCGTGCGTGAGCTTCCCGGAAAGGGGCACAGCGCGGGGGAGCAGCTGTGCCAGCAGCACTGCCCCGTCTCCCACGTCGCCCACGAGTTCCCCCAGCTGTGCGAGGCCGAGACCATGGCGATCAGCCGGGTGCTCGGCAGCCACGTGCAGCGGCTGGCCACGATCGCCCACGGCGACGGGGTCTGCACCACATGCATCCCGAACGCGTCTCCACCCACCGGCACGACGACCACCGGCAAGACGAAGGAGCAGGTCACCACATGACGACCATCGACGAGCGCAACCCCGAGCTCGAGGGCATCGGTCGCTACGACTTCGGCTGGAGCGACCCCGACGTCGCCGGTGCCGCCGCGCAGCGCGGCCTCAACGAGGCTGTCGTGCGCGACATCTCGGGCAAGAAGAACGAGCCGCAGTGGATGCTCGACCTGCGGCTGAAGGGGCTCAAGCTCTTCGGTCGCAAGCCGATGCCGACGTGGGGCTCGGACCTCTCGGCGATCGACTTCGACAACATCAAGTACTTCGTCCGCTCCAGCGAGAAGCAGGCCGCCTCGTGGGAGGACCTCCCCGAGGACATCAAGAACACCTACGACAAGCTCGGCATCCCCGAGGCGGAGAAGCAGCGCCTCGTCGCCGGCGTCGCCGCGCAGTACGAGTCCGAGGTCGTCTACCACTCGATCCGCGAGGACCTCGAGGAGCAGGGCGTGCTCTTCCTCGACAC
>Ga0308176_10000538_pt1 | contig 23904 bp, 13 predicted proteins | sample PhyCR2_3_FD_203890 | JGI IMG/M metagenome (GOLD analysis project Ga0308176, IMG submission 203890) | Soil microbial communities from UC Gill Tract Community Farm, Albany, California, United States - DLSLS.C.R2 | ecosystem: Environmental > Terrestrial > Soil > Agricultural land | place: USA... | reverse complement strand
AGCTGGCCGACGTGCTGTCCCGCGAGCTGGGCCTCGCCATCGCGCCGGGAGCGTTCTTCGAGTTCCCGCACGCCGAGGCGTTCGCGCGTGGGTTCGCGACCTCCGTGGACGGCGCCCGCGATGACGGCGAAGAGCGGCCTGCGCCGGCCAGGGCCACGGCCCCGAGCGCGCCTCGGGCCACACGTCTGGCAGCGCCGGCCCTCCACGGCGGCGATGACGCGATCGCCATCGTCGGAGCCGCGGGCCGGTTCCCCGGCTCGGACGACCTGGAGGCGTTCTTCCGCCACCTGCGCGAGGGGCGCGATCTCGTCCGCGATCTTCCCGCGGACCGCTGGAACGCCGACGACTTCCCCACCCTGCCTCGTCAGGGCGGATACCTCGATGACGTTCGCCGCTTCGACGCCGATTACTTCCGGATGTCGCCCACCGAGGCGGCGCTGCTCGATCCCCAGCACCGCCTGTTCCTGGAGACGGTGATCCACGCGCTCGAGGACGCGGCCATCGCGTCTCGCACGCTCGCCGGACGCTCCGTCGGCGTGTTCGCGGGTGTCCAGTTCGACGACTACCGCTCCATCGTGGGCGCCTCGGGCGTGATGCATCCGTTCGCGGCCACGGGCAACGCGCACGCGATGCTCCCGAACCGGGTCTCCCACTGGCTCGACATCCACGGGCCCAGCGAGGCGGTGGACACGGCCTGCTCGAGCGCGCTCGTCGCCGTCGCCAGGGCGATCGACGCCCTCCGGGCGGGGCGCTGTGAGCTCGCCATCGCAGGTGGCGTCAGCCTGGTGCTGTCGCCCGCGACGGTCGCCGTGACGCAGGCGATGGGGATCCTCTCGCCGGACGCCCGGTGCCACGTCCTGTCGGCACGCGCCAATGGCTACGTGAAGGGGGAGGGCGTCGGCATCATCGTGCTGAAGCCTCTGGCGCGCGCCCTGGCCGACGCAGATCCCGTACGCGCGGTCATCCGAGCCGTGGGCGTGAACCACGGCGGCCGCGCGAAGTCGCTCACGGCGCCCAACCCGCGGGCCCAGGCGGCCCTGCTGAAGATGACCCACGACGCAGGCGGGTGTGATCCGGCCTCCGTGGGCTACCTGGAGCTCCACGGAACAGGTACCGAGCTGGGCGACCCGATCGAGGTCGAGGCGCTCCAGACCGCGCTGGGCAACGGCGATCCGGACGGTCCCCCGTGCTGGATCGGCTCGGTCAAGAGCAACATCGGGCACCTCGAGCCCGCGGCGGGCATCGCGGGCCTCCTCAAGGCGATGCTGGTGCTCGAGCACGGAGAGATCCCTCCGACGCTCCATGCGTCGCCACCGAACCCGTACCTGAAGCTGGCGAACACGCGTTATCGCGTCGCCGAGCACCTCGTGCTCTGGCCGCGGCTTCCGGACGAGCGCGGCGAGCCGCGGGTGCGCCGCGCGGGCGTGAGCTCGTTCGGGTTCGGCGGGACCAACGCGCACGTGGTCCTCGAGGAGGCGCCCACCTCCCCACCGCCGCAACGCGAGCACACCCCCGCACCGGCGATCTTTGCGCTGTCCGCGAAATCGCGCGAGGCGCTCGTTCTGCGCGCCGCCGAGCTGTGCCGCTTCCTCCGGACGCACCCGGACAGCTCGATGGCCGACGTGGCGACGACCCTGGCCCTCGGCCGCGACCACGACGACGTCAGGGCGGCCGTCGTCGCGACGACCCGCGACGAGCTGGAGGGCGCGCTCGAGGCCCTCGCAGGTGGCACGCGGCACCCCCAGCTCGTCTCGGGGTCGCCCCGCGAGACCTCGCCCGTGTTCGACGAGCTGCACGCGCGGCTCCCGGAGGAGCTCGCGGCGACGTCCGGCGAGACCCACCTGCGCAAGCTGCGTGCGCTGGCGGATCTCTACACCCGCGGCTACGGCGTTCCGGACACGCTGTTGTCGGGCAAGCGCATCCACCTGCCGGGTTATCCGTTCGCGCGAACGCCGCACTGGGTGGACGCGCCGGCTCCGGGACGAAACACGACGAGCCATGCCACGGCGGCGAGCAGCGTCGCCACGACGAGCGCGCGCGCCGCTAGCGCGGAAGATCCCGAGCTCGAGCTCGTCGTGGCCACGCCCGTATGGCACGAGGTTGCCGCGCCCGCGCCCACGCCACGGCAGCCGGGCCGCGTGCTGGTGATTCACGCGCCCGAGCACGGAGAGCTCGCCCGGACGCTCGTCGACGACCTGCCGCACGCCGAGGTGCACTTCGTCGACCAGCTCGACCAGGTCTCCCTCGACTCCGCCGTGCTGCAGACGTGCGCCCCGGCGAGCGTGGTGTTCCTCGCCGGGCTGACTCCGACCCCGCTCGTCGAGCTCGACGCGGCGGAGCTCGCCAGGAGCCAGCGCCACGGCATCCACGCCCTGTTCCACCTGGTCAAGGCGCTGCATCGCTACGGCTTCGAGGACAAGCCCATCGAGCTCCGGGTGCTGGTCAACGACGTCGAGGGCGCGACCGCCTCCACCGCCATCGGCTCGGCGAGCCTCGTCGGCTTCGTGGGCTCGCTCGCGAAGGAGCACCCCGCGTGGTCGGTCGCATGTGTCGACGTCCCATGGTCGGAGCTCGTCGATCCCGGCGAGCGCGCGGCGCGCCTGCAGGCGTTCCTGAACGAGCCCCGCGATCCGGAAGGATCTCTGACCCGGCTGTCCGGCCGCCTGCGGCTCCGGCGTGCCTGGCGAGCGCTCGACGCCAGCTCGGCGGTGGCGCGTCAGGCCTACGGCGCGACCTTCGTGCTCGGAGGAGCCGGCGGGCTGGGCCTCGCGTTCGCCGAGCACATCGCGCGGCACGAAGTCGCACGCGTCGCGCTCGTGGGTCGTGGGGCACCGAGCGAGCGGGCGCAACGGACGATCGAGCGGCTCCGGGGCGAGGGGCACACGATCCACTACCTGCGCGCCGATGCCCGGGACCGCGCGCAGCTCGCGGACGCGCTGGCCCGCGCGACGGCCGAGCTCGGGGCGCTCGACACCGTGGTGCACTCCGCGCTCGTGCTCAAGGACCGGACCTTGCGCACCATGGACGCGGCGACGCTCGAGGACGTCCTCGCGGCCAAGACGCACACGAGCGTCGCGCTCCTCGAGGCCTGCCGCGCGAGGCCGCCGAGACGGCTGGTGTTCTTCTCGTCGGCGCAGGCGACCCGCGCGGATGCCGGGCAGGCCAACTACGCCGCCGGGTCCACGTTCATCGACGCGCTCGCGCGCGCGGCCGGCCTCGTCCTGCCGATGACCCGTGTCGTCACGGTGGACTGGGGCTACTGGGGCTCGGTCGGCGTGGTCGCGAACGCCACCGTGCGCGACCGGCTCGCCCGCCTCGGCATCGGCTCGATCGAGCCGGCGCATGGCTTCGGCGCGCTGGATCGCCTGGTCTCGGCGGGAGTTCCGCGTGCGCTCGTCGTCCGCGCGGCCGCGGCGGCGCACGGCCCGCTCGGCATCGAGCCCGCGTTGCCCGGGTCACGGACCGAGTGGGGGCCCGCGCCACGCCTGCGCGAGCTGGTGCAGGCGCTGCCCGACGGGATCCGCCGCTTCGAGGCCGGCACCGCAGAGGCGCAGGAAGCCCTCGGTGCGTTCGCGCGCGCCGCGCTCCACCAGACGCTCCGGGCCACGCTGCCGGACCTCCGAGCTCCGGCCGCGCTGCACGACCGCATCGGCGTCGCCCCGGCGTACCACCGCCTCTGGTCGTACGTCGTCTCCGCGCTCGCGACGGCGCCTGCGCCCGGGCCGACCAGGCCGGAGCTGCTGTCGAGGTTCCCGAGCCTCGCGCCCCATGTCGCGCTGCTCGAGGCCACCCTGCCTCACCTCGTCGAGGTCGTGACGGAGCGCCGCGATCCTGCCTCCGTGCTGTTCCCGGATGGCTCGGCGGACCTGGTGGAGCGGGTCTACGCGGGCAACCCGGTCGTCGACCACGGGGGACGTGCGATCGCCAGCGTCGTACGGGCCATCGCAGAGGCAAGGGCGAACCACCGGCCCGTGGCCGTGCTCGAGGTCGGCGCGGGCACGGGAGGCACGACCCGGCATGTCCTCGAGGCCTTGCCCTCGGAGCTGCCGTGGACCTACCGCTACACGGACATCTCCCGCACGCTGCTGGACCGGGCCCGGTCGCGCTTCGAGCGCCGCGACGGGCGCGTGGTGTTCGAACGCCTGGACATCGAGGCGCCGCCGTCCCCGGACCTGGAAGGGACGATGGACATCGTCATCGCGACCAACGTGCTCCACGCGACGCGCTCGCTCGCGGTCACGCTGTCCCATGTCGCCCGGCTGCTCCGTCCCTCCGGTGTGCTGCTCCTCCAGGAGGTGACCGCCGATCACGCCTTCGCCACGCTGACGTTCGGGCTGACCCGCGGCTGGTGGCAACACGACGATGTCGCGCTCCGGCTGCCCGGTGGGCCGCTCGCCCAGGCCAGCACCTGGCGGGCCTTGCTGGAGTCGAACGGCTTTGGCGCGGTGGTCGATGTCACGCATGACCATCCGGCGCTGGGTGGGCAGCGCGTCCTCGCCGCCGAGCGCCGCTTCGAGACGCGATGCGTCGCGCTGGCGACGGGTAGCCTCGAGCCGGCCGTTGCCGGCCTGTCAACCACAGACCGGCCGCCCGCGCCGCCTGCGAGCAGCGCCGGCGTGCCTCCGGGGGACCAGCGACACGAGGTCGTCCAGGCGATCGTGAGCACGCTCGCGGAGGCGACCCGGTTTCCCCGGGACCGGTTCGCCGTCGACCGGCCGTTCGTGGAGCTCGGCATCGACTCGCTCCTCGCCGTCGATGTCATCACGCGCATCAACCGTGCGCTCGGAACCAGCCTTCGCGCCACCGACCTCTACAACTTCGGCCACGTGAACGCGCTCGCCGAACATGTCCTGCAGCGCCCGGTGACGCTCCCACCGCGACCGCCCGTGGTGCCCGTGGTGCCCGTGGTACCCGTGGTGCCCGTGGTGCCCGTGGTGCCCGTGGTGCAAGAGGTCGCGCCCCCGCCAAGCGCGCGCGACGAGCGCCGCGGGGACGTCGCCATCGCCATCATCGGGATCTCCGGCCGGTTCGCACGCGCGAACAGCGTCGACGAGCTGTCGCATGCGCTCGACGAGCACCGCCTCCTCGTCGGACCGCGGCCGGCCGTGCGGGGCGACGGCGACGGGGCGCGCTACCCCGGGGGCTACCTCGACGATCTCGCCCGCTTCGATGCCCGGTTCTTCCAGCTGTCCGGACGCGAAGCACTGCTGATGGATCCCCAGCAGCGCCTGCTGCTGGAGGAGGCCTGGAAGGCCATCGAGCACGCGGGGTACCCGGTGGCGGAGCTGGGCGGTCGCGCGTGCGGCGTGTTCGTCGGAGCCTTCCCGGGAGACTACCGGGAGCTGCTGCGCCAGCGAGACGGCACGCAGGCCGAGGGCTACCTGCTGACGGGCAACTCGGACGCCATGCTCGCGGGGCGGATCGCCTACGCCCTGGATCTGCAGGGTCCGGCCGTGACGCTCGATACCGCGTGCTCGTCGTCCCTGGTCGCGCTTCACCTCGCCTGCGAGAGCCTGCGCGCGGGGACGAGCGACGTGGCGCTCGTCGGCGGCGTCACCGTGTTCTCGACGCCGCAGTTCCACGAGCTCGCCACCACCGCGGGGATGCTGTCCGCGCAGGGCCGGTGCTTCACGTTCGACGCACGCGGCAACGGCTTCGTCCCCGCGGAGGCCGTCGCGGTCGCGGTGTTAAAGCCCCTGGATCGCGCGCTCGCCGACGACGATCACATCCTGGGCGTCGTGCTGGGGAGCGAGATCAACCAGGACGGCCGGACCAATGGCATCACCGCTCCGAGCGCCACGTCGCAGGCCGCGCTGATCCGGCGGGCGCACCGGCGCGCGGGGGTCACGAGCGCGGCCATCGACTATGTCGAGACGCACGGCACGGGCACGCGGCTGGGCGATCCGATCGAGGTGAGCGCCTTGCTCGATGCGTTCGGCAGCGCGCCCCGGGACCGCCCGTGCGTGCTGGGCGCGGTCAAGGCCAACGTGGGTCACGCGTTGCCTGCCTCCGGCCTCGTGAGCCTCGCCAAGGTGCTCGGGGCGCTCGCGGCCGAGCGCATCCCCGCCCAGCCCGGGTTCGAGCGGGAGAACCCGCTCCTCGAGCTCCCGCCGTCGACGTTCGTGATCCCGCGGACCAGCGTGCCGTGGCCGCGGACGCCCGGGGCCAGGCGGCGCGCCGGCATCAGCGCGTTCGGGTTCAGCGGCACCAACGCCCACGTCGTCGTCGAGGAGGCGCCGCCCCGGGCGATCACCGCCGGAGGCGCTGATGTGCTCGAGCTGTTCGTGTCGGCCCGGACCGCCACGGCGCTCACCCAGCGCCTGCGCGACCTGAGCGCCTTCGTGGCGAGCCGGGACGTCGAGCTCGCAGACCTGTGCTTCACGGCCAACCGCGGCCGGGATCACTTCGAGCACCGGACCGCGTTCGTGTTCCGCTCGCGCGGCGAGCTGTCGCGGCTGCTCGAGCGCGTGCTCGCGGCTCCCGCTGCCGACGGCAAGGTCTTCGCGGCCGACGGACTCGAGCCGGACAGCTCGAATGCCCGCCGTTACGTGGAGCGGGCGGCGTGCCAGCTCGATCGCGTCCCCGGCCGGCGCATCCCGCTGCCGACCTATCCGTTCGAGGGCGAGCGTTACTGGGCCGGGAGCCAGCTCTCGACCATCGCGGTGCTCGCGGAGGCGGACGCGTTGGTCGCACGAAGCGCAGAGCTCCTCGCGCTCGAGGGTCCGTTCGAGGCGCTCGAGGTCGGCGCCCGGCGCGCGCTCGCCGCCACCCTGGCCGCCATGGCCGTCCTCGACGAACGCGCCCGCCCGGTGGAGGACCTCCTGCGAGATGCGCAGATCGTCCCCACCCACCACCGGCTGGTCCGCTTCCTGATCGAGACGCTGGTCCGCGCCGGGCTCGCGATCCGGAGCGAGGCCGGCGTTCGCCTCGACGCGGCGACCCTCCCGACGCTCGCCGAAGCGCGGCTCGAGCTCGCGGCGCTCGATGACCGGCACCCCATCGTCCAGCCCCACCGAGCGCTCCTCTCGGCGTGCCTCGACGCGTATCCCGAGGTGCTACGCGGCACCAGGGATCCGATCAGCGTGATGTTCCCCGGCGGTTCGACCCAGCTGGTCGAGGCCATCTATCACGGCAACGCCGTCGTGGACCATCACAACGCGCTGGTAGCCTCGTTCGTCCGGACCGCCGTACAGCGCCCGCGGTACCGGCGCGTGCTGGAGATCGGCGCGGGCACCGGAGGCACCACGTCGGCGGTCCTGCATGGCCTTGAGGGCGTCTGCCTGCCGAGCAGCTTCGAGTACGTGTACAGCGATATCTCGAGCCACTTCCTCCGGCACGGCGAGCGGGCCCATGGCCGCGGACGCGACTATCTCCGGTTCGCCAGGCTCGACATCGAGAGCTCCCCCGCGCACCAGGGCTTCGAGCTGGGCGGCTTCGACGTCGTGCTCGCGACCAACGTCCTCCACGCGACCCGGAACATCGAGGCGACGCTGCACCACGTCCGCCATCTGCTCTGCCCTGGCGGGCTATTGATCATCAACGAGCTCGTTCGGCGCGAGGACTACGCGACCATCACGTTCGGCCTGACCAAGGGCTGGTGGGCTTACGAGGACGAGGATCGTCGCATCCCGGGCACCCCCCTCCTCGCTCCCGGAGCCTGGATCGAGCTCCTCGCGACGGCCGGCTTCGAGGACATCCAGACGGCGAGCCGGCTCTCGCCGGAGCTGCTGGCCGCGGCGGTGTTCGTCGCCGCGGCGCCTGCCAGTGCACAGGCCCCGACGCTCCGCGAGCCACCACGCCCGGAACGCGAGCTCTCGCATCCCGCGCCGCCGGCGATGGCGAGCGCGGAGCTCCACGTGTTCATCCGCGCGCGCCTCTCGGAGGTGCTCATGGTTCCGAGCGGCCAGATCGCGGACGACACGCCGCTCGCGTCGCTCGGCGTCGACTCCCTGGTCTCGACGCAGGTGCTCGCGCTGTTGAGCGAGCGGTTCGGCCGGCTCCCACCCAACCTCCTGTTCGAGCAGCCCACGCTCGCGGCGCTGGCGGCCTTCCTCGGGTCACAGGGGCCAGGTGCGCCGCAGCGGGTGGAGGGATCCGGCACGGAGCCCGACGAGGTGTTGTTCCGGCGCGCGCGGCGACTCACCGGCCACGAGCCGCGGCACGACCTCGTGAGGCTCGACGAGCAGCGGTCGCTGGATGTCTATTCGCTCGGGTCGCCGGGGTCCGGACCGCCGCTGGTCCTGCTCCCCCCGCTCAACACCCACCCCGTCGTCTGGCTCGCACAGATCGAGGGCTTCGCGGCGGATCGCCGGATCGTGATCCCGTCGTACCCCGGTCACGGCCGCAGCACGTTCTGCTCTACCCGGGCGTCGTTCACCGCCTGGACGCGCGAGCTGCTGCAGGCGCTCGAGCACGCCGGCGTCACCGGGCGGTTCGATGTCGTCGGCTGGTCCCTGGGCGGCTGCTTCGGACAGCTGCTGGCGAGCGAGCACGCGTCGAGCGTCCGATCGCTCACGCTCGTGAGCACCGCCATGCAGTTCGCCGAGGCGTACCGGTCCCGGGCGCCGAACATCGCCGAGGAGCTGACCTGCCACCGCGAGGTCCTCGGCGATCTGTTCGGCCGCGACGTCGACGCCGCGAGCCTGCTCGCGGGAGGCGCGACGCGCGACGCGCTCGCCGCCTATCAGGCCGCGCTCGCGGGCTTCGATACCCGGGACGCCATGCCGCGGATCTCGGCCTCCACGCTGGTCCTGGTCGGCAGCCGCGATGCCGTGCTCGCCCCCGCGCATGGCCGGGCGCTCGGGGCCGCGCTCCCCGCCGGCCAGCTCGTCGAGCTCGAGGGCGCCGGGCACTTCCTGCCGCTGACCGCCGCGGCACACACGAATCGACTCCTGACCCGACACCTGGCAGCACCGCGAGATGCCCTCGCGAGCGCAGAGACTCCTTCCGCTGAACCGAGGTAACCGATGGCTGTCTTCATGTTTCCTGGACAGGGCGCGCAGGTGCGAGGCATGGGAGCTGCGCTGTTCGCGCGCTATCCCGAGTACACCGCGGCGGCAGACGAGATCCTCGGCTACTCCGTGGAGCAGCTGTGCGTGGCGGACCCCGAGGGGCGCCTTCAGCACACGGACTACACGCAACCCGCGCTGTTCGTCGTCAACGTGCTGTCCTACATCGACGAGATCGTGCGCCGCCGGCAGTACCCCCGGTTCGTCGTCGGCCACAGCCTGGGCGAGTACAACGCCCTGTTCGCCGCCGGCGCCTTCGACTTCCGCACCGGCCTCGCGCTGGTGAAGAAGCGAGGCGAGCTGATGGCCCGGCAGCACGGCGGCGGCATGGCCGCCGTGATCGGCCTCGACTCGGCGAACGTGCGCGCGATCCTCGCGGCCGCGCGCCTCGACGCCATCGATCTGGCGAACGACAACGCGCCCCGGCAGGTCGTCATCTCCGGGCCCAGGCCCGAGGTCGAACGGGCGCAGCCCATCATCGAGGCCCGGGGAGCGCGGTTCGTGCCCCTGCGCGTGAGCGGCGCGTTCCACTCGCGGCAGATGCAGCCCGTACAGCAAGAATTCGCCGTGGCGCTCGCGGCCGCGCGCATCGCGGATTGCCACCTGACGGTCGTGGCGAACGTGAACGCCCAGCCCTATGCGCCGGGGAGCGTGCGGGCCAACCTGCGCGACCAGCTGGTCCGCCCGGTGCTGTTCACCGACTCGCTCCGCCACCTCATCGCGCTCGGCGAGACCGAGTTCGTGGAGATCGGCCCGGGCAACGTGCTGACCGGCCTGGTCGGCCAGCTGCGAGCCGCCAGCTGATGTGGGGCGCCCCTGCCCGCGACGCCGCGGCCCTGCACCGGCGAGCGCACCGCCCGATCGTCTTCATGTTCTCGGGCCAGGGCTCGCACTACTTCCACATGGGCCGGGAGCTCTGGCGCCACGACGCGGTGTTTCGCGACACCCTCGAGCGGTGTGATCGCCACATCCGCGCGCTCGCCGGCGCGTCGGTGCTCGAGGCCCTGTACGACGATCGCCGCACCAGAGGCGACGCATGGCTCGACACCCGGATCACGCACCCCGCGATCTTCGTCGTCGAGTTCGCGCTGTGCGAGGCGCTCCGCGCGCGGGGCGTCCTGCCCGACGCGCTGCTCGGCGTCAGCCTCGGCGAGGTCACCTGCGCGCTCGTGTCGGGCGCGCTGGAGCTCGAGCGTGCGCTGGCCGTGGTCGTCGAGCACGCGCGGGTCATCACCCGCTCGATTCCGGCGGGGACCATGCTCGCCGTGATGGCCCCGGTGAGCGCGATCGAGGCCTCGCCGGTGCTGCGCGCGCACGTCCAGATCGCCAGCGCGCCGTTTCCGGATCACGCCGTCGTCTCGCTGCGCGCGGAGTCGCGCGCCGAGGTCGAGCGCGAGCTGGACGCGCGCGGTCTGCGCTACCAGCCGATCATGGTCTCCCACCCGTTCCACTCATCCTGGCTCGACGTCGCCCGCGCCGACTTCCTCGCCGTGCTGTCCGGCATCTCGTTTCGCGCGCCGAGCCTCCCCACGTTCTCGGCGGCCCTGGCCGGGCCGGTCACCCGGTTCGACGCCGACCACTTCTGGCAGGCCGCGCGCCGCCCGATGCGGTTTCGCGAGACCTGCGAGGCGATCTGCGTGGACGCGGAGCCGCTGTTCATCGATCTCGGCCCGTCGGGGACGCTCTCCACCTATCTCAAGTACGGCGGCACCCCGGCGCGGCGCGTCGCCGCGCTCACCCCGTTCGGTCAGGACCTGCGGACGATCGACAAGGTCATCGAAGCCACCGCGGAGCTCCGCCTGGCCGCGTGACCGGGCCAACGCATTCGCACCAACCGTCAATGGAGACAAGCAGCATGCTCATGCAACGTCATCGCTCCCTGGTCGTCATCTCGAACATGCAACAACTCATCCTGCCCATCCTCGACACCGAAGACCTGTTCCTGTGGAACGTGTGCGGAATCATGGGGCTCGCGAACAAGCTCGAGGTCCCCGTGCTGGTCATGGAGCACAAGGGCCTGGGCCCCGGGCTCGAGCCGGTGCGTCGGCTGGCGCAGGGGTCCGCGCCATGCGAGATCGACACGTTCTCGTTCGTGAGCGCCCCGGCCGCCGTCGAACGGATCCGGAGCACGGGCCGCGATCAGCTGATCCTGGCCGGCAACGAGACCCACATCTCGGTCATGCACACCGCGCTGGAGGCGCAGTCCAAGGGGTTCGAGGCCTACGTGCTCGCCGAGGCCTGCGCCGCGCGTGACCGTGAAGACCACCAGGCGGCCCTGCCGCGGATCCGTCAGGCCGGGGTCCCGATCGTGACCCGCGAGATGGTGCTGTTCGAATGGATCCCGTGCTCGGTGGACCCGATCTACATCGAGACCAGCATCGCGTTCGTCAAGCATCCGCACCCCTTCCCGAAGACCCAGCCATGACCGCCCCAGGCACGCACCAACCGGGACGACGCATCGCCGTCGTCGGCGGCGGCGCCGCGGGCGTCGTCGCGGCCTGGCGGCTTGCGACCCACCACCACGTCACCCTCATCGAGGCCGAGCAAGAGCTCGGAGGCCACGCCCGCACCGTCATGGTCCCGTCGTCGCAGGGCGACGTCGCCATCGACATGGGCGTCGAGCTGTTCAACGACCGCAACTGGCCCAACTTCTGCCGGCTGCTGGCGCTCACCGGGTGCGAGACGTTTCCAGCGCCGCTCACCTTCGCGGCCAGCTTCGGCGAAGGCGAGACCTGGGAGAACGACGTCCGCTTCCGGTCGCCGCTGTGGAGCCGGCTCCGGGGCGAGTGCGACCGGTTCCAGCAGGCCATGGACGGCGTCATGCAGCACGTCGCGGACCACGCGAACGTGACCCTGCGCGAGTACACCGAGCGCCAGCACTACTCTTCCGAGTTCGTCACCAAGGCGCTCATCCCGATGCTCAGCACGTTCTCCGGATCGCGCGCCCCGCTGCTCGAATTCTCGCTCACGTACGCCGCGGCGTGCTTCTCGGAGCACATGCTGTCGTTCCTCCACGCGCCCTACTACCGCAAGGTGGTGGGTGGCCTCAGCCGCTACCTCGCGCACCTCGCCCGCGCCATCCAGATCGTCCGCACCGGCGCGCCCGTCTCGGCCATCCGGCGCGAGGCCGGCGCGGTCCACGTGCGCGACGCGGCGGGGCACGAGGAAGCCTTCGACCAGCTCGTCCTCGCGACCCACGCCGACATCGCGCTCGCGCTGCTGGGCGATGCGTCCACCGAGGAGCGCGCGCTGCTCGGCGCCATCGAGTACCACGAGGCCCGCTCGCTCGTGCACACCGACGCATCCGTGCTGTCGCCGTACCTCGCCCACCGCAGGGCGAGCTGCGAGTACGTGTGGCTCGGCCACGGCCCGGAGGGCTCGGTGACGCGCAACATGACCGTGGCGAACGGGCTCGACCCGGAGCGCGATCCGATCTTCGTCACGATCAACCCCCAGGTGCCGCTCGCGCCGGACCGGATCGTCGCCGAGGCGGTGTGGAAACACGCCAGGCTGCGCCCGCAGGACATGACGACGAAGCGCAACTTCCGCTCCATCCAGGGCAAGAACCGCGTGTGGTTCTGCGGGATGGACACCACCTTGACCGGACATGAAAGCGCGGTCTGCTCGGGCCTGCTCGTCGCCGACGCGCTGGGCGCCGATTATCCCTTCGCGCATCACGCCGCCGCCGCCCGGCAACTTGGAATCATCAACAACATCATGGGAATTGGAAGGACACTGCCATGTTGAAACCGCTCTATCCCGAGATCCGGGTCCCCGGATCGGGTCCTCTCCTCGCCATCTTCACCACCTCGCACGGCGAGATCACCGTGGAGCTCGACGAGTCGGCCGCGCCCAAGAGCGTCCGCACGTTCGTCGGCCTTGCCCTGGGGACCCAGCCGTTCCGCGACGCGCGGCTGCAGCGCGTCGTGGAAGGCGGCGAGAGCTTTTATCAGGACACCACGTTTCATCGCGTCGTGCCGGACTTCCTGATCCAGGGCGGAGATCGGCTCGGCACCGGCTTCGGCGGCCCCGGGTTCCGCATCGCCGACGAGCTCACCGGCCGCCACGACGAACGAGGCGTGCTGTCGGTCGCGCACAGCGGCCCGACGACCGCCGCCTCGCAGTTCTTCCTCACCGCGCGGGCGGCGCCGTGGCTGGACGGCGTCCACACCGTCCTGGGCACGATCGTGCATGGCCACGCCGTCGTGCGCGACATCTCGCACGTTCCGGCCGACGAGCGCGACCGCCCGCTTCGCCCGGTCAAGCTGCGGTCGATCCAGATCCGGCACGCGACGCCCTGAACCACCCGCGCCGAGGACCTACCGCCATGGCCGTCCACACTCCCACTGCTGGGCTGGACCAGATTCGAGCCCTCGCAGCGAACATCCACGCACGGGGGCAGCGCCTCGTGGTCACATCCGGGTGCTTCGATCTGCTCCATTATGGCCACGTGAAGTTCCTGCAGGGCTCGCGCGCGCTCGGCGACGCCCTCGTCGTGCTGGTCAGCGTGGACGAGGACATCCGCGCGCTCAAGGGCCCGTCCCGCCCGATCATCCCGGGCTGGGAGCGCGCGCACGTCCTCGACGCGCTGGCTGCGGTGGATGACGTGATCCTGCATGCCGGCGACGTGTTCTACGAACTGCTCGCCATCCTCCGCCCGCACCACTTCACCAAGGGCCTCGAGTACCACGCGCACCCGGACTACCTCGCCACCCTGCGGCCGTACGTCGGAGAGGTCTCGCTCGTTGATCACCCGGTGACGTCGACGACGTCGACCAGCATCATCGAGCGGTGCCGCGCAGCGACGTAGGCCGCGGGGCGGCCGCGTCCAGCTCGTCGAGCCGGTAGCCCTGGGCCTGCTCGCGAAACATCCGGGCGTAGCGGCCATCGTGGGCCAGGAGCTCCCGGTGGGAGCCTCGCTCGATGATCCGGCCGTCCTCGAACACGGCGATCTGATCCGCCATGCGCACGGACGACAACCGGTGGCTGATCAGCACGATGGTGCGATCTCCCTTGTTGTCGTGGATGCGCTGGTAGATCTCGGTCTCCGCTTCGGGGTCGAGCGCGGCCGTCGGCTCGTCGAGCACGAGCACCCCCCCGCGATGCATGAACGCGCGCGCGAGCGCCAGCCGTTGCCACTGGCCGCCCGACAGGTCGACGCCGCCGAACGCGGGGCCGAGCGGCGTGTTGACGCCGGCGGCCAGCCCGTCGATCACCGAGGATGCCTCCGCGTCCTCGAGCGCCTGCGCGATCGCCTTCGGGTCCTGGATCGATGGCAACCAGCCCACGCCCACGTTGTCACCCGCGCTGAACTGATAGCGGACGAAGTCCTGGAAGATCAGCCCCACGCGGCGCCGGATCTCGTCCGGCTGCAGCCTGGCGAGGTCCTGGCCATCGAGCAGGACCACGCCCGAGGTCGGCTGGTGGAGCCGCGCGAGCAGCTTGACGAACGTCGTCTTCCCCGACCCATTGGCGCCGATGAGCGCCAGCGTCGCTCCCGCACGGAGCGTGAGGCTCACGTCGTGGAGCGCGTCGCGCGTCGCGCCCGGATAACGAAACGAGACCCCGCGGAACTCGATCTCGGGCGCGGGCAGTCCCACCACGGGGACCTGCTCGAATCCGGCCCCGACCGCTTCCTCCTCCGCTGGGATGGCGAGGAACTCGAACAGCTGGGTGACGAACAGGTTATGCTCGTAGGCCTTCGCCAGCGCGAGCAGCGCGGTGTTGAGCGCGAGCTGGCCCTGCTGGAGGACCATGAGGTACAGCGTCATGCTGCCGAGCGAGATCGTCCCCCGCGCCGCCTCGACAACGATATACGCATAGGTCGCATACAGCCCCGCGTAGCCGAGCAACGAGAACACCACCGCGCGCCGCCCGCGCCGGCCGGCCAGTGCGGCCTCCTTCGCATTGTAGGTTTCATTGATGGTCTTGTGGCGTGCGAGCAACCACGGCCCCAATCCCAGGAGCTTGATCTCCTTGACGTTCTGCTCGGCCGTCAGCAGCCACTCCAGGTAGAAAGACTTACGGACCCGCTCGATGTTGGCGCGCTGCAGCTCGAACGAGGCGCGGCCGTACCAGACCTCGATGAAGAACGGCGGGATTGCCGCCGCCACCATCACCGCGACGGCCCACGGCCCGAACGACCAGAGCAGGATTGCGTAGCCTATCACCGTGATCCCGTGACGCAGGATCGCGATGGATTGCATGGTGAGGTCGATGACCCGCATACCCACCTCCTGGCGGATCTGCATGGTCTTGTTGATGAACTCGGGATTCTCGAAATGCGGATAGGCGATGCGCCCTGCCTTCTCGAGCACGAGCTGGCTCGCACGGAGGGAGAACCGCGCGCGCAGGACGATCTGCACGTAGGTGGACACGTGCGTGAACAGCATCCGGACCAGCACGAGCGAGCCTTCGAGCCCGACGAAGAACAGCGGCTGCGAGGAGCCACCGTGCGTGGCGGACACCACGGCGTCGAGCAATCGCTTGGCGAGGTAGGCGATGGCGATCGAGCACGCGGCGTCCGCGAGCTGGCAGACGATCGCCACGAGGAGCCACCACCGGCTGGTGCGTACGACCATCCCCGTCATCTCGACGATGCGGCGCAACAGCGAGCCGGAGGTCCTGGGGGCCGGTCCCGGCGAGGTCGCAGCCGGGTGTGCAGACGCAGAGGACGACATCGGGAGGCGCTGCCCTGGCTCGCGGGAACACGACGGCGCTTGTGGAAGGTTACGGAAGCTGAACCTGGAAAGCGAGAAGATCCAGCGGCGCTCCTCGTGAGCCTCGGCGCAACCGTTGCGACGAGCTTTCATGGGTAACGTCGAGCCGGCGTTCGCGTTCGGCTCGGCTCACGGAGCGTGGAGCGCGAGCACGACGGCGCGCCCCGAACGCGCGTCATGCTGGTGAGCCGGATTTGGCGAGCCTGGCCTCCAGCAGCTTGGATCCCGCCATGAGCGCCGTCTCTCGCAGCGCGCGATGCTCAGGTTAGCTTCGCTGCTGGCTGGGCGCCCTGTCCGCGCAGCCACGTCGCGCCCGGTGCCGCGAGGTTCGCCGCCGCCGCTCGATGACGCGTGGCGATCTGCGCCTGCCCTCGCGCCTCGGCGATCCGCGCCGTGTAGACGTGAGCGATCGCGCGGGTCGCGCTGCCAACACGTACATCGTCGACAACGCGCGCCAACTGCTGCGCCGCGACGTCGAGATCGCCCGCACGCCAGGCGATCTGTCCCTCGGCAAGCCAGCCGAGCGCCGGTGTACGCGGCCCCATAACGATGGCGCGGCGTGCCTCTTCGACGGGGCGGCCGAGCTCGACCAGCGCGCCGATCTTCACGACCGACGCCAGCGGTAGGAGCTCGGGATCCGGGCGAGCCTCGTCGATCGCGGCCAGCGCTTCGGCGAACTCGCCACGCAGCTCGTGGGCGAACGCGCGAGCGACGAGGAACCTTGCGCGGTCGGCCGGCCGGCGCTTGCGAGACAGCTGGCGATCCGCGAGCGCGAACAGGCGCGCGACATCCCCGACGCTGAGGGCGCGCGTGAGCGCCGCGGCCTCGGTCATCGCGCGGAACACGAACCAGACGACGAACACGAGCACGAGGCCGGCGCCCATCCAGGCCTTGCCGGTCGTGTTGGTCTCCGAGGTCGCCGCGAGAAACACGTACGCGAGCGTCATCATCACCGGGACCGCCCACCGCGACAGGATCTGCCAGATGCGCTCGACGAGGTCAGTGTCCGGCACCTCGTGGTCGGGCAGGCCGTGGTCGAGCGGGTCGCGGTCGCGTTGCGCCGTCATGTCGAGCTCCGCCGCGTCACCTCGTCTCGCGGACGTGGCGCGCGATCCGCATCGCGCACTCGAGCGCCTGCTCGTAGTTGAGGCGCGGATCGACGCGGCTCTTGTACGCACGCTCGAGATCGATGTCGGACAGGCCGCGCGCGCCGCCGGTGCACTCGGTGACGTCCTCGCCGGTGAGCTCGATGTGCACGCCGCCCAGCCGCGAGCCGAGCTGGGTGTGGAGCTCGAAGCTCTGCTCGAGCTCGTCGACGATCTTGTCGAACCGCCGCGTCTTGATGCCGCCTGCGGTGGTCTCGGTGTTGCCGTGCATCGGATCGCAGATCCACAGGACCTGCCGGCCGGCGCGCCGCACGGCCTCGATCAGCGCCGGCAGCTTGGTGGTGACCTGCCCCGCGCCCATGCGGTGGATCAGCGTGATCCGGCCCGGCAGGTGCTCGGGATCGAGCGCGTCGAGTAGGCCGAGCAGCCAGTCGGTGGTCATCGCCGGCCCGATCTTGATCCCGAGCGGGTTCCGGATCCCGCGGTGGAACTCGACGTGCGCGCCGTCGAGCTGCGCGGTGCGCATGCCGATCCACGGGAAGTGGGTCGACAGGTTGTACCAGCCGGGCCGGCGCGGCACCCGGCGGGTCTGGGCCTGCTCGTAGGGCAGCGCGAGCGCCTCGTGGCTGGTGTAGACGTCGACGCGGCGCAGGACCTCGCTCTCGACGCCGGTGATCGCCGCGACGAAGTCGAGCGACTCGCGGATCGACTCGACGATGCGCTCGTACTGCGCCGCGTTCGGCGTCCCCTTGGCGAACGACACGTCCCAGTACTCGGGGTGGTGGAGATCGGCGAAGCCGCCCTCGACCAGCGAGCGGATGAAGTTGAGGGTCAGGCCGGCGCGCTCGTAGGCGCGCAGCATCAAGGTGGGATCGGGCTCGCGGTCGACCGCGGTGAACCCATCGCGGTTGATGATGTCGCCGCGGTACGACGGCAGCGTCACGTCGCCGCGGGTCTCGACGTCGGCCGACCGGGGCTTGGCGTACTGGCCGGCGATCCGGCCGATCCGGACCACGGGCTTGCGGGTGCCGTGGACGAGCACCAGCGACATCTGCAGGAGGATCTTCAGCTTCGCGGCGATCGACTCGGAGCGGCAATCGTCGAAGCTCTCGGCGCAATCGCCGCCTTGCAAGACGAACGCCTCGCCGCGCGCCGCCCGGGCGATCTCGGTGCACAGCTGCTCGATCTCCCACGAGGTCACCAGCGGCGGCAGCCGGCCGATCTCCTCGATCACGCGCGCCAGCGCGACCTGATCGGCGTAGCCAACTTGCTGCTGCGCGGGCCTGGTCGTCCAGCTGCTGGGCGACCAGTCGAGCGCTTCGGCCGCTCGTGCCGTGATCGCGGTCATTCGGCCGGCTCCTGGCTGGCCGCCGGGCTCGCCCCGCACGTGACCGGTCGCTTGCCCTCGTAGTCCAGCCGCGGCGCGGTCTTCGAATACAGCCGCGCGGGATCGATCGTCGCCTTGGGCGTCGCCTTCCAGCCGCGCAGCACGTCACCAACGGCGTCGCGGATGATCACGTCGGTCACCTGGATCGCCCCCTCGGGCAGCTTGAGCTGGCCGAGCACGCCGTTGCCGCCCGACGCCAGGAAGTCGCTGGTCGCGAGCTTGTAGGTGCGGCCCTCGGCGAGCGGCTTGCCCGCCACGGTGATCCGCACGTCGAGCTTGCCGGCCTTGCAGCGCGCCTTCGCCGTGAGCCCTCCCCAGGACAGGAAGGCACCGCCGTGCTCCAGGTTCGAGGTGACGAGCTTGTGCAGATCCTTGCCGGTGATCGCGACGATGGCGAACCGGTTGTCGAACGGCAACGCCTCGAACAGCTGGCCGTAGGTCAGCTCCCCACCCGGCAGATCGGCGCGCAGGCCGCCGCCGTTGGTCAGCGCGACCTGGGCGTCGGGGCGCGCGGCGAGCATCAGATCGCAGAAGAAGTTACCCTCGGCCGATTCCGTCGTGTGCGCCCGGGTGATGATCTGCGCCAGCGTGACGCCGAGCTTCTCCTTGCGGCGCTCGCCGGCACGTGCCATCGCCGCGTCGGCGATCTGCTGGATCTCCGGATCGGCGACGACCGGCTTGCCCTCGTAGGTGCCCGGCGCGCACGCCGCGACCGACACCGGGTTGCCGTGGCTGTCGAGCGCGCACATGAGGTGCGGCTTGTCGATGTGCACGCCGGTCACCCGGCCGTCCGGACCGATCCGCAGATCGACCCGGCCGAACGCGCGACCTCCCGCCGCCGATTCGATCACCGCGACCCCGTCCAGCCGGTGCGCGATCTCTGCATGGGTGTGGCCGGCGACGATGACGTCGAGCGTGCCCCTGGGCAGGCCGGCGAGCAGCGGGAACAGCTCCTCGGACCTGTCACACGACGACGCGTCGTCGGGGTCATCGAACTGGGTGCATTTCGAGCCGATGTGCATGGTCGCGACGATCACCTGCGCCCCCCGAGCGCGCAGCGCCCTGGCTTGCTCGGCGATCGCCGGCGCGGCCGGCGCCATCTTGAGGCCGTCGAAGTTCGCCGGCATCGTCGTGAAGGGCGTCGACGCCGTGCTCGCCCCGATGATCCCGACCTTGATCCCCGCGACCTCGACCATCACCGAGGCCGGCATGTTCGGCCAATCGATGCGCGCGCCGGTCCTGGCGTCGAGGATGTTCGAGACCACGAACGGAAACCTGGCCTCGCGCGCGCGGGCCTTGAGCGCCCCGCGCGGATCGTCTGCGCTCGTCGCCGCGGTCGCCGCCGGGCCCTCGGGGCCATAGTCGAACTCGTGGTTACCGACCGCCGCCGCGGCATACCCGAGCGCGTTGTAGGCACGCACGATGTCAGCGCCCTCACCGAGGTTGGACTCGAGCGTCCCCTGGAACATATCGCCGGCATCGAGGAGCAGGACGCCGCCACCATCCGCCGCACGGGCCGCGCGGAGGTTCGCCACGAACCCGGCAAATAGCGGCAACCGCTCGAGCGCGCCGTGCAGATCGTTGGTTCCCACGATCGAGAGCGTCACGGCCCCACGCTGGGCGGCAGGGGGCGTGCTCGAAACCGCGCTCGCCGGGGGAGACGTGCTCGGAACAGCATTCGTAGGCGCGGCAGGGTGCGAGCACGCAACCAGGAGCCACACGCAGAGCAAGACCGGTTTCATGTAGCCGAACTCTACCCTGGATCATCCAGATTGTTCGTCGTGGCCACGCGGCCACCCGGCCACGCGGCGCCCGCGCGCGGGCGATCTGGGTGACCGCGGATGATACGGCGATGACGGCGGTGCAGGTCGGTCGATCACCCACCGGGCACCCACCGGGCACCACCGAGCATTTGCGCTCACCTGTCCCAGAAACTACCCTACCCGATCGTTCGTGCCATGCGCTTGATCGACGCAGTTCCGTCCGTGCTGGACGCATCCGGCTGAATAAACGGGGGTACACTGCGTCCACGTTTGGTCAGGAGGGATTGATGCGTTCTCAATTACATCGAGTGCTCGTCTCGACGGGGCTCGCGGCAGCGACCCTGCTCGGCACCGCGTCGAGCTCGTTCGCACAGGTTCGCGATCATCGTCATGAACCACCACCCGCGGCGCCACCCGCCCCGCCGCCCCAGGCGGAGGTCGGCCCCCGGGAAGCACCTCCCCCGCCGCGCGAGGAGCGCCACGACGCACGGCGCGAAGGCTTCGTGTGGGTGGGCGGGCGCTGGGACTGGCGCCGGCGCGAACACAAATGGGACTGGCTGCCCGGTCACTGGGAGCGTGAGAAGCACGGCCACAAGTGGCGCGAGGCACGCTGGGAGCAGCGCGGTGACGAGTGGGTCCTGGTCGAAGGCGGCTGGATCCAGGCCGAGGTTCGCCCGACCAAGGCGCCACCGGTGCTGCGCGAGGAGCGCTTCGAAGCCCGCCCCGGCTTCGTGTGGGTGCGCGGTCGCTGGGACTGGCGCGATGGCAACTGGGTATGGGTCGATGGCCGCTACGAGCGCGAGCGCGCCGGCAAGCGGTGGCGCGAGGCACGCTGGGAGCTGCGCGATGGCGCCTATGTCCTCGTCGATGGTGACTGGATCGACGCGCCGATCTCGCGGTTTCCGACCGCCGCGCCCCCGGCGCCGCGCGATGAGCGCCACGACGCACGGGCCGGCTTCGTCTGGGTCCGCGGCCGGTGGGACTGGCGAAACGGCAACTGGGAATGGCTCCCCGGCCGCTGGGAGCGCGAGCGCTCCGCGCAGCGCTGGAACGAAGGCCGCTGGGAGCTCCGCGGCGATCACTGGGAGTGGATCGAGGGTGGCTGGGGTGAGGTGCCGAAGTACCCACCGCTCGATCAGCCACCGCCGCCGCCGCAGCGCGATGACATCCGCGTCGATCCGGGCTTCGTCGTGATCCCGGGCCGCTGGACCTGGGAAAACGGCCAGTACGTCTGGCAACACGGCCAGCGTGCGCACGCCGAACCCGGCATGCACTATGTCTCGGGCGAGTGGGTGCAGCGCGATGGACACTGGCTGTGGACCAACGGCAACTGGGTCAAGGACGAAGCGCCACCACCACCACCGCCGTACAACCCACCGCCCGGGGGAGGCCCGAGGTCAGCACCACCACCTCCCCACGAGGAGCACATCGTTCCGCGCGATGGCTTCGTCTGGGCCCGCGGTCACCAGGAGTGGCGCGGCAACCAGTACGAATGGATCCCCGGTCACTGGGAGCGGCAGCGCGCGAAGCTGAGCTGGTACGACGGGCGCTGGGAGCAGCGCGGCAACGAATGGATCTACATCGAAGGCGGCTGGCGCTGAGCCAGCGAGACCCGATCGCGCGATCCCAGGCAGCCTGAAAAGCGCGCCGGGATCGCCGGCCAGCACCGGGCGTGGCTCAGAACTTCCGCACGAACAGCGGCAGCTTCAGCTCCACGCCGTAGTCACCGTGATACTCGGTCGGCGACATCTCGAAGGCCGGCAGCTCCAGGCTCACCGAGTGGCCGTGTAAGCCGAGATCGATGCGTGCGTGGACGTGTGCGTTGATGTCGTCAAACTGAATATCACTGTCGACCTGGAACGCCACCATCCCGGGGTTGCCGCCACCGACGCGAACGTGGGCGTGGCGATGGCGACCGTCGAGCGTCAGCTGGAACATGTCGTGAGTGACCAGATCCAGGTGCCGCCCGAGCTCGTTGCCGAGCTGCGTCAGCCGATCGGTGATCTGATCCTCGAGCGAGAGGCCGTGACCTTCCGGCACGCTCGGCCAGCGATCGCCGAGCAAGTCGGTGGGCTCGCTGGGAGGCTCGGCGACGGCGAGCTTCCCCGCCGCGACCAGCGCGGCAACCACGGTCATCGATCGCACAGGCTTCATGATGGATCCGGCGGTCGTGGAGCTTCTGTGCGCGAGGCTACGATCGCGTGCTAATCAGGTCGCCATGAAACGCGCCGTCGTGTTTGTGACGCTGGTCGCCGCGCTCGGCACGGCGTGCAAGAACGGTCCCAAGGCCACGCCGGGTGCACCGGCACGCACAACGACCGCGGCCGGCGCGCCCGAGGTCCCTGCGAGCGCCGGCAACGCGAAGGGCGCACCGCCGGCGTCCCCCGTCCCGGCCGATCCCCTCGCGCATCCCCTGTTCTGGTCGGTGGAGAAGGCCGGCAAGACGACCTACTTCCTCGGCACGATGCACGTCGGCATCGACGCCGAGGCGCGGCTGCCGGCGATCGTATGGGACAAGCTCCACGCCGCGAAGACGTTCGCGATGGAGGCCGACCTCGATGATCCCGCGGTTGCTTCGCTGCTCCAGCCGACCGCGCGCTCGCTTCACCAGGACCTCGGCGACACGTACTGGAAGAAGCTCGAAGACGCGATGGGCCCCGGCGTGGCCACGGCGATCGATCACCTGCCGCCGCTGGTGCCCGCCACCGCGCTGGCCGTGCGCGGGCTACCGCCGACCGCGCCGATGGACCAGGTGCTCTCGACCCGCGCGGCCGGCGAGCACAAGCAGCTGGTGTTCCTCGAACCGGTCACCCGCCAGCTCGCGATCCTCGGCAAGTGGATGGATCTCAAGGCGCTCAAGATGTTGCTCGACGAGCTCCCCGAGGGCGAGCGGCACGCCAAGGCGATGCTCGACGCCTACATCGCCGGTGATGAGCCAGCAATGGTCGCCCTGAGCGATCGCGAAAAGACCGACGCGCTCCTCCACGGCTACACCGCCGCCGAGTACGACCAGGAGATGAACGAGATGCTCTACGACCGCAACTCGTCCTGGATCGACGCGCTCGAGAAGCTCCACGCCGAGGGCGGCGGCTTCGTCGCGGTGGGCGCGCTGCACCTGCTCGGGCCGCGCAGCGTGCTCGCGATCCTGGCTGGCAAGGGCTACCGTGTGACGCGGATCGCCCCGTGACCGCGGAGCCTGAAGCCTCAGGCCTGAAGATCGCGTGACGCCCCGGACCGTCCCATATGAGGGATTGCTCACCTCGGTAAAGCTCGGTCATACTCGGCGGCTCTGGAGGCACCGATGCATCACGCCGTCCTCGCCGCTGTGCTCTCGACGTTGGCCCTGGTGGGAGGCTGCCACGGCGCCCCGAGCGGGGGAGGCGATGACGTCCTGATCGGTCAGTACTCGCTCACCTGGGGCCCGGTGACCGTCGCGCCGAGCCAGGAGTCGACGCAGTGCATCTGGATGCGCCTGTCGAACGACACCGAGATCAAGGTGCACCAGCTGCACAACCTCCTGGGCATGAGCTCGCACCACCTGATCGTCTACAAGGACGACATGGACGCGACCGAGCAGCCCACGCCGGTGCCGTGTCAACCGTTCGCCGGCGCGCTGAACCCGACCGGCAAGATCTTTCCGGTCATGATCACCCAGAAGCACGACGACGCGCTGACCCTCCCCGAGGGCGTCGCGTACACGCTGGCGCCGCATCAGATGATCAAGATCGAGATGCATTACTTGAACCCGAGCGACGTGGATGCTCAGGCGACCGCGACGGTCGACTTCTTCGCCGCGGAGCCCACCGCGATTCGCGACGAAGCCAACATCCTGTTCATCGGCACGCCGGACATCTCGCTTGCGCCCAACGTGATGACCGAGGTCCACGAGTTCTTCAACCCGGGCTGGGCCTCGCTCGATCT
>Ga0308176_10000537_pt1 | contig 23915 bp, 26 predicted proteins | sample PhyCR2_3_FD_203890 | JGI IMG/M metagenome (GOLD analysis project Ga0308176, IMG submission 203890) | Soil microbial communities from UC Gill Tract Community Farm, Albany, California, United States - DLSLS.C.R2 | ecosystem: Environmental > Terrestrial > Soil > Agricultural land | place: USA... | reverse complement strand
TGCGTGGGGCGAGGGCGGCTACTACTGCCGCCTGTTCCTCAACGTCGAGGGACGCGAGCCGGACGGGGTCGTCTCCGCGGACGACTACGAGCGCGTGCGGACCGAGCTGAAGGAGCGGCTCGAGGCGCTCGGCGACGACCAGGGACAGCCGATCGGCACGGTCGCGCACCGGCCGGAGGAGCTGTACGCCGAAGTGCGCGGGATCGCGCCCGACCTTCTCGTCTACTTCGGCGACCTCTACTGGCGGAGTGTCGGACAGGTCGGCACCGGGACGGTGCACGTGTTCGAGAACGACACCGGGCCCGACGACGCGAACCACGCGCACGAGGGGCTGTACGTGCTCGTGGCGGACGGCGTGCCGGCCGGCGCTGCGCCGCAGCGCGCACTCCACGACGTCGCGCCGACACTGCTCGAGCTCCTCGGCGAGCCCGTGCCGGCCGAGATGGAAGGGCAGAGCATGCTCCGCCCTGCCGCGGCGGACGGGCCGGAGCCGTCAGCCTCTCGCGACGCTTCCGTGACGGACACGCCCATCGTTCCCCGTTAGGCTCGAAAGTGGGTGGTGGCGCGGGGTGGCCCCAGGGGCCACCCCGGCGACCGAGTGACGCTCGACCGTACACTCCGCCGCGTGTCCGAGCTGGATGCGTCGCCGACCGAGCCCGTCCTCGAGTGGGACACGCCACTGTTCCGGATGGCGCGCGCTCAGTACGAGCAGGCGCTTCCCTACGCGGGCGTGTCGGAGATGGTCGCCGAGCGGCTCAGCTTCCCGGAGCGCGCCGTCATCGTCAGCGTTCCGGTTCGCCGGGACGACGGCTCGGTCGAGATCTACCCCGGCTATCGCGTCCAGCACTCGACCGTGCTCGGGCCGACGAAGGGCGGCATCCGCTACGACCCCGAGGTCTCGCTCGGCGAGTGCGCCGCTCTCGCGACCTGGATGACCTGGAAGTGCGCGCTTGTGCGGCTCCCCTACGGCGGCGCGAAGGGCGGCATTCGCTGCGACCCCCACGCGCTCTCGCTGCGCGAGCTCGAGAAGCTCACCCGCCGGTTCACCGCCGAGCTCATTCGCGACTTCGGCCCCCAGACGGACATCCCCGCACCGGACATGGCCACGAACGAGCAGACGATGGCGTGGATGATGGACACGTACTCGATGCAGACCGGCTACGCGGTCCCGGAGGTCGTCACGGGCAAGCCCATCTCGATCGGCGGCTCCGTCTTCCGGCGCGAGGCAACGGGCGCCGGCGTCGTGATGGTCGCCGAGCAGGCCGCGAGGCGGGTCGGCTACGAGCTCGCCGGACGCTCGTGCGTCGTGCAGGGCTTCGGCAACGTCGGTGGCGTCGCCGCAACGGAGCTGCACGAGCGCGGCGCCCGCGTGGTCGCGGTCTCGGACGTCTCGGGAGGCGTCCTTCTCGAAGCCGGGCTCGACGTTCCGGCACTCCACGCCTACGTCGCCGAGCACGGGTCGCTCGCGGGCTACGACCGCTGCGCGCGGATCACGAACGAGCAGCTTCTCGAGCTCCCGTGCGACGTCCTCGTTCTCGCCGCCCGCGAGGACCAGCTCACGAGCGCGAACGCCGATCGCGTACACGCGTCGCTCGTCGTCGAGGGCGCGAACGGCCCGACGACGATCGAGGCGGACGAGATTCTCGGCGAGCGGGGTATCCCCGTCGTGCCGGACATCCTCACGAACGCCGGCGGCGTCACGGTCTCGTACTTCGAGTGGGTGCAGGATCTCGGCCGCCTGTTCTGGGATCGCGACGAGATCCGGCGCAAGCTGGCCGAGAAGATGGGCGACGCACTCGACCGCGTCTATTTCGTGGCGCAGGACAAGGGCATCACGTTGCGCCAGGCGGCGATGGTCGCGGCGATCCGGGAGGTCGCCGCGGCGCTCGAAGCTCGCGGCATCTACCCGTAAACCGCGAGAATGCGCCGATGAGCCCCGAGACCGTCCGCGATGCGATGGTTCCCGAGCCTACGACGCTCGCCGCTGCCGCGAGCGCGCAGGAGGCCGGCCGCTGCCTCGCCGAGAGCGGAGAGGTCCGCGCGATCTTCGTCACCGAGGACGACGGGCGCCTGATCGGCGTCGTGACCCGGAAGACGCTCGTGCGCGAGGTCGTCGCTGCCGGGCTGGAGCCGAGCGCCGTGACCCTCCGCGAGATCGCCGAGCCACCGAACTTCACCCTCGACGCCGGCCTCGGGCTCGAGGGTGCCTTCCACTTCCTCGAGGAGCAGGATCTCGAGCGGGTTCCCGTCGTCGAGGAGGGCGGGCGTCTGGTGGGCGTCCTGTCGCGCGCCGTCGTGCAGCGCCGCCTCGCGGAGGACGAGCCTCGGGAGGGCGACTCGGAAGCGGGCTCGCTCGTGCTCTAGCAGCAGGTGTAGGCGCCGGGAGGCGCAGCGCCTTCTTCCGGCTTCGGCAGCTCGGCCGCCACGAGCGCGGCCCCGTCGAGCAGGTCGCGTTCGCTGACACGGATCGACTCGAGCCCGTAGCGGTCGAGGATCGCGACGAGGATCGCAGCGCCGGCCACGATGACCGGCGCGCGCTCCGGATCGAGCGCCGGCACGCGCCGCCGCTCCTCGAGCGGCAGGGCGGCCAGACGCTCGAGCTGGCTCCGGGCCCCCTCGCGCGTGAGCACATGCCCGTGGACCCGCGCCCGGTCGTACTCCTCGAGGCCCAGGTCGAGCGCCGCGATGCTCGTGATCGTCGCTGCCACCCCGACCGCGCCCTTCGGCTCGAGCTCGGGCAGCAGCGCGCGGGCTCTCTCGACGATGGCCTCCACGTCCTCGCCGTGGCGCTCGGTGAAGCGCACCGAGCCGAGCGGCAGGCTCGTCCGGAAGTCCTCGAGAACGAGCTCGGTCGAGCCGCCGCCGATGTCGACGAGCAGCGTCGCCGCCGCGAGCTCGCCGACGCCTCTCTGCGTCAGCTCCGCCTCCTCTTCGCCCGAGAGCAGTTGCGTGGCGAAGCCGTAGCTCCACTCGATCTCGCCGAGGAACGCCTCGCCGTTCTCCGCGTCCCGGACGGAGCTCGTCGCGACGAGCAGCGTCCGGTCGGCGCCGAGCGACTCGGCGGTGCGGCGGTAGTCGGTGAGGACGTTGCGCACCCGCGCGATCGGAAGGGGGAGGAGACGACGGCGCAAGTCGACGCCTTCGCCGAGGCGCGTGATCCGCGTCTCGCGGTGCAGCTCGTCGACGCGTCCGTCCTCGACGCGCCCGACGAGGAGCCGCGTCGTGTTCGACCCGAGGTCTACTGCCGCGACGATCACTTGTAGGGGAGGTAGGCGGCCACCCGCCCGACGGTACCCGTCGCCTCGCCGAGCGCCGCGCGCAGGACGGCGAGTTCTGCCAGCGAGACCCGCAGGCGCTCGGCGCTCACCTCGAGCTCGCCCGTCGTGTCGCTCGCCGCAGCGACCTTCTCGGCGACGGCCTCGGCCTTCCGGGAGAACTCGTCGAGCCGGCCCAGGACGTCCCGGGGCGTGTCCCTGACGTCTCGCCACGCCTGCCGCACACGCACCGCAAACAGCACGAGAGCCGCTGTTCCCGTGAGGGCGACGACGATGAGCGCGCTCCAGATCGCCCAGTCCCACATCGAGACCAGCGTAACGAGGCTGCTACAATCCGGGCCACGCCGCGGGGTGGAGCAGTCAGGTAGCTCGCCGGGCTCATAACCCGGAGGTCGCAGGTTCAAATCCTGCCCCCGCTACTGGGAAAGCCCCGCAGTGCGGGGCTTTCCGTATCACGGTGGGTCGGCGCTCGGAACTCTTGCCCAACGTTGCCTCTCGGGTGCCGGCGATAAGCGATTTGGGGGTTCATGGCGGAGAAGGAACAGAAGATCGAGGTCGAGGGCGACGTAGTCGAGTCGTTCCGCAGCGGGCAGCACCGAGTCGTCCTCGACAACGGGCACGAGACGATCGGCTACACCTCGGGTCGGATGCGTCGATATCGGATCCGGATCAACCCAGGCGATCGAGTCAAGATCCAGCTCTCGCCATACGACCTCACGCGCGGTCGCATCGTCTACCGCGAGTCGTAACCCCGCAAGGCAGTCGAAACGCGTCGGGTGTTAGGACGCCCGCCCAGTTCGCTGCACGTCGGGTCCAGGCCTCGATTCATGCGCCTTTCTGTCGCCCGCCGGACTTCAGAGTCATGGTCGACGCCAATCAGCTCGCCGAAGCTCGTACACGGTCATTGGTTCTGTCGAACGCCCGCGGCCGGAGCCGCGCACTTTGAATCCGAGCTTGGCTGCCAGGCGGCGCGACGGTTCGTTCTCTCCTTCCTCGATGTACGCCGTGATGCTCTCGACGTCGGTACGGCTCCAGAGGTCATCGATGGCCGCTTCCATTGCCTCGGTCGCGATGCCTTCTTTCCGGCGGTCCCTGGACACCCACCAGCCCGCCTCGACTTCGTCGGGCTCGATTCCGTCGATGCCATCGCCGGCAAAGCGCAGCTCAGCGCCCCCGAGGAAGCTGTCGTCGAGCCTGTCCCGGATCGCCCAGGGACCGAAGCCGTGGTCTCGCCACTGCGCTTCGGCGGCGCGGGTGTCACGCAATGCCTCGGCGGCGTTCCCAGACGCTCGCGCGTGCTCGGTCTCGTGGAGCCGTGCCAACGGGATGAGGATCAGCCGCGCTGTTCGGAGAACGATCCCGCCTCCCGTCTGCCCCGACGGGTCGCTCGCATCACGTCCTTGCACCACCGCAGTATCGCCTCCTGCGTTCGAGGGACATTCCCGAGCGCTGCAGGCGAACGCCCTGTCCGTTCACCCTTCGTCTGGCAGCGTCCCGATTCATGCTGTTGGGAGGATGAGCGGGACGTCCGCGCGAGCTAGGTTCGTCGAATGAGGGCAACAGAACTGAAGTGGCTATTACGTGTGGGGATCGCCGCAACATCGCTGTACGTGGTCGTAAAGAAACGGCCTCGGCGCTCCGCCTAGTCCGCCTCCGCTTCGCTAGTCGAGCCGCGGTCGGGCAGGCTGGCGCTCAGGGGTCATTCGGAACTCCGCCTCTTCCAGCGCTCTGTCATGTCCGCGCTTTGAGGAGCGCTCGGCTCGGCCGTAGTCGAGAATCCTCCCCGCTCTTCGAAAGGCCCGCTCAGGCGGGCCTTTCCTGTTCCTCACCGTAGGCCGGCGTCGGCGCCTCACTCGTGGAGCAACACCTTGTAGGGAGTGATGCGCAGGACCGCTCGCCGGTTGTCGTCGAGCCAGCCGACGATCGAGGCCGGGTCGGGACGCTCCGGTCCACGGACGACTGCGAGTACGTCGGCGCTCAGCTCTGCCCTCTCCGGATCGGCGTCGATTCCTTCCGCGAAGCCGTAGATCACGACGTGCAAGCGATCGTCGGCAACCGCGAAGGACACCCTCGGCTGACGCAAGGCGTTCCGCCACTTCGCCGTAAAGGTCTGCGTCGAGATCAGGACTCTCTCTTGCTCGTCGAGCGTGTAGCCGACCATCGCCTGCTGCGGCGATCCGTCGCTGCGGCCCGTGCCGAGCACTCCCCAACGATGCGCTCGGAGAAATGCCCGCTGTTCGTCGGTGTACATCACGCTGCCTCCGGGATGGCGTGGCCTGCGCAGTCTTACTACACCTCGACCCGGTAGAGAGCACAGCGCCACCTCGCGGGTACGCTGGCTCGATGGACGAGGCGCCGCGCGACTTCGGGTTCAACACGCGCGCGGTGCACGCCGGCCAGCGGCCGGATCCGTACACGGGCGCGAGCGCGACGCCGATCTACCAGACCGCGGGCTTCGTCTTCGAGGACACCGAGTCGGCGTCGGCGTACTTCAACCTGCAGGAGTACGGCAACGTCTACAGCCGGATCATGAATCCGACGGTGGCCGCGTTCGAGGAGCGCCTGGCGAACCTCGAGGGCGGCGTCGGTGCCGTTGCGTTCGCGAGTGGGCTCGCCGCCCAGGCCGGGCTCTTCTTCGCGTTGCTCGAGCCCGGCGACCGGATCGCGGTAGCCAAGGCGCTCTACGGCGGTTCGACCGCGCAGCTCAACCACCTCGCGCGCAAGCTCCAGATCGCGGTCGACTGGGTCGACATGGACGACCCGGACGGCTGGCGCCGCTCGGTCACGGCGGATACGAAGGCACTGTTCGCGGAGACGATCGCGAACCCGGGCGGCAACGTGCTCGACATCGAGCTCGCCGCGGCGGTCGCGCACGAGGTCGGGGCTCCGCTCGTCGTCGACAACACGTTCGCCACGCCGTACCTCTGCCGGCCGCTCGAGTGGGGTGCCGATTTGGTCATCCACTCGGCCACGAAGTTCCTCGTCGGCAACGGGACGACGATCGCGGGCGCCGTCGTCGACTCCGGCACGTTCGACTGGTCGAACGGCCGCTTCCCCTCGGTCGCCGAGCCGTCGACCGCGTACCACGGCCTCAAGTTCCACGAGACCTTCGGCGTCTACGGGCTCCTGATGAAGCTGCGCAGCGAGACGCTGCGCGACTTCGGAGCCGTGCTGGCGCCGTTCAACGCCTTCCTGCTCCTGCTGGGGATGGAGTCGCTCGCCGTGCGGATGGACCGTCATGTCGCGAACGGCCTCGCAGTCGCCGAGTGGCTGCGCGACCGGCCCGGCGTCGGCGCGGTGCGGCATCCGGCGCTCCCCGATAGCCCGTATCGCCCGCTCGTGGAGCACTACCTGCCGCGCGGCGCGGGCTCGGTTTTCTCGTTCGACCTCGAGAGCGGCCGCGACGGCGGACGCCGCTTCATCGAGGCGCTCTCGCTCTGGAGCCACCTCGCCAACGTCGGCGACACGAAGAGTCTCGTCATCCATCCGGCCTCGACGACGCATCGCCAGCTGTCCGACGAGGAGCTCGCCGCGTCCGGCGTCGCGCCGGGCACGGTGCGGCTGTCGGTGGGGCTCGAGGACGTGGACGACCTCGTGTGGGACCTCGAGCGCGGGCTGCAGGCTGCGCGCGGCTCGGCCGTCACCGCGTGAACGAGTTCCAGGACCGGCGCACGATGCAGGAGATCGTGCTCAACGCCCGCACGGTGGCGATCGTGGGGCTCTCGGCGAGCGAGCTGCGCGCGAGCCACTTCGTCGGTTACTACCTGCAAAGGCACGGCTACCGCGTGATCCCCGTGAACCCGAACGAGCGACGTGTGCTCGGCGAGCAGGTCTACGCGAGCCTGCGCGACGTACCCGAGCAGATCGACGTCGTCGACGTCTTCCGCGCTCCCGCCGCGGTTCCCGAGATCGCGCGCGAGGCGGTGGAGGTGGGGGCGGGCGCGTTGTGGCTGCAGTTCGGGGTCCTCAGCCCGGAGGGCGCGCGGATAGCGGAAGAGGGAGGTCTCTCGGTCGTGATGGACCGCTGCCTGAAGATCGAGCACGCGCGGCTGCTCGGCCGCATGCACTGGATGGGCTTCGACACCGGCGTGATCGCCGGCTCGCGCTAGCCCAGCCCCGCGGCCTGCGCGAGCAGGAAGACGTTCAGCGCGCTGATCAGCGCGGCGAGCGTCCACGCGGTCCACGTCGTGAGCCGCTTGTTGACGTGGACGCCCATCACATCCCGGCGGCTCGTGAGCATCACGAGCGGAACGAGCGCGAACGGGATCCCGAACGACAGCACCACCTGGCTGAGGACCAGCGCGCTCGTCGGGCTGACTCCGACCGCGAGGACTACGAGGGCCGGAATCATCGTCACGATTCGCCGGATGTAGAGGGAGATGTTGACGTTGATGAAGCCGGCCATGACCACCTGCCCGGCGTAGGTACCGACGCTCGACGAGGAGGCGCCGGACGCGAACAGAGCGACGGCGAACGCGAGCGCAGCGCCTCCGCCGACGAGGTTGCCGAACTCCATGTGCGCGCCCGGGATCGTGTCGACGCCGGTGAGACCTGCGCCGTGGAAGAGCTTGGCGGCGACAGCGAGCATGGTCAGGTTGATCAGCCCGGCGAGGCCGAGGGCGATGATCACGTCGGTGCGCTCGAACCGGAGCACGCGGGAGCGTTCGGCGTCGTTGTGGACGGGCATGCGGCCCTTGGTGAGCGCGGAGTGGAGATAGATGGCATGCGGCATGACCGTCGCGCCGATGATCCCGACCGCGAGGTACAGCGCCTCGGTCGAGCCGAGATGGGGGGGCAGGAAGCTCTGGATGCTGTCGTGGGCGGAGGGTCCGATCTTGAGGTTCTCGTAGAGGAAGCCGAGGAAGATGATCCCGAGCAGCGCCGTGATCGCGAGCTCGAACGGGCGGTACCCGTGGCGGCGCAGCTCTAGGAGGCCGAACGCGATGAACCCGGTCATCACGCCGGCGATGAAGAGCGGGACGTGGAAGAGCAGGTTGAGTCCGAGCGCCGCGCCGAGGAACTCGGCGATGTCGGTGGACATCGAGATGAGCTCGGCTTGCACCCACATTCCCCAGGACATCCAGCGCGGGTAGTGCGCCCGGAAGCTCTCGGGAAGGTTGTGGTCGGTGACGATCCCGAGCTTGGCCGACAGGTACTGGATCAGCATGGCCATCAGGTTCGCCGCGAGCACGACCCAGAGCAGGAGGTAGCCGAAGCGGGCGCCGCCCGCGATGTTGGTGGCGAAGTTGCCCGGATCCACGTACGCGATCGACGCGACGAACGCCGGCCCGAGCATCGTCAGGGTCGCGCGCAACCGACCGCGGCGGAGCAGCGCCTCGAGGGGTGTGATCCCCTGTTCGCGTGCCTCGACCGCGACGGACTCGGCGGGGGTCACGCAACCTCCACGCGCATGGCCCGCGCGAGCACGGCCCCGAGGGGGTGCACCTTGCGGCCGACGCGGACGAAGAGCGGGCCGTCGAACGGTTGGCGCTCGACGAGCTCGAGCCTGGCGCCCGGCACGATTCCGCGTTCGCCGAGGAAGCGGAGCATCTCGGGCTCGGCATCCGAGATCCGGACGAAGGTCGCCGTGTCACCGGGCTCGAGCTCCGTCAGTGCGAGCGCCGTCGTCTCGGCGAGCTTCAGCTCGCGGCTCGGAATCGGCTCGCCGTGCGGGTCGACCGTCGGGTTGCCGAGCTTCGCCGCGATCAGCTCCTCGAGCTCTTCCGACAGCGCATGCTCGAGGACTTCGGCCTCGGCGTGCACCTCGTCCCAGGTCATGCCGAGGCTCTCGACGAGGAACAGCTCGACGAGCCGGTGATGGCGGATCACCTCGAGCGCCACGCGCCGCCCTCGCTCGGTGAGGCGGACGCCCCGGTAGCGCTCGTGCTCGACGAGCCCGAGCTCCGAGAGCTTGCGCAGCATCCCCGAGACGGAGGCGGGGCGGACCTCGAGCAGCGCGGCAAGGGCGGTGGTCGAAGCCGCACCCCCGCGCGACTCGAGGGTGTAGATCGCCTTGGCGTAGTCCTGGACCGCGGCGGTGAGGATCGGGGTTTCAGGCGTGGAAAGTTGAGCCATGCCTAAATTATAGTTTAGGCACGGGAATCGGGCAAGCGGGATCCGCGCCGATACCGATGCGGCGGCGTCCCGGCGACGCGACGCTTGGAGGAAACCGAACAGGAGGTGTTGCGATGAGATCGCTCGTCGTCTACGAATCGTGGTTCGGGAACACGCGACGGGTCGCGGAAGAGATCGCTGCCTCGCTCGCACCGTCGGGGCAGGTCGATCTCGTCTCGGTGGACGAGCCTCTGCCGCCTCTCGAGGACGTGGACCTACTGGTCGTCGGAGCGCCGACCCACATCCACGGGCTGTCGAGCAAGCGGTCGCGCGAGGGCGCCCTCACCCAGGGCGCGCACGGCGAGCTGGGAATCGGCGTGCGCGGCTGGATCGATGCGCTGCCGGACGGTGCTTTCGGACCGCGAGCCGCGGCCTTCGACACGCGGGCGAACAAGCCCGTGCTGTTCGTCGGCTCCGCGGCCCGCGGGATGGCTCACCGGCTCCGGCGGCGCGGGTACACGCTCGTCACCGATCCCGAGAGTTTCTTCGTGCAGGGCACGCCCGGCCCGCTCGAGGAGGGCGAGCTCGACCGCGCGGCGGAGTGGGGCAAGGGACTTGTGAACGAGGTGATGAGTCCGGCGTAATGATTGAGTCGTGCACGAGCACGGACACGGTCACGCGCACACAGGAGGCGCCGACGCACGCCGCCTGACCGTCGCGCTCGCGCTGATCGTCGCCTTCATGGTCGGCGAGGTCGTCGTGGGCGTCCTCGCGCACTCGCTCGCGCTCCTCTCCGACGCGGCGCACATGCTCACGGACGCCGGCGCGCTCGTGATGTCGCTCGTGGTGCTGCGTGTCGCGGCGCAGCCGGCCCGCGGGAACCGGACGTTCGGGCTGCGCCGCTCGGAGATCCTCTCCGCGCAGGCGAACGGCGCGGCGCTGCTCGTCCTCGCCGGCCTGATCGTCTACGGGGCTGTTCGCCGTCTCGTCTCGCCGCCGCCGGCGAACGGATGGGCAATCCTCGTGGTCGCCCTCGTCGGGATCGGCGTCAACTTCCTGGCCACGTGGCAGCTCTCCGGCGCCAACCGGCAGTCCCTCAACATCGAGGGGAGCTTCCAGCACGTGCTCAACGACCTGTACGCCTTCATCGCCACGGCGGTCGCAGGCGCATTGATCATCGTGACCGGCTGGGTGCGCGCGGACGCAGTCGCGGCATTGTTCGTGGCGGCGCTCATGCTGTGGGCGTCGTGGCGGCTCCTGCGCGACTCGGGCCGTGTCCTGCTCGATATCGCGCCGGCGGGGCTGCCGGTCGACGAGATCGGGACGGCGATGGCGTCGCATCCGGGCGTGGTGGAGGTGCACGACCTCCACGTCTGGGAGGTGACGACCGAGTTCCCGACGCTCTCGGCGCACGTGCTGGTCGAGCCGGGGGCGGATTGCCACGGCATCCGCCGCGAGCTCGAGGCGCTGCTCCGCGACCGCTTCGGCCTCGAGCACACGACGCTCCAGGTCGAGCACGCGCCGGCCAAGCTCGTCCAGATCCGCTAGGAGGGTTTGGCGGAAAGCCGCTCGTCGTCGGCGTGCGATGGTCGTTCGCTGACAAGGACGCAGGGAGCGTGAATAGCAGCGCTATTCGCGCGACCGAGGACGCAGCTCAGCGGGCGAGCAGCGTGCGCCGGCGGCTCAGCCTGATTTTCGCCAGACCCTCTTAGTCGACCAGGATGAGCACGCGGCTCAGCGCGTCGTCCTCGCGCAGCCACTCGAGACGGCTCCACGGGGACGCGACAGGGAAGGCGCGGCCGGCGCGGGAAATCGCGGCCTCCGCACGCTCCTTCCTCGCGGTCGCGAGACGGTGGTTCTCCGCCGCAACGACTCTCAGGTCCCGGGAGTCGACACGAAGCCGCCGAGCCTCCGCGCGCGCCGCCCGGGCGGCGTCGACGCTCAGCGCAACCATGGCTCCAGCTCGCGTTCGAGCTCGCGACAGCCCCGCGGGGCAACGATGCGGCACCGCAGCTTGCGGTCCTCGACGACGCAGACGGTGGGCACCTGCTCGATCCCGAACTTCTCGGCGAGGTCGGGGCGCCGGTCGATCGAGACGCGGACGAGATCGAACGTGTCGTGGTTGCGCCGCCGCTGCAGCACCTGGGCGAGGAAGCCCTCTACGCGGCGGCAGCGCCCGGACAGCGGCGAGTAGAAGAAGACGAGGCGTGGTCGTTGCGCCGGCCGCGTGACCGGCGTGGTCTGCGGGACGCTGGACATGTTCGATTCAGTACCCGCAAGAGGCGCAGATTGAACCTACGGTCAGTCGGTTCGTTCCGCCGAGACGAGCAGGATCGCGCCGAAGGTCCCGTCCGCGCCCGGCAGGCTCTCGAGCGGGGCGACCTCGATCCGGACGCGCACCGGCTTGCCGCGCCGGTCGTGGCCCTCGAGCTCGACTTCGGCGGATCCTTCACCGGCGAGCACGCGCCGAATCGGATCTCGGAGGCGCTGCACGGGGATGCCGATGTCGAGGTCGAGGAGATGCTCGCCCTCCACCTCGTCGTCCCGCAGCCCCCACAGATCGGTTGCCCGGCTGCTCCAGGCGAGGACGCGCAGCGCGCGGTCGACGACGACGACACCCTGCTGGATGCCCGAGAGGACCGAGGCGAGGAACGAGTTCGCCTGCAGCGTCTCGTCCGTGCGCTCGTGCAGCTCGTCGTTGATGGTCTCGAGCTCCTCGTTCGTCGACTGGAGCTCCTCGTTCATGGTCTCGAGCTCCTCGTTCGTGGATTGGAGCTCCTCGTTCGTCGTCTCGAGCTCCTCGTTCGTGGATTGGAGCTCCTCGTTCGTCGTCTCCAGCTCCTCGACCGTCGTCTGGAGCTCCCCGTACGCCGACTCGAGCTCGCGTTTCGCGCGCGCGAGGTCCAGCTCCAGGGCGCGGTGCTCGGTCTCGTCGACGTAGGTCACGATGACGGCGGCGAACTGCTCGCCAGACAGCGCGAGGGGGTCGAGCTGGACGTCGAGCGTCCGCGGGTCTTCGTTGCTCTTGCGCCACGCAACGTTCCGGCGCACCAGGGCACGGTTCTCCTTTCGCACCTCGTCGATCAGGGAGCGGAGCTCGAGCGGCCGGTAGGAGAGCTCGAGATCCTGCAGCGAGCGTCCGACGTCGCGTTGCCGGAGTGAGAACAGCTCCCGCGCCGCCTGGTTGATACCCGCGACCCGGTTCTGCTCGTCGAGCACGACTTGCGCGGTCGGCGCATGCTCGAAGCCGATCTCGCCGAGGCCCGAGGCATCGGGCTCGAGGGACTCCGGCGTGGGCAGCCACGGCAGCCGGAAGGCCGGGTCTGCGGCGCCGTCCTTCATGAAGACGCGACGCTTCAGGTTGTACGGAACGAAGAAGTTGCGGCCGCTCTGGAGCGCTTCCGCCTTGCCCGCCACGAGGAAGCCGCCGTGGTTCAGCGCGAAGTAGAAGTTCGCGAGGATCCGCTGCTGCAACTCGGTGCCGAAGTACATGAGCGTGTTGCGCGAGACGAGCAGGTCGACGCGCGAGATCGGCGGGTCCCGGTGAAGGTCGTTGCGGCCGAAGACGACCGCGCGGCGCAGGTCGTTGCGGAACGAGAAGCCCTGATTCGCCTCCTGGAAATACCGCTCCCGGAGCTCGGGCGGCACCTTCTCGAGCTGCTTCGCGGTGTAGGTCGCCTCGCGCGCCTCGGCGAGGGCGGTGTCGTCGACGTCGGTTGCGTAGATCTTCACGCGCCGCTGGAACCCCTCTTCGCCGAGCGCCTCGGCCAACAGCATCGCGACCGTATACGGCTCCTCGCCCGAGGCGCAGCCCGCGGACCAGACGCGAAGCGGCGCCTCCTCCCGGCGTTCGCCGAGCAGGCGCGGGATGACCTCCTTCGCGACGATCTCCCAGGTCTCGGCGTCGCGGAAGAAGCCGGTGACGTTGATCAGGATCGTGTTGAAGAGCTCGGCGAACTCCTCGGCGTGCTTGTCGAGGTACGCGCGGTACGCCTCCCAGTCGGTTGCGCCGACGGACTGCATCCGCTTCTCGAACCGGCGCATCAGCGTCGGGCGCCGGTAGCCGGTGTAGTCGAAGCCGCGCTCGTCGCGGACGTACTCGAGCAGCCGCTCGAACTTCGGGTCGGGTGAGCTCACGGTGCCACCGGCTCCCATTCGACCACGGCCGGAGCGATCTCGGTGAGGGGGAGGACTTCGTCCACCCCGCCGGCGAGGATCGCCGCGCCGGGCATGCCGAAATACTGCGACGTCGCCTCGTCCTGGGCGAGCACGCGACCCCCCGCGCGCTTGACGGCCGCCGTGCCTGCGGCGCCGTCGATCCCCGTGCCCGAGAGGACGATCGCCGTGCACGGCCCGCGGTGGTTCCCCGCCAGCGAGAGGAGCAGCACGTCGGCGCTCGGCCGCACGTGGTGGACGAGCTCGGAGTGGTCGAGGCGGATCGTCTCGTGCTCGTCGACGAGCATGTGCGCGTCGGGCGGAGCGACCCACACGACACCCGGCTCGAGGTGCGCAGCGTCGACCGCCTGCTCCACGCGCAGCTTCGTCGCGCGACCGAGAATCGCCGGGAGGACGCTCGGCGCGAGCGGCGTCAGGTGGATGATGGCGAGCACGGACGCGTCGAGTTCGGCAGGCAGGCCGCCGAGGACGACCTGGAGCGCACCGATGCCGCCGGCCGAGCCGACGACGGCGACGACGTGTATCGCCTGCGGCTCAGCCGTCGGAGCCATCCGGCCGCGCCAGGAGGAGGTTGATCGTCTCCGCCTGCCTGCGGGCCTCCTCGGCGATCTCCTCGAAACGCCGTCGGCTCTTGGCGGCTCCCGCCTTGCCGACCCGCTCGGCAAGCCGGTCGTTGAGTCGCGCGCGCTCTTGCAAGGCATTGATCGCCGTCCGCAACGCGGTCTCGACGGACTCTCGCTGCGTTTCGTTCACACCGTCTGCGTACGCGAACTCGATGTTCGTCATCTCCCCACCGCCATTCTCGCTCACCTCGGCGGCGTCCGAAAGCCGGCGGACTTCTGCGGCGATTGCCGGCGCAAGCTGGGCGAGGGGGAGGACCCGATCGGGCCGGTCGTGGACCACGGTGTGGATGGGGAGGCTCGCGAATTCAGCGTCGTCGGGATCCTGGACGAACACGCAGCCGCCGCGGTCGCCGACCGCGCTCGCTCCCGCGACGCCGTCGTCCCGGGTGCCGGAGAGTACGACTGCAACCGTTCGCCGGCCGTACGCGCGCGCGGCGCTGCGGAAGAGCACGTCGATCGACGGACGCAGCCCGTTCTCGTGCGGGCCGCGCACCACCAGTACGCGCCGGCCGCGTATGACCAGATGGTGGTCGGGCGGGGCGACGTACACGTGCCCGGCGGTCAGCTGCTCGCCGCCGCTCGCCTGGATCGCAGGCAGCGGGCCGGCACGGGAGACGATCCTGGCGAGCCGACTCTCGATTTCCGGCTGCAGGTGGACGACGACGCAGACCGCGGCCTCGAAATCCGCAGGCAAGCCCTCCACGAGCGTCATGAGCGCCCTGACGCCGCCTGCGGACGCGCCGACGACGACCACGCAGGGGGCCGTCTCGTCCATCCGTTCCTTGTCTCCCGCGGCGGCCGCGCGAAACTGCACGGCCGCTGAGTAGGTTCTCGCTGCATGGCGACTGTTCCCCGGCGGCTGACCTTCGGCGCACACGCCGGCGCATACGAGCGCGCGCGCCCGGAGTGGCCCGAGGAGGCGGCGCGCTGGCTCGTGCCCGAGGGCGCAGAGCTCGTCGTCGAGCTCGGCGCGGGCACCGGGAAGCTGACGCGTGCGGTCGCCTCGCTCGGTGCCCGGGTCGTCGCGGTCGAGCCGGATCCGCGGATGCTGGCGGTGCTGCGCGGGCTCGGGCTCGAAGGGGTGGAGGGGGCGGCCGAGGCGATCCCATTCGGCGACGGGGTGGCGGATGCGGTCGTCGCGGGCTCGAGCCTGCACTGGTTCGAGCTCCAGCTCGCGCTGCCGGAGATCCACCGCGTGCTGCGTCCGGACGGCCGCTTCGGCTTCGGCTGGAACCATCGCGACGACCGGCACCCCGCGATCGCGGGCATGAGCGAGGCGGTCTACGAGGCGCAGGCGCGCAGCCGCGGGCCGCGCTGGCGTAGCCGCGACTGGTCGACCGAGCTGGCCGCGGGCGGTCTTTTCCGGGACGTTGAACGGGTGCTCTTCGAGCACGTCCTCGAGCTGCCGCGCGAAGCGCTCCGCGACCACCTGATGTCGTACTCCGGCGTCGCCGCGCTGTCCGAGGATGAGCGCAAGCCGATGCTCTCGAACGTCGCAGCGCTGCTCGACGCCGACGAGTCCGTGAGCGACGGCGTCACGCTCCGGCTGCCGTTCGTCGTCACCGCCTATCGCGCAAGGCGCGCCTGACCCCTCGAGTCGGGACACGGCTTTCCTTGTAACAGACTGTTACTAACCGATCGGGGATCCGTGTCGGCATCACAGGAGACACGCCCGGTCGGGGCAATGTCCAAGCAAGTAACAGACTGTTACAAGGTTAGAGTGGGACGAGGCGCGTGCCGGTCGCCTTGAAGGTCGCGTAGGCGATGCCGCCGTCCGCGAGCTCGAGGCGCGCCGCGGACGCCGCGGTGACCTCGGCGGTGACCGGCCCGACGCGGACGCGGACCCGGTTCGCCACCTCGACCAGCGAGCCGACCTGGCCGCGGATGACGTTGAGCGCCGAGTCGGCGTTGGGGACGTGCGCCCGCGCCACCGACACCTCCCAGGGATAGATCACGACGCCGACCTCTCCCTCGGCCTCGTCCGCGGAGTACAGATCTTCGCCGCTCTCGAGCCGGATCGCGGTCAGGGCTCCCTCGCCGCGGCGGGCGCGCCCGCGCAGGAGGTTCGCGCCGGTGAAGGACGCGACGAACGCGTCGCGCGGTCGCGCCACGAGCTCGGCCGGCGTCCCGAGCTGTCGCAGCTTCCCCTCGACAAGGACGCCGACGTGGTCGGCGAGCGCTGCCGCGTCCTCGTAGTCGTGCGTCACGAGCAGCGTCGGCAGGGCGAGCTCGCGCAGCAACTCGGAGAGCTCGTGCCGCACCTCGGCCTTCGTGTGCGCATCGAGCGCCGCGAGCGGCTCGTCGAGGAGGAGCACGCCCGGCTCGCGCGCGAGCGCACGGGCGAGCGCCACGCGCTGCCGCTCGCCGCCGGAGAGCTCGAGAGGATGCGCGGTGGCGAGGTGCCCGATCCGGAACCGCTCCAGGAGCGCGTCCACCTCGCGTCCGCGGGCGCCGAAGGCGACGTTCGCCCGCACGGTCAGGTGGGGAAAGAGCGCGTAGTCCTGGAAGACGAGCCCGACTCGGCGCCGGTCGGGCGGGAGCGAAAGCCGGAACGCGGTGTCGAGCCACGCCTCGCCGTCGAGTGCCACGCGTCCGCGCTGGGGCCTTGCGAGGCCCGCGACGACGCGCAACGCAGACGTCTTGCCCGCGCCGGAGGGCCCGACGAGCGCGACGGTGCGCGAGACCTCGAGCCCGAGCTCTAGCGCGAAGGCGCGAAGAGGAAGCGTGAAGTCGGCTTCGAGGGTTGCCATTGGAGAGCGAGCCTGAGCGCGACGAGCAGCGCGCCGCTGACGACGACGAGAAGCGCGCTCATCGCGAGCGCGGTCGTGAAGTTGGTGTTGAACTCCTGGTAGATCGCGAGCGGCAGCGTCTGCGTCACGCCCTGCAGGCTGCCAGCGAACATGATCGTGGCCCCGAACTCGCCGAGCCCGCGCGCGAACGCGAGGGCCTCGCCGGCGGCGAGGCCACGGCGGCCGAGAGGGAGGATGACCCGGAAGAACGTCCTCGCCGGGCCCGCACCCAGCGTGCGCGAGGCGGCCACGAGGTTCGGGTCGACCGCCTCGAAGGTGGCGATCGCCTGGCGGATGTACAGCGGGCTCGAGACGTACGCGACGGCGATGACGACGGCCGCCTGGGTGAGTCCCAGCTGGATCCCGAATGCGTTCAACGTGTCGCCGAGCAGCCCGAACCGGCCGAACGCGGCGATCAGTCCGATCCCCGCGACGGCGGGCGGCAGGACGAGCGGCAACTCGACGAGCACGACCGCGAGCGAGCGCCCTCGAAAGCGGCGCGTCGCAATGAGGTACGCGGTCGGCGTGCCGAGAAGAAGCACGAATGCCTGCGCGATCGCGCTCGTCTTCAGGCTGACTACGAGGGCGTCGGTCACGACGGGGCGGGAAAGCTGTACGACGAGATCTTCCGGCGAGACGCGGGCGAAGATCGCCACGATCGGGAACAGCAGGAAGCCGAGCGCGACGGCCGCGGCCGCGAACACGCCTGCGCTTCCGAGCCCGCGCCGGATCAGTGTGGAACCGGCAGGAAGCCCGCCGCGCGCAGCTTTCTCTGCGCCCGCCTGGTGAGGAGCCGCTGAACCCATGCCTTTGCCGCCTGGAGATGCTTGCTCGACTTCACGGCCGCCGCCGCGTAGAGGACGCGCGGCTGTGCCGACTTCGGGAGCCCGATCACCCCGAGCTTCCCGGTGAGGGTCTTCGCGTCGGTCGCGTAGACGAATCCCGCGTCCGCCTCCCCGAGCGCGACCTGCGCCAGCACCTCGCGCACGTCGTTCTCCTGGGCAACGGCCTTGTCGACGAGGTCCGAGAGCCCGAGGCGCTTCAGCACCGTTCGCGTGTAATCGCCCACGGGAACCCCGGCCGCCGCCATCACGATCTTCAGCCCCGACCGCTCGAGGTCGTGGACGCCGTGGAGGTGTTGCGGGTTTCCGCGCGCGATCACGATCACGAGTTTGTTCGACGTGAAGACGACCGGCCGTGTGACGAGCCCCTTGCGGTGCAGTTGCCACGGCAGGCCTCTGTTGGCGGAAGCGAACACGTCGGCGGGAAGGCCCTGCTGGATCTGCGCCGCCAGCATGTTCGAGCCGCCGAATGAGTAGCGAGCGCGAGAGTCGATGTGCGGGAAGACGTTCGTGAGCGAGGCAGCGGCGAAGACGGTCAGGCGTGCTGATTGCTGGTGCGAGCTGCCCGCGAAGGCGACCGCGGCGAGGACGGAGGAGGCAACGACGAGCGCCGCAGCCAGCGCCGCCGCGAGCGCGCGGGGTCTCACGCCTCCACCATCACGGAGGTCGACTTGACGACGGCCGTTGCGGCCATCCCGGGTTTCAGCCCGAGCTCCTCGACCGCGTCGCGCGTGACGACGGCGACGACGCGGGCGGGCTCGGTCACGGTCAGCTCGACCTGCGCGAGCAGCCCCTCGACGCGCACCTCGGTGACGGTGCCGCGCAAACGGTTGCGCGCGCTCATGTGCTGCGCGCCTGCCTCCCCGCGCAACCGCTCGATCTCCTCCAGCGCTACGACACGCCGGTTCGCGCTGTCGCGCTTCGTGTGGATCCGGCCCTCGCGATCCCAGCGGCGAAGGGTGTCGACGCTGATCCCGAGCTCCCGGGCGGCCTCGGTCGCGGTGTAGGCCTGCTTCGGCATGTGGCAAGGATACACATAGGCATTGCCTAGGCGCGTATGGGATTACGGATCCCGATCGCGCCGATCAGGCCGCCGCCGACGAGCAGCACGGCGACGGCTCCCATCGTCACGTGGAAGCCGTGCACGGTGAGGTGGTCGCCGCCGCCTGCGGCCAGGATCCCGAGGATCGCGATCGCGAGGAGGCCCGCGATCCGCGCGACGGCATTGTTCACGCCGGAGGCGACTCCCGCGTCGCCGGGGCCGGCGTCGGCAAGCACCGTCGTCGTCAGGGGCGCGACGGTCAGCGACAGCCCGAGCGCGAAGACGACCAGTGCCGGGAGGATGTCCACCCAGTAGTTCACGTCCTGTGGGAGCTGCGTGTAGGCGACCACTGCGAGGCCAGCGACGATCGGCCCGACCGCCATGAACAGCCGCGGCCCGTACTGCATCGAAAGCCGTCCCGTGCGCGGCGAGAGGAAGAACATGACGACCGTGACCGGCAGCAAGGAGATGCCCGCGTGCAGCGCGGAGAAGCCGGCGTACTCGATCAGGTACAGCGTGAGGAACGTGGTCAGCGCCGAGAGGCCGCCGTAGACCGAGAGCGTCTCGACGTTGGTAACCGAGAAGTTGCGGAGCCGGAACAGCCGGAGCGGGAGCATCGGCATCGGGGTCCGCAACTCGTAGGCGACGAAGGCGCCAAGGCACGCGAGGCCGCCGAGGAAGGCGCCGACGATCAGCGGGTCGCCCCAGCCGCGCCGCGGCTGCTCGATGAAGCCGGCCACGAGGAGGCCCAGCCCGGCCGTGCACAGGATCGCGCCCGTCACGTCGACTCGCAGGTCCTCCCGCCGCGCCTGATGCATCCCGCCGAGCCGCATGAGGAAGAACAGGGTGACGGCCGCGATCGGCAGATTGATGAGGAAGATGAGCCGCCACGTCGAGACGTCGACCAGCCAGCCGCCGAGGGTTGGCCCGAGGATGAATGAGATGCCGGACCAGGACGTCCACTGGCCGATGGCGTTGCCTCGTGCGCTGCCGGTGAAGGTGGCGGTGATCATGGCGAGGGAGGCCGGCACGAGCAGCGCGCCTGCCATGCCCTGGATCCCGCGGAAGACGATGAGCGCCGGCGCGTTCGGGGCGATCGCGCACAACAGCGAGGCGCCGGCGAAGCTCGCCACCCCGATTGCGAAGACCCGCGACTCCCCGAAGATGTCGCCGAGCGATCCGCCCACCAGGATCAGCGACCCGAGCGTGAGCAGGTAGGCGTTGACGACCCACTGCTGGGTTGCCAGCCCGCCGCCGAGCTCGTGCTGGATCGCAGGCAGCGCGACGTTGACGACCGAGCCGTCGACGAAGGCCATCGACGAGCCGAGGATGCTCGCGATGAGCGTCCACCGCGCCACACCCGGGTCCAGCGGCAGCGCCGCCCGCTCCGCGCTCTCCATGCGGCGATCCTACGGCCGCAGTCACCGCCGCGGCGGGCGGCCGTGGGGGGCCGCCCGCCGCTCGGAGGGACTAGGAGGAGGGTGAGCTGGGCTGGACGCCGAGGGTGACCGCCACGTGCTTCGTCGTCCCGTCTCGGCGGACCGTGACGGTCACGTGCTCGCCGGCCTTTGCGGCCGTGACGGCGGCGGTGAGCTCGTCGGCGGACGTGATCGTCTTGCCGTCGAAGGCGGTGATGACGTCACCGACCTTCAGGCCCGCTTTCGCTGCCGGGGCACCGGCGACGACCGTCGTGACCTTGGCCCCGCCCGTCACACCCTGGATCCGGACGCCGAGGTAGGCGTGCTCCACGGTGCCGCCGGCGATGAGCGTCTGCGCGACTTTCTTCGACGAGTCGATCGGGACGGAGAAGCCGACGCCGGCGTTGTCGTTCGTGTCGCCCGCGTTGAGGATCTGGTCGTTGACCCCGATCACCGTGTTCGTGGCGGTGTCGATCAGCGGCCCGCCGGAGTTGCCGTGGTTGATCGCGGCATCGGTCTGGATCGCGCCGGTGATCGAGAAGTTGTTTGGAGCGGTGATCGTGCGGTTCGTCGCGCTGACGATGCCCGCGGTCATCGTCTCGGCCAGGCTGAACGGGCTCCCGATCGCGACAACGCTCTGGCCCGGCTCCACGGACGACGAGTCGCCGAGCGTGAGCGGGTGGAGCTGCGAGGCGGGCAGGTCGACGTGGATCACGGCCGTGTCCGTCGACTTGTCACTGCCGACGACCGTCGCCTTCGCGGTCGAGCCGTCCTCGAACCGGACCTTGATCGAGTCGGCGCCGCTGATGACGTGCTCGGCGGTGAGGATGTTGCCCTTCGTATCGATCTCGAAGCCGGTCCCCTCGGCCTCCTGCTTCTGCGACCCGTTCGGAGTCCCGAAGGGAAGGCCGCCGGACGAGCCGCCGCTCGAGGTGGACTGCACGGTGATGTCGACGACGCCCGGCGCGTCCTGCTTGTAGAGCTGCGTGAGCGAATCGACGCTCGATGTGGACGAGGCCGGCTGCGCCGGCACGACCAAGGGGGACGCGCTCGGCGTCTTGGAACCGTGGTTGCTGAGGGCGTACGCGCCGGCGCCCGCTGCAGCGCCGATCACGAGCGCGACGGCGAGGGGGAGAGCGCGGCGCAGGCGCGTGCTGGCAGGGCGGGGATTCATGTCTGTCGGGTCTCCTTGCATCAGGGTCGGCCTCCAGAGTGCCCGTAATCCCTAGGACGAGCGTGAGAGACTCGTGAGGGTCCGGTAAGAGTCGCCGGCTGATCGTAGGGATCAGGCGGAAGTTTGCGCGGCGGCGACCGTAGTGCCCGGAAGCACGGCACGTTCGGTGCTGTAGGTGGTGTCGAGCGCGGCCTGGAGCCGGGGATCTGCCTGGGCCTCAGCGAGCAGGCAGTCGGCGACGGCGGCCGCGACTTTGCGCACGGCCTCCGCGACGAGCAAGGCTTCATCCGCTCGGAGCGCGCGGAGCGGCGGGCAGCGCCCGAGCTCGCTGTCGGCGATTTGCCGTGCTTGCCGGTGGATGTCGCTGCGGATCATTGGGCGGTCGTGGCCGGCTGGGCTGCGTGTGGCTGCGGGGGCCGGCGTGGCGCGGGTGCCCGCGAGGGGAGGGTGAAGCCGCAGAACATGAGCGCGAGCCCGGCGAGCTGGCCGAGGTAGACAAAGCTGTAGTCACCGGTGCGAGAGAGGCCGGTGGCCAGGGCGACCACCAAGGCGCCACCGGCGATCCAGAGGTTCTGGCGGACGCGGATGCGGCGTGCGATCGCGAACAGGGAGCCGCCGAGCAGCGCCAGCGTGCCGAGCGAGTTGAGCGTGGCCGCCCACAAGAAGGCGTGGCCGGCGATCGCACCGTTGTCCGGCGGACGGCCGCCCGCGGCGCGCGCGAGCGTCCCGGAGTCCACCTGGGCGAGGGCGACGGTGATCACCGTGGCGAACGTGGCGGTTGCGAGCGTGCCGAGCAGCCAGTCACGGCCACGCGGAGGGAGGAGCAACCAGGCGGAGCCGGCACCGAGGTAGGCGACGGCCAAGATGCCGCCGCAGAGGTAGTACGTACGGAAGAGCGTGGGGGTCCAGCCTCCGTGCTGGGCGAGCGCCTCCGCCGCAGTCGCCGCGGCAAAGAGGAGGAAGCCGGCGGCCCAGAACGCTTTCTGGCCGGCCGGCCGGGCGCGGAACGAGCGGAGGAGGAGCAGGGAGAAGGCGAGAGCGAGCAGGGTCGCGGCTACCGGCGGCACGGCATGGGCGATGGTGGGTGCGCGGCCGCCGCCGCTCGCGATCGGAGTCATCGGCGCACCCGGTGGGACAATCTCGAGGTAGGCGTAGTCGCGACCGCCGAACATGCCCTCGTGCGACGCGGTGTAGACGTAGCGGCCGGCCTCCAACCGGCCCTTCGGCGTCAGCCGGAGCTCGCGTGGCCCTGCGCGCTTCGCCTGGAGCGGCACCAGCACGTCGCGGTCGAGGTCGTAGAGCCGGTAGGCGGCGGCAGCGTCGAGGGCCGCCGCGCGAGCGGTGAGTGCGCGGACCTCGCGGGCATGGATGCGCAGCGCATCGGGAGGGAATGTCTCCTGCGGATCGCTCCAGGAGAAGAGCTTGACGGCTCCGCGTTGCGTGGAGAGGAACTGTCCCGTGATCTCGGAGGTCAGGTGCGGCAGGTAGGCGTAACGGACGCCGCCGCTGCCGATGCCGCCGACGGCGGCGACGAACGGAAGCGAGACGAGCATGAGCGCGATCGTCCCGGCAGCGGCTCCGATGCGCAGGCGCGGGTTGGGCCGCCGGGACCGTCGTCCCCCGCCGGGCGGCGGGCCGAAGAAGGCACGGCGTCGCCGCCGGTGAGCGAAATAAAGCGCGCTTGCTGACAGGGCGGTGCTGATAGGGAGCCAGAAGAGCTCGACATGCCAGCCGACGCCGCGCAACGGACCATGTCCAAACGGCGTGAATGCGGCCGGCAGGACCGCCCAGGCGAACGCCGGGCCCGCGAGCAGCAGCACGCTCGCCTGGAGCGGATAGCCGGCGAAGAGCCAACCGACGCCGGGGAAGCCGAGAAGGCCCATCGGGACCTCGTAGGCGGCCACCGAGGCGGGTGGTCGGCGCAGCACGCGGACAGGCACGCGGCCGCTGAAGGCGCGCGGGAAGAGGCGGAGCGTACGGCGTCCCTCGGCCCGCTGCTCGGCCGTCGCCGCCCAGACGCTGCGGGCGTAGACCGCGAACCCGGCGAGCACGGTCAGCGCGGCCGGGATCAGGACGAGCGCCTGCCAGGGCTCGTAGGTGGCGACGGCGGTGCGGAAACTCCGGCCGCGGGTGATCGCGTGCGCTTCGAGGGCCGCGAAGGCGATGCCGGCCGCGTAGTAGATGCCCATCCCCGCAGGGACGGCGAAGAGCGTCCTCCGCATCCTCCGCGTGGGGAGCTCGAGCAGTCCGCCAACGGCCCCGATGAGCAGCACCATCAGCCCGCCGAGCATGTTCAGCTGCGCATGCAGGTTGACGATCAGGTCGCCGGCGTCGCCGCCGCGGTCGAGCAGCTCGTTCACGGTCGGCAGCGCCTGGATGGGCCCCTGGAGCGTCCCGACGGCGAGGGCGGCGCACCCGGCGTAGACGAAAGACCGTAACGGCCACGCTGCTGTCCTGTACGCGCGCAGGAGCGTGGCGAGGAGGAACCAGAACGCGGCGAACATGAGCACGCCGCTGCCGAC
>Ga0308176_10000536_pt1 | contig 23966 bp, 20 predicted proteins | sample PhyCR2_3_FD_203890 | JGI IMG/M metagenome (GOLD analysis project Ga0308176, IMG submission 203890) | Soil microbial communities from UC Gill Tract Community Farm, Albany, California, United States - DLSLS.C.R2 | ecosystem: Environmental > Terrestrial > Soil > Agricultural land | place: USA... | reverse complement strand
TGCGTCCGCCAAAGGCCCGCAGCGGAGGGCTTGAAGTAGAAGGTGAACGCGGGAAACGGGCGAGTGGTGCCCAGCCAGACGAACCGGTTGCGGCGCCAGTCGAGCCGCGGCTCGAACCGATCGGCCAGCCAGTCGCGCACCATGCTGGCGGCGCCGTCGGCCGCAACAATGAGGTCGGCGGCCGGAAGGCCGCAGTCGGTGAGGTCGCGGATTTCCTGCCGCCAATGGATCTCGACGCCAAGCGACTGGGCCCGCTGGGAGAGCAGCTCCAGCAGCGTCCTGCGCTCCACGCCCGAGAACCGGTGACCGGTGGAGCGCATCACGCTCCCGCGATAGTGGATCTCGATGTCCTCCCACCGCGCCGCCGCAGCGGCCATAGCCGCGTTGGTCTCCGGATCGGCCTCGCCTACGTTCTCGAGCGTCTCGTCGGAAAACACCACGCCGAACCCGAAGCTGTCCTCCACCCGATTCCGCTCGAACACGGTCACCTGATGCGCGGGATCGTCCCGCTTGAGCAGGATGGCGAGGTAGAGGCCGGCGGGCCCTGCCCCGACGATCGCGACTCTCACGGGCCGGCCGGCTCCCAGCCCGGCGCGACCAGCCGGCGCCGGCCGTCGGCGGTGAGCGCGACGCGGTCGCCCTCGAGGTCGAGGTGGTCCCACAGCTTGCAGGTCACCGGCTTGTGCACCTGATCGAGGCCCTCGCAGTAGTTGGTGAAGACGCAGCGCCGCACCTGGTGGCCCAGGCCCAGCCGAAGCTTCCGGAACCAGTCGGGATCGGCCAGGCTCTGTCGCGCCGAGGCGATGACATCGGCGTCGCCATCGCGGAGCAGCTGCTCCGCCTGCTCGAAGGTCGAGATGCCGCCCGACAGCACGACCGGCGTGTCACAGCCAGCGGCCCGCACCGCCTGCCGCACGGCGCGGGTCGCCGCGCGGTTCCTCCCGAACGGGCCCCGCTCATCCGAGCGCACCGTCGGCATGCACTCGTAGCCGCTGGGGCCGGTGTACGGGTAGCGGGCCCAACCCACGCGGGGCTGCTTGGCGTCCTCGAACTTGCCACCGCGCGAAAGCGAGAGGTAGTCCATTCCGGCTCGAGCGAACTCGGCGCCGAACCACGCCGCGTCCTCGACCGTGGTGCCGCCGGCGATGCATTCCTCCGCCAGGAAGCGGCAGCCGACCACGCAGCTCCCGCTCACCGCCGCGCGAACCGCGGCATGAACTTCGAGCGGGAGCCTGATCCGGTGGTCGCGCGGGCCGCCATATCCGTCGCCGCGGGTATTCAGGGCGGAAAGAAGCGAGGCCATGGTGTAGGCATGGGCATAGTGGAGCTCCACGCCATTGAAGCCCGCCCGCTCGGCCCTCACGGCGGCGGCGGCGAAAAGTCCCGGCAGCACCGCCGGCAGCTCCCGGATGTGGGGCAGCCAGGTGTCGGTGACCCGCTCCCGCTCGCCGAAGAGCAGGCTCTCGAGCTCGCGCTCGGTCAGCACGCTGGGCCACTCGGACTCGGGGAGGCGGGCCATCTGCTCACGGATGGCCTCGTCGGTGCCGGGCAGGAGCGCGCGATGCCGGTCGGTGATGGCCAGGAACTCACGGAAGTACCGCGCCGGCTCGGGCCGGCGGCGGATCCGGAGGAAGTCGATGATCTGGATGAACAGCCGGGTGCGCCCGCCGCTGGCCCGGCGGACCGTGCGCACCAGCTCGGTCAGGCCGGGGACGAACCGGTCGTGTCCGATCCTGAGCAGCGGCCCGCTCGGCACGTCCCGGATGCCGGTCGCTTCGACCACCAGTGCGCCGGGCTGGCCGCGCGCGAACCGCTCGTACCACGCCAGCACTTCCGGCGTCACCAGGCCGTCCTCGGTGGCTCGCCAGGGCACCATGGCCGGCACCCAGGTCCGGTCGGCGAGCCGAAGCCGACCGGCCACGAGCGGGCTGAAGAGCGCGGCACGCCCGGAGGCCTCCGCCGTGGGCGGATCCGTCGGAGGAATGGAATGCTTGACGAACGGCTCGGGATGCCACATGGCGAAGGCCCAATTACCTGCGGGTCATTGTGCCAGCGCCCGAACGGGGAAGATAGGGGAGGGACCGAACTGGCGGGGCGGCCGATAGGCCCCCCCGCCTGACATCGGCTCAGGTCGCGTCGGGTGCGACGAGACCGGGATATGCGGCGACGAACAGCCGGTGGAACTGGTCGGCCGTCAGGATGTGCCCCTGCTTCTGGGCCTGTGCCGCCACCGAGAACCCGAAGTTGGCCGCCCGCATGCGCTGATTGGGCGTGCCGTGGTGCCCGGGATCGTCGAAGGCACAGTCGCCGATGTCGAAGAACACCTGCAGGAACTGCGCGACGCGGTGCTTGTTCATGGCCGCCCCGCGCTTGTGGGTCAGGTAGTACGCCGAAAATGCGTCGGACATGAGCTCGGTGTACATGGTCCGCTCGGCTTCGCTGCCCGTGGTCGCGAAGCGATCGTTGAAGTAGCCCCGCTGAAACTGGATGTGATGCCCGAATTCGTGGGCGTACACCGCCGCGGGCGCCACGTCGTCGAAGCCGATGGCCTTGTAGCTCTCCAGCACCCCGTCACCCATGGCGATCTTATTGGGCTGGCCGCCGCCGGCCGGAACGGCGAAGGCGTTGAAGCTGAACAGCGGCCAGTTCCCCCGGTCCATGGTCACCGACTGGAGCAGCGTGGTCCGGACGATATTGGCGAAGAACAGGGCCTGGGCATGCGTGATGGGCGTGCCGTCGCTGTTGACGAACGCCGCCTCGTACACCCTGGCCACCCGGTTCACGTCCAGCAGCATCGTGCCCTTCATCGCCACCAGCTGGATGCCACCCGAGTTGATGTCCCAGAACCGCTTCACATCGCGCTCGATCTTGGCTTCCCGGCGGTTGTATTCACCGTTATAGCCGAAGACCTGCGACCCGGGCGTGGCCTCGGTCTCGAACAGGATAGCGTCAAGGGCGGGCACGATGTCGGCCGCGAGCCCGATGAGCGTGTTGAACACGTCGGGTTCCCGCGTGGTCGCCTCGTTGATCGTCCCCAGCAGGTAGTCGATCAGCGGAGTGGATGGAGGACATTCAAAATCGCTGGGATTTATGACACGGCGGGAAATCTTGGAGAACTGCTGATCGATCTTTCTTGCGCGGGCCGGCAACTTGAGGTGGATGCGGTCAACCTTGGGTTGGGCGGCCTTCTTGGCGAGCTCGACGCTATTGGCCGGCGCGGTCGGCTCGGGCTGGTCCTGCTGGCAGCTGACGGTGCTCAGTACGGCGGCCACACAGACCCCGATTATGACCTTCCTTGTCATCGGTGGGTTTCCCTTCATGGAAGCTGCCCTGCGAGTAGGCTAGTGCGGATGATGCCCGACGCATGGAGCGGCGCCAGGCGAGAGGTGCCCTAGTCTAACGAGGCGTCCCTGAACCGGAAAGATCGGCATCCGCGTCACCCCCCTTGAGCAGCTCGGCCGCGATGATGAGGTGCTGGATCTCGGTGGTTCCCTCGTAGATGCGAAGCGCCCGCACCGACCGATAGAGACGGTCAACCGGGTGGCCGGCCAGCACCCCCCGCCCACCGATGAGCTGCACAGCGTCATCTACCGTACGCTGCGCCATTTCGGTCGCGAACGCCTTGGCCATCGCGGCCTCGCTGGTGATCCGCTCCTGGCCGCGGTCTTTCTCGCAGGCGGCGCGGTAAGTGAGCAGCCGGGCGGCCGTAAGGTTGGTGGCCATGCGGGCGAGCTTGTCCTGCACCAGCTGAAACTGGGCCAGCGGCTGACCGAACTGCCGCCGCCGTCGCACGTGCGCCAGCGCCTCGGACAGGGCCCGCGCCGCCATGCCGCAGGCGGCGGCGGCCACGGTCGGCCGGAGCCGGTCCAGCGTGGCGAGCCCCAGTGCGTAGCCCCGCCCCTCGGCACCGACCAGCGCGTCGGCCGGAACGCGACAATCCTCGAACGCGATCTCTCCCAGGGGATGCGGGGCGCTCAGCACCTGCGGGCCGACGAAGCGGAGCCCGGGAGTGTCCGCCGGGACCAGCAGGCAGCTGATCCCTTTCGATCCCTTGGCCGGATCGGTCGAGGCAAACACGGCATACACGTCGGCGATACCGGCATTGGAGATCAGCGTCTTGCGCCCGTTGAGGACGTACCCTTGCCGTTCGCGCACGGCGGTGGTGGCCACGCCGGCGACGTCCGAGCCCGCGCCGGGCTCGGTCATCGCAAACGCCGTCATCACCTCCCCCCGTGCGATGGGTCCCAGCCAGCGCTCCTTCTGGGCCGGAGTTCCGCCCAGCAGAATCGCCGTCGTGCCGAGGCCCTGGAGCGCGAACACCGCATCGGCCAGGGGCGAGGACTGGCCCAGTGCCTCACGCATGAGGCAGCAGCCGCGGAGATCGAGATCGAGGATGGGCTGGAGCCATCCGCCAGCGCCGAGCACGGCCAGCAGCGCCCGGGCCTCGATTCTCGCGGCGGCATCGTCGGCGGGCTCGGGCCGCCTGGCAATGGCCTCGGCCGCGAAGGTCTCGGCGCGCCGGGCAAGAGCCTCGTGCTGCGGATCCAGGAAGGCGCGGATGGGCCGGCAATCGGGCATCGCTACTCGAACCTGGGCTCGCGCTTGGCGCGGAAGGCTTCGTACGCCTCGCGGAAGTTGGGAAGGCGCATGCAGTCGGCCTGGGCCCGAGCCTCCCATTCGATAGCGCTCGCGAGGTCCATCGAGGCCTCCTCGTTGAGCGCCTGCTTGGTAATTCCGAGCGCCACCGATGGTCCGCGGGCCAGCCGCGCGGCAACGTCGATGGCCTCGGCCATCAACCGCTCCGCAGGGACCACGCGATTGTAGAGCCCGATCTCCGCGGCGCGCTGGGCGGAGATGAAGTCGCCCAGCATCAGCAGCTCGCTCGCGTGCGACAGTCCGACGATGCGCGGCAGGAGCCAGGCTGCGCCCATGTCCGCGCCAGCCAAGCCCACCTTCGAAAAGAGGAAGGCGATCTTGGCACTCTCCGCCGCGATCCGGATGTCGCTCGCCGCCGCGATCACCGCGCCTGCGCCCGCCACGGTGCCGTTGAGCGCCGCCACGACGGGCCGGCGGCACTGGCGAATGGAAATAATGAGGTCGCCGGTGAGCCGGGTGAACTCCAGCAGGCCCGCCGCGTCACGGGCGAACAGCTTGCCGATGATGTCCTCGACGTCCCCGCCGGTGCAGAACGCCCGCCCGGCGCCGGTGATGATCACGGACCGAACGCCCGGCTCGCGGTCGAGCGCGCGAAAGGTGTCCCGCAGCTCCGTGTAGACCTGGAAGGTGAGCGCGTTGAGCCGCTCGGGACGGTTGAGCGTGATGGTGGCGACTGCCGTGGCCGGATCGACGGCGTAGAGAAAGGACTGCGGACGCAGGGGCATCAGCCGAGCACCGCCGTGGCCTCGATTTCCACCACCGCCTGTGGATCCACCAGCGACCTCACCTCCACCAGAGCCATGGCCGGGTAGTGGGTGCCCATGCGCCGGCGGTACGCCTCGCCCAGCGGCTTGAGACTGGCGCGATAGCTCGCGATATCCGTCACGTAGATGGTGAAGCGTCCGAGATGCGCAGGCTCGCCGCCCGCGGCGCGGAGCACCGTGAGCACGTTGCCAAGCGCCTGATCGAACTGCGACACGAAGTCCGCGGCGATGATTCGCCCCCCGGCGTCACGCGCGGTCTGGCCGGCGATGAAGAGCGTCCGGCCGCCGGCCGGCGCCAGCATGCCGTTGTTCCAGCCGCGCGGGGCGCCCAGCTCCTCGGGGTTGATGACCGCGAAGCGGCCGCTCATCGAGTCTCGCCCATCGAGGATCAGGGCCTCACCGTTGGGGATATGGTCGCCGCTCGACACGGCCAGCGCCACCACCGCCGCGGCCACTTCGTCGGGCCTGATGAGCCGGGGCTGCGACTCGGACGCCAGCGCGGCAGCCAGCGCCTCCTCGCGGGTTCGGCCGGTCTTGGCCGAGATCCGAGCCACGGTCTCCGCGGTCATTGCGGTGTCGACGAAGCCCGGGCATACGGCATTCACGGTCACGCCGCTACCCGCGACTTCGGCGGCGGCCGACCGGGTGAGCCCGAGCATCGCGTGCTTGGCCGCCGAGTAGGCCGCGAGGTACTTGCCGCCTCTCAGCCCCGCGGTCGAGGCCACGTTCACCACCCGGCCCCAGCGCCGCTCGAGCATCCCTGGCAGGAATGCCCGGGTGCACAGAAAGGCGCCGGTCGCATTGACCGCCAGCAGCCGATTCCATTCGTCCAGCGACGTTCGCGCCAGCGGCATCGAGCCCGCCGCGCCCGCGTTGTTGACCAGCACGGTCACCGGCCCCAGCTCCGCGGCCTCCCGTGCGAGCGCCGCCACGCTGGCCTCGTCGCTCACGTCGCACACGACCGCCCGAGCCGCTCGACCCGGCGCCGAGAGCTCGGCACGAAGGCGCTCGATCTGCTCGCGGGTGCGGGCCGCCAGCACCAGGTCGAGGCCCGCAGCCGCTAGCGCTCGCGCCGTGGCGGCACCGATGCCCCGCCCCGCGCCGGTCACCACGGCAACGCGCCGGTCCGGTGCGCTCATCCGGCTCGATCGACCCCGAGCTCGGCCTGGACCGCCTCTTCCAGAATGGCGCCAAGCGTCTCGATCGTAGCCCGACCCTCTTCAGCGGTGGCCTGCGCGGGGAAGCCGAAGTAGGCCCGGGAGCCGCCGGCTTCCTCGAAGCTCCGTTTGCCTTCCCGGATGGCCCGCGCTAGCGACGCGGGATTGGGCGGCAATGTAGCCCGGATCGCGTCGCGGACCAGCTCGGGACGCTCCGCCAGCACGACGGAAGTCTCGAACTGGCCGGCATGGCACGCACCGCTCCGGAATTCCTCGCTCAATCGCGGCGCCCAGGGCTTCAGGGTGAGATTGGGAAACGCCACCGGCAGCCCGAGCTCGCGGCGAACCTCGCCTGCGGCGGCTTCGAGCGACGCCAGATGGGCCGGATCCAGGTGCGCGTTGGCCAGCGCCAGCACGCCCAAGCCGTGGCGGGCAAGACCGGCCGCGAGGTCGACGACCACCGCGGTAGCCGTGGCCGGCCGGAGCGACAGGGTGCCCGCGAACGCTTCCGCGAACCGCGCCGTCGTGTACGGAAGCGCCGGCAACACCACCACGCTCCACCCCCGCCGGGCCAGTAGCTCGGCACCGGCGCGCGCCATGGCCTGCGCGATGATGACGTCGGTCTCGAGCGGGAGGTGCGGGCCATGCGCCTCGATGGCGCCCACCGGAAGGATGGCCGCGGACCGAGGGCCTGCCACCCCTCGGGCCTCTTCCCAGGTCATTGCGGCGAGCGGCCGCGCGATTATTGTGTCCTCACAGCCATGACCCACCTCAACATCGCGGACTACTTTCTCGATGCCCGGGTGCGCGAAGGTCGCGGAGACCGGACCGCGCTGCACACGGATGCCGGACGATTGAGCTACCGCGAGGTGCAGGCGCTGGCCAACCGCTATGCCAACGTGCTCAGTTCGGCGGGAGTGGCGCCGGAACAGCGGGTGATCATCGCCTTGCCCGACGGGCCTGACTACGTCGGCGCGCTGTTCGGCATCCTGAAGATCGGCGCCGTCGTAGTCATGGTCAACCCGGAGCTCAAGCCCGAGGCGATCGAATACTTCTTCGGGTACAGCCGGGCGGTCGTGGCCCTAGTCTCCGCGAGCCAGGCCGACACGTTTCGTGCGGCCGCGTCACGCACCGCGCACCCGCCCGCCCTGCTGGTCGTCGGCGGCGAGGATTGGCGCGCGCGGCTGCAGGCGGCTCCCGCCACCGGGGACAACTTCCCCACCCATCCCGATGACGCCGCGATCTGGCTCTTCTCGGGCGGCACCACCGGGCAGCCCAAGGCGGCGGTGCAGCCGCACCGCTCCTACCGGAACACGGCGGAATGTTACGCCCGCCATGTCCTGTGCTACACGGAGGACGATGTCACGCTCTCGGTGCCCAAGCTTTACTTCGGGTACGCGATGGGCTCCAACCTGTTCTTTCCCTTCGCGGCCGGCGCGAGCAGCGTCCTGTTTCAAGACCGCTGCACCGCCGAGACGCTCTTCAAGCAGATCGCGGCGCACCGGCCCACCATGCTGATCGCGGTGCCCACCATGATCAATCAGATGGTGAGCCACCCCGAGGCCGCGCGGCAGGACCTGTCATGCCTTCGCCTGGCCACCTCCGCGGGCGAAGGACTGCCCGAAGAGCTGCATGCCCGCTGGGACCGGACCTTCGGCGTCCCTCTGCTCGACGGCCTCGGCACGGCGGAGATGTGGCACATCTTCCTCTCAAATCGCCCCGGCCGGATCCGTCCGGGAACGCTCGGCGAGGTGGTGCCTGGCTTCGAGATCAAGGTGGCCGACGACGAGGGCCGCCAGCTTCCCGATGGGACCATCGGCCATCTCTGGGTCCGCGGCGGGTCGCGGGCGTTGGGCTACTGGCAGCAGCTCGACAAGAGCCAGGCCTGCTTCCGCGGCGAGTGGGTGGTGACCGGCGATTTGGTCCGGCGCGATGCCGACGGCTACTACACCTACGGCGGGCGGGCCGACGAGCTGCTCAAGGTATCGGGCAAGTGGCTCTCCGCCACCGAGGTGGAGAGCTGCCTTCTGCTGCACCCCGCCGTAGCCCAGGTGGCGGTGGTCGGCGTGGCCGACGCCAACGGCCTGATCAAGCCGCACGCCTACGTCGTGGCCCACGAGCGCCGGGAGGGACTCGCGGAGGAGCTCAAGGCCTTTGTCCGCGGCCGGCTCGAACCCTACAAGCACCCGCGCGAGGTCATCTTCGTCGACGCGCTGCCGACCACCCACCTCGGCAAGATCGATCGGGGCAAGCTCAGAGCGGGGTCCGGTGGCTGATATCACCTTCCGGATCGAGCGCACCACCGCCGTCATCACCTTCGCCAACCCTCCCATCAATGGACTCTCGCACGCGGCGCGCGCGGGAATCGCCGCGGCGCTCGAACGCGCCCTGGGCGACGGCGGCGTGCGCGGCATCGTGCTCACCGGTGCGGGCGGTCTCTGGTCGGGCGGAGCCGACATTCGCGAGTTCGGCACGCCGGCAAGCTCGGCGGCGCCCACCCTGCACCAGCTCATCGAGCAGGTGGAGACCAGTCCGAAACCGGTGATTGCCGCCATCGCGGGTCTCTGCCTGGGCGGAGGGCTCGAGCTCGCGCTCTCGACCCACTACCGCGTCGCATCCGCAACCGCCACACTCGGCCTGCCCGAGGTCAAGCTCGGTCTCATCCCCGGCGCCGGCGGAACCCAACGCCTGCCGCGGCTGGTCGGCGCGGAGCGTGCCCTCGACATGATCGTGAGCGGCGAGCCGGTCGCCGCGCCGGCGCTTGCGGCCACCCCTCTCCTCGCTGCTGTCGTGGACGGCGATCCGGTCGCGGCGGCAACCGAGCTCGCCGAGTCCGCGGGCGTCGCCGGCCGACGGCCCCCGCGGGTGCGCGACCTTCCGTTCGACGACCCCAGGCTCGCTGAGCGCTGTCAGGCAGTCAGGGCCAGGCTCCAATCGGATCGCCCGCCCCTTCCCGCCCCGCGCCGCGCGGTGGAGGCGATCGAAGCCGCCGGCCTTCCCTTCGACCGGGGGCTCGCGATCGAACGGCAAGCCTTCGTCGAGCTCATGGCCAGCCCCGAGTCACGCGGCCTCCGGCATGCCTTCTTCGCCGAGCGCGCAGCCGCCAAGGTGGAGGGCATCACCCCTGCCACGCCCAGCCGACCGCTGGACGAGGCCGCGGTGATCGGCGCCGGTACCATGGGTGCGGGCATCGCGGTGGCGCTGCTCGATGCCGGCCTGCCGGTCTGGGTGCTGGACGCCGACCAGGCCGCGCTCGACCGTGGCCGGCAGCGCATCGCCGGCATCTATGACAGCCAGGTAAGAAGGGGCAAGCTCACCGCCGAGGAACGGGATCGCCGCCTCGCGCGCCTCCGGCCGACCCTCTCGTTCGACAGCCTGGCCCACGCCGACGTGGTGATCGAGGCCGTGTTCGAGTCGATGGAGGTCAAGCGCGAGGTCTTCCTGGCGCTGGACCGGGCGGTGAAGCCTGGCGCCGTCCTCGCGACCAACACTTCCACCCTCGATGTGGACGCGATCGCCGCCGTCACCCGGCGGCCGTCCGACGTGCTCGGCCTCCATTTTTTCAGCCCCGCCAACGTGATGCGGCTGCTCGAGGTGGTGCGCGGCCGAGCCACCGCGCCCGGCGTGGTGGCCACGGCGCTCAAGCTGGGCAAGGCGCTCCGCAAGGTGACCGTCGTCGCCGGGGTGTGCGACGGGTTCATCGGCAACCGGATGCTCGAAGGCTACACCAAGCAGGCCTGGTACCTGGTCGAGGAAGGGGCAGAGCCCGAGCAGGTGGACCGGGCCATCGAAGCGTTCGGATTCGCGATGGGCCCGTTCCGGGTCGGCGATCTGGTGGGGCACGACGTGAGCCTGGCCATCCGCCGCCACCGCCGCGCCACCCGGCCCGGCTACGTGAACTCCACCTTGCCCGACAAGCTGTGCGCGACGGGCCGCCTGGGCCAGAAGACGGGCGGGGGCTGGTACGACTACCCCGAGGGGCCTCGCCAACCGATACCCTCGCCGGCGGCCACGGAGCTCATCGCCCGCCACCGCGCCGAGCTTGGCATCGTGCCCCGCGAGATAGGTGAGGCCGAGATCGTCGATCGGCTGGTGTACGCATTGGTCAACGAGGGGGCGCGAATTCTGGAGGAAGGCATCGCGGCGCGCGCGGGCGACATCGACGTCGTGTACCTCACCGGCTACGGATTCCCGCGGGCCCGCGGCGGCCCGATGTTCTACGCCGGCGAGGTCGGTCTGCGGCAAGTGCTGGAGCGCCTGCGAGAGTTCGCAACCAATCGCCATGGCGATCCGGCATTCTGGACGCCGGCGCCGCTGCTCGAGCGGCTGGCCGCCGAGGGCCACCGCTTCGAGCCCGGCTAAGGCGAGACAGCTAGAGCCTTCGTCCAGCGGTCTCCGGCGCTGGAGCGCCTGCCTACGTCGCCGGCTGCCCGCAGCTCCCTCCCCCCGGCAGCTCCGGCTTCCGCTGGTGCATGAGCCCTTCGATCTCCGACACCTCACGCGGCACGCCCGACGACAGCCACTCGAGCCCCTTCTCGGTAAGCGCGTAGTCGTCCTCGATCCGCACCCCGATATAGCGGTACTTCTCCACTGCCTGCCGGGTCTTTTCCCGCATGGTCCGGTTCTTCGGCGTATCCGGCAGCGCGCCGAGCAGATCCGGGCTGACGTAGAGCCCGGGCTCCACGGTGAACACGTCACCCGGCGAGAACTGCCGCTGGCCGAAGTAGTACTGGGCCGGGTCGTGGACTTCGAGCCCGATCCCGTGCCCGCCGTAGCCGTGAAGCGCGTACAGTCGAGTCTGCGAGCACCCGCCGGTCGGGCACCGCATACCTTCGGGCGGGTCGAACGTCGCGTCCGGGCTCTCGATCAGCCCCAGCCGCACCAGCCCCTTGGTCACCACCGCCCGCCCGGAGTCGTCGGCCGTCCCGTAGGACACGCCCGGCTTGATCTGCCGGACGAACGCCTCCTGCGCCTCCCGGACGATTTGATATACCTCCCGCTGCTCGGGCGTGAACCGCCCGTTCACCGGGAAGGTCCGCGTGACATCGGCCGAGTAGTGCGCGTACGAGGTCGCGGCGTCGACCAGGAGCAGCTCGCCGTCGCGCATGATCCGCTCGTCCTTGTCGTAGTGCAGAATGGTAGCGTTGGGGCCCGAGCCGACGATGCTGCCGTAGCCCGGCCGGTCGCCGCCGAACCGGCGGAAGGTGCCCTCGAGGAGCGCCTGAATCTCGTTCTCGCCGCAGCCGGGCGCGGTGGCCTTCATCGCCTCGGTCTGCGCCTTCGAGCTGATCTCGGCGGCCTTCCGGAGCAGCGCGATCTCCCCCGGTCCCTTTCGGGCGCGCAATCGAGCGACTTCCTCGTCGAGCGAACGGGCCACCAGCCAGGGATGGGCCAGCCTGAGCCCCGACAGGAAGCGCGCGCCCCGCGTCAGCGAGTCCTCGGTGGCATAGTCGGCGGTCTGGACGTCGGGCACCACGAAGAACGGCAGATCGGATTTGGTGAGGGAATCGATGGTGGTGGTGAGGTCGGCAATGTCCCGCCCCCGGACGCCGACCTCCGCCTGCAGGTCACCGATGTGGGTCCGAGCTCCCACCCAGCGCTCCCGGATGGGGGTCAGGGTGGGCACGAACATCGTTGCCGCGACCTTCCCCCCTCGCTTCACCATTACCAGTACCGCGTCGGACTCGCTGAACCCGGTCAGATAGTAGAACCCAGGCAGCTGAAAGAAGTTAGGCCAGTGGTTCACGGTTTCGGGCGCCCCGAAGGCAAGCACCACGCCGGAATCGATCGCGGCGGTGAGTGCCGCGCGGCGGGCGGCATAGTCCGCGGAACCCACTTGAGCCCCGCCCGGAACGCTCAGGCTCAGCATCAGCAGCGTCACAAGGGGAAACAGACGGCGCATGGATCGTGACACGAGAGCCTCGAGTGAGGGGCACCGGCAGCTAGCGGAGTGCCGCAAGTGTGCAGCGACGCTTGGCCGGCCACAAGACCTCGCGCCAGGGGCTGTCGAACGGCGGCCATGGCAGTGAGCCCGATGCTGCCTGGTCCTGACCGTCCACGCTCCCTCCCATAACCGCCGAACTCGGCCGATCTTTGGAGCAGCACGCAGCGGCGGGGCACTTTCGAGCCTTCGCCGGTGTTATAGTCGCGGACCGACCTGACCAGGAGATTTCATGCACGAACAGGGTGAGCCCGCCCGCACCGCCGTGGCCGGGGGACGCCAGACCGAGGTGGCCGTAATGGCCGGCGGCTGCTTCTGGGGAGTGGAAGAGATCCTACGGGATGTTCCCGGGGTCATCGAGACCGACGTCGGCTATACCGGCGGATGGCTCGAGAACCCGACCTACCACGACACTCACGACAGCAAGTCCGGCCACGCCGAGGCGATCCGGGTCACGTTCGACCCGTCCGTGCTGAGCTATCAGGAGCTGCTGGAGAAGTGGTTCTTCCGGTTGCACGACCCGACCACGCTCAATCGCCAGGGCAATGACGTGGGGACCCAGTATCGCTCCGCCATCTTCCCGCAGACACCCGAGCAGAAGCGGATCGCCGAGGAGGTAAAGGCGCGGGTCGAGGCGTCAGGCAAGTGGAAGCGCCCGATTACCACCTCGATCGAGCCGGCGTCGACCTGGTATAGCGCCGAGGGCTATCACCAGGATTACCTGCGCAAGCATCCCGGCGGATACAGCTGCCACTACCTGCGCGACTGAGACCGGTCAGCGCCGCAGCCCGCAATGCCCACCGGTGCCCGGTGAGCATTGCGGGGAAACCCTCGGGAGCCGTCGGGCATCAAGAGTGTGAAGGCGAGCTGCACGCTGCAGGAGGAGCCGTATGTGGACCGCGAGAGTAGGACTGCTTGGTTTGATGACTGTCATAGCCGGGTGCGGCGCGTCACGCTCCACGCCGGCCTCACCCGCGCCGCAACAGGAAGCGTCGGCCGACACCGCTGCGGCCCCCGCTCAGCCGATCCAGGTGCGGATCGACAACCAGAACTTCAGCGACATGAACGTCTATCTGGTCAACCAGGGCACTCGCGTGCTGCTGGGATCGGCGCCCGGGATGTCGAAGACAACGCTCGCGCTGCCCTCCGGCTCGGTGAGCAGCCAGTGGCAGGTCCGCCTGATGGCCGATCCGGTCGGCGGCTCCAACGCGATCCGCACCCCGACCCTGCTGGTGTCGCCAGGACAGAACGTGTACTGGACCATCGGCTCCGACCCCGCCAGCTCGTACGCCTCCGCCGGGTAGGCGCGGGGCCCGGCGCCTCCGCTGAGGGACAGGGCGGCCCTCGCGCTCCCCGCTGGCGCTACTCGTCCTCCCCCAGCACCGGCACCTCGTCTCCCACCACACCTTCCACGTACAGCATCTTGATGGGCACCATCGCGCCGGCGATGAGCGGCACCGCGGTCAGCACGCCGAGGAAGCCGAAGATGACGGCCATCAGGGCCTGCCCGATCACGGTGAGCACCGGCGGGAGGTCGACCCCTTCCTTCATCAGCAGGGGGATGAGCAGGTGGTTTTCCATCTGCTGGATGGCGATGTAGGCCAGCATTACGTACAACGCCGTCTGCGGCCCCGATACCAGCCCCATGGCCACCGCGGGCACCGCCGAAAGGATGGGCCCGACGTAGGGAACGAACTCGAGCAGGCCGGCGATGACGCCGAGGGCTACCGCCGCCTGCACGCCGATCAGCAGCAGGGCGATCGTAGTCACCAGGCCTATGACCACCATGGCCACGAGCTGGGTCAGCAGCCATCGGCGGAGCACCACCGCCACCGCGCTCAGCACCTCGCCCGCCCGGGCTCGCGCTGGGTGGGGGAACAGGTGCATCAGCCCGCGATGATAGACGCCGGGCTCGATGGCCACGAAGATGCTGGTGAAGATGATCAGCAGCAGCGCGCCCAGCGCCGCGAGCGTGGACGAGAACACCGCCAAGAAGGCCGTCCCGACCTTGCCGACCTGCTTCGACACGGTCTGCCGGATGGAAACGCTCCCCGTCGGCTGGCCACCCTCCGACGGCTCCCGCAGCATCTCGACGACTCCGCTGACGCGCTGCTCGACCCAGGACTCGACCCGATCGATCACCTGGGGAACCTCGCGCTGCACGTCCTGGAGCTGGGCCGTGACCTTGGGAGCCAGCAGCAGCCCGACCCCGATCAGGGCCCCGAGGATCGACAGCACGATCAGCGGCGCCGCCACGCCTCGTGGAATCCGGTACGCCTGGAGCCGGTCCACGGCGGCCGTGAGCGCCAGGCCGAACAGCACCCCGATGAACGCGATGAACAGGATGGTGCGCCCCGCCCAGAGGACCTGCAGGGCGAGATAGATGCCGACCACGATCATGACCACACGCAGGACGTCCGTCGACCGCCACGCGCGCGGAGCTGGCGTGGACGCTACGGTACGGGAACCGGCCTTGGCCGATGCGACCGGCGACATTCCCCAAGGTCGGCAATCGCAGGCGGCCCGCACGTGAGCCTGATCACACCTCGTGCCGCGGAGTTGACCTATAGATCGTTCGCCCACGGCCGCATCGGCCGACAGGAGGGAATCCATGGGGCGACCAGGCCATCCACGCGAGCGACCCGATGGGGCGACATGGCACCCGGTCGTTCTCGGTCGAGCAGCTGAATCCCGCCCGTTCCTCGCCCACGGATCGTTGCCGCGCCCTTCCTTCTCGAACGACCCTTCGGCCTACTCTCCTCGGCTCCTCCCGGCCCCAGATAACCTGGCGTAGCTTTGGTGGTCTGTCCCGGTTTTCTCCAACCCCGAAGGACGACATGTCCGACCTCCCTCTCTGGCGCCGCGCTCCCTCGTCCAAGGAACCCTACAGCCGGCAATCCGAGGCCAAGGCCTCCCGCCTCCGCGGTGCCACCGTGACCGAGGGCCTGTGCCCCTACTGCGCAGTCGGGTGCGCCCAGCTGATCTATACCAAGGGCGGCAAGCTCATCGACATCGAGGGCAATCCGGAGAGTCCCATCAACGAGGGAACGCTGTGCCCCAAGGGCGCCAACGCGTTCCAGCTGGCCGTCAATCCGCATCGGGTCACACAGGTGCTCTATCGGGCCCCCTACTCCGACCACTGGGAAACCCGCAGCCTGGAGTGGGCGCTGGATCAGATCGCCCGGCGCGTGAAGGCGGTGCGGGATGAGGACTTCACCGTCCGAAATGAGCAGGGACGACTGCTCAACTCGGTGCGCTCGATCGGCACACTGGGCGGCGCCACCATCGACAATGAGGAGAACTACCTCATCAAGAAGCTGTTCGGTGGCGGCCTCGGAGTCATCTCCATCGAGAACCAGGCCAGGATATGACATAGCGCATCGGTGCCCGGTCTGGGCGCCTCGTTCGGCCGCGGCGCGGCCACCAACTACCAGCAGGACCTGGCCAACAGCGACTGCGTCCTGTTCATGGGCTCGAACATGGCCGAAGCCCATCCCGTCGCGTTCCGGTGGCCGCTCAAGGCCAAGGACCACGGCGGCGTCCTCATTCATGTCGACCCTCGCTTCACGCGCACCTCGGCCCTGTGCGACCTGCACGTCGGGATCCGCGCCGGCAGCGACATCGCCTTCCTCGGTGGCCTGGTCAACTACGTCCTCACCCACGACCGCTGGTTCAAGGAGTACGTCCTCCACTACACCAACGCGGCGACTCTGGTCGAAGAGGGCTTCGGGGACACCGAGGACCTCGATGGCCTGTTCAGCGGCTATCACGGCAATGGGCAGACCGGCCACTATCACGCGATGGAGGGCCGCTGGGGCTACGCCGGCTCGGAGCAGCCCAAATCCGAGGATCCGGACTACGGAACCCCGATCTATCAGATGCACCGGCAGGCGCTCGGCATGCACGGCCACAGCCTGGATGCCGGTCCGAGCTCACATCCCGGTCAGCGCCAGGCGATGACCAAGTGCGACGAGCCGGAGCCGCCCAGGGATCCGACGCTGCAGGACCCGAGTTGCGTCTTCCAGATCCTCAAACGGCACTTCGAGCGGTATACGCCCGAGATGGTGGCCCAGGTGTGCGGCTGCGCCCCCGAGGAGCTGGTGCGCGTGGCCGAGCTTCTGTGCGCCAACTCCGGACGGGATCGCACTACGGCCATCGTCTATGCGCTCGGTTGGACCCAGCACACGACCGGGGTGCAGATGATCCGCACCGCATCCATCCTGCAGCTCCTGCTCGGCAACATGGGCCGGCCCGGCGGCGGCATCATGGCCATGCGCGGCCACTCCACCATTCAGGGCTCGACCGACATCGCGACCCTGTATGACAGTCTCCCGGGGTACCTGCCACAGCCCACGGCCGACGAGGCGCACGAACACCTCGATTCCTACATCGAGCACGAGGGCCAGTGCACCGGCTACTGGGCCAACTTCCGCAAATTCGTCGTGAGCCTGCTCAAGGCCTGGTACGGCGACGCGGCGACGCCGGACAACGAGTTCGGATTCTCCTGGATTCCCCGCCCCGACGGCGATTACTCGCAGCTACCCTACTTCCAGCGAATGGTGGACGGCGGGGTCAAGGGCTATTTCCTCTTCGGGCAGAACCCCGCCGGCGGCGGGCCCAACGCACGGCTGCACCGGGCGGGACTGCGCAATCTCGACTGGCTCGTCGTAGCCGACTGGTTCGAGATCGAGAGCGCGGTCTTCTGGAAGGATGACCCGAACGGCCCCCCGCCTGCCGAGGTCAAGACCGAAGTCTTTCTGCTCCCGGCGGCGGCGGCCCAGGAGAAGGACGGCAGCCTCACCAACACCCAGCGCATGCTGCAGTGGCACGACAAGGCGCTGGATCCCTTGGGCGACAGCCGCTCCGACGCCTGGTACGTCTACCACCTCGGCAAGCGGCTCAAGCAGCTGTACGCCGGCTCGACCGACCCACGGGACCGTCCGCTCCTGAACCTCACCTGGGACTACGAGTTCGACCAGCCATTCCGGCTTCCGGACGGAACCATCAGCCGCATCGCCGATGAGCCCGACGTCGAGAAGGTGCTCATGGAGATCAACGGCTACCGGCTGGATCAGACCGACCCTCGGACCGGCCGGCCACGCCTGCTGCCGGGGTACTCCGAGCTCGAGGACAATGGCACGACCGCCTGCGGGTGCTGGATCTACAGCGGCGTCTTTCCCGAGCCGGGCCACAACCGCGCCCGGGATCGGAAGCTCGGGGCCAATCCCCTCCAGCCCGATTGGGGATGGGCATGGCCGCACAATCGGCGGATCTTCTACAACCGCGCATCGGCGGATCCCGAGGGCCGGCCGTGGTCCGAGCGAAAGAAGCTGGTCTGGTGGGATGCGGCCTCGCGCCGGTGGGTGGGCGACGACGAGCCCGACTTCGAGCTCGAGAAGCCGCCCGACTATCGCCCGCCGGAGGGCGCCACCGGAATGGACGGCATCGCCGGCGACCAGCCGTTCATCATGAAGCCCGACGGGGTCGGCTGGCTGTTCGCCCCCGGCAGCATCCGCGACGGGCCGCTCCCGACGCACTATGAGCCGGTGGAGTCGCCGGTGGGCAACCTGCTCTACCCCGACCAGGCCACCAACCCGACGGTCCGTTTCTTCGAGGGGCCGCTCAATCGGGTGGACTACACCCCCACCGACGCCCACCCGGTGGTCGCGACGACCTACCGGCTCACCGAGCACTATCTGAGCGGGCCGATGAGCCGGTTCAACAGCTGGCTCAACGAGCTCATGCCCGAGATGTTCGTCGAGCTGAGCCCTGAGCTGGCCGCCGAGCGCGGCATCGTGCACGGCGGCTGGCTTACGGTGGAATCGGCGCGAGGCCGGATCGAGGCACGCGCGATGGTGACCCGCCGGCTCCGGCCGCTTCTGGTGGAGGGAGCGATCATGCACCAGATAGGGATCCCGTTCCACTGGGCCTTCGCCGGTGAGGTGGTGGGCGACAACGCCAACGACCTCACCGCGCTGCTGGCGGACCCCAACGTCAGCATGCACGAAGCCAAGGCCTTCGCCTGCCAGGTATACGCCGGCCGGAGCGGCGGTCCGTTTCCCAAGGCGACCAAGGCCCCGGCGCCCTGGCCCACTCTCGAGTTGGTGCCCGATACGCCGGCCGCGGCGCAGCCTGAGGGCAAGTTCCACGACGGCAAGGCTGCCGGCGACATGGTACCGCGCGATGGCCGGAAGCCGGGCGACGCGGCCTCGGTCCGAGCGGGTGGCCGCTCGAACGGAGGGAAGCCCCGGTGACCATCAGAGAACGAGAGCTCTCGGCGCTGGCGCCGGGCACCGAGTTGCCCCATCGGCTGCCCCTGCTTTTCGAGCGCGCGGTCGAGCCGTTCCGGCGCGGCGAAGCCCCCGCGCCGCGGCCGGCCACGGGCTTCTACACCGACACTACGGTCTGCATCGGCTGCAAGGCGTGCGAAGTCGCCTGCAAGCAGTGGAACCAGCTTCCCGCCGACGGGTTCGACTTCACGGGCAACAGCTACGACAACACCGGCACGCTTTCGGCCACGTCCTGGCGGCACGTCAAGTTCATCGAGCAGCTGCCCGAGCACGGCCAGCCCGGCTCACCCGCGCCGAGCGGCGAGGGCTTCGACCCCGGCCGCTGGCTCATGATGAGCGACGTCTGCAAGCACTGCGAAACGGCCCCGTGCCAGCAGGCATGCCCCACGGGCGCCATCATCCACAACGAGTTCGACAACGTCTACATCCAGCCGGACATCTGCAACGGCTGCGCCTACTGCATCGCGGCCTGCCCCTTCGGCGTGATCACCCGCAGCACGATCGACGGCCACGCGCACAAGTGCACCCTGTGCTTCGACCGCCAGCGCGACGGACTGGTGCCCGCCTGCGCCAAGGCCTGCCCCACCGAATCGATTCAGTTCGGCCCGGTCGACGAGCTGCTCGAGCGCGCCCGGATGCGGGTGGAGACCCTGCACCAGCGCGGGATCACCGACGCGTACCTGTACGGGGCTGAGCCGGGGAAGACCTACTCGTCCCTGAATTCGTTCTATCTGCTGGTCGATCGCCCTTCGGTCTACGGACTTCCGGACCAGCCGATCAACCCGTGGCTGGCCATGAAGGGCGACTACGTCCGCGCGATCGCCGGCGGCCTGCTTTCGCTGGCCGTGCTGCTCGGCGCGCTGCTGATGGGGGGGCACTGACATGGGACCCGACGCCGCCCGCCGAGCGACGGTCCCCGGCTACGCCGGCCGGCCCACGACCAAGGCGCCGAACTGGCACGCGCCCGTGACCCTGGATCTCCTGTTCAACAATCTGAGCGCCGGCCTGTTTCTGGTGATGGCCCTGGGAGAGCTGGTGGCGCCGACCAGCTTCCGCCCGCTCGGTCCCGTGGCCTATCCCCTCGTCCTGCTCTTCCTGATCGGCGACCTGATCTGCCTGGTCGTCGACCTGGGCGATCCCTCGCGGTTCCATCACATGCTGCGGGTGTGGAAGCCCAGCTCGCCCATGTCACTCGGCACCTGGGTGCTGACCGGGTACGCGATTCCGGTGACACTGCTGGTGCTGATCGCGTTCCTCCCCGGTAGCGCGACCGCCCAGGCTGTGCGGCCCGTGCTGCTGGTCATCGGGTTCGCGCTCGCCGTAGCGGTGGCGGTGTACAAGGGAGTGCTCTTCAGTACGACGGCGCAGCGCGGCTGGGGCGACGCCCGCTGGCTGGGCGGTTACCTGATCAACTCGGCGCTGGTACTCGGCGTCGGTGAGGCCCTGCTCATCGCGATCGCGATGGGCCAGCCGGAGCTCGTCGCTCCGCTCCGGCTGGCACTCGAGCTCCTGCTGCTGCTCAACCTGGTGGCACTGGCCCTCCTGCTGCGGAACATCCGGCTGCCCCTGACACAGGCACGCCGCCCTCGAGTCCTGGCCGTTATCGGCGCATTCGTCGTGGTGGCCGGCATCCTGGCGCCGCTGGCGCTGCTGCTGGTCCATCGGCCCGGCGCGCTCGGCGCGGCCTTGCTTTTGGTCCTGCTCGGGGCCATTGCCGCGCGTCATGAAATGGTGCGCCTTCCCCATGCCCTCGCACAGGCCGCCAGCGGAGGGTGAGGGGCTGCCAGACCCGGACCGCGGCGACCGGCCCTAGTACTCGTCGTGCCGCCGGATCCAGAAGTCGGTCTCGTTCCGGCCCCTGGGCGCGCGGTCGAGCCACTGGTACATCCCCCACAGGCCGTCGAGCCCTCGCGAGTACGCGGAGTAGGCATGATAGATCACGCCGTCCTCGAGGACGAACGTGCTCAGACCCGGCCGCTCGCGCGTGAACGTCGCTACGTCGGTGCCGGTCATCGCCGCCACCTTGGCAACCGGACCGGCCTCCTCCGGCTCGCCCCAGGTGGCGGTGTCGCGCCCGACCAGCGGAGCGCCCTCTTCACGGCGATAGTTGTATTCGATGCTCCCCTCCCGCTGCTGCGCTTCGCTGAACCAGACGTTGAAATCCGCGTTGAAGTCGCCGCCGAACGAGGAGGCCCAGGGGAAGGTCCACCCCATCCGCCGCTTGTAGCCCTGCAGCTTGGCCAGCGGTGCGCGGGACACCGCCGCGAAGGCGACATCGTGGTTGGCCAGGTGGACAGCGATACCGTTGAAGCCATCCGCGATCGATGAGCAGGCCGGGCAGCCGGCGGTGAAGTCGGGGCCGAACATGAAGTGGTAGATGATGAGCTGGGAGCGGCCGCGGAACAGGTCCGCGAGCGAGGCGCGCCCCTCGTCGGTGTCGAACTGATACTCCCGCTCGACCCTCACCCGCGGCAGCTCCTGCCGGCGTCGCGCCACCTCGTCGCTTCGGCGCGTGAGCTCCTTTTCCACCTTCAGCAGATCGACCCGCGCCGCGAGCCATTCCTCCCGGGAGACCACCCTGGGGCCTGAGGTCTTCTGAGTGCCAGCCTTCTGAGTGCCAGCCTTCTGAGTTTCAGCCTTCTGAATGTCAGCCATGACGGTTTCTCCTGGGAAAAGACCGGTGCCGGATGAGGGTCCACCGGCGCCCGTCACGATGGTGAGCCTTGCGGCCCGCGGTTGCGGCCGGTCGCCGTTGCGCCACCGCCGCCGACGCTCTACCGTTCGGTTGATCAATTATATTCAACCATATGGTTGAATGCAACCCTCGTGGCACCATGGCGGGCCGATGCTGGACCTGGTATACGGCGCTCTTGCGGATCCGACCCGGCGGGCCATCCTGGCGACCCTGGCCGAGGGCGAGGCGAACGTCGGCAGTCTGGCGGAGCGCTTCCCGATCTCGCTCAATGGCGTCTCCAAGCATGTAAAGGTGCTGGAGCGAGCCGGTCTGGTCGAGCGCGCGGTGCACGGCCGCGAGCATCGGCTCCGTCTCAACCCCGAGCCGCTGCGCGAAGCGTCGATGTGGCTGGAGCACTACCGCACGTTCTGGGATGCCCGCCTCGGTGCCCTGGAAACCTTCCTGCTCGACAAGAGGCGAGGCGGACGGCCGCCGTCTTCCGGGCGCGGTCGATGAACGCCGCCGGCGAGGGGGCACCGGTCCTGGTCGTGCGGCGCCGCATTGCGGTGCCGCGTGACCAGGTGTTCGCGGCATGGCTCGATTCGGAGAGCCTGGCCCAGTGGATGCGGCCCGGCGACTGCACGACCGCCACCGTCACCGTCGATCCCCGAGTGGGCGGCGGCTTCCGAATCGTGATGGACGGGCCGACCCACGGCGCGGTCGAGCACTACGGCGAGTATCTCGCCATCGAGCCGCCATCGTTGCTGTCGTTCACCTGGATTTCGCAACCGACGGAGCACCGGGCAACCATCGTGACGATCGAGTTTGAGGAGCGGGGCGGTGCCACCGAGCTGGTCCTCACCCACCGGGGCCTGCCGGCCAAGGCGGTCGAGGGGCATCGCAAGGGGTGGACCGACGTCGTGCGGCTGCTTGACGAGGCCCTGACGCGGGCCGGCTGATCCTGGCCGCAGCGGCGTCCCGAGCCTCGGCGGTCCGTGCCGGCACCGCCGAGGCGATTTCACGCCCGCTTCACACTTCGCCCTCATACTGTTCCGGAGTCATCGCGTTGGCGGCAAGGTCGTCGGTCGATGAAGACCGAGATCACGTCTTCCCTTACTCGGAGCTTGCCATGAGAGCCGGTCGCCGCGTCGGATCCAGCCTACCGCTTGTCGCGCTGCTCGCGTTCATCGCCGCGCCCGCGGCGCGCGCGCAGGGCATCGAGTCTCCCCGAGTTCCCGTCCGGACGGCCATCAACGAGATCAACACGCTCCGGGCCGAGTATGCGGATCTCTACAACAAGAAGAACGCCGGCGCGCTCACCGCCATGTATCTCACCGACGCGGTCGTCGTCCGGGCCGACGGCAGCACGTTGCTGGGGCGGTCGGCCATCGGCAAGGCGCTGGCCGAGGAGGCGCCGACCTGGCAGGAGATGACCCTGGCGTCCGACACCATGCGCGTGTTCGGCAACACCGCTTGGGATATGGGCACCCTGACCAGTCGGTCGCCGGAGGGCACGGCGAACGTGAGTCACTATCTGGTCGTGCTTCGGCGCGGCGTCGCGACGTGGCAGGTGAGCAGCCTGGCGGTCGTGAACCAGAAGCCGGTGACGTCGACGAAGTAGGGCGCTCGCAAAGCCGCAGCTGCCGGAGGGCCACCGTCGCGACGGTGGCCCTTTGCGCATCGCCGTACACCATTCCCGGTCAATCGTCGTAGCTTGTAGAACCTGCCGAGACCATCCGAGCTGCCTCAATGGACCACGATCTCAGCGCCGCTTTCCCGAGCTGCCGAGTCCGGTGCCGCTTCAATCCGGTTCAGGGAGATCACATGAGACGCAACACGCTTTCCGCTTTCGTACTGTGCGCCGCGCTCCTCGCCGGTGCCTGCTCCCACGAGCGCTCGCGCGATGAGCCCAGCGCGGCCGATGCCGCCCGAAGCGACGGCCCCGCGAGCGACACCAGGGCGACGAAGCCGGCGCCGTTCGATAAGGGGCCGGTGAAGATCGCCCTGGTTCAGTACAGCGGCGCCGGTGACTACTTCCAGCTCTGGACTCATGGCGCCCAGCAGCAGGCCGACGCGGTCGGCTTCACCATGCAGCGCTACGACGCCAAAGCCGACGACGCCAGGCAGGCCGCCGACATGAAGGCTGCGATCGGCTCACATCCGGCGGGCATCATCGTGGACCACGGGCGATCCGCAGCGCTGTGCCCGCTGATCAACCAGGCCATCGAGGCCGGGATCCCTGTGGTCGTCTACGACGTCAAGGTCGCCGAGTGTGCCCCCAAGGCGGTCGAGACCGAGCAGAACGACGCGGATCTCGCCACCCTGGTGCTGACCCAGATGGCGAAGGACATCGGCGACGGCGTGGCGGTCGGCTACGTGAACCCGTTCGTCATCGCGCCGCTCGAGCGGCGCGACGTGGTGTGGAAGAAGTTCGTGTCCGGGCACAAGTGGAGTCAGAAGTTCATGGTAGGCAAGTTCAGCCAT